>ERZ1673962.673-NODE-673-length-21476-cov-16.421222_pt1 | contig 21476 bp, 19 predicted proteins | sample MGYA00580188_ERZ1673962 | MGnify/ENA primary metagenome ERZ1673962 (study PRJEB41334, sample SAMN05608104) | rock metagenome | biome: terrestrial subsurface; feature: shale formation; material: shale | place: USA: Pennsylvania ... | reverse complement strand
GCGATCCGTTTGCCCAGGTGGCGCTCCTGCTGCGGTCACTGGTGCTGGCGGTGGGCATCGGATTGTTGCTGATCCTTTTCCACAAGCCTCTGATTGCCCTGGGCCTGGAACTGATGAACCCAAGCCCGGCCGTGGCTGAATTGGCGGCGGAGTATGCAGGCATCCGTATCTGGAGCGCCCCGGCAGTGCTCTGCCAGTACACGCTGGTCGGTTGGCTGATCGGCACCCAGTTCCCCCGCGGGCCCATGGTGATGCTCATCATCGCCAACGGCATCAACATCATCCTCGATGTGCTTTTTGTCACCGTGCTGGGCTGGAACAGCCGGGGCGTGGCCATGGCCACGGTTATGGCTGAATACGGGGCCACCGCCATCGGTCTGGCCATCGTGCTGGGCCGGATGCCTGAAGGCCAGCACCTGACCCGGGAACTGTTCGGGCAGCTGGCCGATTACCTGAAGATTCTCCGGGTCAATCGCTACATCATGGTCCGCACCATCGCCTTGCTGCTGGTACTGGCCTTCTTTACCGCCCAGGGCGCGCGCCAGGGCGATACCATCCTGGCGGCGAACGCGGTGCTCATCACCTTCCTGCTGCTCATTTCCAATGCCCTGGATGGCTTTGCCAACGCCGCTGAAGCCCTGATTGGAGAGGCGGTGGGCAAGGGCAGCCGGCGCCGATTCCGGGCCGTGTTCGCCTCCGCCCTGCGCTGGTCCCTGTGGGGCGCGTTGATACTGACCATCGGCTTTGTACTGGGTGGGCGCTGGCTGATCAGCCTGTTAACCGGTATCGAAGAAGTGCGAATTACCGCCTGGCAGTATCTGCCCTGGCTTTGGCTGCTACCCTTTGCGTCGGTCTGGGGCTTTTTGTTGGATGGCGTGTTCATTGGCGCCACCCGCACCCGGGAAATGCAGAACACCATGCTGTTTTCCGCATTCGTCGTGTTCCTGCCGGTATGGTGGCTCACCACCGGCTGGGGCAATCACGGGCTCTGGTTTGCCCTGATCAGCCTGATGCTGGCCCGCGCCGCCAGCATGGGGTGGTTGAGCTGGCGTTACACCCGTAATGACACTTGGTTTGAGAATGAATGATTGTCACTCGCAGGGCAGTTTTCGAAATCTTGGCTACACTGTGCCTAAACAACAGGGCAGCACCGGGAGCAGCCCATCAACCAACGGTTCGGATACCTCTGGAGGCGCCTTGCGACCTCAAATAGCGCAGAGTAAGACTGCACCCAATATGACACCACAGGTTGTCCTTGAGATTATTGACCAGGCAAGGCGCCAGGAAGCTCGCTCCGGCACCTTCTTCCGCCAGATGAAGGCCGTCCGCCTTCGGTTGCCTTCGTCTGTAGTGGTGGATTGCCATCAACCACCCAATTGCCTGTTCCGCTTCGCGGTGGAATACATCGAAATGGCCCCGCGCCTGATCGAATGTGTTGACGCTTGCGCGGCTGAGGCCGGCTGCAAATCCCTGTTCGAACCCTTTACCGATGCCGCCATTCGCTATTTCACCCAGCCTTCGGCGCAACTGATTCGATACGAGGGACTGGATGGCCTGCTGATTCGCGCCTACCAGTGCCACCGACTGATGGAAGAGATGCACGATAACAACCGCTCCATCCGGGCCAGCGAGCTGTTCGACCTGGAAGCTGTGCGGGCCAACCTCCTGGTACACCAGATGATTGGCGAACCCTTCGCCAATGAACTGGACGACGCTATCGCGCTGGTCGTCATGAAGATTGCCGGCACCCCGGATTTCTACGACCTGGATCTCGAACCGTTTATCGAACAGGTTAACAACCGGGCCTGGGACTGGATGCGTAATTACTGGGAAAACCTGCTGGTTCGCAACCACATCCGTTTTGTTCTGGGCTCGTGTGGCTGACGCCGGTCACTGAATCTTTCCCCAAAAATCAGTATTCTTCGCGCTCCGATTCACCATCAAGGGGAAGACAACGTGTTGGAAAATACCGATCTGGGGAAGTTGCTGGTCCGATTGACCGTCGGCGGGCTACTGCTGTTCCACGGCATCGCCAAGCTATTCAACGGTCTCGGATTCATCGAAGGCCTGCTGGCCAGCCACGGCCTGCCCACGGAGCTGGCCTGGGGCGTGTATATCGGTGAAATCGTGGCACCTCTGATGGTCATCCTCGGCTACCAGACCCGCATCGGGGCAGTGCTGATTGTCATTAACATGATCGTCGCCATTGTTCTGGCCCATACCAACGAGCTGTTGGCTCTGAGCCGCTCCGGTGGGCTGGCGCTGGAGCTGCAGTTGTTCTTCCTGATGAATGCCGCTGCCGTCATCTTTCTGGGTCCGGGCAAGTACAAGCTCAAGAATTGACCAATCCGCTTTGACTCCGGCGGGCATTTCCTGCAAATTACCGCGCTTTTCAGGACTCCGGCCCTCACAAGGGGCCGGATAACCCATCAATTCCTACCCGGAGTTTGCCATGAATGCCGTTGTTGCCGCGGTGCTGATTATGCTCGTACTGAGCCTGTGCCGCATCCACGTTGTTGTTGCCCTGATCATCGGCGCCATTTCCGGCGGCCTGATTGCCGGAATGTCTCTGGACGCCACTATTGATGCGTTTAATAACGGGCTCGGAGGGGGCGCCACCGTAGCGCTCTCCTACGCCACCCTCGGCGCCTTCGCGGTGGCCATCGGCAAATCCGGCCTGGCCCACGCCCTGGCGGACCGGGCACTGACCCTGGTGGGCCGCCAGGACGACGGCGGTGCCGCCAAGGGGATCCGTTTCATGATCATTGGCCTCCTGGTGGCCATTGCCATGTCCTCCCAGAACATCCTGCCGATCCACATCGCTTTCATCCCACTGGTGGTGCCGCCGCTGCTGTACGTGATGGCCAAACTGCGCATGGACCGCCGGCTGGTGGCCTGTGTGCTGACCTTCGGCCTGATTACCCCGTACATGTTCCTGCCCGTGGGTTTCGGCGGCATCTACCTCAATGAAATTCTGCTGGCCAACGTGGCCGACAACGGCGTGGACGCCAGCAACCTGAACGTCATGTCCGCCATGGCCCTGCCAGCCCTGGGCATGCTGCTGGGTGTACTGGTGGCGGTGTTCTTCAGCTACCGGGGCAACCGGGATTACGATCTGGAAGCCATCGCGAAGACCGAGCGTACCGACATCCAGTACAACCCCAAAACACTGGTCATGGCCCTAGTGGCCATTGTGGTCGCCTTCGTGGTCCAGCTCTGGCTGGGTTCCATGATCCTGGGTGCCCTGGCGGGCTTTGTGTTGTTTAACCTGTCCGGCGTGGTGAAATGGAAGGAAGCGGACGACCTGTTCACCGAAGGCATGAAAATGCTGGCCATGATCGGCTTCATCATGATCACCGCCAACGGCTTTGCCGAGGTGATGCGCGAAACCGGCGACATCGCCAGCCTGGTGGAAGGTTCAGTAGGTGTGATTGGCGACAACAAGCCCCTGGCGGCGCTACTTATGCTCGTCGTCGGCCTGCTGATCACCATGGGCATCGGCTCCTCGTTCTCCACCATTCCCATCATCGCGGCCCTGTACGTGCCCCTGGCCCTGCAAATGGGCTTCAGCCCCCTGGCCATCGTGGCGCTGGTGGGCACCGCCGGTGCCCTGGGTGATGCCGGCTCCCCGGCCTCCGATTCCACCCTCGGCCCCACCGCCGGCCTGAACGTCGACGGCCAGCACAACCACATCTGGGATACCGTGGTGCCTACCTTCCTGCACTACAACCTGCCGTTGCTTGGCTTCGGGTGGCTGGCCGCTATGGTGCTTTAGAGCTGGGAGTTAGCCTTTAGAGCGCTTAGCCTGCCAAGGATGGTGGGTGGTGAGGGGCTGGTAGGGGGTGTCAAAACGGAAAACGGTGGTTTTCCTGAATGTTTTGACACCCCCTACCAGCCCCTCACGTTTATCTCTTGTGATAACGCCTTTTGAAGAACATTAATGATTCTATTCTCCGGACCAACCTTTAAAGACCGGAAATTATCTTAAATCAGCTAGTTAGGTGTAACGAAAGCACCAAAGCGATTTTAAATTAGCCACGAAAAAGGGGTACGGGGGATAGGGTCCAAAACATTCAGGAAAACCACCGTTTTCCGTTTTGGACCCTATCCCCCGTACCCCGATTCCCGCCAAACCAACAGGCTACAGAGCCAAACTCCGAACTCAGTCGTCGTCCGCGGCTGCCTTGAAGAACACCACCTGTTTGACGGTGTGATCGTCTTGGTTGCCGCGTTGGTTCACCCGGGTCTGCAATTCGGCAGCGGTCGGTTCGGGCTGATCGGACATCGCATCAGTGAACCCACAGGCCACGCATTCACGGATTTGCTCGTCAGTGTCGTCCGTGAACATCATGATCTTGTCCATCTCGGCACAGCGGGGGCACACGGCGCCGGCGATGAAACGTTTGGGACTTGCCATAATTCAACTCCAGATTACGTCACCGGTCATCGATACGACGACCGGTGACCATTGTATCAGGCAGCGCTGTCGGTGTTGCCGCTAATGCCGGTTTGTTTGAGCAGCGCATCCACCTCAGGTTCCCGACCACGGAACGCCTTGAACAGTTCCATGGGCTCCTGGGAGCCGCCTTTCTCCAGGATGTTGGCCAGGAAGGCTTCGCCGGTTTCGGGGTGGAAGATGCCCTTTTCCTCGAACAGGGAGAAGGCATCCGCCGCCAGCACCTCGGCCCACTTGTAGCTGTAGTAGCCCGCCGCGTAACCGCCGGCAAAGATGTGGGAGAAGGCGTTGGGGAAGCGGTTGAACTCAGGCGCTTCGATCACCGCGATCTCCTCACGCACCTTGCGGTGCATGTCCAGCGGGTTGGTGGGTGCTTCCTCGGTAAATTCCGCGTGCAGGCGGAAATCGAACAGGGAGAACTCCAGCTGACGCACCATGGCCATGCCGGACTGGAAGTTCTTCGCCGCCAGCAGTTTATCCAGCAGGTCCTGGGGCAGCGGCTCGCCGGTTTCGTGGTGGCTGGCGATCAGGGCCAGGGATTCCGGGTCCCAGCACCAGTTTTCCAGGAACTGGCTGGGCAGTTCCACCGCGTCCCAGGCCACGCCGTTGATGCCAGAGACATCCATCACGTCCACCTGCGTAAGCATGTGGTGCAGACCGTGACCGAACTCGTGGAACAGGGTGGTGACCTCGTCGTGGGTCAGCAACGACGGCTTGCCTTTCACCGGCGGGGTGAAGTTGCAGGTCAGGAACGCGACCGGCAGCTGCAGGTGACCCCGCTGGTTGCGCCAGCGCACCCGGCAGTCGGCCATCCAGGCACCACCACGCTTGCCCTGGCGGGCATAGGGGTCGAGGTAGAACCAGGCCACCGGCTCGCCATCACGGCTGATGCAGTAGGCTTTGGCATCCGCGTGCCAGGTTTCAATCTCCGGCTTTTCCTCGATCTGAACGTTGAACAGTTTCTCGGCCACGCTGAACAGGCCACCGACCACCTTGTCCGCCGGGAACCAGGGGCGCAGGGTTTCCGGGGAGATGTCATAGCGCTTCTGGCGCAGTTTTTCGCTGTAATAACCCACGTCCCAGGCCTGCAGCTCATCCACACCGTGTTCGTCCTTGGCGAAGGCCTGCAGTTCGGCAAACTCTTTTTCCGCCTGGGGCTTGGATTTGGCCGCCAGCTGGTTCAGAAAGTCCAGCACTTCCTCGACACTGCGGGCCATCTTGGTGGCCAGGGACAGCTCCGCGTAGTTATCAAAGCCCAGGAGTTTGGCCATGGCGTGGCGGCGCTTGAGGATTTCCGCCATCACCGGGGTGTTGTCCCACTGTCCGGCATCCGGCCCCTGGTCCGAGGCTCGGGTAACAAAGGCTTCGTAGACTTCCCGGCGCAGCTCGCGGTTGTCGCCGTAGGTCATCACCGGGAAGAAGCTGGGGAAATCCAGGGTGATCACATAGCCATCCAGCTCTTTCTGCTCAGCCGCCTGCTTCGCCCCTTCCAGCGCCGATTCCGGCAGGCCGGACAGCTCGTTCACATCGGTGATGTGCTTGTACCAGTGCTGGGTCGCGTCCAGTACGTTGTCGCTGAACTTGTTGGACAGGTCCGCCAGCTCACGGGAGAGTTCGGCGTATTGCTTCTTCTGGTCCTCGGGCAAATCCACACCACCCAGACGGAAATCCCGCAGGGTGTTTTCCACCGCCTTGCGCTGGGCCTGACTCAGCTGCTCAAAGTCGTCCCGTTCCGCCAGTTTCTTGTAGGCGTCGCACAGCTCGGCGTTCTGACTGATCTCGGTGCTATACTCGGTGAGTTTTTCCAGGCAATTCTTGTACACCTGGCGCAGCTCGTCGTTGTTGGCCACGCCGTTGAGGTGACAGATCACCGACCAGGCGTTGGCCAGCTTGTTCTCCATCGCCTGCATGGGCTGGACCAGCGTGTCCCAGGTGGGGTCGTCCTGCTGGGCCAGCTGCGGAATTTTCATGCGATTTTCGCTGAGAATCTGGTCAATCGCCGGTTCCATGTGTTCGGTGCGGATATGATCGAACTTCGGCAGCAGATCGTCAGTCAGTAGCGGGTTGTTCATAAAGGCCCTTCTCAGCTGTTCGTTTATGAGATAGCTTGCATCTAAGTACGGGGTGCAGGTGGGGGATGGCTTTCAGAAACTGTGCGGAGCCAGGGATGGCGGAGCTCAAGCGTCACATGGATGTGCCGCAAGGAGCGTGTTTCTGAAAGCCATCCCCCACCTGCATCTTGCACCGTATTTTGACTATTGAGGTATATGTAATGGCGAATGTACGAACACACAAGGGTATCACACCACAATTTGGCGAACGCTCGTGGGTGGACGAGAGCGCCGTGGTGATCGGCGATGTGCAGATGGGCGAGGACTGCTCCGTCTGGCCGATGACGGTGATTCGCGGCGACATGCACAAGATCCGCATTGGCAACCGCTGCAGCATTCAGGACGGCTCGGTGGTACACATTACCCACGCCAGCGACTACAACCCCGGCGGCTGGCCAACGACGATCGGGGATGATGTCACCGTCGGCCACAAGGCCCTGTTACACGGTTGCACCATTGGCAGCCGCGTTCTGGTCGGCATGGGCTGTACCGTGATGGATGGCGCCGTGGTGGAAGACGAAGTGATCATCGCCGCCGGCACGCTGGTGCCCCCGGGCAAGCGACTGGAATCCGGTTATCTGTACGTGGGCTCTCCCTGCAAACAGGCCCGGGAACTGACCGACAAGGAAAAAACCTTTTTCAAATACACCGCCGCCAACTACGTCAAACTCAAGGACGAATACCTGAACGGCGACCAGTAAAACCTTTCCGAACCCTCTGCTGATCAAGGTCAAATTTTGATCAGCAGAGCCCTTGAAAACCCGCCAAAGCATCCTACATTCGTGAATAGCACAAGTTCACGGATCCCATCCGGCTGGCGCCACCGGCATGGAGCTGTTCCGCGAGCGAAGCTGAATGAACATCTCAGATTCGTGATCGTTAAAAGGAGGAGTTCCCTATGAGCAATCTGACCCGTTGGAATCCGATCAATGAGTTCGATGATCTCATGAACCGCTACAACCGGATGTTCGGCCTGGCCCGCACCAACGGTGAACGGGAAGGCAAGGATCTGTTCAGCCGCAGTGACTGGTCACCAGCGGTGGACATCAAGGAAAACGACAAGGCCTTCACCATTGAGGCTGAGCTGCCGGGCATGAACAAGGACGATGTGAAAGTCACCGTGCATGACGGCGTTCTATCCATTCAGGGCGAGCGCAAGAGCGAGGAAGAAACCGACGACAAGAAGCATCATCGCATTGAGCGCTTCTATGGCAGCTTCCTGCGCCGGTTCACCCTGCCGGACAATGTCGATGAAAACAGCGTGAAAGCCAACTTCAAGGATGGCCTGCTGACGCTGACCATCCAGAAGGCCGAACCGAAAGAACCCAAGGCCATTGAGGTGGACGTGCAGTAAGCAGCACGCCACCCGCTTGAGCCTTCAGGCAGTGTGCGGGGCAACCGCGCACTGCCTTTTTTGTCCTACTGTCGCTTCAAGGCAGGATTTCGATGGGCAGATCCCGCGTGGGTGCCTGTTCGTCGCACTCGGGATTGCGAATGGAAATCTCCACCCGCCGATTCTGGGCGCGGTTTTCCGGGGAGTTGTTGGGCACCAGGGGCTGCGTTTCCGCTCGGCCTGCGGCTACCACCCGGTCCGCCGGGATCTCACGGTTCATTACCAGCTCATGCACCACCGACACGGCCCGTGCTGCCGACAGGTCCCAGTTCGAGCGATAGCGGGAACTGGATATAGGCCGGTCGTCGGTATGGCCGGAAACCAGGATATTACCAGTACAATTGCTCACGACTTCCACCACTCGCTCAATGATCGGAATCATCGCCGGCTTAATGGTCGCATCGCCGGATGGGAAGGTGGCATCTTCAGAGAACCGAATAACCACTTCATCCTTGTCGTAGTTTATTTGCAATTTCTCGGAGGCGACTTCTGATTCCAGCTCCTGAATCAAGCGCTGAGCGAGGTCCAGGACCCCACCAGGAATCTGGGTGGTCTCTGCCGAATCCTGCGACTGTTCGTCAATAAACTTCGGCTCTTGCTGCAAGGCTTCTGTGGGCTCTGGCAATGAAACCGCGTCCGACTGCACCTGGGAAACCGGGGAACCGCCGATATCTTCGCCCACAACGTTGTCAGTGCCGCCCAGCGCCGCCGACATGGAGTTCGCCATGGCACGATACTTTTCAACATCCATCTCGGCAAAAGACAGCAGCAGGATAAAAAAGGTCAAAAGGAGGGTGGCCAGATCGGCAAAGGTGACGATCCAGTCCGGGTTGCCTTTTTTCTGGCTTTTCTTTCGCGGAGGCCGTATCGCTCGCAAACCTAGGCCTCCTGCTGCTCATCCAGCTTGGTGCGATGCTCTGGCGTTACGTAGGAGGAGAGGATTTCGGTCATGACCCGGGGATTTTCACCGCGCATGATGCTCTTGATCGAAGTGATGATCAGCATCTGGTTGCGGTATTCATCTTCCGCCTTGAGTTTCAGCTTTTCAGCCAGGGGCAGGGCGATCAACTGGGCAATGAAGGAGCCGTACAGGGTGGTCAACAGGGCGATAGCCATGGCCGGGCCGATGGTGGAGGGGTCGTCCAGGGTTTTCAGCATCTGAACCAGCCCCACCAGGGTGCCCAGCATCCCGATGGCCGGCGCCGACTCACCAATACCACTGAAAACCCGCTCCGCCACTTCGTAACGTTCTGCGGTCTGGTCGCTCTCCTGGTACAGGGCCTCTTCCACGGTTTCCGGCGGGTGGCCATCCACGCATAGGTTGATGGCTTTTTTCAGGAATTCATCGTCGGTTTCGTGGTTTTCCAGCCCCAGTAGCCCTTCCTTGCGAACAATCCGCCCCAGGGTCGCGGTCTCGCGAATTAACTCGATTGGGCGGGCCAGGTGATCCGTGAAGGTGGCCTTCATGGCCAGCTTGAAGGCACTGAACACCGAGGCCATACGGAACTTGATCAGGGTAACGGCAAACGTACCACCCACAACAATCGCCAGACCCGGCAAATTGACGAAGGTGTTGATACTGGCGTCCGCCACCATGGCAAGTATGACGATCAGCGTCCCGGCCAGCAGACCAACGAGCGTAAGAATATCCATGCAAAACCCTTTTCAGAGAGCCGAAAGCCGGCTTCAGTCGGTTCTCAATTCGTGGATGACCGGCGCGGTCTGCGGTCGGACCCCGCGCCACACCTCGAACGATTCAGCCGCCTGCTCAACCAGCATGCCCAGGCCGTCAAACACTCTCGTCGCACCGTGGTCCAGGGCCCACTGGTTGAAGGTTGTGGTGGTCAGCGAGTACATCATGTCATACACCACGGTATCCGACCCGATCACCGAATCCCTGAGTGGCGGGAGATCACCCTGAAGGCTGGCACTGGTGCCATTGATAATGACATCAAAGGCGGTTTCCGGCTGCTCGAAACCGCAGGCTTCCAGCCGGGTTGTGCCGGCCTCTTCGGCGAAGAGGTCCACCAGGGCCTCTGCCTTGACGACCGTGCGGTTGGCGATGGTCAGGGACGCCGGCTGTTCCGCCAGCAATGGCCCCAACACGCCACGCACGGCACCACCTGCGCCCAGCACCAATACCCGGGCGCCAGCCAGTCGGACGCCGTGGTTATGGCACAAATCCCGAACCAACCCGACACCATCTGTGTTATCGGCCACCAGCACGCCTTCTTGATCCCTGTACAGGGTATTGGCAGCCCCAGCCTTCTGCGCCCGGGCGGTTCGATGCCCGGCCATGTGCCAGGCCTGTTCCTTGAATGGCACGGTGACGTTCAGCCCCTTGCCGCCCCGTTCAAAAAACTGCTCCACGGTGCCCGTAAAATCATCCAGCGGCGCCTGGATGGCGGTGTACTCCACCGGCTCGCCGGTTTCACTGGCGAACAGGCTGTGAATGCGCGGCGATTTGCTGTGGCTGATGGGGTTGCCCACCACGGCGTAGAGTTCGTTATTCATGCTCGCCCTCCAGCCAGTTACGCGCGGTCAGGAAATGCTCGGTCAGCCGGGCTTCCTCGCTGCCCGGCTCCGGGTGGCGGTCGTAGTCCCAGCGCACCAGCGGCGGCAGGGACATCAGGATGGACTCGGTGCGACCACCCGACTGCAGGCCAAACAGGGTCCCCCGGTCGTACACCAGGTTGAATTCCACGTACCGGCCCCGGCGATACAACTGGAATTCCCGCTCCCGCTCGCTCCAGGGGTGATCTTTGCGCCGCCGGACAATCGGCTCGTACGCCTCGATGTAGCTATTGCCCACCGACTGCATAAAGGCAAAATCCCGGTCAAAGTCCCCGGTGTTGTAATCGTCAAAGAACAGACCGCCCACCCCGCGCGGTTCCTGACGGTGCTTGAGGAAGAAGTAGTCGTCGCACCACTGCTTGTAGCGTGGATACACATCATCCCCAAACGGCACGCAGGCATCGCGGGCGGTGCGGTGCCACTCAATGCAGTCCTCATCGAAGCCGTAGTAGGGGGTGAGGTCGTAACCGCCACCAAACCAGTACACCGGTTCGCTGTTTTCGGGGATGGCAATGAAGAAGCGAACGTTGGCGTGAGAAGTGGGCACATAGGGGTTTTCGGGGTGAATCACCAGGGAGACCCCCATGGCCTGCCAGGGTGCGCCCGCCAGATGAGGGCGGTGGGCCGTAGCCGAGGCCGGCATGGTCTCGCCCATCACATGGGAAAAATTCACGCCGCCTTTCTCAAACACAGCTCCGTCGGCAATTACCCTGCTGATGCCACCGCCGCCTTCCGGCCGCTGCCAGCTGTCGCGGATGAACGGTGCTTTGCCATCCACCGCTTCCAGGCGCTGACAAATGGTTTCCTGAAGGCCGAGAAGATACGCTTTAACCGCTTCGGTATCCGGCTGTTGTGACATGAATGCTCCTAACGAAACTGTTTTCCGGTGACAATATCAATAATCCGGCTGGGCTTGCGATTGCCTCCCAGGGCGCCGGGAACGACGTAATCCAGTTGCGGACCAAAATACCGGCGCACCTGCCAGCTGTAACGGGCCGGCTGGCGGCCGGCGGGGTTGCAGGACGTGGATACCAGGGGCATGCCGGCGGCATTGCACAGGGCCTGAACTCCGGGGTGATCGCTGACCCGCACGGCAATCGAGTCGTGCTGGCCACGCACCCATTCGGGAATCTGGCGGTTCACGTCCGGGAGCAGGCAGGTGACCGGGCCCGGCCAATGACGGATGGCTTCCTGCTGCAACGCCTCGGGCAAAGGGTCCAGCAGAAAACGGATCTGGTCAACCGAGGCCGCCACCAGGATCATGCCCTTTTCAAAAGGGCGTTTTTTGAGCGCCAGAATACGCTCAACCGCGGCCTGGTCCCATGGGTCACACCCCAAGCCCCAGACCGCCTCGGTGGGATAGGCAATCACCCCGCCGGCCAGCAGGATCCGCCGGGCCGTGTTCTGTTGCCATGAATTCAGTGAGGATGTCGCCTGCATAACACGCCCAAACGCTCGTAAAAATAACGGACAGCATGCACGGCTCAGGCGATTTTCAGGTAGCCTCCGGGGGCGGCATTGGCCAGCCCCTGCAATTCCAGTAACAGCAAGGACTGCATCAATTGATCCGCGGGCAGGCCGGTTGCCTGGCTCAATGCATCGGTTGACTGGGGATCATACCCCAAAGCCTCGAATACCGCGATTTCCCGCTGATCCAGACCAGTCAGATCCGGCCCTTTCGGCGCCACCCTCTCTTCAGTGCCGGCATCTGACATATGCCACCAGGTACCCAGCTCTTCCAGTACATCGTCCGCCGTTTCCACCAGAGTGGCGCCCTGGCGGATGAGCTGGTGACAACCCCGGGTGACGGGACTGTGAACCGAACCGGGAATGGCAAACACCTCCCGCCCCTGTTCCAGAGCCAACCGGGCGGTGATCAGGGAGCCGCTTTTCAGGCTAGCCTCCACGACCAGAATGCCCCGGCTCAGGCCACTGATAATACGGTTTCTTTTCGGGAAGAAGGCCGCCCGGGGCTGGGTACCGGGCGGATATTCAGAGACAATCAAGCCATTGTCGATCACCCGGTGGGCCAGCTTCCGGTGCTGGGCCGGGTAGAGCCTGTCCAGGCCACAGCCTATTACCGCCAGCGTCGGAAAGCCGGCATCCAGGGCGCCGGCGTGGGCGGCGCCATCAATGCCCAGGGCAAGGCCACTGGAGACCAGCAACCCCCGGCGGCCCAGTTCGGCGGCAAAGTGTCGGGCGTGATCCAATCCGGCCCGGGTGGCATTGCGACTGCCGACGATACCGATCTGGTCTTGACCCAGCAGGCGGGTATCGCCCAAGCCATAGAGCAGCAGTGGGGCATCGTGGATATGTTTGAGTGCGTCGGGGAAATGGTCGTGCCCCTGGCCAACCAGTTCCATACCCTGCTGTTGGCACTGGGCATAAATACGACCGGCCTTGGCAAGTATCGGTTGCTCGGTGTCACCCGCCTGCCAGGCTATCACCGCCTCGACCGCATCCGCGCCCAGGCCCATGGCACGCAGGGTCGCCGGGTTCATGGACAGCAGATCGGTTAGCTCATCGGTATGGGCGGCGATGCGCTCACGCAGCTTGAGACCAAAACGGGGAAGGAGGGAAAGCAGCAGCCAGGGCGCCTCACTGGCTGACTGCCATTGGTATTCCGACATGGTTCATCCTTGAACAAACGACCGGACCTCATTGTCCGGTCATGGAATCATCAAACGGGTGACCGCCTCAGGGGTTGGCGACCTTGTCACCCACAGACAACGGACGGTTGGCCTGGAGCACCAGACCGTAACTCATTTTCTCATAGGCCTGGAAAACCATCAGCAGACCGGCGCGCTCGGAGGGCAGTTGAATGGTTTCACCGGTTACCGGATCACGCACCAGGTTACCGCTTTTGAGCACCGCCAGCACATTGCCCGGCTTCATGCCCTCACGCTCACCACGGTTGATGGCCACCACATCGTACTGGCCGATCTGGGTCACACCGCCATCCACGGCAATCATCTGGCCTTCAATGTCTGCGTCCGGTGCACTGGGCACAAAGCTGGTGGTCAGGCGACGATCTTCGCTGACCAGCAGGCGATCACCAATCCGCACTTCTTTATTGGAACGGGTCAGTCTCAATGTCAGGATATCGCCCGTTTCCTCGATAATGTTGCCGCCCGCGATACTGCGCGCCTCAAGACCGAGGAATTCACCGGTCTTAGGGTCCACGAATTCCTTGCTGCGACGGAAAATGCCCACCCGGTCAGCTGAAATTTCGCCCCGGGCATACACCCGATCACCGCTACCGGTAATGATGCGGCCATCCTCGCCCTCAAGCACGTAAGGCGCACCGTTCAGCTGCGATGGGCTGACAATGCGGGTATCGGTCAGGAAACTGGCAATGGCATCCAGGGGAATGGTCGGGATCGGGGTCTCGATCGGTTCGGAGCGCACTTTCGGTGACAGCTTCACCACGTTGTTACTCGCCACCTTGGTTACCCGGGGCTTGCCATCAATGTACACCAGCGCCAGAACGTCGCCGGGGTAAATCAGGTGCGGGTTGTTCACCTGTGGGTTAACGTGCCAGATTTCCGGCCAGTACCACGGATTGTCCAGAAAACGCCCCGAAATGTCCCAAAGGGTGTCTCCCTTGACCACGGTGTAACGCTCGGGATGATCAGACCGCAGTTCCGGATTGGCCTGGGCCCAGGAGGCAAACAGCAGCATCGAAGCTGCCAGAGCGTACAACAGTTTCCTCATTGTCCATGTCCTTGATCGAGAACTTCATTTGAATCTTATTACTTTGCCAATTTCGTTACTATAGAAGAAGACTTATGCTTTGTGTTGTTATCTTTTTGTCCCACCCGGAATTATGTCTGAGCGTTGAAAGTTTTTGACTATCGACTGATCAGTTTGTACTCAATCGACGATTTGTCAGATAATAGGCGTTAACGAAACATTCTGCGCTGTTCCCTGTCTCATTTTCAGAGAAGGATTTAACGATTCGGGAATCGATGAATCAGGGGCAACCTTGAGAACACAGGCCAGATAAAGGGCACTATGATACTAGAAATTCTTGAATACCCGGACCCCAGGCTACGCACCCTTGCCAAGCCGGTGGACGAGGTAACAGACGACATCCGTACACTGATCGACGACATGTTCGAGACCATGTACGATGCCCGCGGCATTGGCCTGGCGGCGACCCAGGTCGATGTACACAAGCAGGTGATCGTCATGGACCTGTCGGAAGACAAGAGCGAGCCGATGGTGTTCATCAACCCGAAGGTGGAAGTGCTGGATGGCGACCTGGAAGCCATGCAGGAAGGTTGCCTGTCGGTGCCCGGCTTTTACGAGGACATCAAACGTATCGAACACTGCCGCATTACGGCCAAAGACCGTAACGGGGATGAATTCGAACTGGAAGCCAAAGGCCTGCTGGCCGTGTGCATCCAGCATGAGATGGACCACCTGAACGGCAAACTGTTTGTCGATTACTTGAGCCAGCTCAAGCGCAATCGTATTCGCAAGAAGCTGGAAAAACTGCACAAGCAGAGCGCGTAAACCGCGCAATTACTCAGCCAGCATGACAGGACCGGGTTACGACCCGGTCTTTTCGTATTCCAACGACCACACCAACAGAGACCCAGCACCGTGCGCATCGTTTTTGCCGGAACCCCGGATTTTGCCGCCACTGCCCTGAAAGCCCTGATACAGGCCGACCATGACATTGTCGGCGTTTACAGTCAGCCGGACCGCCCTGCCGGGCGAGGGCGCAAACTGGTGCCGGGCCCGGTCAAGCAGGTGGCCCTGGACGCCGACATTCCCGTGTTTCAGCCCCTGAGCCTCAAACCGGAAGAAGCGCAGCAGGAACTGGCCCAGCTCAAACCCGATGTAATGATCGTCGCGGCCTACGGCCTGATCCTGCCCAAGGCGGTGCTGGATATCCCGACCCACGGCTGCCTGAACATCCACGCCTCCCTGTTGCCCCGCTGGCGCGGCGCGGCGCCCATTCACCGGGCCATTGCCGCCGGCGACAGCGAAACCGGCATCACCATCATGCAAATGAACGAAGGTCTGGACACCGGCGATATGCTGCTGAAAGTCACCACCCCCATCCAGCCGGATGACACCGGCGGCAGCCTGCACGATCGTCTGGCCGACCTGGGTGGCGAAGCCATTGTCGAGGCCCTGGATAAGTTGCAAAAAGGCCAACTGAGCCCCGAGCCGCAAAATAACGACGAGGCCTGTTACGCTCATAAACTGTCGAAAGAAGAAGGTCACCTGGACTGGCAGCGCAGCGCCGACGAGCTGGCCCGACTGGTGCGCGCCTTCAATCCCTGGCCCGGCACCTTTACCGACCTGGGCGACCAGCGGATTCGCTTCCACCTGGCCGAAGCAGTGAATCAGGACAGCGGCCAGGCGCCAGGCACCGTCCTCAAGCGCGAACGGGACGGCATTGATATCGCCTGCGGCAGTGGCACCCTGCGCGTGACCCGGGTACAACTGCCCGGCACCCGGGCCCAGAGCGTGAATGACCTGATCAACGGCGGTAAGCCGGTGCTCATGCCCGGCCAGGAGCTGCACTGACCATGGCCGGACACTCCCTGCCTCTGCGCGCACTGGCTGCCCGGGTCCTGCTGGCGGTGGAAAACGGCCAGTCCCTGAGCCAATGCCTGCCACCGGCCCTGAACCAGTTATCCCCAGAGCAACGCCCCCAACTTCAGGCCCTTTGCTACGGCAGCTGCCGCTGGTTTCATCGCCTGGAAGGCGAACTCAACAGTCGGCTGAAAAAGCCCCTGCGCAAACCTGACCGCGTCATCCACCACCTCATGCTGGTGGCGCTGTTCCAGCTGCGGTTCAGCGAGCAGGCCACCTATGCCGTCCTGAATGAAACCGTGGAAGCCTGCAAGGCCCTGGACAAGCCGCACCTGACTGGCTTGGTGAACGGTGTACTACGCCGGGCCGAGCGGGAAGGCGCGCCGGAGCCTGCCAACGACAGCAGCGCTTTCAGTCATCCGGTCTGGATGGTGGAAAAGTTGCGCCACAACTGGCCGGACGACTGGCAGGCCATTCTCGAGGCCAACAACCAGCAGGCCCCCATGACGCTGCGGGTCAACGCCCGTCGGTTTCGCCGCGATGAGTACCTGAATTTACTGATGGAAGCCGGAATCGAGGCGCAAGCCACCCGTTTCGCCCCGCATGGCATCCAGCTGCAACAACCGGTACCGGTCGACCAACTGCCCTGGTTTGCCGATGGCGCCGTCAGCGTCCAGGACGAAGCGGCCCAACTTTGCACCACCTTGCTGGATCTGCAACCCGGGCAGCGGGTACTGGACGCCTGTGCCGCCCCGGGCGGTAAAACCTGTGCGATTCTGGAATCGGAACCGGCACTCTCCGAAGTCGTGGCCATTGATGAATCCGCCGAGCGTCTGCCCCGGATTGACGAAAATCTGGAACGCCTGGACCTGACAGCTACCCTGAAACAGGCGGATGCCGCCAACACGGAACAGTGGTGGGACGGCGCGACCTTCGACCGCATCCTGCTGGACGTGCCCTGCAGTGCCACCGGTGTCATTCGCCGACACCCGGACATCAAACTGTTGCGCCGGGAATCCGACATCGTGCCTCTGGCCAATACCCAGCTTGGCCTGTTGAAGGCGATGTGGGACATCCTGGCCCCCGGCGGCCGGCTGGTGTACGCAACCTGCTCTGTGTTTGTGCAGGAAAATCACCGTATAATTGAGCGATTCCTGAAACAGCAGGAACAGGCGCGGCTGGTTGGCATTGACGCGGACTGGGGCCGGGACATGGCCGCCGGCCGACAGCTGTTACCGGACCCGAACAGCCACGACGGCTTTTTCTACGCTGTGTTGGAGAAACCAGAAGCATGAAAATCCTGATTCTCGGAGCCGGCCAGGTAGGCGGTACCCTGGCGGAAAACCTCGCCAACGAAGCCAACGACATTACCGTCGTGGACAGCGACAGCGTCCGCCTTCGGGAACTTCAGGACCGGCTGGACATCCGAACGATCCATGGCCCGGCCTCGTACCCCACCATCCTGGTGGATGCCGGTGCCGAGGATGCCGACATGATCATCGCCGTCACCAACAGCGATGAAACCAACATGGTCGCCTGCCAGGTCTCCAAACTGCTGTACAAGACCCCGACCACCATCTGCCGGGTGCGGGCCAACGCCTACCTGGCCAAGCGTGAGCTGTTCTACGACCGCGATGCCGTCACCGAGCCGGACAAACTCCGGGGCTTTCCCATCGACGTCACCATCAGTCCCGAGCACCTGGTCACCAAGCACATCACACGCCTGATCGAATACCCCGGCACCCTGCAGGTGCTGGAATTCTCCAAGGGGCTGGTCCGGCTGGTCGCCATCCAGGCCACCAAAGGCGGGCCTCTGGTGGGCCACGAGCTGTCCTACCTGCGCAGCCACATGCCCCGGATCGACACCCGCGTGGCGGCCATTTTCCGCAAGGGCCGGGCGATCATGCCCCAGGGCGACACGGTGATAGAAGACGGCGACGAAATCTTCTTCATCGCCGCCGCCGACCACATCCGCTCGGTGATGAGCGAACTGCAGCCACTGGTCAAACCCTACCGTCGTATCTTTATCTGTGGCGGCGGCAACATTGGCTTCCGACTCGCCAGCTCCCTGGAAAACCGGTTCCACGTCAAGATCCTGGACCGCAACCACGACCGCTGCGTGATGCTCTCTGAACGCCTGAAGAAGACTGTGGTTCTGGAAGGCAACGCCGCCAACAAGGACATCCTGCTGGAAGAAAACATCGAGAACACCGATGTCTTCTGCGCCGTCACTAACGACGACGAAGCCAACATCATGGCCTCGTTGCTGGCCAAGCGCCTGGGCGCCCGAAAGGTCCTGACCCTGATCAACAACCCCGATTACGTGGATCTGATCCAGGGCGGTGATATAGATGTGGCCATTTCCCCCCAGCAGACCACCATCGGCAGCCTGTTGACCCACGTGCGCCGGGGCGATGTGGTGAACGTTCACTCCCTACGCCGGGGCGCCGCCGAAGCCATCGAGGCCATCGCCCATGGCGATCACCGGTCCTCGAAAGTGGTCGGCAAACGGCTGGACGAAATCCAACTGCCCGAAGGCACCACCATCGGCGCTATTGTCCGAAACAATGAGGTGTTGATCGCCCACGATCACATCCGGGTCCAGCCCGATGACCACGTGATCCTGTTCCTGGTGGACAAATCCAGGATTCGCGAGGTGGAGAAGCTGTTCCAGGTGGGCCTCACCTTCTTCTGATTGACCTCAGGCAAAACAAGAACCTGGCCAGCACTTAGAAATACCGTGCCGGCCCGCGTATAATGCGCGTTTTCAAATTTTCCGTGTTTTGAATTTCAAAGTGCTCCGAGAGCGGGGCGCCACACACAGACTGATCAGCAGGCAACCGTCGTGACAGACAAGGCAACCAACAACTCCGCGCCGGATCTCCAGACCTTCCAGGGTCTGATCCTGGCACTGCAGAATTTCTGGGCGCAGCACGGCTGCGTGGTTCTCCAGCCCCTGGACATGGAAGTGGGCGCCGGTACCTTCCACCCGGCCACCTTCCTGCGCTCCATCGGCCCGGAAACCTGGAACTCCGCCTACGTTCAGCCCAGCCGCCGCCCCACCGACGGCCGCTACGGCGAAAACCCGAACCGCCTTCAGCATTACTACCAGTTCCAGGTAGTGCTTAAGCCGTCACCGGACAACATCCAGGAGCTGTACCTGGACTCCCTGCGTGCCCTGGGCCTGGACCCGCTGGTGCACGACATCCGCTTTGTGGAAGACAACTGGGAATCGCCCACCCTGGGCGCCTGGGGCCTGGGCTGGGAAATCTGGCTCAACGGCATGGAAGTGACCCAGTTCACCTACTTCCAGCAGGTGGGCGGTCTGGAATGCTACCCGGTCACCGGCGAGCTTACCTACGGCCTGGAGCGCATCGCCATGTACCTGCAGGGCGTGGACAGCGTGTACGACCTGGTCTGGACCAAGGGCCCGGACGGCGTGGTCACCTACGGCGACGTGTTCCACCAGCAGGAAGTGGAAATGTCCACCTACAACTTCGAACAGGCCGACACCGAGTTCCTGTTCCACAGCTTTGATGTCCATGAGCGCGAAAGTGCCCGCCTGATCGAAGCCGGCCTGCCGCTGCCGGCCTACGAGCAGGTACTCAAGGCCTCCCACACCTTCAACCTGCTGGACGCCCGTCACGCCATCTCCGTGACCGAGCGCCAGCGTTTCATCCTGCGTGTTCGAACCCTGGCGCGTTCCGTCGCCCAGGCCTACTTTGACAGCCGCCGCAAACTTGGCTTCCCGCTGGCCCCCGAGGCCCTGCGCAAGGAAGTCCTGGCCGCCGCCGAGGCCGCTGACGCCAAGGCCGCCAAGAAGAAAGGCAAGAAATCCAAGCAGGCACCGCAGGAACAGGGGAACGCATAACCATGGCTACACAGGATTTTCTGGTTGAACTGGGCACCGAAGAGCTGCCCCCGAAAGCGCTCAAGCCACTGTCGGACGCCTTTACCCAGGGCATTGCCAAAGGCCTGGAAGACGCTGGCGTGGAATTCGGCAAGGTGGAAGCGTTCGCCGCTCCCCGTCGCCTGGCCGTGCGCATCCGTGACCTGGCCGACGCCCAGCCGGACAAGGCGGTGGAAAAGCGCGGCCCGGCGGTAAAAGCCGCCTTTGATGATGCCGGCAACCCGACCCGGGCACTGACCGGTTTCGCCACCTCCCTGGGCATCACCCCGGACCAGTTGGACACCATGGAAACCGACAAAGGTGCCTGGGTGGTGTATCGCACCGTTGAACAGGGCAAACCCACCGTGGAGCTGCTGCCCGAACTGGTGGACAAAGCCCTTGCTGGCCTGCCGATTCCCAAGCGTATGCGCTGGGGTGCCCACCGCACCGAATTCGTACGTCCGGTGCACTGGCTGATCATGCTGTTCGGCAACAAGGTGATCGACACCCCGATCATGAACCTGACTCCGGGTAACACCACCCGTGGTCACCGCTTCCACTGCCCGAAAGAGCTGATTGTTCCGACGCCCAGCGATTACGAAGTGGTACTGAAAGAAGAAGGCTGCGTGCTGGCCGACTTCGCCGAGCGCCGCGAGCAGATCCGCAAAGGCGTGACCGAACTGGCCGAGAAAGAAGCCGGCGGCAAGGCGGTGATCAGCGAAGACCTGCTGGACGAAGTGACCGCCCTGAACGAATGGCCGGTGCCACTGATGGGCCGGTTCGAGGAGCGCTTCCTGGACGTGCCCGCCGAGGCACTGATCTCGTCCATGGAAGAGCACCAGAAGTACTTCCACGTTGTGGCCAGCGATGGCGAAATGCTGCCGCTGTTCATCACCGTGGCCAACATCGAGAGCAAGGACCCGGCCCAGGTCATCTCCGGTAACGAAAAGGTGATTCGTCCGCGCCTGTCCGATGCCGCCTTCTTCTACGACACCGACCGTAAGAGCCGTCTGGAAGACCGCATCGACGCGCTCAAACCCATCGTGTTCCAGGACAAGCTGGGCAGCATCTACGACAAATCCGTGCGCGTCGCGGCGCTGGCAAAGAAAATCGCCGACGCCATCGACAGCGACCCGGCCCTGGCCGAGCGAGCCGCCATGCTGGCCAAGACCGACCTGGTCACCGAAATGGTGCTGGAGTTCACTGACCTGCAGGGCATCATGGGTCAGTACTACGCCGCCAACGACGGCGAACACGAGGATGTGGCCAAGGCCCTGAACGAGCAGTACATGCCGCGCTTTGCCGGCGACGACCTGCCGTCCACCCTGACCGGCTGCGCTGTCGCCATTGCCGATCGCATCGACTCGCTGGTGGGCCTGTTCGGCATCAACCAGCCGCCGTCCGGCACCCGTGACCCGTTCGGCCTGCGCCGGGCCTCCCTGGGCGTGCTGCGCATCATCATCGAGCGGGAACTGCCGCTGGATCTGCAAACCCTGTGCG
>ERZ1673962.671-NODE-671-length-21535-cov-4.147207_pt1 | contig 21535 bp, 20 predicted proteins | sample MGYA00580188_ERZ1673962 | MGnify/ENA primary metagenome ERZ1673962 (study PRJEB41334, sample SAMN05608104) | rock metagenome | biome: terrestrial subsurface; feature: shale formation; material: shale | place: USA: Pennsylvania ... | reverse complement strand
CAACGTGCGTTTGAGCGCCGCCGGATGGTTGCGATAGAGCCGCGCCATGTCGGCGGCGCCTTTAAGACGGCGTTCGGCATTGGGCAGGGCGCGCGTGCCGATCCGGTCGATGGTCAATCCCTCGCGCAGACAGGTCAGCACATCCGCGAGCCTGCGCCGCCGCCCGTGATGCATGAGTACCTCACCGACCGCCACCATCGGCGTCGAACAGCGGAGCGCCAGCGCGGCACAGGCTTTGAGCCACGCCTGATCGGAGCCGTCATACCGCGGCGCGGCGCCGAGAAAGACCTGACCGGGGTAACGGCGTTGGAGGGTTTGGAGGGCTGCTTGAGCGCGGGCCAGATTCTTGGGCGGCAGAGCGATGAGGATCATCCCCTGACATCCGGCCTCCAGATCGCGCAGATCAAGATGGCACTCGGCCTTTTCCGCCCGTCGTTTGCCCAAGGTTAACAGCCGGGACAGCCGCTGATAGGCGGCGCGGTCTGTGGGCAGCGCAAGCCATTCCACTGGGCAATCGCGCAGAACGAGGCGGCTTCCGACGATGAGCTTCGGCAGCTTTGGAGTAAGCGGAGTGGGGAGGTCTTGCGGCGACCCAATCTCTTGTCGCGAACAGGGATCGACCCGATGGGACGAGCGCACGCGAAGCTGTTCGGCGACCTCTTCGCGCAGTGTCTTGAGCGCGGAATAGGCCCGCACCACGCCCGCGAGCGTGTTGCGGTCGGTGATTGCGATGGCCTCAAGGCCCAGCTCGGCGGCGCGCAGCATCAGCTCCTCGGGATGCGAGGCGCCTGTGAGGAAGGTAAAGTTCGAGGTGATGCAAAGCTCGGCATAAGAGGCGGGCTGGGGATGAGTATTTTCGGCACAAAGGAAACTCATGCGAATTCCCCTTGTACGAACCAGCCGGGGTTTTGCGGCGTGTGATAAAGCCAAAGTCGACGGCCTTCGCGGGTCTCGATCCGCCAGTAATCGCGCACCCCGGAGCGCCAGGCGTCATCCGGCAGCCACCATTCCGGTGCGATGCGTTCGGGGCCGATGGCGCGCCCGGTTGTGAGCGACATACGGCGCCAGCGGAACCGTGTGGGAGGCTCCGCGCTGTATCCTGCAATCGGCTCCGGTGGAAACAGGTGCAGGGGACGCGGGCGCAGGTAGGGCCATGCGCTGTCGGGTGTGCTGAAGGCGGCGGGGGCGATGGCAAAGCTGCGCTCCGGGATGTGGCTGTCGGCGGGGAGGAAGCGTTGTACGTTGTCCAATCCGATGCGGGTACCGATGCGGGTGATCAGGTCGTTGAGCTGATCGGGGGAGGTTTGCGCGCTGCCGATCTGTTGGACAGGGAGCGGTTCGACCTGTGTGGCTTGCAGACGGATCTGGTCAATGCCAAAGCCCGCGTCCACGTCCTCCACGCCACGTTCGAACAGGGGCAAAATCCGGTGTGGATCGCGCATCGGGGCGGCAAGGCGCAGCTCGACTTGTTGGCTGCCCTGATCGACCCGGCGCAGGGTGAGGGTCAGGCGACGCGCGCCCATTTCATAGCGGTTGAGCTTATCGCAGAGCGGGGTCAGAAGTCGGGCGGTGAGGCCCATCACGTCCTCTGTCAGACCGACGGGCTCGGGCAGGCTTATGCGTGTCGCAAAGCTTGGCGGTTCGCTTTCGGGCATGACGGGTTCGGGGATGTGACCCATGGCCTGATCGAGACGCAGCAGAAGATCGGGACCGAACCGACGGGCCAAGGGCGCACGGGCGGCCTCCGCCAGATCGCCAATGCTGCGCAGGCCAAGACGTTGCAGGGCTGTCACCATCGCTTCGTCAAGACGCAGCGCGGCCACCGGCAGATCGGTGAGGGCTTCCTCTCCCGCGCCATAATGCGCATAGGCCCAAGCCGCACCTCGGGTCTCGGCGCAGCCCAAACGGAGCGTCAGTCCGGCGCGCATCGCGCGGCTCTGAATATCCGCCAGCATCTCCGCTTCGCCGCCCCAAAGATGGGTCGATCCGGTGACATCCAGCACCAGCCCGTCCACACCATCGCGTCCGACCCACGGACAATAGTGCGTCGCCCAGCGGCGCAGCGTGGCCAGGAAGCGGGCGTCGAGATCGGGGCGCGCGGGCTGACTGATCAGATCGGGGCAAAAGGCGCGGGCATCGGCAAAGCTCATGCCGCGCGTCAGGCCGAGCCGTTCGGCGGTCTCGTTGAGACAATAAATCCGTTCGGTGTTGTTCGACTTAAGCGTGATCGCGAAAGGACCATCGACAGGACGTGCGCGCAGAACCCGGTCACTCGCGAACCGGGGAAACCACATGCACACGACGCGCTTTTTGATCCCATCGAACATTCCAGGCACCCAATGTTCCTGATTTGTTCCTTTTAATTTCCCATCGCATCAGAGTCGAGTCTTCCTCTGCGGCATCGAAGACCGGCGTGGCTCGCCAACGGGTGTCGGTCGCATTGGACCCCATGCCTTCGGGAATGATACAGAGCCCCGTGGTGCCGCCCGCCTTGGCCGCGAGTTGCAACCGCCGTCCCTCGCGCAGGTTCAGCGGACGGGTGATCTCGAGGACGACACAGGGCAGCGCGCCGTCTTTGAGCGCTTCTTCGGCCACGGCCAGCGCATCGGTCTGATCCTTGGGGCGGGCCAGCAACAGAAGGGCCGGGTCGAACATCGGCAATAGCCCCTGCGGGGTGAGCGTGTCCGACAGCCAGCTTTCCCTGATCCACAGGCATGCCCCCGCAGCGGCCATGGCGGCAAAGCTCATGGAACCGGGGCCATAGACCTCATGAACCCGCGCACGGCGCAAGGGGAAGACAGTGTGAAAATCGACTCGCATAATGGGAACGTAGCAAGAACATCGGCGTGCGGCAATCAGGCTGCGATGGGAAGCGATGTCCAACATATAGATCGGCGTCAAACAGAGCTGACACATCCCGGCACACATGGTACGCAGACCCATGACTTAGATTTCCATCTCGCTCGCACGCCAACACGGACTTCTCCGTGACCAGTGTCGTGTGCCGATGAAAGGAAAATCTATGGATCGTTCTAAGCTTCCCCACCTCCAAGGCCGTCGTTTCGATATTGAGACACTGCAATACGACGCGTTGAGATTGGCGCGACAGGCGGACAAAGGGCCGACGTTTTTGCGTCACCATGGCAGGATTGCCTATGTCGTCATGACAGAAGACATCTTCGATCAACTCTGGCCCGATCCGCGCAGAGCGTGGAGCGTTGATGAAATGCCGCCGCGCATTCTCCAGCTTTTAGAGCAGAGCTTGCAGGACGGGTTGTCGTCGAGACCGGAAGTTTCAGATATTTAAGGCTCATATGTAATGAATGTGACGCCGAAGTGGCGCATGTCGCGGACCTCACCGGTATCGCGTTCGACGCACGGCGTTTCGATACTCCGTTCCTCGATGGGAACGGCTGGTTTCGGCTTGGCTTGTGTCGTAAGCGATAATCGCGCAGGTCTGCGCAACGGTCCGGTGAAAACGGCGCTTTTGGGAGCGGGGGCTCAGGTGGTCGATGTCAGAGCGTATCGCTTGGGCAACACGCCCTTCGTCGAACGGATGTGGAGCACAATGGAAAGCCAGGTCATCAATTTGCTTCATGGCTACACGGGGCGTAAGGCGGGCCATCTCAAGGGGTACGATGCCAAGAAAAACGCGGTGATCTTGCGCGAGGACCTCTTTCGCCTGATCACGCGCTATCTGATCGTCGAATAAACTCGGGCCTATTCAGACAGTGTCAAAACGTATGGAAAATTAGAATTTCCATAAGAGTGAAACTTTAGATTCCGAAATAATCTCAAAGTTAAACAAAAACTTAATTCGGGCAGAGATGACAATCTAACGCGCTATTTTTAATCTTAAGAACATCCCTTTACGCGAATGTGTTCCGGTCTCTTCCTGCGTGGTGTCGTAGCCTGACGGAAACGCGTGGAGAATATCATGAACATCCGACTTAGTGCCATAATTTTGGCGATTCCAACGCTTTCTGCGTGTGGACAGAGCTTGAGCCTGACCATGCAGGATCCGTACTGCATAGCCGATAAGGCAGGGAAATCAGTCGAAGACTCCTTCTTTGTCGTCGATGGCGAATACTATGTTTTGAGCGACACCTATGTCGCGTCGAATGGCAAAATGACACAATATCCGGACGAATGCCCGGTAACGAATTTCTACGTCGTGCCGGCGGTGCGCCTTTCCGATGGCAGCGTGCGGTCTACGCAAAGTGTTCCAAACAATATTCCAGCACCGGCTGGCACTCCAGAGATTGTTGCTGAGAGCGCAGAAGCAGGAACCGCACAGGCGTCCGAAGTGGTTTCTGGTGGGACAGTGGCGCAGAGTGCAAGTACCGGAAACGTGTCTGTATCTGAAGTGAGTATGACTGATGCGCCCAATGACACTGGAAAGGACGGAGACGACGCAACTGTGACGGCGGGCAGCATCACGATCCACCGTGATGGTAGCGTTACAACGCCCAATCTTGGGCGCGTAAAATGAAACAACTCGTTCTCGGCCTTTCTCTGCTTCCATGTCTCGCATGGGGCCAAACCTATAGTACGTCTGGACAGAATTGGTCGGGAAGCTATGCGTTTCCGAGCGCATCTGACCGTAGCCTCGTGTTGCAGCAAGCGCAGGTGATCAACGACGCCGAAAACCCGACGGCTGCGGCACAGACGAACTACTACATTACAAACGATAACCGCACTGGCTACGTTGAGGTGACAACGGATGGTGATGTCACGACCGATTTGCAGATTGGTGACGAAATCGGCCAGCAGACCTATGCTGTTGGATCTCTAAACACCGGCACGACGGAGGTGTCGGTGGAGGGCGATGGCAACATCATTACCGCAGACAACACGGCCGACAACAGCGGCTGTATTGATGCGTCTATCTTGTCATCCTTGCAGACTCCTGATGGTGACGCCGCAACGGATGTGTCGTCTCTTTCGGTCCTTGATCTTGCCGATGCGCTCGCTGCTTTTGCAGCGGGAAAATGTAATTGATCTTGTGTTTGGGGGCTACGTGAGACCGTTTCCAGTCATCGCAAGTGTTGTGGCTCTCCTTTCAGGATGTGCCAGCCTTGGACAGGCTGTGGCGCCAATGGATCAGGATGTATTCATGGTTGATGGGCCACCCGTCCGCCGTGTCGAGACTGCGTATGACGACGCGCTCGCGTGCATTGGCAACCGCGCACCGAGATCGCTGACCTTCGCCGTCGGTGCCATCAATGATGCGACCGGCAAAGAAAGCTATGCCGACGCAGGCAGCGGGAAAATGGTCACGCAGGGTGCAGGGGATATGATCCAGACCGCCCTGTTTAATGCAGGTGTGCAGGTCGTAAACCGGCGCGATCCGGCCATTGCTGCGACTGAGCACAACTGGGGTATCCGAGATATTACGTCGATGAAGCCGGCGGATCTTTTCATCACGGGAAGTATCAACAGTCTCGATTTTATTCCAGGAGCCGGGGCGTCTGTGACCGTCTCGGGAGTTGGGCCGAAAGCGCGGCAGAACCGTTTGTTGGTGGGAATGGATCTGGCCATGACCAATGCGCTGACCGGGGAAATTGTCGCAAATGTCGCAATTCAAAAACAACTCGTTGGCAAAGAAATTGGCTTTGCGATTGGTCGGTTCTTTGACACGAGCCTCGTTGATATTTCGGCCGGGGCAATGGAACGCGAAGCCACCAATGCTGTGTTCCGGCAGATGCTGTATTACGGTGTATATCAGCTCCTTTTACAAGCAAGTGACGCAGCAGAAAGTGCTGGCGAATGCAATGCAAAGCTGACTGCGACAATTGCAGAAGACTTGGTCTGGGAAGATCCTGCTGGGCGCGCATCCTTGCGGGCAATCGCCTCAGAGGTAGAGGCGGCTCGTCCGCCTTCCGAGCAAGAAGTCGCTCAGATGCGTGCAGAAATGACGACAGCCGCTCCGGTTGAGCTGTCCGCCGAGGCACGCAAGCTTGCCAACAACGTTACGACACAGGCGGCACGCGCCATATCGATGTTTGATACTGTCGTGTCGGAGAAAAATGCTCAGGCCGCGCAAACAGCCTTTGAGAAGGGCAAAATCTACCTGTCCATTGCCATTCGCGATCTGCGCGCTGGGGCCAGTGTGGGTTTGACTGGTCCCGTAGGCGATGCCGCCGCGACGCTTGTCGAACAGGCGATCCGCGCAGGCTCAGCCGCAGAAATTGCGCTCGCTGTAAAAATTGCTCCGAAGGATGAGGAAGAGGCTGTGATCGCGCCCGAAACGGCGACGGATCCGGCGCCCCCATCCAGCCCGGCTAAACCATCAAACGTGGAGGGAAAGCCATGATGCATCCTTCTACATCCAGTTTTCTTTGCGAGACCCGCAAAGAAAGGTTTGTGGTCATACACCACAACTCAAACGGGGCCCTCGAATATGCCCTATTTAAGGACGGCCTGTTCTCGAGGGAAGAACAGGCACAAACGAGGACATCACTATGAAAAAGCTTCTTGCTACTACCGCCGTCGCACTGATCGCAATGTCGGGCGCAGCGTCCGCACAATCCGTTCTGGAGCGTGTGCTGACTTCTTTGGATGCAGCGACATCCACAGAACTGAACGGCACTTTTGCGAACATCGCTGAAAACCTCGGCGGTGGAACGACAACTGCATATATGGATGCAAACGGTGACATCATTTCTGAGGGTCAGTATGATATCCTTTTGAATGCTGCACTGGATTCGATCGCTGCACTTGCTGGGACAGGAACCATCATCGGCTACCAATATGGCACTGTCACCTATTCAACTATGGCTGAAGCTGTAACTGCTGCTGAGAACGATATTGCTGACAATTACACCTCGTTCCAAACGCAAGGTGGCGGCATCGACGGTTCGATCACAAACACCATCGAAGGCGTGACCAGCGCTATTGCTGAGGCGACCCAGTCTTCGACAGCGGGCACTACGATTGCATATGAATTCAACTTGCCGACTTATGATCTTGGTGCTCTGTCCACAACTGCACTTGGTGCGGTCAACACCGGCGACATCACCCTCGGTGTGAACTCCACCGTGGATGACGCAAAAACCACGTCGACACAGGCCGTGTCCTCTGTGATGCAACAACTGGGTGGTACTATCGATAACGGCGCGCTTGTGCTGAACATCGCATCCAACATGACCGGCGTGAACGGTTCGATCACCAACTCGATGAACAACGTGAACGGTGTACTTGCATCCGCGTCGACAACTGCACTTGGTGCGGTCAACACCGGTACAATCACATCCGGTGTGAATGCTGCTGTTCAGGGCATCGTCGGTACTTCGGGTTCAACCACCAACTAATCTACGCTTCGTAGGTTGATAAAGCTAAGGGAGGGGGCAGTCATTGCCCCTTCCACATATAATAAGATTGAAAGGTGGTAGGTTATCATGACTGAAACATCTGTTCCATGCGCTCTTCAAAAATGACATGAAAATTACAAATAATCAGTTCAAGACGATCATAAAAGACTGTGTGGCGAGGAATGACATCTTCGGCGCGGAATTAGTGTGCGCAGAGGTAATTAAAAATGGGAGATTATGCCAAACCGCGCGCATAATGAAGTCAAAGTTAGAAAAGAAGAGAGATGCTGCGAATGCAGGGTTTGCAGAACTATTTCGATCTTATCGCTCCTTTCTAAAGGATGAACGTAATTCAGAAGCACTTAAGTGCTGCACTGAAATGAAAAAAAAATATCCTCATATGTGGAGTGCTTGGGCCTGTCTAGGTGAAGCATTATTAATAGTACATAGTTACAAACTTGCAGAGTTTGCGCTTGTTCGTGCTATTGAATTGAATCCTTATAATAAGAGTGCGTCGCTTAATTTATTAACTTGCTTGGTCGAAACGCAAAACGTAGTTGCTTCTGCTACTTATGCGCAAAAAATATTGGATATTTGGGGTGACTCCGTCGAAATAAGAAGGACTTTGCAGAAACTTCATTCCGGCACTGGCGACAAGTCTGCTGAAAAAAAAGACCTTGAGTTTCTACTGTCCAAAATGCCTAATGATGTTCCATCTCTCGTAAGACTCGCGGAAATCGAAAAACTAGATAAGCAAAGCGATATCTATAAAGTATCAGTCGAACTGCTTAATGCCGAAAAAAGTGTAAAAACTTCGGTTTCTTTGTGTTGGTTGATAGCAAAACTAAGTGAAAGAAGTGGAGACTATGCTGAGAGTGCTGCTTACCTAAAGAAAGGCGCGGCATTACAGTTTGATCCAGAAAAAGACAATCTTCCTCACTATAGAAAGCGTTTTGAGGATTCTCTTGAGCTGGCATCCTTTCGTGGCGTGGTAGACTCTGAAATCCCCTTTACACCTATTTTTGTTGTCGGACTGCCCAGGTCCGGAACTTCATTGATGGAACAACTCCTATCCGAGGCGAAAGATGTCACTGGCGCTGGAGAGTTGCCTTATTTTACGAGAAATCAGCACGCTTCTGATGGCAAAGGAGTATTGTCTGAGCGACTATCAATGATCAGGGCAAACTATTCCCGTGATGTTCATATACTGGCAAAAGATAGATTTGTTGTTGATAAAATGCCTCATAACTTCTTATCGATTGGCGCTATAAAACGTGCCTTTCCGGAAGGTAAGATCATCTACATGAAGCGTGACCTTCGTGCGATTGCCTGGTCGCAATTTAAAAGTAAATTCAGTTCGGATGGACTGGCATACACTTACAATGAAGGTTCTATAGTAGAGCACTTTGAGTTCTATATGTCTGTTATGGATAGGTGGGCAGAGTTGCATGCACAGGACTTTTTGGAGGTTGATTATGATAAAATGGTTGCAGATCCTGCTTCATATTTACCCCAAGTGTTTCAATACTGCGGTTTAGAGTTTAATGAAAATTATTTAGATTTTCATAAGAAAGGCAAGGTCACGTTCACCGCCTCTGTGGATCAGGTCCGCAAGGGAATTTATGGCGGTAGTTCTAATAGTTGGAAGAATTATGAACCATACTTTTCCGAATTTTTTGAAAAACTTACCAAACTTGAGATGGATCGCAAGCACTAGAGGATCAGTTTTACAGGAATTGTGAGCGGAAGGGGGAACCAATGAAAAGTCTATCCAGAGTTCCTACAGTTGTGGCGAAAATTCTTTTGGCGTCTGTTCCGTATAGCGTATCAGCATCTATCCTAGAACGCGTGCTTCCGTTATTGGATGTAGCATATCCCCATATCGAAGCGTCCAATATATCTGCAAACATTGCTGAAAACATAAGCAATCCAAACACTCAGAACAGAACGTTGGCAACTGGTGACCGTGCGACCATCGGACATGGCACGTCCGGCACTGCGGTCTTGGGAACCGCTGACGCCTTTGGCGTTTGGGTTCATCGAGAAATCCCTCATGAGATGCAGAGCGAAGGAGTTGAAATCTTGCATAGTTTTCGCAGTTTTGTCTCTCGTTTCTTGCACAGAATATGTCGCGGCCTGTCGCGCCGTCTGAGCCACAGCCTACCCAGAGTTGCTTTGAAACGAAGCAGATACCCCTTTGAGAGGTTTCCAAACCTGTGCGGCATTGTGATCTGCGTCCTTTCAGGACTGTCGCTTGCGGACCCTGCGTCAGCAGAGACTCGTCTTGAACGTATTTTTGCCGCTTTGGCAGAAACAGCGTTTGGTGCTGACGTCTTGTTTATGGTCAATGTTGCCGAAAACACGTCAAGTTTTATGAGCCAACCGGCGCGTCTCAAATCCGGACAAACTGTCGTCATCGGATATGACACCGTGGGTGCGCCCGTCATCGCGCAATCCGACGATTTTGGCGTGACTGTGACCGCGGCGCAGGCTTTGGAGCTTGAGCGTGGTCTTCCGCCTGGTTTCTATCCGACCGGCAGCGGGCTTTTTTCCATTCCGACAGGTGCTCAGCTGTCCCTGTACGAAGCGGACCGGGATGGGCAGGCGATTGCAACAGCGCGCGAACTTGTTTCGACGCGGATTGATGGCCAGATCCTGACGGTTATCGGACTTTCCCCAAGATTTGCCGAATTTGGGGACCTGGCGTTGGTTGCAGGACAAAACAGTGCCTTGCGTGCCATCACTCAAATTGATGCGCTTCAAACGACGGTACTTGGCGCAGTGAACAACGGGATCGCTGTCACAAACGTCGTTGCCAATTATGGCACGGATGTTTTGGTCCCAACGGATATTATCGCCGCAAAAGTCTCGCGTGGTGCCAACATGAGTTATATGCAGGCGGCTACGGATCAGGTCGAGGCGGTGCATCTGGTGCAGGTTGTCACGACGGGTCCCAGTGTTTTGATGAATTTGGCGTCGAATGATATGGATATAATCGGTAGCATCCGTCTGCGGGTGTCTGATCAATCGGGCGCAGCCCTCAAGGTTGTCACGACGGCAATCGGTGCTGTGAACAGCGGGATTATCTCGAATACGAACTAGGGCGAGTCTTCAGGCCGATTGGTTATAAACACTTTGACAATAGCAATTGTGCAAGCCCTTGTAGGCGCACAATTTCTGCTTTGCGGCAGCATTTTTCGATCTCACCCAAAAGGCGGCCGAGTTTCGGGTAACCAAGAAACAGCAAACTCCCCGCAACAAAGTGCGAAAATTGCGCAATCTCATCAAGGTCTTTTGCCCCCGGGTCATTTTGCAGCATGCCCCGTAGCATGTCTCCAAGTGTTTCCACCTCTGTTTTGGCGCGATGGGTCAGTTCGACCAAATTGGGATTTTCCTCAAAACTCGGGAGCGGGTTGGAAAGTCGTTCGAACTCGAACTCCTCTTGCTGCTCGACATCGTCCATCGCGTCGCGTTCTGAAATGACTTTTTCAATGTGCGACCGAAGCTGATGCATGGTGAACGGTTTGTGGAGAATAGAGTCGATGCCGCTTTCAAACAGCTCAAGTGTCTCTTCCATCTTCATGCTCGCCTGCGCCGTCACGGCAATAATGCAGGCTTTCGAGGATCTTGACCCCAGTCGTATGATGGATGAGGCATCTAAGCCTGACATGTTCGGCATATTCAGATCGGTCAAGATAAGATCGTAGGCTGTCTCACAGGCCTTTTGAACCGCTTCAAACCCATCAATGGCGGTGTCCACATCATAGCTGATTTGTTCGGCCATTGCCTTGAGCAATGTTCTATTGGTGGGGTGATCTTCGACCAACAAGACATGTCCTTTTGGTGCGCCGGTATGTTTCACATCCTCGCGTGAGGTTGTGTCTGGGGCTGGCGTGCTATTTGGCGTCCGATCGGAGCGCCCAGACATTTTCCCCAATGGGATATTCGTGGGCATGTCGTCTTCGGATTGTTCCTGTTTCGCGGAAGATGGCACCCGGATCGCGTCATTCTGCTCATCGTGTACAAAAGAGGGGATCGTGAAACAAAACCGACTGCCACTTCCCAGAGTACTTTCCAATGTGATTGTCCCGCCCATGAATTCCACGGATCTCTGGACAATTCCGAGGCCTAGACCGGTGCCGGGCAAAACCGGTGCAACTTCGTCGGATAGAGAATAGAAATCTTCGAAGATGCGCGCTTGATCTGCCTGGCTTATGCCAATGCCCGTATCAATCACCTCGATACGTGTTTCCCATGCACTATTTACCAACGAGTTTGTGCCGAGCACAGTGATCGAGCCAGCATTTGTAAACTTGATGGCATTGGAAATGAGGTTGTAGATCGCATTTGAAAACGCGCGCCGGTATCCGATGTTTTCATCCGGACCCCGCCAGTTGAGTGTCAGGGCGTTGCCCTTTGATTTGGCCAATGCCTCGAGCTGCTCACATATCTGCTGTACTGTGTTGCGAGGGTTATAAGGCTGCGGGGTGAGCTGAGATGACATGGCATCATGCCGCGCAATGTCGAGAACATCGTCAATTTGCTCAAGAGCTGTTGCCGCGGCATCGCGTGATATCTGAATATATTCGCGACGTTTTACTGCTTCCGTCTCGGTTTCTGCGAGATCAAGAGCCGCGACAACGCCATGCAGAGGCGTCCGCATTTCGTGACTCATCGTCGCGAGAAAACGGCTCTTTGCAGACGCATCACTGCGTGCGCGGGCCAACGCTGTGCGTGCTTTTAGGCGTGCATTCCATTCTTGAGAAGTGTCACGCACGAAGCCGATTAAGACCGGTTGCCCGTCCATTCCCGTCTCTCTTACGATGCTAAGAGATGCAGGAAATGTTTCTCCATTGAAGCGACGGGCCCTTACATTTGAGCGATGTAAGGCGTTGTTGCCGCTTTCTTTGCGGGCAAACATGATGCGGAGTTGTTTTTCGAAAGGTGCCCAGCTTTTTTTGGGTGTCAGGTGCTTTAAAACGGATTGTCCATAGGCCTCTTTGCGTTGACATCCAAACATGGCTTCGGCAGCAGCATTGAACTCTATGACTTTAAAATCACAGTCCATTACGATGATTGCATCGTGAGAGACCTCAAGTAGTTTTGCGAGATAGGATGACAATTTTTTTTGAGTGAGATTGGTGGTTGCGATCCGCCTCAAAAGAAACACCACGGATATGAAGCTCAGAAGAAGTAGACCGATTAGAACAAGAGAATAAAAGAGATAGTTGTTCAAAGATGAATGCAGGACGCTGCGTCTCTCTTCTTGAGAGTCGATTGCCGACTGCAGAGCCGACAACGCAAAGATCCGGCTAAGCGTTGCGGCATATTCGATTAAATCGAAGATTGCTCGCACATCATCGACCGTTTTCAAACGCCCTGCATCTATTTCAATTGCAGCCTTGTCACGCAGTGTGGTCAATTCCGATAGGGCGTCACGGGCATCTTGTTCGACGGGAAATGTTCGCAACCTTTGTGCAACTGTGTCCACGCGCGCATAAAAGATGTCGAAACGCGTCTCAATTTCGAGATGGGTCTCGTCGGATATCTGAGACCCGTCTTGCGTTTCCATTAAGGCTTGAGCAAGGGCTAGCTGAAGGCGATGCAGTTCCACTTCGACCTGAACGAAGTTCCAGGTTTCGCTGTCAGAGCGTGCAAAAGAAAAGGAATTAACTTTGCGGGACAAGTCAACGGATATGGTCAAGAGGATCAGCAGGACGAAGCTGAAAATCGTTACTGAAACGTACATTTTCCGTCGTGTCAGGCGCCAATGCGGAGACACGTTCAGAAATTTCGGAATGTGGCGTTTCATTCTGACGTTAAAACCCTAATTTCAACGAGTTGCCAGACGGCGGCTCCATACACAGGTTCTGTTTGATATTCTTTGCGTTTGTCGAAGGGATACATGATCCACAGAGGGCCTTTCTCCCGGAGAGAAAACGGCATCCCATCGATCCTGTTGGCAATGATTGGATAGGTGTCATCAATCAAAGCGGGGCTAATATCAACCTTGTAGTCATTGGCTCCAACAAACGTCATTGAATTTTGTTCGTGGATTCCCACCATGGAAAGGACGCTGGTAAGAGAAGGGCCACTATAACTTGGACTCCCTTCTGTCCAAAGCGAAGATGTTTGGAAGGATTGCTGTTCCAACTGCAGAAGCATGTCATCCGTAATCTCGAAACGTTCATCTGTCCCTTCTATAGAAATTGTCAGAAGCACATCCTGAGCACAGACCATTTGCGGCGATAGCGCGAAACAACCCGCGAAAGCAATCATTTGGGCAGCTTTAAGAGTAAAGCCGTGTGGGAACATAGTCATTTCCTTGAGATAAAACGCTTTTAGGGAGATTTTCACCAAAAAAGTTTTTTATACAATGCGCAAAAGTAAAATAGCATCATCTTTAGTTTCCACGTTATTCCACCAAGGATTTATTTGCTCTTAATAGTTTCTGCATATGGCGGCGGCGCTAAAATTCATACAAATAGTAAAAAATTGTATATCATATAGAGAAAATCCTATGCACAAACCTCAAAGGCAGTCGAACACAGAGATGCAACAGCGCATGGTTTCCGTCCTTATTGCCGACGATCATAAGCTGATCTCAGAGGCTTTGAAGATTATTCTGGTTGAAGAGGGAGATTTTTCCGTTGAAACGAGCGTCTCATTGCAAAGCACCCTCGACGTTCTGCGCGCGCACCCAAAGTCTTTTGATGTTGTGATGCTTGATATCTCCATGCCGGGAATGGAAGGTCTGCGATCTGTGAAGCAGGTCGTAGATGCAACCCATGAGGGATCAGTTGTCATTTTTTCTGGAACGGCTGACGATGACTTCGTCTGGCAGGCCATTGAGATCGGGGCAAAGGGATTTATCTCCAAAGGGCAACCTTTCCGCAGCTTCGCCGCGACACTCAGATTGATCGCCGATGGCAACGAGTTTGTCCCACTGTCACTGTCGAGAAGTGTTAAAAACGCAACCAAAGGCACAGACGGACCCGATGAGCAAGATCGGCGCATTCTCAAGCTGGTTGCAGAAGGAAAGACAAACAAGGAAATTGCGTTTGAGCTGAATTCGAGCGAGGTCGCAATTAAAATGAAAATGCGGTCGATATGTACGAAACTAGATGCCAAGAACCGCGCACACGCTGCTATCCTTGCGCAAAGACATGGGCTCATAACGATTGAAACGTGAGCAGGGCTAAGAACAATCAATTGTTTCGACTATTCAAATCGGCTCATACGATCAATGGACATGACGGAGATCGCCCGGAGGTCGCGTTTATCAGAGATCTGTGGCATGTCTTTCACCTGGATGAGTAACGGGTCAGTGACTGCCCTTAACTTATTACGACAAGTCGTAAATTTCTTATTTATATCTGTCACATGCCTCGAAACAAGCAGCAACGATAATCACGACCAAATTTGCGATAAGCAGGCCCAATGAAAGCGAAAATAGAACATTGAGGCCGATGAGTAACATCACGATGGATGTAAAGATGAATGCAACTAGAGCCAAAATCCCAAAAAATATCATATTTCACGTCTTCTATTTCGTTACGAACCAATCTTACGGGTGACTTCGGAAATCGCGTTGTCCACGCTTTAAGGATTGCACAACCGATCGCGTGGGCGCGTGTGTAAGTGCAGAGTTGAGGCGTTGAACCCAAACGCGATTGTTCACGGGCGCTTGCAGCAGTGCGAGTTCAAGGCACGAGTAGGTAACTGGAAGTCGGAGAGAAACATCTGCGAGAAATAATCTGTGCGTTCCGAATTCATCTGTGCTGAAATCTGAAGATACCAGAATTGTTGCCACGTCCGGGAACCGCCCCCGCATTTCCCTAATCCTGTCATACTGAGCGGCGATGCCGCCGAAACTGTCGACGTCGATGAACGCAAAATTGATCCCAGGAATGGCGTCGAGACACCGCATGAACTCGCTGTAATCTTCGCAACAGGTCACGGTTGCGTCGTTTTCCACCAGCATAATTGGCAAGGTGTGCGCCAGAATTTTCGATTGGCTCAGGAACAGACATTTTGCATCCATCCCGTCGAAGATACTGAACATGATTTGCCACCTGCATTTGAATTTAAATCTTTGTTCCCTCACACTTACAGCGGATTGATCCCTGTAGCGTGCGCCCGAAAGGTGAATGAGATTCTCTTTAGTTGTTCAGCCACTCCAATGATCGCCTTCACTAAAGAGGGGCCTGGAAAATCGGACAGTGGCCTATGCCGCATCCTAAATTTTTGAAGGCATTACAGGCGGCAAAGCGCGGAAATTTTGCAGGTCGGTTTAAGACAAGGTTGCTTTGGCGGCATTGCGAACCTGTCTCAAAAGAGGGGACCACTTCACTCATCGCAAACAAACGGTCAGCCCATAAGGTTTTGCCCGACCAGTATGTGTAGCCAGCATTGGGACATTTGCCGGTGACGCATTCTGATCGGGCAGGCAACACGAGATATGTATTTGCTGCGCGGTCTCGGGGGGGTGATAAGCACAGCGCCTACCTGAAGTCTCGTGTGTGATACGGGCGGTATCTCAACCAATATGAGGTGGTTTACGCGCGATGCCAAAGTGTCTTTCGTTTGGCGCGTGATCGAAAGTTGCATTCGGGATGCACGACCTCGGAACGCTGGTTCAGCCGAAGCAGGTATGCGGTTGGCCTGATCGACGTCTGTAAAGAGATCGTCTGACCCGCTGAACGGTCATCGTGCGAAACCCTGAGCGTCTTCGGGTGTCTGCGCAAGTTTCTGAAGAGGCGAAATGGTTCAGGGCCAAGTCTGGTTGGACGTGCTGCATGGTCACATTAAAAAGACCGGCTTAAATGCAATGATGAGTGCCGGGGTGGGCAATCATAGCGTTAAAAATCACCATTCAAGTTTGGCCATGTGATGCGCCTTTGAGTTGATACATGCGCAAAAGTTTCCGCTTTCCTATAGCGCCTCTCTAAAGGGAATAGGCATGTACTAAAGAGAATTTGATTTGAAGGGCACCAAGTGATTTGAATGCGAGCGTGTTCAGCCAGTTTTGAATTTGCTGTGCTCGACCTCACCGCTCAACACCTTCTCCACGCCAATTTGGCGTGGTTTTTTTTTAATCAGGGGACGAAAATATTGAGTATTCGCTGTGGTCCCAAGTCGACCTTCGTGGGGGGCGCCTAATACGCGGAGATCACAGGTGCTTTGATCGGGAACCACACCTAGCGCTACGGCTCAAAGGCATGTCCATGCAAGATCGGGGGCCGTTGAAAACGTGATGCAAGTCGAGCGGTTCTGAAAACTGCGCCCATGAAATCAACAAGAGGTTCCAAGAGTTTCACTATGTCCGTAAAGATCAAAAAAGGAAAAGGTATCTTGTTTGATGCGGTGCCTGACAGTGGCCAAGTTATGGTGAAGGTCGCGCCACATGGGCGCCCACTTTACATTTGGCCTAACCGCCTTGGATTTCCAGAAAGTCTCCTGCCGAAGATTAAAAAACAGTCTGTTCCCTTCCTCTACCCACCGCAGACTCCGGTTGAATACAAAGGTGGCAGCTGGATTGTAAACATGTGTGCGGACGCAGACGAATATCGCAATGCACTCATTGGTCTTGACCGGGCCTTTGGAGACAAAATCCCTATATTTAATCATCCTCGGGCCGTGGCGATGACACGTCGAGATCTCAGCGCAAAACGTTTGGCAGGGATACCCAACCTGGTCGTTCCTAAATGTGTGCGTTTCATGGCTGATGAGAACAACAGTTTTCAGAGAGCTTTTGAAGCAAACGGTTTCAATTACCCGGTGCTCGTGCGTCCGGCTAAATCTCAAACTGGCCGCGATCTTGTCAAAATCGACAATCCGTTCGACTGGCCAAAAGTTTACAAGACGCATTGGCAAGGTAAGTCCCACTTCATGACCCAATACGTCGATTACTCAAACACATCTGGGGACTTCATTAAGTCTCGGATTGTTTATGTCGGCGAGCGCATGTTTGTGCGACATGTAAAGCGTGCGGAAAACTGGCGCATCCACAACCAGACCGCATCCAGCAAAACAACGGATGAAGCGTGGGAGGCCTCGATCTCAGAGCAATTGATGAGTGATCCTGTTTTTCACAACATGCTCAGCGAGGTGCCAGTTCGTGTGAAACTGGATTTTTTTGGCCTAGACATTGGTGTCGATCTTGAAAATCGGCGGGCGATACTTTTCGAAGCCAACGCTGCGATGTCTATTTTCTTTGCCACAGGCGCTGATGAGCGCTCGCAGGCGAGGGCGACGCGCCTTCAACATCCGATTGTGCGTGCTCTGGAGGAGCATTTTGCGACCCCCCAAAACTGGCGATCCGGCGCGGACATCGGCGAAGAGCCCGTCGAAAGGATCTTTCAGTCATGAGTGTCAGAGACGAACGCGCATTATTCACAGGCGAGACTCTGCAGGCTCTGGCGGAAACAGCGCAGGACATCCTGCAAGATGCGCTAAATGGGTGCGCGCAAGACTGTAAAGGGTTTCACGGATCGTGGCCGTTTACACAGCTTTTCAATCTCCTCCCCACCACATTGCGTGACAAAGAATTCATCGCAGATCAGACCGCAGCCGCCGTTGGGGCCGGCGCGCGCAAATTGGTTATTTCAGGCGCTGCCGACGATGGCATTCTAAAGGCAATGCTCTCTAAATTGCCGTCGCCACCCTCAGATTTGGCGGTGCATGTCATTGATCTATGCGACACTCCTCTTAAAGCAAATGTGCGGACTGCAAAGCGGCTTGGAGTCAATCTTTCCATAGCCAAAGCAGACCTTCGGGCTGGGTTGAACGTGAAAGCAGATGTGATTGTTGCGCACAATCTTCTGCCTTTTTCATCTCCCGAAGATAAACAGGTGGTGGTGCAGGCTTGGGCTGATGCTCTCAGTTCGGGTGGATTGCTGTGCGCCGTGAACCGGATCAAACCCATGGCCGCCTATGGCGCACCACGATTTCCATTGGCCGTTCATGATGAGATGGTCCAAAGGATTTTGGACCTGCAATCGGTCTCCCCATATCGCGATCTTATTCCGCCAGAGCTGTTGGCCGGCCTCTTCAGGGAAGCTCTGGAGACCTCGAAGATGTGGTATTTCCGTTCAAAAGACGAAGTGATCACGCTGTTGGAGGCGGCCTCATTTCGCATCCTTGGGACCCATACTTACAGCCGAAGAGGGGAAGTCCCCTCGCATATGCCTGACAACGAAACCATCAGAATCTCAGCCGTTCGCTCGTAGATCCAACCAAACAAGATCCAAAGGAGATAACATGATCAACAAGAAGACGGGCCGGGCTGTAATTTTGGCGGGCGCGGCGATTTTCGCTCCGATAAGCGCCTATGCGGATATTGTCATCAAGGTCGGTTTTGCCGTTGGTGGTGGATATGATGTAAATGCTCGCTTGATGGCAAACCATCTTGGTCGTTTCCTGCCAGAGGCTGGGTCGATCTACGTTGAAAATGTTGATGGCGCGGGGTCTTTGAGGCTCGCAAAAATGATGCTCGCCAAAGAGCCCGCTGATGGTACCGTCATCGGCTCGATATCCTCATGGTTTCCTGTCGGTGCGACCTTTGATCCAGCCTTGGTTGGACTCGACTTTTCCCAGCTCAGCTGGATCGGTGGGATCGGAACGACGCAAGAACGCCTTTGTGCAGTCTCGTCCAGTCTTGGAATTGCGGACATCTCGGACTTTGCGGAACAAACTTTCCAACTTGGTGCAACCACCTCTGGAACCACCGATGTTATCACCCGCTTGGTCCAAAACACGCTGCATGCTGATTTTGAAATCGTTAGGGGATTTTCAGGTACGGCACCAGTACGAGCGGCGATCATTCGCGGCGAATTGGATGGGTATTGTTCGTTGCGGGTACGTGATCTTGAAAAGGTGTTCGAACCCGGAACGATGACACCGATTTTGCAGGCCTCCTACCGCCCGAACCTTGACCTACCTTATCCGCTTCTTCGCGATCTCGTTGAAGCGCCTGAAGGTATTGAAATTGTTGATTTTATTTTGTCGCATGAGCTGTTTCAATATAGTTTTGCCCTACCGCCCGGCACGCCCGAGGATATTCTAACCGAGTATCGACAGGCCTTTGATGCCATGGTGCAGGATCCCGAGTTCCTCGCTGAGGCAGAAAAGTTGCGCATGCAGCCGAGCCCGATCACCGGAGCTGAACTTGAAGATCATCTGGATCGCATTCAGAAAACACCCTTAGAGGTTCTCGCACGGGCGGGCGCAATGCTTGACTGAGGTATCTCGCGCGCGCCGCCCGGTCTGACCAGATGAGAGATCCCAGATGGATGTCATGACCTTACTCACGGCCGACGCTTTCACTATGCTCATGCTAGGAGTGTCGGCAGGCTTGCTCATTGGGGTCATCCCGGGACTGGGAGGCGTGTTTGGCCTGTCGATCCTCGTCCCTCTGACCTTTGGCATGGGACCGGAAAGCGCGATCAGCCTTTTGATGGGACTGGCCGCTGCCGTCACGATCTCCGATACGATTCCAGCAATTCTTATTGGGGTTCCCGGCTCGGCAGGGGCCAGCCCTACGGCCTTGGACGGTCATGCTCTTGCCAAGCAAGGTCAAGCGGGCAGAGCATTCATTGCCGCCTATACATCAGCTTTTTTCGGAGGAATATTCGGTGCGTTGGTTCTTCTGGCCGCGATCCCGTTTATGACCGTAGCGGCAAGTTGGCTCAAAATCCCCGATTATTTTGCTGTCGCCATGCTGGGTCTCTCCTGTGTGGTCATTCTGAACGGAATGAAACCAAGAGAAGGGCTTGCTTCTGCCCTCATGGGGGTGACCTTTTCGTTTGTTGGTTTAGACAGTTTCACCGGGGAGGAGCGCTGGACCTTCGGCTCGTTATATCTGTGGGATGGATTGCCCATTTCCATTGTATTGCTCAGCATGTTTGCTCTGCCGGAGATAGGCCCGCTTCTGGTTCGCGGGCGCATCTCGGCACGTGATGTTGGCTTTCGGAAAGAGGACATCATCTTGGGCATGCGTGATGTTTGGCGTGAAAAGGGACTTGTGGTGAAGTCGAGCGCGCTGGCCTGCATCGTAGGTATGATCCCAGGGATCGGCCTGTCGGTGATTTCCTGGCTTGTCTACGGGATTGCCTCCCGTCATCGGGGAGACGGTCCGGATTTTGGCCAGGGCAACATAAGAGGGGTCATCGCGCCCGAAAGTGCGGCCAATGCCACGGAGGGGGGGACCTTGATCCCGACTTTGGCGTTGGGCTTGCCCGGCAGCGCTTCTATGACACTGATCCTGAGTGCCTTAATTATTCAAGGCATCGAGCCGGGCCCAGTTTTGATCGCCCAGCACAGAGAACTTGTCGTAGCAATCGTAATTGCGCTTTTACTGGCAAATACGATTGGATCAGTGATGAGCTTGGCCTTGACGCCGCTGCTTGTCCGCATCGCGCTGCTGCGCGCGAATATTGTCGTGGCTATTACGGTCATGGCGGTTTCGTTATCGGTTACTTTGCCGACACCGACATTGCCCGTTGTGCTTGTACTGGTCATCTTTGGGACCCTTGGCATCCTGATGAGGCAACAGGGCTGGTCTAGGCCTTCTTTTGTCCTCGGATTGGTGCTTGGCCCAATCCTTGAGAAAAACTTTATGCTGGCAACGCAGTTGAATGGCTATCACTGGCTTCTACGCCCCAGCATCATCTGCGCGGTGGTCGTCTTGATCGCTGTTCTCTTTATGCGAAGGAAATACGCGCACAAACCCCTTCGAGAGGCTTCGCGCCCCGAAGGGGGCCCCTTACAGTGGGTTCTCATTGCCCTTTCGTTTGCTCTGGTCGCTCTTGTCGCTGTCGGCTCATACAGTTTTAAAATGCAGGCTGCGGTCTTTCCTATAGTGACCGCCGGGGGTCTTTTTGTTGTTACTCTGACCCTGGCTAAATCCGCCGTTTACTCCGGGACCGCACCGGTATCGCAATTGCCAAAGGCACTTCAAGCTGACGCCAAGATTCTTCTGCTTTTGTTGGCGTTCGTTGCCATGAGCGTCTTTATCGGCGCCGCGCCTGCCGTGTTCTTTTCTGTGACCATCTTCAGCAGCCCTGGCCAAAAAACTTGGTGGCACAGCTCTGCAATTGGTGCGATTTGCGCACTTTTGGTGGGAGGTTTAGAGTTCTCCTTGTATGGTTTGTAGATGGCCTTGCGGTGTCAACGGCGGCGTAAAATCCTGCCACTGGGGCGGAGCAAAAGTCGGCCAGTTT
>ERZ1673962.670-NODE-670-length-21563-cov-7.071136_pt1 | contig 21563 bp, 24 predicted proteins | sample MGYA00580188_ERZ1673962 | MGnify/ENA primary metagenome ERZ1673962 (study PRJEB41334, sample SAMN05608104) | rock metagenome | biome: terrestrial subsurface; feature: shale formation; material: shale | place: USA: Pennsylvania ... | reverse complement strand
GGTTGGTTCCGTCATCATGATATGAGCCAATCAACCAAAAAATCCGGATACCCGCCAGGTCAAGCAAGCCGCGCCGCTCCAGATTCGGCGGCTGGTCGAGCTCGATGACTGGTTGGCTGCAGCGATCGCTGCGGCGCATGCCCGGGGCGATGGAGCGGCAGCGCTTCGCCACCAACGGGACCGAGCGCTGGTGCTGCTCGGATTCTGGCGTGGCTTTCGCGGCGATGAACTGCTGCGGCTGCTGGCGAACTCACGAGCGCACCGCGCTGGCCAGCGCGTCGCCGGAAGCTCTATGCGCCCATCTGCCTCTACTGGAAAACCAGGTCAGCAACGTCTGGTCGATGGGTAAGGATGGCCGCTCCTACTGGCCCATCAAGCGCCAGGCCGCCACGGCGGATCGCATTGCCAACCACAAGGGACGCAATCCGCAAGAGCGCGCCTCCCTGAAAAAGCGTCTGCTGCGCAAGTGGATGAGCAAATGAACCTGTCCACCATCGAGGCGCTGGCTATCGCTTGGGCGCGAATCGCTGAAGAAGCAGAACTCCCAGCCGGCTACGAGGGCACGGCGACGCCAGAGGCGCATCGGGCCTGCGAGGTGATCCAGGAGCGGATTCGAGAGCACGTCGTCGCCACCAATGACATGCGGCTGTTCGGCCTGCTGCACCTGCTTGGGCAGGCGTCGCTGCGCATGGAGCAAGCGCTGTGGCCGGAAGAATATGCGCGGATGACCCGCGAGGTCGAGGAAGCTCTCCGAGAGGCCGACGACCCCAACGCCAAGTCGTACACCCACGAAGAAGTCATGCAGGCGATGCAGGAACGCATCGACCGAGCGCGAGACAAAGCCATGTTGATCGGCTGACGGAAATTTCGGCGGTTCCGGCTGATCCAAGAATCTTGGCGTGACCTTACCTCCGCTCTACCGCTGGGTGCCAGCCTCGGCGCACGCCTAACCACCCAACTCAGAAAGGAAAATAAGTTGGTAAAACGCATTCCCGTAGTCCACTAAGCAAGAAAAGTGACGGCGCAACCTCAATGGAGAGCGAAATGTGTTATGCACGGAAACTCTGTCTTGCGGCCAAGTCCCAAGTCATGGACATGTTCCAGGAAGCCCGGCTTGGCAAGGCCGTCGACCCAAGCACGACGTTGCCGCTGGTCGGAGAAATCGCTGCCTCGGTGCTGCGCCAACCTCATGCCCTCATCAGCGTCGCACGCATCAAAACGCACGACGATTACACCTAGCTGCACTCGGTTGCCGTCTGCGCCCTGATGCTATCGCTGGCCCGGCATCTCGATCTAGACGAGGAGCAAACGCGCCTGGCTGGCATCGGCGGACTGATGCACGACCTAGGCAAGGCCGCGATGCCGCTGGAAGTGCTTAACAAACCAGGCAAGCTCACCGATGCCGAGTTCGCCATCATGAAGCGCCACCCTGTGGAGGGCGCAAAGATGCTGCGCGCAGGCGGGGCCGAGCCCGGGGTGGTAGACATTGCCCTGCACCATCACGAGAAGATCGACGGAACCGGCTACCCGGATCGCTTGGCCGGTGACGCCATTTCACTCCTGGCCCGCATGGGCGCAATCTGCGACGTCTATGATGCCGTGACGTCGGAGCGAGCCTACAAAAAGCCGTGGGACCCGTCCGCGGCGATGCGGCAGATGGCCAAGTGGGAGGGCCATTTCGACAAACGCATCTTCCACGCCTTCGTCAAGGCCGTGGGCATCTACCCCGTCGGCTCCTTGGTTCGCCTGTCCTCTCAGCGTCTGGCCGTTGTCGTTGAGCCGGGAATGGAATCACTGCTGACTCCCAAGGTTCGCGTGTTCTTCTCGCTACGCTCGAGAGAGCCGATCCCGATGCAGACCATCGACCTGGCGGCCACGAGTTGCAAGGACAGTATCACTGGCCCCGAAGACCCGACGCTCTGGAACTTCAAGAACCTCGACGACTTGTGGATGGAATAGCCCCCACAAAACGACGGCCCCGTGAGGGAGCCGTTGAACATCGTCGAGCGATGCCCGTCCAGGGAGGGATGGCCGAGCTCGATTCTCCAGAAGGTAGCTGGTGACACGAGTGTTGAGCCCACCCAACTAGGGTGACGGAAATTTCTGGGGTTCCGGCTTACATCCCCCTGCAGGAGTCACAGCGCTCGTATGTCACGCGCCATCCGAGACGTCAGTCGGCCTCATCCAGACCGGAACAATTTGAACGTGAACGCCCGGCTGCCATTGCCGTGATCGAAATGGCGGCTGGTGACACGACTGCTTGATCTACCCCCACCTGCCGAGCACACGGCGGAGTGCCGGCGAGCCGGTGCCGTCGCTGCCGAGGACCGCGAGGCGCTCGGCAGGTCTGACCAGCCAGCCGTCCAGAGCGGCCAGCAGGGCGCTGGGATCGTCGAGGCTGGGGCGGCGACCGGCAGCCAACTCGCTGGCCGTATAGGCGCCAATGAGCACCTTCACGCGGTCGTCCTGGCGCTTCCTGGCCGCCTGCTCTTCGTCGTCCAGGTACGCGCGCAGGAGTCTCGCCTCACCCGCTGCCCCGGGGTTGCCAGCCTCGGCTGCGCGCTCCAGCTGTTGCAGCCGGCGACGCAATTTCGCGCTCAATTCCACCCTCCCCGGTGCGATGGCACCGCCCTTTGTTGACCCAAACTGTACCGATATGCCCGCGAACATGGCAATCTGTGCGCAGGACAGAACCCCCTCCCAGCAGGGATAGCGATACTATGGCGTTTCTCTTCGAGAAACGTGGCGCCCCTCGCCGGGGGGGGCAGAAGCCAAAGCAGAGCAAGAGCACAGCGGGGTGCGCGATGGACAGGCAGGGGTTGCGAGTAGCGCTCAAGGGCAAGACGCCCAGCGCCCGCGCACGCCTGAAATACATCATGCGCCAGGGCGACTACGCCAAGGGTCGGGAGGGGCCGCGCGACGACCTTGCCGGCTACGGCAGCGGCAATCTGCCGTCCTGGGCGAAGGGGCGGCCTGGCCGGTTCTGGCGTGCCGTCGACCAGTTCGAGCGGGCGAATGGCCGCAGGTGCGTCGAGTTGGAGCTGAACCTGCCGGCCGAGCTGACCCTGCAGCAGCAGCACGCCGCGATCCGCGCCTTCGCTCGTCGCGTGTGCGGCCCCGAGCGGCTGCCGTACACCTACGCGATCCACGCGGCTCCGGGGAATGTGCATGTGCACTTCATGATCCAGGAGCGCGGCCTGGACGGCATCGAGCGCACCCCGCAGGGGCACTTCAAGCGGGCCAGCAACGTAGACCCGTCGCTTGGCGGGGCGCGCAAGTCCCGCGCAATCACCGGGGCGCGCTGGACGTTCGACACACGCTGCGCCTGGGCAGAAACCCTCAACGCTGCCCTGGTGCAGCATGGCCACCAGCCGCGCTTCAACCCGCACAGCAAGTCTGTCCAGGCAGTCGAGGCGCTGCGCGCCGGCGACCTGCGGCGCTACGGTGAGCTGTGCACGCTCACCGAGCGGCACGAAGGCCCGAAGATCCATGGCATGCGCCGCCGTTGGGAGCGCGGCGAACTGGACTGGGAGCAGATCCCCGAGGGCGCCCAGGCGACGATCCGGCACAACGACCACGCCAGGGCGCACAACAACGCCCTGCGCGACTGGCTGCGCAGCGCGACCGACGAGCAGCTGGCCGAGCGGTTCGGGGACGATCTGCGCGAGCAGCTGGAGCTGGACAACCACGGCAGCCACGTCGCCGCCTGGCTGGCGGCGCAGCACGTCCAGGCGCTCGACGACGACCGCCAGCGCGCGGTCGCCTCGGCCCTCGCTGCCGGCGAGCTGGAGTTGCTGGCTGCCCAGCAGATCGAGATCGAGCAGGCCCATGCTGAAGCGCTGGCCGAAGCCGCCCAGCGCGAGCAGATGGCCATCGCCGCCGAGCTTGCCGATCTGATGACGGGGGAGGCGCTCGATATCGTGCAGCAGAGGCTCGCCTTGGAGCACGAGCAGGCCCACGCCGCAGCGCTGATTGAGGACGCCCAGCGGGCAGAGGATGCCGCCCTGGATGCCCTGCTACACGGCCTGCATGCGCTGTGCGATGCCATGGACGAGCTGCGCGACCGCGATCCGGCCGCCGGGCCGGCAGTGCGTGCGGCGCTCGATGAGGCTGACCGCCTGCTGGCCCTGCCGCCGCCCTCCCCCGCCTTGGGAGCGAGCCTGGCCGCCCTAGAGAGTGACTATCGGCAGATGCTCGCGGATGAGAGAGCCAGAAAGGCCGAAGCGCGGCGACGTGCGGAGGCTCGCCAGCAGGCCGAGCAGATCGCCCAGCAGCAGCGCGGACAGGCCGAGGCTCAGCGTCAGCAGGTGATCGAGCATGCCCGGAGCGGGTATCGGGCGGCCGATCGGCGCGTCGTCGAGGCGGTGGCAGCCCTACAGCGCGCCCAGGGCACGCTGGAGTACCAGCAGCGGCGGCTGGCAGAAGTGCCGGCGCTGCAGAAGCAGCGCAACGCGCTGGCCATCCAGGCAAACGAGCGCGCGGCGGCTGTGAAGCGGCTACGCGCCGAGCGTGCGGCTTGGCTTGCCGATCATCCGGTCCGCAGTCGTGCCGGCCTGACCGGGCCAGCCGACGCCCTGCGGCAGCAGGAGGCCAACCATCTGGACGCATACCACCAGCTGTTCGCCCAGGCCGAGCAGATCAGCAGCCGTATCCGATCGGCGCAGCCAGCAGTCGAGCAGGCGCAGCGCGCGGTGGAGGCGGCGCAGACGGCACTGCGCGAAGCTGAGAGCCGCGCAGACCAGCGCTTCGACGATGCCGGCGGGCCAGATGCTGCGCTGCGTCGCGCCGGTCTCACTCAGCCCGCGCCGCTGCGCGAGCGGTTCGTCCAAGGGTTGCAGCAGATGGAGCAACGGCTGGATGAGCTTGACGACGATGGGCCGACGATCACGCCGCCGGGCGGCCCGCGCTTTAGATACTGAGCGTGTTGCATGTAACATGCATGCGGCGCATGATGTTTCATGTAACTTAGCGGGAGCCTCAAAATGGGAACCACACACGTTAATTCACGCGTTCAAAAGCACCGCGATGCGCTGCGCATGGCCGGGCTTCGTCCGGTGCAGATCTGGGTGCCGGATACACGCCGCCCAGACTTTGCAGAAGAGTGCCGCCGCCAATGCCTGCTTGTGGCGGCGGCCGACAGTGCCGACACAGCCATGCAGCAGTTCATGGATGAATCCCTGGCAGACGTAGACGGATGGACGGACTGATGCGCGGAGACCTTGTGACCGTCGCTATGCAGGGCGACTTCGGCAAGCCGCGCCCCGCATTGGTGATTCAAGCCAACCAGTTCAGCGAGCACACCAGCGTAACCGTGCTGCCCATCACCAGCACTCTCGTGGGTGCGCCGTTGCTACGCATCACTGTCCAGCCGAGTGCAGAGAACGGCTTGCAGAAGCCATCACAGGTGATGGTGGACAAGGCCATGACGGTGAAGCGCGACAAGGTAGGGCCAGCCTTCGGGCATATCGACGCGGATGCACTGGTGGAGGTTGAGCGTTGCTTGGCCGTGTTCTTGGGGATTGCGAAATGAAAACGATCTACACCATTCCCGCCCCGGATTCCTTGGGCGCGATGATCGAGGTCTACGGCGAGCCGGAAAACGCTTGGTACGAGTGGCGCATCATCGACGGCGGGCGCACCGTGCGGGACACCGGCACGGAAGGCCACAGCGCTTTATGGATGAGCGGGTGTCCAGCAGGGATGATCCGAGAACTACTGGCAAGGCGCTAACAGGCCCATTGGGTGGCCTGTGGCGGTATCGCGTAGGAGACTTCAGGGTAATCTGCGAGATACAGGACGGCGCCTTACGGATACTGGTTGTACAGCTTGGCAACCGTCGAGAAGTTTACCGCTGAAACCAACGTAACCCGCTGTCGCGTCCAGTTGAAGTATGCCTTAAATTGACGCTCCGACATGAGTTGTGTATTAGATATAACTTATTGTAGTATTTGTAACATTAATCATCTTTTTGACGAAGGAGCCCGTGCTTGAGCTTTCTTGCCCTATTCGTCAGCCTGCCCACCAAGGCATCGACCGGCCGCATGCGCGTCTGGCGTTCTGTCAAAGCGCAGGGCTGCGCAACGCTGCGCGACGGGGTCTATCTGCTGCCCGACTCGGCGGACAGTGCGGCGACGCTGGGCGAAGTGGCGGCGCAGGCGGTGGAAGTCGGGGGCAGCGGCCAGGTCTATCGACTGTCGGGGTGTGACGAAGCTCAGAAGGCCGCGCTACGCGCCCTGTTCGACCGGGGCGAGGAGTACGCCAGCATCGCCGAGGAGATCAAAGCGCTCGGGCGTAACCTGGCATCCCCGGACGGCGCCGATGCCATGCGCAAGCTCCAGCCGCTCGTGCGCCGCTTCGAGCAGGTGAACCGCATCGACTTCTTCCCCGGCGAGGCGCAGCGGCAGACCTTGAGCCTGCTGGACGACCTGCGCGACGCGATCACCCGCCGTATGTCTCCCGACGAGCCGACCGCCCGGCAGACGGATATTCCGCGGCTGAACCGCGCCGACTATCAGGGTCGGACCTGGGCCACGCGGGCGCGCCCGTGGGTGGACCGACTCGCTTCGGCCTGGCTGATCCGGCGGTTCATCGACCCGAGCGCGCGCATCGTCTGGCTGGCGAGTCCCTCCGACTGCCGCAATGGCTGGCTCGGCTTCGATTTCGACGGCGCCGCCTTCAGTCATGTGGGCACCAAGGTCACCTTCGAGACGCTGCTGGCGAGTTTCGGACTTGATTCCGCCCCTGCACTGGTACGCCTGGGCAAGCTCGTGCATTGCCTGGATTTGGGCGGGCTGCCGGTAGCAGAAGCGCTGGGCATCGAATCGCTGCTCGCCGGCTTGCGCGCATCGGAACCCGATGACGACGCGCTGCTTGCCCGCGCGTGCGAAATTTTTGATTGGCTATTGAAGAGTTACGAGGACAAAACAACGTGAACGCCCCGACCAGTCCTCAGACCGCCGCGCAACCACGCCCGGCCCGTCCGTCTTTCTGGGACATCACCCAAGACGACCTGCTGCTGGCCGCAGGCTTCGGCCGTATTCGACGGCTTGTTGGCCAACTTCCGTATTTGACTGGTTACTGTTGAACTACAAGGAGAAGATCTATGAGCGTTGCGAATGAAGAGTCGTATCGCCCGAGCAAGGCGACGGATGCCACGACTGAAGCCGTCCCTCCACCCATGAGCTACCCACAGCTCTTCGCGCGCTTCCTCAAGTTCGGCTTGCTCGCATGGGGCGGGCCTGTGGCTCAGATCGACATGTTGCGCCGCGAGCTCGTGGACGAGGAACGCTGGATCTCCAGCAAACGCTTCAACAAGCTGCTTGCGGTGATGCAGGTGCTGCCCGGACCCGAAGCGCATGAAATATGCGTTCATTTGGGCATCCGAGCAAAGGGGCGGCTGGGGGGCGTGCTGGCGGGACTCGGTTTCATGCTTCCCGGATTCTTGCTGATGTTCGCGCTGTCCTGGTTGTACTTCCAGATTGAATTCGTGGGTACCGCGCTGGGCGCGGCGTTCCTTGGCGTGCAGGCGGCTGTGATCGCCCTGATCGTGCGCGCCGTGCACCGTATCGGCGAGCACATCCTGCTTGATCGCTGGTTGTGGGTCATTGCCATCGTTTGCGCGCTGGCAGCCATAGGTCGTGTCGACTTCTGGATCACCCTGCCGGCGGGCGGCCTTGTGTACGCCCTGCTCGTGCTGAATCATCGGGCCTCAGCGCTCTTGGTGACACTGGCGGCGGTGGCGCTGGCCGCGGCCGTGGCTTTGTGGGCTGCACCGACAGCGAAGCTTGTGGAAGCGGTCGTTCAGGGCCAGGCCTCGGTGCTGCTCATCTTCGCGTCGGGCCTGAAGGCCGGCTTGCTCACCTTCGGCGGCGCCTACACAGCGATTCCGTTCGTTCGCAACGACGCCGTCGGGCGCGGATGGATGACGGATGGGCAGTTCCTGGACGGCCTGGCGCTGTCCGGTGTGCTACCGGCACCCCTCATCATCTTCGCCACGTTCGTCGGCTATGTGGCGGGGGGGCCGATCGGGGCGGTGGCCATGACGGTGGGTGTCTTTCTTCCGGCCTTTGCGTTCTCGCTGATTTTCTACGACCGGCTGGAGGCGGTCGTGGAGAACAAACGGCTGCACGCCTTTCTGGACGGCGTCGCGGCTGGGGTAGTCGGCCTGATCGGCGCAACCACCATCGACTTGGCGCAGGTCACTGCTGAACGTGTCCCATCGTTGACGGTGGGCATGTCGATCTTCGCCGCAGCCTTGGCATTCCTTTATGCCTGGAAGAACAAGCTCAACGTCGTCGTCGTGATCCTCGCGGCTGGATTGGCGGGGTGGCTGGTGTTTCCGAACCAAGGCTGAACCTGATCGAACCAGCCTTCGTCGCGCCGTTCTTACCTACCTTGTTTGAGGAAACCAAGATGCCTTACGAACTGAAACCTCTTTCATGCGATCCGGCCAAACTCACCGGCCTGTCCGAGAAGCTGATCGTCAGCCACTGGGAAAACAACTACGGCGGTGCGGTAAAGCGCCTCAATGCCATAGCGAGCCCCGCCATTGGCGGCGCCCTATTCGCCGCCGGCTGGCTGGCGGCGCCGCTGGTGGCCTGCGGCCTACTCAAGGTCGTCTATGACGTTGTGCTTTGGCGCGCTTTTCGGAAGTACGAGGGACCATCCTCTTGAGAGCGCTCGCGCGCAAGCACATGGCGCGGCTTAGCGTACGATTTTTTCCGAATTCTGCGGGCACCCAGACTACACCCAGACGGCACTCAACCAGCTGCGCAAGCTCGACAAGCAGAGTGCGCGGCGCATCCTCGACTTCCTGGACGAGCGGGTCGCCCAGCGCGATGACCCGCGCAGCACCGGCAAGGCGCTGACCGGCCCACTGGGTGGGTTATGGCGCTACCGCATCGGCGACTTCCGGGTGATCTGCGAGATCCAGGACGGTGAGCTGCGCGTCCTCGTGGTCGAGCTTGGGAATCGACGCGAGGTGTATCGCTAGGTTATGGCCCCTACAGGGGCCACCCCATCTGCCGCAGACATAGCCAGACCTTGGCTAGCAGCAGTGCCGTGGTCGGCGTGAGCCTCAAGCGAATCGTAATGGACAGGTTCATCGGTGCCGCTCTCCTTTGTCATGAGCGACATGGATTTTCTGGCTGACTGCCTGGGTAGGCCACAAGTGGAGGGTGTAGCGCTCTCCGCTACAGGTCTAGCTCAGAAAATATGGCCTGAGGCCGTGGTCTTCATGCTTCTCCGCTAGAATCGCCGCTTTTGCGCATTCAGGGAGATCAGGGAAGTGAGCGAGCAGAAGATCGAGGCGTACATCCAGCGCTGGGGCGGCGGGATCAGCCATGGAGGCAACGAGCGCGCCAACCTGCAAATGTTCGTCACCGAGCTGTGCACCCTGCTGGACCTGCCCCAGCCCGACCCGGCCGGTTCGCAGCGCAGCGAAAACGCCTACGTCTTCGAGCGCAGTGTCACCGAGCTGTTCGCCGACGGCGGCAAGACCACCCGCTCGCTCGACCTCTACCGGCGAGGCTGCTTCATCCTCGAAGGCAAGGACACCGGCAAGCAGGCCGGCAGCGACGGCTGGGATGCCGCCATCGACAAGGCGCGCAAGCAGGCTGAGAACTACGCTCGCGCCCTGCCGGCCGAGGAGGGCCGCCCGCCGTTTGTCATCGTCGTTGATGTCGGCAAGTCCTTTGCCCTGTACTCCGAGTTCAGCCGTTCGGGCGGCAACTACGTGGCCTTCCCCGACGCACGAAACCACAAAATCGCCCTGGAGAAGCTGCGCGACCCGGACATTCGCGAGCTGCTGCGCAAGGTCTGGCTGGAGCCGCTGAGCCTTGACCCGACCCGTTACGCCGGCAAGGTCACCCGCTCCATCGCCGACCGGCTGGCCACCCTGGCCAAGTCCCTGGAGGACTGCGGCCACGGCGCCGAGCAGGTGGCCAGCTTCCTGATGCGCTGCCTGTTCACCATGTTTTCCGAGGACGTTGGACTGCTGCCGGATCGTGGCTTTACCTCGCTGCTGGAGGCCCGCAAGAACAACCCGGCGACCTTCCACAATCACCTGGAAAGCCTGTGGCGGACGATGAACAGCGGTGGATTCTCCGAATCGCTGGACGCCAAGATCCTCAAGTTCAACGGTGGCCTATTCGCCAATGCGACCGCCATCGAGCTGAACGCCGAGCAGATTGAACTGCTGATCCAGGCGGCCAAGGCCGACTGGCGTTACGTCGAGCCGGCGATCTTCGGGACCCTGCTGGAGCGCGCCTTGAACCCGCGTGAGCGGCACAAACTCGGCGCCCACTACACGCCGCGTGCCTATGTCGAGCGCCTGGTACTGCCGACCATCATCGAGCCGCTGCGCGCCGAATGGGCGGAGGTACAGGCCGCCGCGCTGACCTACCGGCAGCAGCGCAAGACCAAGGAGGCGGTGGCCGAGATCCGCAAGTTCCACCACCAGCTGTGCCAGACCCGCGTGCTTGATCCGGCCTGCGGCAGCGGCAACTTCCTCTACGTCACCCTGGAGCACATGAAGCGCCTGGAAGGCGAAGTGCTGGAAGTGCTCGGCAGCCTGGTTAAGTCCGGCTCCTTCGAGCTGGAGGGGCTGACCGTCGACCCGCACCAGTTCCTCGGCATGGAGATCAACCCGCGTGCGGCGAAGATCGCCGAGATGGTGCTGTGGATCGGCTACCTGCAATGGCACTTCCGCACCTACGGCAAGGTCAACCCGCCGGAGCCGGTGCTGCGCGACTTCCACAACATCGAGCACCGCGACGCGCTGATCACCTATGACGCAGTGGAGCTGGTCACCGACGAGTCCGGCAAACCGCTGACCCGCTGGGACGGCATCAGCTACAAGCCCAGCCCGATCACCGGCGAGCCGATTCCCGACGAGTCGGCGCAGGTCGAGCAGTGCCGCTATATCAACCCACGCAAGGCCGAGTGGCCGCAGGCGGATTACATCGTTGGGAATCCGCCGTTTATCGGCGCTTCCACCATGCGCCGCGCACTGGGTGACGGCTATGTGGATGCGGTGCGCAACACCTGGCCGGAAGTTCCCGAGTCGGCAGATTTCGTCATGTACTGGTGGCATATCGCTGCCGAGACTGTTCGGGCCGGTAATGCCCAGCGCTTTGGTTTCATCACCACCAACAGCATCAAGCAGACCTTCAATCGCCGGGTGCTACAGGCGCAGTTAGAGGCCAAGGATCCGCTGTCGTTGGTCTTCGCCATTCCCGACCATCCGTGGGTAGATGCCGCGGACGGCGCCCAGGTGCGGATTGCAATGACCGTGGGAGCGGCAACCGAGCAAGACGGTCGCTTGCTCCAGGTGCGCGAGGAAATCAGCGGTGAGCAGGACGAGCAGCAGGATGAAGTCGAGGTCAGATTGCAGGCGCGACAAGGAAAGATGTTTGCCGACCTGAATATTGGCGCTGACGTTGCCGGAGCCCAAATGCTTTTAGCGAACGGCAATGTGAGCAACCGAGGCCTTGAGTTGGGAGGAGCGGGCTTCATTCTGAACGAAGAAGAGGCTAACCGCTTGTGTGTGGGAGCAAGCCCTGACATTGAGAAAATTATCCGCCCCTATCGCAATGGCAAGGATTTGACGCAGGTGAGTAGGCAAGCGTTCGTGATTGACGCTTATGGGCTTGAGGCCGATGAACTTAGAAGTCGTTACCCCGAGGTTTACCAGCGACTACTTGAGCGGGTGAAGCCTGAGCGTGACCAGAACCGAAGCCCTCTGTTGAAAGAGCGCTGGTGGCTCCATCGTCGTTTGAGAACCGACCTTAGAAACGCTCTGAATGGGTTGAGTAACTACATTGCGACAGTTGAGACCAGCAAGCATCGATTCTTCGTGTTTCTTCCCGAAACTGTTGCTCCTGACAACATGCTGGTGAACATCGCCACTGACGATGCTGCGGTTCTTGGCGTGCTTTCCAGTCGCGTGCATGTTGCTTGGGCTCTGGCCGCCGGCGGCCGGCTCGGCGTTGGCAATGACCCGCGCTATAACAAGACCCGTTGCTTCGAGACCTTCCCTTTCCCCGACTCTACGCCAGAGCAGCAGGACAAGATCCGCGCCAAAGCGGAGGAAATCGATGCCCATCGCAAGCGTCAGCAGGCGCAGTTCCCGGAGCTGACCCTGACTGGTATGTACAACGTGCTGGAAAAGCTGCGTACTGGTGAGGAACTGAACGCCAAGGATCAGTCCATTCGCACGCAAGGGCTGGTCTCTCTGCTGCGAGAGCTGCATGACGAGCTGGACCGCGCAGTGTTCGCAGCCTATGGCTGGGGCGATCTGGCCGAGCAGCTGGTCGGCCTGCCCGGTGCCACTACGCCGCTGCCGGACAAGCCGGAAGCACAGGCCGAAGCCGAGGAGGAGCTGCTGCGCCGGTTGGTCGAGCTCAACGCCCAGCGCGCCGCCGAGGAAGCTCGCGGCCTGATCCGCTGGCTGCGCCCGGACTACCAGAACCCCAACGCCGAGAGCGCCCCGGAGCAGGCCGAGGCTGAGCTGGAAACGGAAGAGGTCAGCGCCAAACCGGCCGCCAAGGCCAAGAAACTTGCCTGGCCGAAGGGCATGCGTGAACAGATCGCAACCTTGCGCAGCACCCTCGGTAGCGAGGCAATGACCCTTGAGGAGCTGTCCTCGCGCTTCACGGCCCCCAAGACCACAACACCGCTGATCGTCGATGCCCTGGCTGCGCTGGAAGAGCTGGGCATGCTCTATCAAGAGGACGAGCAATACCGGCTGGCTGGTTGAACCATGGCGGCTGGGAGCACCGCTCCCAGCCGCCTACCGCTACGGATCTTGCCGCTGATGCTGACGGTTCATTTGCTCCATGACCCTCGCCACTTCTTCTGCCGGGGACTCAGGGCGGCGATAAAGATTCGCCTGCCACTCCATGAACTCCAGGATCATGGGTATTGATTCCTCAATGGCCTTCTTGCGGCGACGGGCTGCGATATACCGAGAGATCCAGGTCATATGTACTCCTGATTAGATTGCTGGCGAATTCATCATGACCTGCTGATCGTGGCCGTTTTGGCCATTTTTCCGGGTACGCGAGAGGTGTGCCATAGGGCCAGAGCCGGGCCGTTGTGAACCAGAACCTGAGGCTTGGAAAAGGCAGGCTGCGCGCTATGACGCGCTACAGATTTTGTGGTGTAATTTCCACCACTTAATGGATGAATTTACACCATGTACGCGCGCAGAATCCGTCAAAACCTACTCGCAGCCCTGGATGATTCGCCGGTCGTGCTGGTCAACGGCGCCCGCCAGACCGGCAAGAGTACGTTGATCCAAGACCTCGGCCGCGAGGCGACCTACTACACCTTCGACGACCCGGCAGTTCTGGCGGCCGTGCAGGCCGATCCCTTCGGTTTCGTCAACGCGCTCAAGGGGGCAGTCTGTCTCGATGAGGTACAGCGCGCCCCAGGGATATTCCTGGCGATCAAGGCGGCGGTGGATCGCGACCGTACTCCTGGCCGTTTCCTGCTGACCGGATCGGCCAATGTGTTGTTGCTGCCGCAGATTGCCGACTCCCTGGCCGGGCGTATGGAAGTGCTGAACCTGTGGCCTCTGGCGCAAAGCGAAATCGAGCGTCAGCCCTTGAGCATGATTGATCGACTGTTCAGCAGCCAGTTGCCGGATAAGTGCCATTTCGAGCGGCAGGACTTCATCGCGAGACTGAGTCGTGGAGGTTATCCAGAGGCGCTGAGTCGTTCCGGCGAGCGGCGGCGGGAAGCCTGGTTCGAGAGCTATCTCCATACGATCTTGCTGCGCGATGTCCGTGACCTGGCCCAGATCGAGGGGCTGACGGAGATGCCGCGGCTGATGCAGCTGCTGGGCGCCCGCAGTGGCGGGCTGCTGAATGCCGCCGAGCTGTCGCGCTCGACAGGTATTCCGCAGACCACGCTAAAGCGCTATCTGACCCTGCTGGAGACCCTTTTTCTCGTGCGCCAGGTGCCGGCCTGGTCTTCCAATCTCGGCAAACGACTACAGAAATCGCCCAAGCTGTTCGTGACCGACTACGGCTTGATGGCCCACTTGCAGGGCTTGAGCGAAGCCGGCATGGCCGCGGGGCTGGGGTTACCGGGGGATCTGGTGGAGGACTTCGTGCATGCCGAGCTGGTCAAGCATCAGAGCTGGTCGGATTTGCGCACGCAGCTGATGCATTACCGTACCTCCAGTGGTGTCGAGGTGGACTTCGTGCTGGAGAACCGTCGTGGCGACCTGGTTGGCATCGAGGTCAAGGCAGCGGCCACTATCAGCGGCAAGGACTTCAACGGACTTCGTCATCTACGCGAGACCACGCCGCAGCAGTTCAAGCGTGGCGTGGTGTTCTATACAGGCGAGCAGGTCGTGCCTTTCGATGAGCAACTGGTAGCTGTGCCGCTCGCACTGTTCTGGTCAGTCTGAGCGGTACTCGCAGTTAGTCGGCCGCATCGTACACATAGCAGACTCGCTGCCCCAGCCATGTTTGAGGGAGAGCCATATCCTGCCTGATCGAGTCTTCGACGGTCGCGATCCACGACTTTCCGTGCGACCAGCCAAAGGCCTTGGCTTCCAGCAGACTGCAAAGCCTACGCTGGCCCTGATGTAGGTTGAGGCTTGAGCGTAGGATGCCAAATCCTCTGAGCAGTCGTGCCAGTCCGCTGACCTGCTCATGACCTATTCGTGGAGCATCAACGGCAAGCTTGCCAAGCAGCTGCAAACCGCCGGCTGCTTGGTAGCGCTCGTCAGCATCGAGAAATTCAGCCAGTGTCAGGATATCGATGTTCCCGCCATTCCCCATCAAGGTTTCCATGGCGAGATAGATCCGGCAATGCGGGTAGTCCTCGAAGTCCCCAGGATCAAGCACTTTTGCTGCGGCGAGCCAGGCGCTGTTGTCCAGCATGAGATAGCCGAGCAAATGGCGCTCTGCGAGGTTGGCGGCGACGGTATAGGCGGAATCAAGGCTACTAAGATTGCGATCAGCCTTCGTCACCTTGGGTTCCTCAATCGTGATGGACATTTGTACCTTTCCTAGACATGAGCAAATCAGGCGCTCGACAATGCACCATGCGATTTTGCTGCCCTTCGAGACTAACTAGATGAACAGGATTCATTGGTTCGCCGTTTCCAATACCGAGCAGAAGCGCTATCCGGAGTGGCGCCGCTCCTTCGGTGTTAGCGATGAGGGGGAAGTCTTCGTACCCGCAGCTATGGCGGGAGACAGTCCGGAGGACGAGGTGATGCTCTGCGCAGCAGGAGATGGCCAGTCTACAGCACTTCATCTTGACCATTACTTCGTGCCGAGCGCATGGCTCAAGCGAGAGTTTCCGAAGCATCGCGAGTTGATTGAACTCATAGAGGAGCGGGCACAATTGGTCACAGCCTCATGCTCGGATGCGTTTATGGCATCCGATCTCGAATCTTGAGCACGGTGGTGGTTGAGCAGCCGGCGTGCCGTGCCGTTGCCCTGATGCCTAGGCCGGCGGCCAGCAGCTCACTAACGCGGGCGTGCAGATCCTCGTCAACCGGGCGGCCCTGGTACTTCCCTTGGGCTTTGGCTTTCTCGATACCTTGAGCCTGCCGGGCGCGGCGCTGTTCGTAATCCTTTCGAGCAATGGCAGCCATCATGTCCAGCATCATGTTGTTGATCGCCCCGAGCATGCGGGTTGTGAACTCGTCACCGGCAGTGTCGCGCATGCCCTGATGGCTGGTTGGCAGATCAAGAGCCACGATTCGTAGCCCCTTCCCGTCGATGGAGGTCTTGAGCCTCTCCCAGTCGTCAGCCGGCAGGCGGGACAGTCGGTCGATGCTTTCCACCAGTAGCACGTCCCCGGCGCGGGAGTCAGCCAATAGGCGCAGCAGTTCGGGGCGATCAGCGCGCGTCCCCGATGCGTGCTCGATGTACTGCGCGGCAATGACCTTGCCGTGGTCGGTAGCGAACTTTTCTAGGGCTGAGTGGGCGCGGGTGGCGTCTTGCTCAGCGGTCGAGGCCCGGAGGTAGGCTCGGACGAACATTGCTTGATCCCTCATGCAAGCTGTTTCAGTTTGAGCGTTGCAGAAACAGCGTTTCATTTTGGGTGTTATTTATCAAGCGGTAAGGGGGCGCCTGCCGCGCCCCTCCTGTATCAGCTAGGGCATACAGAAAATGATACGAACTCCTACTCCACTATGCCGTTCAGCTGCTTGAACTCCTGCCAACTCATCCCTATTGCATCGGCCTCTTTGCGCTGCTGCTCCAGGCGCCATGCTTGAGCTTGCTCGGACGACTCGGCAACCAAGCGGATGGAAAACTCGAAAGAGTCGATCCCTAGACCATGGGCTGCCCTCTCGAAGGCCTGAGCGCGCCGAGTCCCTTGCAGATCTTCGAGGCTGACTCCAGCTGCATCGGCTTCAGCCACGCTCACATCGTCGGCCTCGGCGGCCAGCTGCGGATTGGCGGTGAAGAACCGTGCCAGAGCGAGGGTGTAACGCTGACGACAATCCATTGTGTTGCTCCTTGTTGTGCTTGCCGGGGATTCGGCCTGTGCCGAGCATAACGAAGCTCGGCTTCATTTCACGTTTTGGGAAGACGAGCACCACAGGGGGTTGCAGGTTTTACGCAAAATCGTAAAACTGTAAAAACCCAAAAGCGCAAATGGTGACGTGATGATAGTCGGAGTTCTTAACCAGAAAGGGGGGGTCGGCAAGACCACCCTGAGTGTGAACCTGGCAGCCAGCTTGGCTCGTACTGGTGCGCGAGTCTTGTTGATCGACGCCGACCCCCAGGGCAGCGCCCTGGATTGGGCTGCTGCGCGGGAAGGGGAGCCGCTGTTTTCTGTCGTTGGCTTGCCTCGGGCGACGGTGCACAAGGAAATTGCCCAGATTGGCCATGGCTATGACCACATCATCATTGATGGACCGCCCCGCGTTACCGATCTGGCCCGCTCCGCGATCATGGCCGCCGATGTTGTGCTGATCCCTGTGCAGCCTAGTCCCTACGACATCTGGGCCGCCGATGAGGTGGTCAAGCTGGTGGAAGAGGCGAGAGTATTTAAAGAAAACATTAAATCTGCATTTGTTGTTAATCGTAAAATCTCAAATACGGCAATAGGTCGAGACGTGGGTGAAGCCTTGGCGGCTTACCCAGTGCCTTGCCTGACGGCCTGTGTCACTCAGCGCGTGGTTTTTGCTGAAGCAGCTGCCCAGGGCAAGTCGGTGTACGAGGTCGACGAGAAAGGGCCAGCAGCGGCTGAGATTGAGGCCCTGGCGACTGAACTGATGGAGTTTGCAAGATGAGCACGAAGAAGGTTTCGATTGGAGCTAAGCCGACCAGCAAGCCAGCCCCGGCATCAGCTGATGCTTGGGTAGAGAGCCGGACTGGAGCAGCTGATGAGCCGGAGAAGATGAAACGGCTGACCATCGATGTACCTGAGAGCTTGCACCGGGCGATTAAGGCGCAATGCGCCATGCGCGGCAGCAAGATTGCCGACGAGGTGCGCGAGCTGCTTATACAGAAATACGGAAATCAGTAAAAAATGGTTTCAACAAATATGTAGGGAACAGAATGAGCCAGGACGACAAGAAGAAGCAGTATGGGCCAGTGCCTGCGACCAGTACGGTAAGCGGTGCCTTGGAGCGGCTGATCTCCAGTCGGTCGCGACGCATCGAGGAGTTGGCTCGTCCTGGTGAAACGTGGGTCGAGGCGAGCGCTCGCCTGCGAGAGAAAGAAGCCAAGGAAGCCCAAGCTGCACAATCATCAATCCGGAAGCCTCCGAAAGGGGATGTGCAGCCGGATTTTTTCATTCCGACGCTCTATGACGTAGGTACTCGGGATAGCCGCAGCATCATGGATGTGGCGGTTTTCCGGCTGTCGAAAAAATCCCGTCGCGCCGGTGAAACCATCCGCTACGAGTTGCCAGATGGCCATGTTCAGGTATCGGCTGGGCCTGCCGGCATGGCTTCCGTGTGGGATTACGATCTGGTTTTGATGGCTGTATCCCACCTGACTGAAGCTATGGATCGCTATCGGGAGGGTAGGGGAGACATGCCGGGGCGGGTCTTCCATCCGCACCTTACCGACATCCTCAAGTTCTGCCGCCGCTCGGATGGCGGAAAGCAGAAGGACGACCTGATCGAGGCACTGATCCGGTTGAACACGACGCATGTGGCTGTTGAGAGGATCAAAAAGGGGAAGAACGGGGACACCTACAAGGTGTTTGAAGGGGAGCCGCTGATCAGTCGATACAAGGTCATCACGAACCAGACCACGGGCAAGCCCGAGAGAGTAGAGATCGAGGTAGCGAACTGGATCTACCAAGAGATCACTAGCGGGCCAACCCCAGATGTCCTGACGGTTCACCCAGATTACTTCCTGATAGACCCTGGCATTGGACGGTTTGTCTATCGGTTGGGCAGGCGCTCAGCCGGTAAAGGGGAGGCGCGGTGGTCTTTCCAGAAGCTCTACGAGCGTAGTGGCAGCGCTGGTGCCTTCAAGGAGTTCTGCCGCATTCTGCGCCGGATCATCGAAACCAACGACCTGCCAGAGTATGACTTGAGGGAAGAGGCTGGCGTGGCTGGCCCGCTGCTGGTGATGACCTCACGAGACGCAGACCAAGCTAAGCCAGACTGCTGCGGTGTGTAATGTACGGGCTTTATTGACAAGCTTTTTTGCCTGACAAGCTTATGGGGCTGAAACGGGGGGGTAGCTGTGGATAACCATGGCTTTTCCGTACATTACCCACCCGGCGCCCGTACATTACCCACCCAAGTCCGTACATTACACACCAAAACCCGTACATTACACACCGGACACATCCGTAAGCCATTGTTTTTTAAAGGTTTTTCGGCTGTTTTTGAGTCTAAATCTTTTAAAACTTATAAAAACTTCTTTTTAAAACCGTTTCGGCATGTGGAAAACTCAAAGCGCTGCCGGCAAAAAAGGGCTACGTCGGGCCGCATGCGGCCCGGCTTCCAGGGCGCGCACAGCGCGCTTCCTTGCTCGACCTCTCGTACCAGTCCCTGGCGCCTTTGGGGGGGGCGCACAACCGTCCAGAGCAACGGCAAGAGCAGGAAATGCCTGGCCTACGGCCAGAGGACTCTTCACCAGGCCTCGGCACCACCATCCTCGCCAGACGCAACGGCCGCGCCGGCATCGAGCACAAAAAGCGGGTAATCAGGAAAAGCAGATCGAGCCGGCTGGACGATCATCGTCCGCCTGAACCTCCCTGGGGGCCTCAACCTGCCCTGGTACGGGATGGCACCTGAAACGCCACCGCGCGAAGCCAGCCCGCTAAAAGCCCCTCCGGGGGGCAGGGGTGCCCCCTGCACGGCAAGCACAGGGCAAGAGCCGGAAAAGCAGCCTCCGGCGGCTCTCGCTTGCGAGGCGGCGGGTGGCCGGGGCTTCCCGGCCACCCTGGGCGAGGGTCAGCGGTGGGAGGGGCGTCAAGGCCAAGCCGCGCTCGCGCGGTGCTGCGCAGCCTTGACCCGGCGGCTACCGCGGGGCGCCTGGGCGCCCTGGGAGGCCCGTGGCGGCGTTTCCGTGGGCAGGGTATAGGGTTGGTGGCGGGTGCCATACTGGAAGGTCTTGTGCGGCGCGCCAGGGGCTTCTCAGGATGCAGGCTAATAACCGTTCGTCGGAGGTGGCGAATAATATCCAAAGTAATAAGAAGAATAATAACTTTATTATTCTTCTTATGTTATGATTGAGCCATCCCAACGGAAGGAGTCTCCCCTCATGTCCATCGCCATCCCCGCCGACGTGCGCGAGCGCGTCATCCAGGCCGCCCAGGAGCTGTACGAGCAGAACGGCCGCGAGTCGATGCCCACCGTGGACGCGGTGCGTCGTTTGGCTCGCGTCGATATGAATGCCGCTTCCGCCGTGATGCGCGAGTGGCGCCGCGCGCAGACCGCCCAGGCGGCCCCGGTCGCCGTCACGGTGCCCGAGGTGGTGACGCAGGCGCACGGCGCGGCGCTGGTCGCGCTGTGGCAGACCGCCCAGGAGCTGGCCAACGAGTCGCTGCGCGTTGCCCAGGCCGCTTGGGAAGCCGAGCGGGCCGAGGCCGACCACGACCGCCAGGAGCTGGCCGACGCCTACGAGCGGCAGGCTACCGAGCTGGAGGACGTTCGGGCCGCCGCCGAGCGATCCGCCCGGCTCCACCAGGAGCAGCAGGACGCTCGCGCCCAGGAACTGGCAGCCTTGCGCGCCGAGCTGGTCACGGCGGCCACCCGCGCGGAGCGCGCCGAGGCCCGCGCCCAGGAGATCGAGCTGCGCGCCGCCGATCTACGCAGCGAGCTTGACCACGCGCACCAGGAGCAGGGGCGTATTCGCGCTGAGCTGGCCGCAGCTATCGCCCGTGCCGAGCGCGCTGAGGTTCAGGCGCAGGATGCCGAGCAGCGCGCCGCCGCACTGCGGGGCGAACTGGAGAGCGCGCACCAGGAAAGCGAGCGCAGTCGTGCCGAGACGGCGACCCTGGCCGGCGAGCTGCGCCAGTCCCAGGATGCCGTCGCGGTGCTGCGCGCCCAGTTGAGTTCTGTCGAAGCCAGCAAGACCCAGGAGGTCGAGCGGGCGCGGCAGGAGCGTGAGCAGCTGCTGGGCGAGCTGAACGCGACCAAGGCCGCCGTCAGCCAGGCCGAGGCGGTCGGTGCCGAAGCCCGCGAGCGGGCCGCCGTGCTGGCCGGCAAGCTGGAAAGCGAGCAGTCGCACAGCGCGGCTCTGGCTGCCCTGCTGGCTCGGTTGAATCCGGTCACCGGTTCAGAGGGTGAGGGCGGCGAGCCGTCCGCCTGAGCCGCGAGCGCATTGCCGCAGGGCGCTGGGGGTGCTCTACCCGGAAGGCGTCGAGCCAGAGGAGGGGCTGCGCGTGCGCAGCGCCGCAGCGCTCGATGCCCGACAAGCGCAGCGCGTCAGGCGGTGGTTCGGACAGCGCTGCGGGGTGGGAGCGTAGGTCAAACGTCACGGCCTGCGGGCGGGTTCTCCATGCCGAATCGGCCCCCCCCTACCCGTGCTGAATCGCCCCCCCTATCCCGCGCGGGAGGCGGGGATGATTGCCCCGCTGGTCGTGCAGCCAGGTGGGCAGTGCAGGGTTTTATAGGTCAAACGTCACGCGGGTCAGCGAGCGTTTGAGCGTGCAGCCACCGCCAGACGCTGCGTGCGGCGAGGGTGTCGGCCAGGGCGCGGTGCGCCTGGCCGCTCCAGGTGTGGCCGGCGACGGTGGCAGCTGCGGTGAGGCGGAACCAGCGGTAATTGCCGTGGTAGTCGTTCCAGTCCCCAACCCACAGGGCGTATGCCTCCATCGCGCAGACGGCTTTCTGGGCGGCCAGCTTGCGTACCCGTGCGGGCAGGAAACCGAGGTCGAATTGGGCGTTGTAGATCACTAGGGCGTCGGCGGCCTCGATAGGGCTTTTGTTATAGGGGTTGTACGCCGGAATCCCAGAAATTTCCGTCAGCCCAGCTCCAGTCCCGCCACGAGCGCATCCAGGTCGATGAACTTGCCGTCAGTCTGGAAGGTGTAATGCCCGTTCAGCAGGATGTGCCGCCAGGCCGCTGGCGAACTCACGAGCGCACCGCGCTGGCCAGCGCGTCGCCGGAAGCTCTATG
>ERZ1673962.669-NODE-669-length-21570-cov-4.095887_pt1 | contig 21570 bp, 17 predicted proteins | sample MGYA00580188_ERZ1673962 | MGnify/ENA primary metagenome ERZ1673962 (study PRJEB41334, sample SAMN05608104) | rock metagenome | biome: terrestrial subsurface; feature: shale formation; material: shale | place: USA: Pennsylvania ... | reverse complement strand
CGAGTTCGAGGAGCAAATGAACGCTCTGGCCGTCGGAGCGACCAGCGAACCCTTCAAGAGCCCCTTCGGCTGGCACATCCTCCAGGTCGAGGAACGGCGCCAGCAGAGTGCCAACGAGGACATCCTGCGTCTGAAGGCACGCGAGGCGCTGCAACGGCGCAAGGCCGAGGAAGCGACGGAGGAATGGTTGCGCCAGTTGCGCGACGAAGCCTATGTCGAGATCCGGCTCGACCAGGAATCATGATCTCAGCGTCCATGACACACCCAAGCGAATCTCACGTGCCGCGTTTGGCGCTGACGCCCGGCGAGCCGGCCGGCATCGGTCCCGATCTGATCGTGCGTCTGGCGGCGGCCGGGCACTCGGCCGCCGAGCTGGTGGCCATTGCCGACCCGGACCTGCTGGCCGAGCGTGCGGCGCGTCTCGGTCTGTCGCTGACGATCGCGCCCTTCGATCCGGCTCAGCCCCCCTGTCCGAGCGAACCCGGTCGGCTCAAAGTCCGGCCGGTGGCGCTCGAACGGGCGGCAACACCCGGCCGGCTCGATCCGGCCAACGCCAGCTATGTGCTGGAGACGCTCAGACGCGCCTGTGACGGCTGTCTCGACCGCACCTTCGACGCACTGGTCACGGGACCGGTGCACAAGGGCGTCATCAACGAGGCCGGCATCCCCTTCACCGGGCACACCGAGTTCCTGGCCGAGCGCTGCGGGGCCGAGCCGGTGATGATGCTGGCCACGCCCGGTCTGCGCGTGGCGCTGGCGACCACGCATCTGCCGCTGTCTGCCGTCAGCTCAGCCATCACGCGCGACTCGCTCGGGCGGGTGGTCGACATCCTGCATCAGGATCTGGTCGCGCGCTTCGGCCTGGAGCAGCCGCGCATCCTGGTGTGCGGACTCAATCCGCACGCCGGCGAGGGCGGACACATGGGACGCGAGGAGATCGATGTCATCACGCCGGTGCTCGATGAGCGGCGCGCGCGCGGCTGGGATCTGGTCGGCCCGCTGCCCGCCGATACGCTGTTCGTGCCGCCGCGTCTGAAAACGGCCGATGCGGTGCTGGCCATGTATCACGACCAAGGGCTGCCGGTGCTCAAGCATCTGGGCTTCGGTCAGGCGGTCAACGTCACCCTGGGCCTGCCGATCATCCGCACCTCGGTCGATCATGGTACGGCACTGGAACTGGCCGGGACCGACCGCGCCGATCTCGGCAGTCTGCGTCTGGCGCTCCAGACGGCGCTGACGATGACGGCGGCCGGCGCCGCTCGACACTGAACTTCGACCCTCTCTAGGATCCGGCTCGCTCCGAGCCGGTCAGGAATCTCATTCGATGCACTTCGATCTGCTTGAACGTGACGGTCTCGCCCGTCGCGGCCGTCTGACCTTTGCACGCGGGACCGTCGAGACGCCCGCTTTCATGCCCGTGGGCACCTATGGCACGGTCAAGGCCATGACCCCGGAGGAACTGCTGGGGGTCGGCGCCGAGATCGTACTCGGCAACACCTTCCATCTGATGCTGCGCCCCGGCACCGAGGTCATCCGCCGGCTCGGGGATCTGCACGGCTTCATGCACTGGGACAAACCCATCCTCACCGACTCGGGCGGCTTCCAGGTCTTCAGCCTGGGCGAGCTGCGCAAGATCACGGAAGAGGGCGTCAAGTTCCAATCGCCGGTCGACGGCAGCCCGGTGTTCCTCAGCCCCGAGATCTCGATGCAGGTGCAGCGCGAACTCGGTTCCGACATCGTGATGATTTTCGACGAATGCACGCCCTACCCGGCCAGCGAGGAGCAGGCGCGCGTCTCGATGGAGCTGTCGCTGCGCTGGGCGGCGCGCTCGCGCGAGGCGCATGGCGACAATCCGGCGGCGCTGTTCGGCATCGTCCAGGGCGGGATGCACGAGCGTCCGCGCGCCGAGTCGCTGGAGGGTCTGATGCGCATCGGTTTCGATGGCTATGCGGTCGGCGGACTCTCGGTCGGTGAGCCGGAGGAAGACCGGCTGCGGGTGCTCGATTTCCTCTCCGACAAGCTGCCGACCGATCGGCCGCGTTACCTGATGGGCGTCGGCACGCCCGAGGACATCGTCGCCGCCGTCCAGCGCGGCATCGACATGTTCGACTGTGTGATGCCGACCCGCAATGCGCGCAACGGCCATCTGTTCACCCATCAGGGCGTGGTGCGCATCCGCAACGCCGTCCACCGTACCGACGAGGGACCGCTCGACCCGCTGTGCGACTGCTACACCTGCCGTCACTACAGCCGCGCCTATCTGCATCATCTCGACCGCTGCAAGGAGATCCTGGGCGCACGGCTGGCAACCATCCACAATCTGCATTATTACCAGACCCTGATGCGCGGACTGCGCGAGGCGATCGCCGGAGGCCGGCTCGATCATTTCGTCTCGGATTTCAAACGGCAACGCGCCTCGGCCTGATCGATCGGCGGTTGGCCGACTCAGGATCGAGCGGCCAGCCCCGAACACGCCCGATATCTCAATACAAACGATTGACCCAAAGCATTAGCCCCATTTTTGATAGGGCCATTAATCTTATCGTCATATTCTGATTCTCGGGCGGCAGGAGTCATGCCGTCACGTGCGCTGGTCGGCGCTCGCGAGCGCCTCCAACGCACTGTCCCCAAGCCAATCGGATCGGCCTGGATCACCGAATCAGGTTGGCGTCAGCTTCGCCCGCGCGCTCACAGCCACCCCGCGCGCGTGGGCCTCGATACAGAGGTTTCCCGGTTTGAGAATACTCCCCAAGCACCTGCTCAATGCCTGGGTCGAGCGTCTGCGTATCGACCATCGTGTGGTGGCCCCGAGAGAATCCCACGGCCAGTACATCTTCGACGAGATCACCAGCGCCGACGAACTCGTCCTCGACTACCACAGCAGCGTCCTGCCCCCCAAGAAGTACTTCCTGCCGCCGCGCGAGGATCTCTTCACCTTCAATGCCAAGACGATGGAGATGTCGCCGGTCATCGAGGAGATCGAGCCCACGGTCATCATGGCGCTGCATACCTGCGACCTGCACGCCATCCAACTGCTCGACCGCATCCAGGGCACGGGCCATGTCGACCAGCACTATCAGGCGCGGCGCCGCAAGACGGCCCTGGTCAGCATCGAGTGCATGCGGCCCTGCATGGACCAGGCGTTCTGCAAAAGCCTGGGCACCCTGTCGGTCCCGGAACAGTTCGATGTGCACCTGACCGATCTCGGCGACCGTTATGCCGTCGATGTCGGTTCCGATCAGGGTGAGGCGCTGATTCGCGGCATGGGCTTCTTCTGGAAGCCGTCGGACGCCGACTATGAGCGCTTCAACGACGTCATGGCCGGCAAATGGCCCAACTTCGACTACCGGCTCGACTGCGACGTCACCGACCTGCCCAATCTGCTCGGCGCCAGCCATGACAGCGCACTCTGGGACGAGATCGGCGAACGCTGCCTCTCCTGCGGCCAGTGCACCAAGGTCTGTCCGACCTGCTATTGCTTCGATGTCGTCGACGAGATCGATCTGAAGCTGGAAAAAGGCAAGCGGGTACGGGTGTGGGATTCCTGCCTGCTGGAGAAGTTCGCCGTGGTCGCCGGCGGACACGACTTCCGCAGCTCGCGCGCCAACCGGCTGCGTCATCGTTTCATGCGCAAGGGCAAGTACCAGCTGGAATCCTACGGCCTGCTCGGCTGTGTCGGCTGCGGACGCTGCGCCCTCTCCTGTCCCGCGCACATCACGCCCATCGCCACGCTCAACACCCTCAACGAACGTCGCCAGGCGTCCCCAGGGGAATCGGCCTAGACCATGACCACACTGCTACGCGAAACCCTGGACCATTCGTCCATCTACATGCCGACCCCGGCGCGCATCGTCGCGGTCGAACAGTTCACCGAACTCGAGAAGTGGTTCCATCTCGAACTGCCGAGCGGCTTCACCATCGCCCACCAACCGGGACAATTCGTCGAGGTCTCGGTGCTCGGCATCGGTGAGGCGCCGATCAGCATCTGTTCCTCACCGGCGCGCAGCAACGGAGCCTTCGAGCTGTGCGTGCGCCGTGTCGGCAAGCTGACCGAGGCACTGCATCGTCTGGAGCCGGGCAGCATGATCGGCGTGCGCGGCCCCTTCGGTCACGGCTTCCCGATCGACCGCTTCCAGGGCAAGGACATCGTCTTCGTCGCCGGCGGCCTGGGTCTGGCGCCGCTGCGCTCGCTCATCACTGAGGTACTGGACGAGCGCGGCAAGTACGGGCGCGTCGCACTGCTCTATGGTGCGCGCACGCCCAACGACTTCCTGTTCCCGGACGATCTCAAAGCCTGGGCCGCGCGCGGCGACATCGAGTGTCATGTCACCGTCGACCGGCCGACCGACGGCTGGGACGGCCACGTCGGCGTCATCACCACCCTGCTGCCCAAGATCGACTTCCCGGCGCGCAACACCATTGCCACCGTGGTCGGTCCGCCGGTCATGTACAAGTTCGTCCTCCAGGATCTGCTCGCCAAGGGCATCGCCGAGGGCAACATCTGGCTCTCGTTCGAGCGTCAGATGAAGTGCGGCGTCGGCAAGTGCGGGCACTGCCAGATGCACCACATCTACACCTGTCAGACAGGACCGGTCCTGTCCTACGCCGAGGTCAAGGATCTTGAGGAGGCGCTGTCATGAAACCCAAGGTCGCCTTCTTCGAGTTCACCAGTTGCGAGGGCTGTCAGCTGACGGTCCTGGATACGCTCCAGCGCCATCCCGAGCTGCTGGAAGTGATCGAGATCGTCCAGTTCCGCGAGGCCATGAGCGAGCGCGGCGAGGACTATCAGATCGCCTTCATCGAGGGCTCCTGCACGCGCCCGTCCGATGAAGCCAAGATCCGCGAGATCCGCGAACAGGCTCAGATCGTCGTCGCCCTGGGCGCCTGCGCGCATCTGGGCGGCATCAATGCCATCCGCAACCGGATGCCGCTGGAGCAGACCCGCGAATACGTCTACGGCGACAAGAAGGACTGGTTCGAGACCTATCCGGCGCGTCCGCTGAGCGCCGTGATCGAGGTCGATGCCGTCATCCCCGGCTGCCCGATCGACCGCAAGGAGTTCGCCACGGCGGTGACGCATCTGCTGCAGGGGCGCAAGCCGGCGATCCCCGACTATCCGCTGTGCATCGACTGCAAGCTCACCGAGAACGTTTGCATGTTCCTGCGCGGCCAGACCTGTCTCGGTCCCGTCACCCGTGCCGGCTGCGAGGCCATCTGCCCGACCCAGGGTCAGGGCTGCGAGGGCTGTCGCGGTCTCATTCCGTCCCCCAACATGCACTCGATCAAGCAGGCGCTGCGCGAGCGCGGCATGACCGAAGACCAGATCGCGGCCAAGCTGTCGCTCTTTCTCACCTACCAAACGATGCAACTGGAAGGGGTGACGCCCGCATGACCACGCTGAAAGTCGATGTCCATCATGTGACGCGCGTCGAGGGCCACGGCAACATCGTCGTGGACGTCCAGGACGGCGTGCTCAAGCAGTGCGATCTGCAGATCGTCGAGACGCCGCGCTTCTTCGAGGCCATGCTGCGCGGGCGTCCCTACCTGGACGCCTCGCACCTGACCTCGCGCATCTGCGGCATCTGCGCCGTCGGGCACGCGACCGCTTCGCTGCGTGCCACCGAGCAGGCGCTCGGGGTGACGCCCAGCCCGCAGACGACGCTGCTGCGCAAGCTCAACTTCCACGGCGAGATCCTCGACAGCCACATCCTGCACATCTACATGCTGGTGGCGCCGGATTATCTGGGCGTCGGCAGCGTCATCCCGCTGGCGCAGAGCGCGCCGGACGTGGTGCTGCGCGCGCTGCGCATGAAGCAGCTCGCCGGGGATCTGTGCGCGGCCATCTGCGGGCGTCACACCCATCCGATCTCGATGACGGTCGGCGGCTTCACGCACTTCCCGAGCCTGGAGACGCTGCGCGAGCTGCGGGCGCGGCTGGTGGCCTCGCGCGCCGACTGCGACGCCACCACCGAGCTGCTGGCTGGGCTGGAATTCCCCCGCTTCGAGCGCGACACCGAGTATGTCGCGCTGCACAAGGGCGAGGAATACTGCTTCATCGACGGCGTCATCGACAGCAGTGACGGCGGACGCTGGGATCTGGAGGACTACCGCCTCGTCACCAACGAGACCATCGTCCCGCACTCCTCGGCCAAGCACACCCGCCACCAGCGCGACTCCTACATGGTCGGGGCGCTGGCGCGCTTCAACATCAACCACGACAAGCTGCATCCGCGCGCCCGGGCGGCGGCCGAGGCGCTCGGTCTGGCGCCCAAGGTCATCAACCCGTATCTGATCGCGGCGGCACAGGCCGTCGAGGTGGTGCACTGCACCGAGGACGCGATCCAGCTCATCGACCAGTTGCTGGAGATGGGCATCCGGCACGAGGAGCCGGCCGCGCCGACCCGGCTGACCGGCGAGGGCGTGGGAGCCGCCGAGGTGCCGCGCGGCACCCTCTTCCACCACTACCAGATCGAGGACGGGGCGATCGTCGGCGCCAACTGCATCATCCCGACCGGCCAGAATCTGGCCAACATCGAGCTGGACATGCGGGCGCTAGTGCCGACCATCCTGGACCGCAGTCAGGAAGACATCACGCTGGCCCTCGAGATGCTGGTGCGGGCCTATGATCCCTGCATCTCCTGCTCGACCCACATGCTGAACGTCCGCTTCGTCTGATCCACCCCGATCCGCGTTCCCCGGTTCGTCCGGGGCGCGCGGTCGAGACCCCTCACATGACAACCCTCATCCTGGCGCTGGGCAATCCGTTGCGCGGCGACGACGGCATCGGGGCCGCTGTCCTCGAAGCCTTGCCAAACCTGCCGCCCGACGTGACCGTACTGGACGGCGGCACCCCCGGTCTTGATCTCGTCCTCAGACTCCAGGGGCACGACCGGGTCATCATCCTGGATGCCGCCGACATGGGCGAGCCGCCCGGCGTCTGGCGCTGTCTGACCCCGGAGTCCGTGCGCGGACTCGACCCCCAGCTTCGCGGCAATCTGCATGCGGCCGGTCTCGCCGAGGCGCTGACGCTGGGCGAGGCGCTGGGCATCCTGCCACCGGAGATCCGCATCCTGGGCATCCAGCCGGCGACGATCGACTGGTCGCCCGGGTTGAGTCCGGAAGTCGCCCGAGTCATCCCCGAGGTGTGCGAGGCGGTTCTGAGGCTCCTGCGTCCAACGGGCTGAGTCGCGGCCGATTCGGTGGGCCGTGGATGCCGGTCATGCCACTCATGCATTGCTCAATCGAATCCTGAGTATTTAATAAATTGTCGATCCAGGTATACTCGTGACCTTGTCCAACCGACATCGTCTCTAACGTCTCCCTGGAAGCGACATGACCCATAAGCCCGATATCGATCCGCAAGAGACTCAGGAATGGCTCGACTCGCTCGAGGCCGTGCTGGAGAACGAGGGCGTCGAGCGCGCCCATTTCCTGCTCGAACGCCTGATCGACAAGGCCCGGCGCTCGGGCGCCTATCTGCCCTACAGCGCCAACACCGCCTATCTGAACACCATCCCGGTCCAGGCCGAGCAGCCCTTTCCGGGCGATCTGGCCCTGGAGCGGCGCATCCGCTCGCTGGTGCGCTGGAATGCCATGGCGATGGTGGTTCAGGCCAATCGGCTCTCGACCGAGCTGGGCGGACACATCTCCAGCTTCGCCTCCTCGGCGACCCTGATCGATGTCGCCTACAACCACTTCCTGCACGCGCGTACCAAGGATCATGGCGGGGATCTGGTGTTCTTCCAGGGTCACACCGCGCCCGGTATCTATGCCCGCGCCTTTCTCGAAGGCCGGATCAGCGAGGAACAGCTCCATCACTTCCGCCAGGAGGTCGATGGCCATGGGCTGCCGTCCTATCCGCATCCCTGGCTGATGCCCGGTTTCTGGCAGTTCCCGACGGTCTCGATGGGTCTGGGGCCGCTGATGGCCATCTATCAGGCGCGCTTCATGCACTATCTGCGCGATCGCGGACTGGTGAATACCGGCGGGCGCAAGGTCTGGGCCTTCCTCGGCGACGGCGAGATGGACGAGCCGGAATCCCTGGGCGCGATCTCGCTGGCGGCGCGCGAGCGGCTCGACAACCTGGTGTTCGTGGTCAACTGCAACCTGCAACGGCTCGACGGCCCGGTGCGCGGCAACGGCAAGATCATCCAGGAACTGGAGGCCGTGTTCCGGGGTGCGGGCTGGAACGTCATCAAGGTCGTCTGGGGGCGTTACTGGGATCCGCTGTTCGCGCGCGACAAGCTCGGCCTGATGCTCAAGCGCATGGAGGAATGTCTCGACGGCGACTATCAGGCGTACAAGGCCAAGGGCGGCGCCTACACCCGTGAGCACTTCTTCGGCAAGTACGATGAACTCAAGGCGATGGTCGCCAATATGTCGGACGAGGACATCTGGCGGCTCAATCGCGGCGGCCATGACCCGATCAAGGTCTTCAACGCCTATGCCGCCGCCATGAACTGCACCGGCAAACCGACCGTGATCCTGGCCAAGACGGTCAAGGGCTATGGCATGGGTGTGGCCGGCGAGGGCATGAACATCACCCACTCGCAGAAGAAGATGGGCGAGACGGCGCTGCGTGCCTTCCGCGACCGCTTCAACATCCCGATCTCGGACGATCAGATCGACGCCACGCCCTTCTACAAGCCGGCGCCCGACAGCGCCGAGAGTCAGTATCTGCACGCCCGGCGCGAGCAGCTCGGCGGCTTCCTGCCGGCGCGGCGCGATGAGGCCCCGGCGCTCCAGGTACCGGCGCTCGATGTCTTCAAGTCGTTGCTGGAGGGTAGCGGCGACAAGGAGATGTCGACCACCATGGCCTTCGTGCGGCTGCTCACGCTCCTGGTGCGCGACAAGCAGATCGGTCAGTACGTGGTGCCCATCGTCCCGGACGAGGCGCGCACCTTCGGGATGGAGGGCATGTTCCGCCAGCTCGGGATCTATGCCTCGCAGGGTCAGCTCTATGAGCCGGTCGATTCCGACCAGGTGATGTACTACCGCGAGGACAAGAAGGGCCAGATCCTGCAAGAGGGCATCAACGAGGCCGGAGCCATGTCGTCCTGGATCGCGGCGGCCACGGCTTATGCCAATCATGGCCAGAGCATGATCCCCTTCTACATCTACTACTCGATGTTCGGCTTCCAGCGCATCGGCGATCTGGCCTGGGCGGCGGGCGACATGCGTGCGCGCGGCTTCCTGATCGGCGGCACGGCCGGGCGCACCACGCTGGCGGGCGAAGGCTTGCAGCATCAGGACGGCCACAGTCTGCTGCTGGCCTCGACCATTCCGAACTGTGTGGCCTACGACCCGGCCTATGCCTATGAGCTGGCGGTGATCGTTCAGGACGGCCTGCGGCGGATGTATCAGGACAAGGAGAACGTCTTCTACTACATCACGGCGATGAACGAGAACTACGTCCAGCCGCCGATGCCCGAGGGTTGCGCCGAGGGCATCCTCAAGGGGATGCATCCGGTCCGGCACGGTGCCGACGGCGAACCTCGGGTCCAGTTGCTCGGCTCGGGCACCATCCTGCGCGAGGTGCTGGCGGCGGCCGAGTTGCTGGAGCAGGATTTCGGTATCGGTTCGACCGTCTGGAGCGTCACCAGCTTCAACGAACTGCGCCGCGAGGGCATCGAGATCGAGCGCTGGAACCGACTCCATCCCGACCAGACCGCGCGCGTCACCTGGGTCGAATCCCAACTCGGCGACACGCGCGGCCCCATCGTCGCCGCGACCGACTACATGCGGCTCCAGGCCGATCAGATCCGGCCCTATGTGCCGCGCCGCTATGTGACGCTCGGAACCGATGGCTTCGGGCGCAGCGACATGCGCCGTCAGCTCAGAAAGTTCTTCGAGGTCGATCGCCATCAGGTCGCGCTCGCCGCACTCAAGGCGCTCGCCGACGAGGGCGCGGTCCCTGTGTCGATGGTGACGGACGCCATCGCCAAATACCGTATCGATCCGGACAAGCCCAACCCCGTGAACGTCTGAGCCGACTGGTCAACAGGTTTTAAGGAGCATTGCGCGTGTCAAGCCTCGAAGAAATCCTCTTGCCCGACATCGGCGATTTTTCCGGTGTCGAGATCATCGAGATCCTGGTCGCTCCCGGCGACCGGATCGAAGCCGAACAATCCATTCTGACCCTCGAAAGCGACAAGGCGACCATCGAGGTTCCCGCCCCCATCGGCGGGCTGGTTCGGGAGGTCTTGGTCAAGACCGGCGATCGCGTCAGTCAGGGCGATCGGCTGATGCGGGTCGAGCCGACCGGGTCGTCCGCCGTGGGTTCAGGTTCGGACGAAACGTCCCCGCCGGCCGCCACGCTTCAGACTCCGGAACCGGCTGCCCCAGCCCCCAGCCCAGGAGCCGAGCCGGATGTCGAGCCTGAGCCGCTCCGCCGCGCCCCCGGTGAGACCGAGCGGCGTCAGGCCCCCGTGCTTCCGCGTCCCGAGGACATGACCGCCATCGCCCGAGGCCGCAAGGCCCATGCGAGTCCTGCCGTGCGCCGCTTCGCACGCGAGTTGGGCGTGGATCTGGCGCGGGTGAAGGGCACCGGCCCCAAGGGGCGCCTCGTCAAGGACGACATTCAGGGCTATGTCAAGCAGACCCTGACCCAGGGCGGCGGCGCGGCGATCGAGCCGGGCACGGCGGGCGCCTTCCAGCTCCCGAGCGCGCCCGAGGTCGATTTCAGCCGCTTCGGCCCGACCGAGATCCGGGAACTGCCGCGCATCCGCAAGCTCAGCGGTCGGCATCTGCACCGCTGCTGGATCGGCATCCCGCATGTCACCCAGTTCGACGAAGCCGATATCACCGATCTGGAAGCCTTCCGCCAGGCCCAGAAGGATGAATCGGCCAAGGCGGGCGTCAAGCTGACCCTCCTGCCCTTCCTGCTCAAGGCCGTGGCGACGGCACTGGCGCGGATGCCCGTGCTCAAGGCGTCACTGACCCCGGATGGCGAGAGTCTGGTCCACAAGCATTACACCCATATCGGCGTCGCGGTCGACACGCCGAACGGTCTGGTCGTCCCGGTGGTGCGCGATGTCGACCGGAAGGGTCTGCACCAGCTCGCCACCGAACTGGCGGAACTCAGCGCCAAGGCCCGCGACGGCAAGCTGCTGCCGGGCGACATGCAGGGCGGCTGCTTCTCGATCTCCAGTCTCGGCGGCGTCGGCGGGACGGCCTTCACGCCCATCGTCAACGCGCCCGAGGTCGCCATTCTCGGCGTCTCGCGCGCCGAGATGAAGCCGGTGTGGAACGGGCGCGAGTTCGTGCCGCGCCGGATGCTGCCGCTGTCGCTGTCCTACGACCATCGCGTGGTCGACGGCGCCGACGGGGCACGCTTCACCAGCCTGCTGCGCGAACTGCTCGGTGACATCCGACGCTTGCTGATCTGATAGGATGGCGGGTCTTATCCCATAACGATTGTCAGCGCCTGTGGCGCCCGTGAGAGAAGCCCCACCATGAGCACCATCATCGAGGTCAAGGTTCCGGACATCGGAGATTTCAAGGACGTGCAGATCGTCGAGATCCTGGTCGCCCCCGGTGATCGGATCGAGCCGGAGACGTCACTGGTAACAGTCGAGAGCGACAAGGCCAGCATGGAGATCCCATCGCCCCGGGCCGGAATCGTGAAGGCCGTGAACGTCAAGATCGGCGATCTGATCTCGCAGGGCGATCCGATCCTGACGCTCGACATCGCCTCCGCGTCGGTTGACGACAGGGCGTCCGATGACGACGCCGAACTGGCCGCCGAGACCACAGCCGTCCAGGAGATCGTGACCGAGGTCGTGGTGCTCGGCGCCGGCCCCGGCGGTTACACGGCCGCCTTCCGCGCCGCCGATCTGGGCAAGAAGGTCGTCCTGATCGAGCGCTATCCGACGCTTGGCGGCGTCTGCCTCAACGTCGGCTGCATCCCGTCGAAGGCGCTGCTGCACACGGCCGCCATCATGGAAGAGGTCAAGACGCTCGGCGTCATGGGCGTGACCTATGGCGAGCCGGAAGTCGATCTGGCCAAGATGCGTGCCGGCAAGGACAAGGTGGTCGCCAAGCTCACCGGCGGACTGAGCGCGCTCGCCAAGCAGCGCAACGTGCAGGTCGTCCAGGGCACCGGGCGCTTCGAGTCGCCCAACCGGATCGGCGTGGAGACCAAGGAAGGGCGCGTGCGGGTGCGCTTCGATCAGGCCATCATCGCCTGCGGTTCCTCGCCGATGAAGATCCCCGGCTTCCCGCACGAGGACTCGCGCGTCATGGACTCGACCGATGCGCTGGCCCTGGCCGACGTTCCCGATCGGCTGCTGATCGTCGGCGGCGGCATCATCGGTCTGGAGATGGCGAGCGTCTACAGCGCGCTCGGTTCGCGCATCGACGTGGTCGAGCTGAAGAATCAGCTCATGCCCGGCTGCGACCCGGATCTGGTCAAGGCGGTCGAGAAGATCATCAAGAAACGCTACGAGAACATCTGGCTCGAAACCAAGGTCGCCAGCATGAGCGCCGGACCCGAGGGCATCAAGGTCGTGTTCGAAGGCAAGCATCCGGGCACCGAACTCTACGACAAGGTGCTGGTGGCCGTCGGGCGTCTGCCAAACGGCAAGTTCATCGACGCCGAGGCGGCGGGCGTGACGGTCGACCAGTACGGCTTCATCAAGGTCGACCAGCATCAGCGCACCAACGTCCCGCACATCTTCGCCATCGGCGACGTGGTCGGCGGCCCGATGCTGGCGCACAAGGCCACGCACGAGGCCAAGGTCGCCGCCGAGGTCATCGCCGGACAGCCGTCGCTGTTCGACCCGCTGACCATTCCCTCGGTCGCCTATACCGACCCCGAGGTCGCCTGGATGGGCCTGACCGAGACCCAGGCCAAGGCCGACGGCATCCCTTACGAGAAGGGCGTCTTCCCCTGGGCGGCGAGCGGACGCGCGCTCGGTATCCATCGCGACGAGGGTATGACCAAGCTGCTGTTCGATCCCGAGACCAAGCGCATCCTGGGCGCCGGCATCGTCGGCCCCAACGCCGGCGAACTGATCGGCGAGGCGGTGCTGGCGCTGGAGATGGGTGCCGACATGGAAGACATCGGTCTGACCATCCACCCGCATCCGACGCTGTGCGAGACCATCGGACTCGCCGCCGAGATGGCGCATGGCTCCATCACGGACCTGATGCCGCCGAAGAAACGCTGAGAGGCGACCGAACGCCCCTCTCCCCTCGCGGGAGAGGGGGGAAACTACCGTCCCGCCAACCAGAGACGCAGCCGTAACCCCAGCCCAGTGCTGACCCCAACGATCGACGAGCGAATACGTCCATCGCCATCGATCACAAAGCTGGTCGGCACACCCGCCACGCCCCAGGTCCGAGCCAAACGACCATCAGGGTCCGAGACGACCCGGAAATCCTGCCCGGCCTCGTGCATGTAGGCGCGGATCTCATCCTCCGTCCCCGATTGCAGCGCAACCGTGACGACGGCGTGATCGTCGGCGATGGCGTCGATGGCGCCGTCGGTGATCCGGCACACCGGACACCAGGTCGCCCAGAAATGCACCAGCACCGGCCGCCCGCGCCAGTCGGCGAGATCGATCGATGTGCCATCCACCGTGCGGCCAACCAGCGGCGGGGCTTCGCCCGTGACCAGGGTCCGTCCCTTCCACCACTGAACGCCGACGACGATCGCCACGATCAGGACGAGGTTGACCAGCCAGCCGCCCAGACGGCGACGCCAGCGTTGCCGAGCCGTCGGCAGCGGGGGAGCGCACGCTGAATCGGGTGTCGGCTCGCTGTCGTCAGCCAAAACGCAACACCATCCCGGCTGCCGCCAACCGCTCGGCCTCCTGCTCCAGCTCCAACTGGGTCAGCGGATGGCCGGCGAGCCAGTCGTCCGGAAAACTCAGCGTCAGGTTCTCGCTCTCGACCTGAAGGATCGGATTCGGCTTGCTGTCGACCGAGCGGCCACGATGCAGCAGCACCGCCAGACGCAGGATGACGCACAGCCGCCGCACCGCGAGCTGGACGGCCTGGGGCAGCGCGGCGAATTCCTGCACCGGGAACTTGCGCCGATGTCCGAGCACCAGCGCCGCGAGCATGGTCTGCTCCTGGCGCGTGAAGCCGGGCAGATCAGCGTTGCGCAGCAGATAGGCGCCATGCTTCTGATATTGGCTGTGGGCGACCATAACGCCGATCTCATGCACGCGCGCGGCCCAGGCGAGCATCCGCGGATAGTCGAGATCGTCGAGCGACCAGGGCTTGGCCAATTGACGATAGAGACTCAGCGCCGTGCCCTCGACACGCCGGCCATGCTCCTGATCGACATGAAATTGCCGGCAGAGCGTGGCGACGGTTCGATCACGCACGTCGCCCTGCTGATGGCGGCCCATCATCTCGTAGAGCACGCCCTCGCGCAGGGCATAGTCCGAGACCTGCATGTGCGCGATACCGAGCGAGTCGAACACCGAGCGCAGCACGGCCACACCACCGGCGAACACCGGTCGGCGCTCCTCGCTCAGGCCCTTGAGATCGAGCGCCGAGACCTTGCCGGCGTCGATCAAGGCTTCGCGCAGTCGCATCAGCGATTCGGCCGAGATGCCATCCTCGCACCAGCCCTCGGACTGGACCACGGTGGCGATGGCACGGATGGTCCCGGAACTCCCGACCGCCCGCTCCCAGCAGGTGCGGCGGAAGAGTTCGCGCACCGGACGGACCTCCAGGGCGCCCGTCAGCTCGGCGCGCTGCATGGCCTTGGCCGTGATCCGTCCATCGGCGAAGTGACGGCGCGTCATGCTCACACAGCCCATGTGCAGACTCTCGCGCAGACGCGGCGAGAAGGCGCGCCCGACGATCATCTCGGTACTGCCGCCGCCGATGTCGACCACCAGCCGCCGCTCGCCACTGGAAGCCAACCCATAGGCCACACCCAGATAGATCAGACGCGCCTCCTCGCGTCCGGCGATGACGTCGATACTGTGTCCGAGCGCGGACTCGGCGCGCTGAATGAAATCGGCGCCCGGATCGAGCTGGCGCAGCGTGTTGGTGCCGACGGCGCGCACGTCCTCGGGCGCAAAGCCGCGCAGACGCTGCCCGAAACGTTCCAGACAGGCGAGTGCGCGCTCGGCGACCTCTGGCGTGATGCTGTGATCCTCGGTCAGCCCCTCACCGAGTCGCACCATCTCCTTGAGACGGTCGGTGATCTGGACATGACCGTCGTCGATGCGGGCGACGACCATGTGAAAGCTGTTGGAACCGAGATCGACGGCCGCGACGGTGCGTGTCGAGGCTGTATCGGCAGCCTGTACGACGTCTTCGGGCATGGGCTAAATCCGGCGGATGGACAGGGCGCGAATGATAGCAAAGGGCGTCGGCGGACGTTCAGTGCATCGGCGGCTGAGCTGGAACGCGAGCAGCGAAATAGTCGTTCAGGAAGGTATCGAAATCCACCTGGTCCGCTGCCTCGATCGCCTGCCGGCGCGCGATCGACTCGGCGGCCAGCCGCTCGAAGAGTGCCTGCTGTTCAGGGGCGAGTTCGGCCGCCTGGAATGCCTGCCGATGTGTCTCCGACCAGCGCCAGGCCAGGGCGAAGAAGCCCTCGCCCCGGTCTCGCATTTCGGCGAGCATCCGCGCCGATGGGGTCAGGTCCGGATGATCGATCTTCTCGCGCTGGCGTCTCAGGCTCGCCACATGCGGCCCATCCGAACCGCCATCGAGCAATTCGGCGATCCCGATCATGCCGTCGAGGATCTCGCGCGCCCAGACGCGCAACTCGACGGCCTCGCGATCGCGCGCCAAACGCAATCCAGGTTCGCGCCCGCGATGGGCGACCAGTACCTGATTCTCGTCGATGTTGCGCCGCTCACGTGTCGCGATCCGGGGACTGTCCTGGAGCAGGCAATAGAGCATCAGGGTCTCCAGAAACTCCAGTTGCTCCAGACCGACGCCGAGCGGCTCGAACAGATTGACGTCGAGCGAGCGCAGCTCGATATAGCGGACGCCGCGCCGGCGCAGGGCGTGGGTCGGTTTCTCCAGCCACTCGGTGATCTGTTTGGGCCGCACCGTGCTGTAGTACTCGTTCTCGATCTGGAGCACGTTGGCGTTGAGTTGCTCGTAGCGATCGCCGACCTTGATCCCAATGGTCTCGTACTGCGGACAGGGCGTCTCGATGGCCCAGGTCAGACTGCGCACATAGGCATCGAGGCTGTCATAGCAGGCCTTCATGCCCGTACCCTCTTCCTGCTTGTTCTGATAGCCGATGTCGCCCATGCGCAGGGACGTGGCATAGGGATAGTAGAGCGTGTGCGGGTCGAAACGCTCCAGGTCGGTTTCCTGTCCCTGAACGAAGCTGCCGCAAACCGCCGGCGAGGCGCCGAACAGATAGGGAACCAGCCAACCGATCCGTTGCAGGTTGCGGATCATGCCCATATGGGCCTCGGAGCGGAAGAACCCCGGCTCGGCCCGGTCGTCGCGCTCGGTCTGATACAGCGTCCAGAAGGCGTCGGCGAAGGAGAAGTTGAAATGCACCCCGGAGATGACCTGCATCACCCGTCCATAGCGGTTGCCGAGTCCGCGCCGATAGACCGTCTTCATGGTCGCGGCATTGGAGGTGCCGTAGCGGGCGAGCGGGATGGCGGAGCCGCCCTCGATGACACAGGGCATGCTGGTCGCCCAGAGCCGTTCGTCGTCCAGATGGCGGTTGACGACGACATGGATGTCGCGCAAAAAGTCGAGCACCGCGCGCGGGTCGGCCAGCGCCGGCGTGACCAGTTCGATCAGGGCCTCGGAGAAGTCGGTCGTGATGTGCGGGTGCGTGAGCGCCGAGCCGAGCGCCGGCGGATGCGGTGTTTGTGCCAGGCATCCGTCCGGCGCGACGCGCAGACTCTCTTTTTCCAAGCCGATCCGGTTGTCGCGCAGTGCCGCGCTCGCGCCGGCCCGATGGAGCCGGTCGAGCACCGGCTCCAGATCCATCGCGGTCTCGCTCAAGCTCAATTCCTCATCACCGCGCGCGGCCCGTTGTCGGTCCGCTGCATCAGGATGCCGTCGGCCAGGATGCGCGCAGCCTCCTCGGCCTCGATACGCGCGATGACCTCGCGTTGCTTCTCCAGCGCTTCCTCGTCGACCTGATCGGCTTCCTCGTCGATCGGCGTGAGGCCGCGCGCGCGCAGGAATCGCTCCTGGTCGGCCTTGAAGCGCTGGTTGCGCCGTTCGTCCTCGGCGCGCCGTTCGGACTCACGCAGCGAGACCTGCTTCTGGTCCTCGACCTCGCGCACCAGACGACTACGTTCGGTGAGCATCTTGAAACCCTCGTCCCGGGCCACGCGCTCGGCAGAGTGGCGCGCCAGCGCGTCGAAACGCAGCTCGCCGGCCTTCCTGAAGCCGGCCGGGTCGATCTGGGTCCAGGGCAGGGCGTTGTCGAGCGAACGCTCGCCATGTTCGCTGATGTAATCGGCGCTCGGGAAGCGGATGTCCGGTTCCACGCCGCGCAACTGGGTGCTGCCGCCGCTGATGCGGAAGAACTCGGCCATGGTCAGGCGCAGGCGCCCCAGATCGCTCTTTTCGCCCGGTACATAGCGGTTGAGGTCGATGAGCGTCTGCACCGTGCCCTTGCCGAAGGTCGGCTCGCCGATGATCAGCCCGCGCCCATAGTCCTGGATGGCGGCGGCGAAGATCTCGGAGGCCGAGGCGCTCTCGCGGTCGACCAGTACGGCCAGCGGTCCGTTGTAGGCCACGCCCGGATCACGGTCGGCCTCGACCTCGACCTTGCCGAACGCGTCCTTGACCTGGACCACGGGGCCGGTATCGATGAACAGCCCGGTCAGCGAGGTGGCCTCGGCGAGCGAACCGCCGCCATTGGAACGCAGGTCGATGAGCAGCCCGTCGATGCCGCGCATCACCAGATCATTGATGAGTCGGCGCACGTCGCGGGTGGTGCTGCGGAAATCGGCCGTGCCGTTTCCTTCGGCCTCGAAGTCGCGATAGAAGGCCGGAATCTCGATCACGCCGACCTTGAGTCCGGGGGCGTTGCCGAGATCATCGACGACATAGCTCTTGGCCGCCTGATCCTCGAGCTTGATCTCGTTGCGCACCAGGGCGACCTCGCGCACCGGCTTGGACGAACCCGTAGCCTTGGGCTGGATCTGCAAGCGCACGACCGACCCCTTGGGGCCACGGATCTTGTCGACCACGTCCTCCAGGCGCCAGCCGACGACATCCTCCATCGGGCCGTCGAGTCCCTGTGCCACACCGAGGATCTGGTCGCCGGCATGAACCTGACCGGACTCACGCGCCGGACCGCCGGGAACCGTGCTCTGAACGATCGTGTATTCGTTGTCCGAGCGCAGCACCGCGCCGATGCCTTCCAGCGACAGCTTCATGCTGATGTCGAAGTTCTCCGAGGTGCTCGGCGACATATAGCTGGTATGCGGCTCGATGGTCTCGGTATAGGCGTTCATGAACGCCTGGAAGACGTCATCGCCCTTGAACTGATGGATGCGCCGCGCCAGCCCCTCGTAGCGCTTGCGCAGCCGGTCACGGATTTCCTCGTCTGACTTGTCGGCCAGACGCAGCGAGAGGTAATCGTGCTTGACGCGCTTGCGCCAGCGCTCGTCGAGTTCGGCGGCATCGCGCGCCCAGGGCGTCTCATCGGACTCGAAGGTGAAGGTTTCGGCGGTGTCGAACGTGAAACGGCCGTCGAGCAGCTTGAGCGCATGGGCGACGCGTTCATCGACGCGCATCCGGTAGACGCGGAAGATGTCGAAGGCGATATCCAACTCGCCCCGGCGCAGGCTTTCGTCGAGCTGGCGCGCTCCGTTCTGGAACCGCTCCACGTCGCGCGCCAGGAAAAAGGTCCGATTCGGATCGAGCGCCTTGAGATAGCGTTCCAGCACCGAGGCGGCGAACCCGCGATCGAGCGCGACCTTACGATAATGGTAACGCTCCAGCACCTTGTTGATGACGATGGCGGCCTTGGTCTGGGTCGGGGTCGGGAAGAGGTCCGACAGCGGGACCGAAGACGGCGCCGCCAGGGTCGTCGTCGCCACGATCAGCAGGGCGGCGAGCAGGAGTGGAAACCGGAAGAGGCGCTGTTTCATTGGCGTTGTACTCTGTTGGGGAATCGCCGGTTCGAGGACGCTATTTGTAGACCTTGCGCCGATGGAGATCGGTTCGGCGGCTGACCACACGGTCGACGAACAGCAGGCCGTCGAGATGATCGAGTTCGTGTTGGACCGCGCGCGCTTCGAATCCTTCCATCTCGTACTGGTGCTCGACGCCGTCGGCATCCTGGGCCTTGAGCCGGATCTGGGTGGCGCGGATCACGTTGCCCGTGTAGTCCGGGACCGAGAGACAGCCCTCGCGGCCCATGGCGAAGCCTTCCCAGTGCGTGATCTCTGGATTGATGAGGACCAGATGGCCGTGATTGGGCGTCTTGGGCCGCGATGAGAGGTCGAGGATGACGATGCGCCGGAAGTGGGCGACCTGGGGCGCGGCGATGCCGACGGCACCGGGGCCGGCCAGACGAGTCTCTTCCAGATCGGCGATGAAGTCGCGCAACGACTGGTCGAAGGAGTCGACGGGTTCCGAGACCTGCTTGAGACGCGGATCGGGCAGCTTGAGGATATCGAGGATCGCCATGACTCAACCGATCAGCACATCGACCGGGGAGACGTCCACCGACACGCCGCGCGCGGCCATCGGCACCAGCGCGTCGGCCAGGGCCTCGATGGTGCGGTCGCTGTAGCCCTGGATGTTCATGATGTAGACCGGGCGCTCGCGCTCGCCGGCCACGTCCGATTCCAGCTCCAGGATGTTGAAGCCCTGTTCGGCCAGGATCTCGGTCACATCGGCGACGATCCCGGCGCGGTCGGCGCCCGTCACCCGTACCTGGACGTTGGGCATCAGATGCTGGTGCAGCCCGCCGCTCAACGGATCGAGATGCAGACGCAGACCGAGTTCTTCGGCCACCGGCGCCAGAGCGTCCAGGATCTCGGTCTCCGGGCGCGCGTCGCTGACCATCAGCATGATGGTGAAGTTGCCGCCGAGCCGGATCATCGAGGCTTCGCCCAGATTGCAGCCACATTCATACAGGACGCGCGTGACGCGCGAGACGATTCCCGGCCGGTCGGCACCGACCAGGGTCAAGAGGTTCCAGTCAGACAGAGTGTCCGTCACGGTCTTCAGCTCCCATGGCTGTCGTTCGGCGCGAGCCAGATCAGGCTGGCCAGACGGCCCGTGGTGCCGTCGCGCCGGTAGGAAAAGAAACGTCCCGGCTGAGAGAAGGTACAGTCCCCTCCCCCATAGACCCGCTCGACACCGAGTCGCGCGAGTCTGAGCCGGGCAAGTTCGAAGAGATCGGCCAGCCAGCGCTCGCCCTGAACCGCATTCGGGCTGGGGCGAAAGGCCGTTCGCGCCTCGCCATCCCCGGCGACGAAGGCCGCACGCACCTCGGAACCGACCTCGAAGGCATCGGATCCGATCGCCGGGCCCATCCAGACCAGTAGCCGTTCGGGCGCGACCGCCATGGCCGCCACCGCGCTCTCCAGCACGCCGCCGGCCAGTCCGCGCCAGCCGGCATGGACCGCCGAGACGCGCGTTCCCTGGTCGTCACAGAGCAATAACGGCAGACAGTCGGCCGTCATGACCGCGCACACCTGTCCGGGCGTGGTCGCGGTCGCCGCATCGGCTTCAGGAATGGGCGCCGCCGGGCATTCGGCCCGCACCACTTCGCAACCATGGACCTGACGCAGCCACAGCGGTTCGGCGGGCAGCTCCAGATGCGAACGCAGGATCTCGCGATTGCGGGCGACATGCTCAGGATCGTCCCCAACGTGGTCGCCGAGGTTGAGACTGGCGAACGGCTCTTGGCTGACGCCGCCCAGACGGGTGGTCGCACAGGCGCGAACGGACGCGGGTGCCGGCCAGTCAGGCTCGATCAGCTCCATCGGCCACCTCCCGGCGAAACAGATCCAACAGCGTCTCGAGATCGGATGCCATCGGCACCTCCCAGTGCATCTCGGCGCCGGTTGCCGGATGGGTGAGGCCCAGACGGATGGCGTGCAGCGCCTGACGCGGAAAGCTCTGGAGCGCAGCCGCCAGCTCGGGATGACAGCCGCGCGGTGGCCGTGGACGACCGCCATAGGTCGTGTCGCCGACCAGCGGATGATGGATGTGCGCCATGTGCACGCGAATCTGATGGGTGCGCCCGGTCTCCAGCTCGACGGCCAGCAGCGTATGCCCCGGATAGGATTCCAGCACGCGATAGTGCGTGATGGCCTCGCGCCCGTGGCCGACCACCGCCATCTTGACGCGCTGGGTCGGATGACGGCCGATGGGCGCCTCGACCCGCCCGCCCGCGACCAGCGTGCCCAGCACCAGCGCCCGATACTCGCGATGCACGACCCGCCGCTGGAGCTGTTCGACCAGCGCGCAGTGCGCCTGGAGCGTGCGCGCGACCACCATCAGGCCCGTGGTGTCCTTGTCGAGCCGATGCACGATCCCGGCACGCGGCAGGGTCGCCAGCTCGGGCGCATGGTGCAGCAGTGCATTCAGGAGCGTGCCGTCCGGATTACCGGCGGCCGGATGCACCACCAGCCCGGCAGGCTTGTC
>ERZ1673962.668-NODE-668-length-21606-cov-12.737367_pt1 | contig 21606 bp, 16 predicted proteins | sample MGYA00580188_ERZ1673962 | MGnify/ENA primary metagenome ERZ1673962 (study PRJEB41334, sample SAMN05608104) | rock metagenome | biome: terrestrial subsurface; feature: shale formation; material: shale | place: USA: Pennsylvania ... | reverse complement strand
GCCAGTCGGCGATCATGTCGCGGGAGCCCGGCAGGAAGTCAGACCAGGCATCGCCAGCCACGGTGGACGGGGTTTCCCAGACCACGGAGAACTGGCCGTTGTCCTGGATCTCGCCAATCAGCACCGGCTTGGTGATGTGGTGGTTCGGCATCATGGTGGCGTAGCCGCCGGTGAGGTTGGGTACCGCCACGCCGATGATGGCGTCTTTCACTTCGTCCACATCGGTGGTGCCGGCTTTCTTCACCGCTTCGATGTACATGTTGAAGCCGATGTAGTGGGCTTCCATCGGGTCGTTGGTGACCACGGTGTCGTCACCCTTGTAGTCAATCCAGGCGTCGATGAAGTCCCAGTTGGCGTCAGAATCCACGCTCATGAAGTAGTTCCACGCGGCCAGGTGACCCACCAGCGGGCCGGTATCGATACCGGAAAGTTCCTGCTCACCCACGGAGAAGGCCACCACCGGGATGTCGGAGGCGGAGATGCCCTGGTTGCCCAGTTCGCGGTAGAAAGGCACGTTGGCGTCGCCGTTGATGGTGGAAACCACGGCGGTTTTCTTGCCGGCGGAGCCGAAGCTCTTGATGTCGGAAACAATGTTCTGCCAGTCGGAATGACCAAAGGGCGTGTAGTTGACCATGATGTCTTCGTCAGCCACGCCGTGGTCTTTCAGGTAGGTTTCCAGGATCTTGTTGGTGGTGCGCGGGTAAACGTAGTCGGTGCCCGCCAGCACCCAGCGCTCCACGCCGATTTCGTTCATCAGGTAGTTCACCGCCGGAATCGCCTGCTGGTTGGGCGCGGCGCCGGTGTAGAACACGTTCTCGGAGGATTCTTCGCCCTCGTACTGCACCGGGTAGAACAGCAGGCCGTTCAGCTCTTCCACCACCGGCAGTACCGATTTGCGGGAAACCGAGGTCCAGTTACCGAAGATCACGTCCACTTCTTCCTGCGCCAGCAGCTCGCGGGCCTTCTCGGCGAACAGCGGCCAGTCAGAGGCGGGGTCCACCACCACGGCTTCCAGTTCACGGCCCAGAACACCGCCTTTCGCGTTCTGCTGCTCAATCAGCATTTCCACGGTGTCTTTCAGTACGGTCTCACTGATCGCCATGGTGCCGGACAGCGAATGCAGGATGCCGACCTTGATCGGGTCTTCGGCAGCGACGGAATGCATGGAAACAGAGAGCGCCAGGGCGGAAAGGCCCACTTTCACGTGTTTTTTAATGCTCATGTTGTGCGTCCTTTTTCGTTGGGTCAGGAGTCTTGTAACTCACCCGGGGCGCTGCATTTGCTGTTCCAACACCCTCAAAAAACGCACGAAAACAGCATCTTAACTAGTATACAAGTAGCCTATGAGACCTTTTTTGGCGATTAAATCGGTGATTACGGCTCAATTCTGGTGCCATTTTCGCCGATCTGCGCCCATCTGGTGCGCACGACCAAGGCGCGAAACCGCCCAAAAAACCCTTATGCCCCTGTTTTTCTTGCAATAATCGTCATCAAACCCGATATGGCATGGGCCTTGCGATTGATCATGTATACAAGATGAATCAGCGTGAGGACACACCATGCCAACCACCCTCGGATGGACCATCGCCGACTGGCAGCAGGCCTATAGAGAAGGCGCACGGCCCGAAGACCTGCTCGCCCCGCTCATCGGCGAATTACACGAAGACGACCCCGCCTGGATTGCCCGCCTGCCCACCAGCGAACTCAGCGCCACGCTGTCGGAACTGGCTGACAAACTGTCTGCCGTGGGTGGCGACCTGGAACAGCTGCCGCTGTATGGCGTGCCCTTCGCGGCCAAGGACAACATTGATGCCCAGGGCTTCGACACCACCGCCGCCTGCCCGGCCTACGCCTACACCCCGGAACGGGACGCCGCCGTTATCCGCAAACTGAAAGCCGCCGGCGCGGTCGTGGTGGGCAAGACCAACCTGGACCAGTTCGCCACCGGCCTGGTGGGCACTCGCTCACCCTATGGCGCGGTGCCCAACAGCTTTAAGCCGGAAGTGATCAGCGGCGGCTCCAGCTCCGGGTCCGCCTCGGTGGTGGCCCGTGGCCTGTTGCCGTTTGCCCTGGGCACCGACACCGCCGGTTCCGGCCGCGTGCCGGCGGGCCTGAACAACCTTGTGGGGCTGAAACCCACCAAGGGCTGGTTCAGCATTGATGGCGTGGTGCCTGCCTGCAAATCCCTGGATTGTGTATCGGTGTTCGGTCTCACCATTAAGGATGCGGCCCTGGTGGCGGAGACCGTGGGCGGCTTCGAACCGGGCGATGCGTTTTCCCGCAAAGCGCCCACGGCTTTGCCGCTGGACGCTCCGGCCATTCGCCGCCCCGGCCCGGTACAGCGCCTGGGTATTCCCGAAGCCCCGCTGTTCCATGGCGATCAGCAGGCCGAAGCGGCCTGGAACACGGCCCTGAGCCAGTGGCGGCAGCTGGACATCGCCGGTGTGGAACTGGTGCCGATGGATTTCTCCCCCCTGCTGGAACTGGCAGCACTGCTGTACGAAGGCCCCTGGGTGGCCGAGCGCCACGCTGCAGTGGAAAGCTTCATGGCCGACCACGCCGGGGAAATGAACGCCACGGTCCGGGGCATCATCAGCAACGCCGGCAAGTTCACCGCCACGGACACCTTCAAGGCCCAGTACCGCAAGGAAGAACTGCTACGGGCCATTGATGAATTGCTGGCCGAGGTGGACGGCCTGCTGGTACCCACGGCCCCCACCGCCCCCACCATCGAGGCGGTAAACGCCGACCCGGTGACGCTCAACAGCCAGCTGGGCACCTACACCAATTTCGTAAACCTGGCGGATTTCTGCGCCCTGGCGGTGCCCGCCGGGTTCCGGGACGACGGCCTGCCCTTCGGCGTCACGCTGATTTCCGGCGCCTGGAAAGACCGCGAACTCCAGGCCCTGGCCAGCCAGTGGCTGAACGCTCACCAGACCCCGCTGGGCGCCCTGGACAAGCCCCGGCCAGAGGAAGTAACCACTCACCAGCAGGCCGTGCCCACCGTGCAGGTCGCGGTAGTGGGCGCTCACCTTTCGGGCATGCCCCTGAACACCCAACTGACCGAGCGCCACGGCCGGCTGCTGGAGAAGACCACCACTTCAGCCCGTTACCGGCTCTATGCCCTGCCCAACACCACACCGCCCAAACCCGGCCTGAAGCGGGACGAGGCCAGCGGTGAGGAAATCATTCTGGAGGTCTGGGAAATGGCGGCCTCGGAGTTTGGCTCCTTCGTTGACCTGATTCCCGCACCCCTGGGCATCGGCAACGTGGAGCTGGCCGATGGCCGGTGGGTCAACGGTTTTATCTGTGAAGGCTACGGCCTGGACGGCGCCCGGGATGTGACCGAATTCGGCGGCTGGCGCGCCTACATCAACGCCCTCAAATCCGGCAAGGCCTAAGGAGATTCTCACCCATGTTTAGCAAAGTTCTGATCGCCAACCGGGGCGAAATCGCCGTTCGAACCATTCGCACCCTCAAAGCCATGGGCGTGGGCAGCGTGGCCGTGCACTCCCATGAAGATCGCCACAGCCTGCACGTGACCAATGCCGATGAAGCCGTGGCCCTGAGTGGCACCGGCGCCAGCGAAACCTACCTGGACACCGCCCAGATCCTGGCTGCCGCGAAACAGACCGGCGCCGAGGCCATCATTCCCGGTTACGGCTTTTTGTCAGAAAACGCCGATTTCGCCGAGGCCTGCGAGGCGGACGGCATTGCCTTCATCGGTCCCACTCCGGACCAGATGCGCGAATTCGGCCTGAAACACCGGGCGCGGGAACTGGCCGAGGCCGCCGGCGTGCCCCTTGCGCCGGGCAGCGGCCTGCTGGAAACCCTGGACGAAGCCCTGCAAACCGCCGAACGCCTGGGCTACCCGGTGATGCTGAAAAGCACCGCCGGCGGTGGCGGCATTGGCCTCACCCGCTGCAACAGCGAGAGCGAACTGAAAGACGCCTTCGAAACCGTGCGCCGCCAGGGCCAGAGCTTTTTCAACGACAGTGGCGTGTTCCTGGAGCGCTTCATCGCCCGCGCCCGCCACGTGGAAGTGCAGATCTTCGGCGACGGCGAGGGCAAGGTGGTGGCCCTGGGCGAGCGGGACTGTTCCCTGCAGCGCCGCAACCAGAAGGTGGTGGAGGAAACCCCGGCGCCCAACCTGCCGGCCGCCACCCGCCAGAAAATGCTGGATGCCGCCGTGTCCCTCGGCCAGTCGGTGAACTACCGCTCCGCCGGCACCGTGGAGTACATCTACGACGCCGACCGGGACGAGTTCTACTTCCTGGAAGTGAACACCCGCTTACAGGTGGAGCACCCGGTCACCGAGTCTGTCACCGGGCTGGACCTGATCGAATGGATGCTGAAGATCGCCACCGGCGAAAGCCCGGATCTGGCGAATTTCGAGCCCACCCTGAACGGCGCATCCATGGAAGTGCGCATCTACGCCGAAGACCCGCTGAAGGACTTCCAGCCCTCCCCGGGCGAGCTGACCGACGTGCACTGGCCGGAAGACGGCGTGCGCATCGACACCTGGGTGGAAAACGGCAGCGAAGTCTCCGCCCACTACGACCCGATGATCGCCAAGCTCATCGTCCACGGCAAAGACCGGGACGACGCCCTGGCCAAGCTCAAAGACGCCCTGGCCGAAACCCGGCTGATGGGCATTGCCACCAACCTGGATTACCTGCGCCAGGTGGTGGCCCAGGCCAGCTTTGCCGAGGGCATTGTTTCCACCCGTGCGCTGGAGAGCTTCGAATTCCGGCCCTCGGTGGCGGAGATCCTCAAACCCGGCACCTACACCACGGTGCAGGATTACCCCGGCCGCGTGGGCTACTGGAACATCGGCGTGCCGCCCAGTGGCCCCATGGACGACTACGCCTTCCGCCTGGCCAACCGTATTGTCGGCAACCACAACGACGCCGCCGGCCTGGAAGCCACGCTGATCGGCCCCAGCCTGAAGTTCCACAAGGATTCTGTGGTGGCCCTGACCGGTGCGCTGACCGAAGCCACCCTGGACGACCACCCCGTGGAGTTCTGGAAACCCATCACCGTGAAAGCCGGCCAAGTGCTGACCGTGGGCAAGGCCATGAAGGGCTGTCGTACCTACCTGGCGGTGCGCGGCGGCTTTGACGTACCCGTGTACCTGGGCAGCCGTTCGACCTTCGCCCTGGGTCAGTTCGGCGGCCACGGCGGCCGGCCCCTGCGCCCCGGCGACATGCTGGGCATCAGCCAGCTGGAGCTGCCCGCCTGCACCACGCCGGGCCCAACCCACGACCCGGCCCCGGCAGACCCGGACCTGATCCCGGACTACCCGGACCACTGGGAAATCGGCGTGCTCTATGGTCCCCACGGCGCGCCGGATTTCTTCAGCGAAGACTCCATCGAAAAGTTCTTCCAGCAGGACTGGGAGGTGCATTACAACTCCAACCGCCTGGGCATTCGCCTGAACGGCCCGAAACCGGAATTCACCCGGGAAGACGGCGGCGAGGCCGGCCTGCACCCCTCCAACATTCACGACTGCGAATACGCCATTGGTTCGATCAACTTTACCGGCGACATGCCCGTAATCCTGACCAAGGACGGCCCCAGCCTGGGCGGGTTCGTGTGCCCGGTGACCATCGCCAAGGCCGAGTTGTGGAAAGTCGGCCAGGTGAAACCCGGCGACACCATCCGTTTCGTGCCGCTGGATTACGACACGGCGGTGAAGCTGTCCGAGCGCCAGGAACTGGCGGTGAAAAGCCTGATGGCGCCACCCCAGGTAGAACTGGAAGCGCCGGCCCTGGAACCGGTGAACGATCTGTCCGCCACCATCCTGGCGCACCTGCCGGAGACCGACGGGCGCCCGGAAGTAACCTACCGCCAGGCCGGCGACCAGTACATCCTGCTGGAGTACGGCCCGAACGTGATGGAACTGGGCTTCCGCCTGCGCATCCACGCCCTGATGGAAGCCATCGCCGATGTGCAGCCCAATGGCCTGCTGGAGCTGTCGCCGGGCGTGCGTTCGCTGCAGTTGCGCTACGACTCGCGCATCCTGCCCCAGCCGGCACTGATGGAATACCTGCTGGACCTGGAGGGCACACTGCCGCCCACCGACGAGCTGAAAGTGCGCAGCCGGGTGATTCACCTGCCCATGGCATTCGAGGACACCGCCACCCTGGAAGCTGTGGACAAGTACCGCCAGTCGGTGCGCGACACCGCGCCCTGGCTGCCCAACAACGTGGATTTCATCCAGCGCATCAACGGCCTGAAAGAACGCGAACACGTGAAGGACGTGGTCTACAACGCCCGCTACCTGGTGCTCGGCCTGGGCGATGTTTACCTGGGCGCGCCCTGCGCGGTGCCCCTGGACCCGCGCCACCGCCTGCTGACCTCCAAGTACAACCCGGCGCGCACCTACACCGCCGAGGGCACCGTGGGCATTGGCGGGGTATACATGTGTATCTACGGCATGGATTCCCCCGGCGGCTACCAGCTGGTGGGCCGCACCCTGCCAATCTGGAACAAGTACCTGAAGAACCCGCAATTCGCCGACGGTGCGCCCTGGCTGCTGCGCTTCTTTGACCAGGTGTGTTACTACCCGGTCAGTGAAAAGGAACTGACCGAGATGCGCGATCAGTTCCGGGCCGGTAAGCTGACCATCAGGATCGAGGAAGAAACCTTCGACCTCAAATCCCACCAGGCCTTCCTGGACGCCAACGCCGACTCCATCAGCGAGTTCCGCAAAATGCAGCAGGCGGCGTATGCTGAGGAAGTGGCCCTGTGGAAGGAAAGCGAAGCGGAAGAGCTGGACCGCCTGGCCAAGGCACCGCCAAAACCGGATGTTTCTGATCTGGAACAATTCGGTGAGCTGATCAGCGCCGAAATTGCCGGTAACATCTGGAAGTGCCTGGTGAAACCCGGCGACACCGTGGCCGAGGGCGACCCGCTGGTAATCGTGGAAGCCATGAAAATGGAGTTCGAGGTGAACGCCACGCAAGCCGGCAAGATCAGCGCCCTGCACGTGGAAGCCGGCAAAGCAGTCACTCCCGGGGAGCCCTTATTGAGCATTGAAGTATGACGACCAGCACCAGACGCAAAGCCTCCATGGCCGACAGGGTGTACGAAGCCCTGAAGGACGACATCTTCGAATTTCGCCTACTGCCGGGCGACAAATTCAGCGAAGGTGACGTAGGCACGCGCCTGGAGGCCTCCCGCACGCCGGTGCGGGAAGCCCTGTACCGGCTGCAGCGGGAGGGCTACGTGGAAGTGCTCTTTCGTAGTGGCTGGCGGGTAAAGCCCCTGGATTTCGAGCAGATCGAGGATCTGTACGATCTGCGCATCACCCTGGAAAAGGCCGCCATCCACAAGATTTGCGCCCTGCCCGAGGAACCCTCGGCGATCCGCACCCTGACCGCCATCTGGAACCCGGACCACCCCTCCGAGCGCGCCGTTGGCAGCACCGTGCGCGCGCTGGATGAAAGCTTCCACTGCGACCTGGTGGCCGCCGCCGGCAACCGGGAAATGACCCGCATCCACCGGGAAATCAGCGACCGCCTGCGCATCATCCGCCGGCTGGATTTCACCCGCAACGACCGGGTGGACGCCACCTACGTGGAACACGCCCAGATCCTCGACGCCATCCGCCGGGGCGACGCCCAGACCGCCGCCGACGACCTGGCCCGCCACATTCGCATCAGCCAGAAGGCGGTAAAAGAAATTACCATGGAAAGGATTCGCGAAGCGGCACAGCGTCAGAGGCAGGCGGAAAACGCGACCGAGGGCTCGCCCGATCAGGCATAAAGATGACCCACTAACTAGACGACACCGAAATGTAAGAAATAACTTACACGCCGTGTATCCGATCTCTGATATTCCTACTTCATAAAATGAGTAACCTGTAAGTGTCAGGGACGACAAGCCAGCATGGACGTTGGCTCAAGGAAGAAGACTCCACGGAACCAGGAGTTGCCCCAAGGAAGCGGCCCAAAGGGATGAAAAGGACTGAACGCCACGGATAAGGCGTCGCCTAAGGGACTAGGCAAGGGTCAGTCATGGGAGTCGGAGACCACAAGGAATGTCGGTACCGGCTTCTGTGCATCCCCCTTTCTCCACCGAAACAGTGATTCCCCTCTACGTGACGCACAGTCACGCCGCTGTTAACCTTCACGGTTTACTCCAAGACTTCCGGAATCGTTCATGCTCCAAGGTGCTCTTTTCATCGCCCTGGCTGCCCTGCTTTGGGCCACCACGGGTATTGTGGCCAAGTTCCTGTTTACCGGCACTGAACTGGAGGCCCTGACACTGGCCTGGCTGCGGTTGATGGTTGCCCTGCCCTTTTTCTGGCTGTTGATGCGCCGGGAACAGCGCCGGCTGAAGGCCGCCAATCCCGGGCAGAGCGTACCCGGCAGTTCACTGCGCAGCCTGAGCCTGAAAGCCTTTATTACCCTGGCCGCTTTGGGTCTGTTCCAGGCGTTCTACCAGGGCAGTTATCTGTTGGCGGTGGATCTGACCGGCGCTGGCATCGCCACGCTGATTTCCCTGTGTCTACCGCCGGTTATGGTGGCGATCCTGGCCGCGCCACTGCTTGGGGAAAAGCCTGGTGTGCTGACGATTCTTTCTGCCCTCGCCGCCATCGTCGGCACCAGCATGCTGGTGGTCAGCGACATGGATACGGCCGGCACGTTGCGCTTGGCCGGTATCTTGATGGCCGTGCTGGCTGCGGTTGTCTACAGCGGTTTCAGTCTCACCAGCCGCTACAATTCCGCGGGCACCCCGGTGTTTACCACCGCGTTCATCTGCTTTGCGACGGCGGCACTGCTGCTGTTTCCGGTGGTTGGGTTTAGTGGCGGGTTCGCGGGACTCGATACTCTGAGCCTGAAACACTGGCTGATGGTGGCCTACATTGGTGTGGTGCCCACCTGCATTGGCTACCTGCTGTTTTTCACGGGCATGAAGACCACACCGGCCACGCTTTCCAGCATCATTGTCACACTGGAGCCGCTGTTCGTCGCGATACTGGCCTGGATTTTCCTGGGAGAGGTGCTTGGGATGATAGGTATTGCCGGCGCCCTGATTCTAACCGTGGCGGTGATTGTGGCCTCGCTTTATGGCCAACCCCGGACCGCCAGCGCAGAAAGCTGAGGTCGGGGCCGGCCGCGGACTTAAAGCTCAGCCGCCCTTGCTGCGCTGCTTTTCCAGCATGTTGGGCTGAAGAATCTCGATCCAGTAGCCGTCCGGGTCTTTGATGAAGGCCAGGCCTTTCATCTTGCCGTCGTCCGGCTTTTTCACGAACTCCACGCCCAGGCTTTCAAAACGGTCACAGGCGTTGTAGACATCCGGCACGGCGATGCCAATGTGACCAAAGCCCTGGGGCTCGTCGTTGCCATTGTGGTAGCTGAAGTCCGGATCGTTCTCGGTGCCCCAGTTGTGGGTAAGCTCCAGAATACCCTCGCGACCAAACGTGTACGCCGTGCGGTGAGTATCGTTGTGGGGAATCGTATGGGAGGTCCGCTCATCCAGATACCCCATGAAGTACAGGGTGAACTTCATTTCCGGGAAATCCAGCTTGCGGATCAGGTGCATACCCAGCACCCGGGTGTAGAAGTCCATGGAACGCTCGGGGTCTTTGATGCGAAACATGGTCTGGTTGAACACGTAGCCTTCTGTTTCCGGCACTGGTGCATCGTGTAGGCCCGGTGCCTCTTCAAAGTGCTTGGGCATGTCGATTTACCTTGTTGTTCGAGAATTCAGCTACCATTTGAGCGCGTACCGGCGGCAAATTTCAAGCCCCGACCGCCCCTGTGATTGGTTCAACACTTAACCCACAACAGGTACACTGCCCTGCTTCACCCAATGGAAGCCCTATGGCAGACGAAATAGAACGCGCAGATCAATTACAGACCTCTGGCCGGCGCCTGGTGCTTTTCGGCCTGTTGTTCCTGTTGCTTACAGGCGCCGGGGTTTATACCGTCTACGATCAGTTTGCTGGTCGAAATTTCCATTTCGATACCCAACTCCTGTCGCCCTGGCTGCTGCTCGCCATCAGCGCCCTGCTGCTGGTGTATTTCGCCTCGGATGCCCTGCGCCTGCATTACACCTTGCGAACCCTGGGCCATAAACTCCCGTTTCGAAAAATCGTCCGGCTGGTGTTTATCAACCTGTTTTTCTCCAACATAACCCCCATGGCCACCGGCGGCGGTTTTGCCCAGATCTGGTACCTCACCCGTCACGGCGTGCCGGTGGCCCGGGCCACGGCGGCCACCACCATTCGAACGGTACTGGCGGTTATTTTCATCTTCTCGGCAACGCCGATTTTTCTGCTGACCATGCAGACGATAGACGGGGAGCTATGGTCCTCACACATCATCACGGCCCTGGCGTTTTTTGTTACCCTCTACCTGGCGTTTTTCCTGGTGCTACTGCTCAAAACCCGCTGGCTCATCGCGCCCCTGAGCGGTATGATTGCCGGCCTTCACCGGTTTCACATCATCAACGATTGCAGGCACGACCGCTGGCAGTTCAAGTTGCGCCGGGAAATGCTGCGTTTTTCGGATAGCTTTGGCGATTACCTCAAGGGTGAGCCACGCTTTATCTGCCTTTCCATCTTTTTCACCGCCACCTTCCTGCTCAGCCTGTTCAGCTTTCCCGCACTGCTGATGGTTGGGCTAGGCTATGACGTAAACTATCTGTTAACGCTGGGATTGCTGGTGGTCACGACCTTTATCATGTACTTCTCGCCCACGCCGGGTGCCTCGGGCATTTCCGAAGGTGTGTTCGGCAGTTTCTTCCAGAACATGCTCACCGGTAATCACCTGGTGCTGGTGACCGTGGCCTGGCGTTTTCTCACCATTTATCTGGGCATGTTGGTTGGCTTGGTGGTCATGCACAGGGAACTGCTAAAAGCACACCGGAGACAGGAATGACCCGAAGCAACCCGCTGAAACTGTTGTTCTACCTGTGCCTGCTGATTGTGATTCTGCTGGTGGGCTACAAGCTCTACCTGAATTTCTTCAAACAGGATTTCGAGGCCATCCACACCGAACAGGTGGAGCGCATCCACAAGCGTACCCCCCCAGGCTCGGCCATTCGTTTTGCGGTAGTGGGCAACATCAACAACTCAGTGGGGGTGTTTGAGAAGCGCATTATTCCCAAGCTCAATGACAGCAGCCTGGATTTCCTCGTGTCCGCAGGCAATGCGGTGAGCGGTGGCGGTGAAGACAAATATCGGGCCCTGCAAGGCACGCTGAGCAACCTCAAAATGCCTTACCTCCTGACATTCGGTCCTCATGAGTATGAGGACTTCGGCAGCTTTCGGTTCTATGATCACTTTGGGCCGCACTTCTTCAGCATCCGCACCGGCAATGCGCGCCTGATTTTTCTGGACAGCACCGGCAAGACCCCCTGGCAATGGCAGATACGCTGGCTCAAGGATCTGTTGAGCCAGGACACCACCAACGCCCGCGTACTGTTTATCGGACATCCGCCGATGAAACCCGAAAACCCGATGCCCTTCACCACCGACGACAGCTTCCTGCAACCCAAGGCCTTCCGCACTGCGCTGATGGAGTTGATAGAGACCCGAGACATCGACTTGGTGTTCTCCGCCAACCTGGCGATCTATGACGAAGAAACGGTAGGAGATACCGATTTTATCACCACCGGCGGCGCTGGTGGCCTGGTGCTGAATACGGAAAACAGCTTTTACCATTACGTGGAAGTGACCATTTCACCGGATGGTGAAGTGTCGCATCAACTGGTGCCTATGGAGATTGGCCAGCACCCGGTGCTTGAGCGCCTGGAAGGGCTGTGGTTCTTTGTTTACTCACTGTTCTATTCCGGCTTCCTCAATTTCATCCTGATTCTGTCGGCGTTCCTGGCCGCCACCATCAAGCTGTACCAGATCATTTTCATCGGCAAGGACTACTACCCCGATTACGACCTGGACCCCACTCCCTGGCTGGAAAAGCCCCTGCGGGTGGCCATGTTCACCAACAACTACCTGCCCTTTATTGGCGGGGTGCCGATTTCCATCGAACGCCTGCGCCGGGGTCTGGAACAACGTGGCGATGCGACCGTTGTGGTTGCCCCTCGCTACAAGGACCAGCCGGAACAAGAGAAGTTCGTGATCCGGGTGCCCTCCCTGCTCACTATGGGCAAGAACCGCGAATTCCGGATGGCCAATATCTTTCTCGGCCAGATACGCAAACGGGTCCGGGCCTTCAAACCCGATATCATCCATGTGCACCATCCCTTCTGGCTGGGGAGCCTGGGGCTGTTCATGGCCCGCCGCCTGAAAGTGCCGGCGGTCTACACCTACCACACCCGTCTGGAGCACTATGCCCACTTCGTGCCCTTGCCGGGCATGCTGTTCCGGAACCTGATTTCCCACACCCTGGTGAAGTATTTCGGCAACCGGTGCGACGGCGTCATCGTGCCCACCTACTCCACCGAGGAATACCTGCGCATGATCGGTGTGACCACACCGGTATTCGTGCAGCCCACCGGCATTGAGTACGACCGTTTTCAGGCGGTGAGCGACGCAGAGGTGGCGACATTGCGCGAGGAGCTGGGGCTGACGGATGAGAAAGTGTTCGTGAGCGTGGCCCGCCTCTCCAACGAAAAGAACATCGACTTCATGATCGAAGCCATTCACCGGCTGCGTCAGCAAACCAAAGTGCCGTTCCGGTTCCTGATGATTGGCGATGGCCACCAGCGCGACCGGCTGCAAAAGAAGATTGAAGAGCTGGAGCTGGAATCCTGTTTTCATCTGGTCGGCGCCATAAAACCGGATGAGATGGCCACTTGGTACAACCTGGGCGACGCCTTCCTGTTCGCCTCGAAATCCGAGACCCAGGGCATGGTCATCCTGGAAGCCATGTCCGCCGGGCTGCCGGTAGTAGCGGTGCGCTCCTCCGGTATCGAAGACGTGGTGCGCGATGGCTACAACGGCTTCAAGACGCCGGAAAACCAGGGCCAGTGGGTCGCGCGGGCACAGGAGCTGCTGGAAAACGACGGGCTTCGCAAACAATTCTCCGATAAGGCTCGGGTGTTCGCTGCCGACTATTCGGTGGAGCAGTTCGCCAAGAATGTCCATGGCATCTATGCCACCACCCTGGCGGCTTATGAGAAACGTGCGCAAACCACTTATGTCCAAAAATTGGGGCGCCCTGATTAATCGGTTTACACTGGAAAAGCGTAAAAAGTTATAGCGTGAAGGCGTGGGTGGGCTTTCCAAAAATTTTGAGGGCCAGGGATGGCCCGAAATAAGCGCACATGGGTGAGGCAAGCGTCTATGAAGCGAAGCTTCATGCGCAGCTGAACGACAGCAATCCATGATTGCTGGCCGGACCCGCCTGCGGGTGCTTGTAGCGGTTTTTGGAAAGCCCACCCACGCCTTCACAGGCACCCAAAGCCCGTTTCTGTGAGGTGGAGAACGCTGTGACCGGTATCCCTGTTGGCATCAGCAGCTGTTTGCTGGGTAAGGAAGTGCGCCACGATGGTGGCCACAAACACTCACGCTATTGCACGCAAGTGCTGGCGAAACACTTTGATTTTCGGCCGATCTGTCCGGAACTGGAAGCCGGCCTGGGTGTTCCCCGACCGACCATCCATCTACGCAAGTACCCCGAAGGCATGCGCCTGATCGAAACCAGTGGTGCGGCAGACCATACCGACGAAATGCGCGGGTTCATCGACGAGGTAATGCCGACACTCGGAAACCTGCGCGGCTACATCCTGATGAAAAAATCGCCCACCTGCGGCATGGAACGGATCAAGGTGTATACGGAAAAGGGCAACCACATCGACAACACCGGTGTGGGCCTGTTTGCCGAAGCGCTCATGAAAGCCTATCCGCTGATGCCGGTGGAAGAGGAAGGCCGGCTGAATGACAGCATGCTGCGGGAAAACTTCATCGAGCGGGTGTTTGCCTACGACGACTGGCTGCAGAACGTGGCAGGCGAGAACCTGAGCAAGCAGGCGCTGATTGAGTTCCACACCCGCCATAAGTTCACGCTGATGGCGCATTCGGAGAAGATCTACCGCCAGCTCGGGCCGCTGCTGGCCGATCTGAAGTCGGAACCGTTGGAAGACATTGCCGATCGCTACATCCACCTGTTCATGGAAGCCATGAGCCAGCGGGTGAGCCGGGGCTCCCATGTGAATGCGATGCAGCACCTGCTGGGCTACCTGAAAGACAGTATGTCGGCCGAGGAGAAGTCGGTGCTGCTGGAGCAGGTTGAAGCCTATCGTCGCGGGGAGGTGCCATTGGTCGTACCCATGACCCTGCTGCGGCTGGCCCAGCGCAAGGAGCCGGCGGATTACCTGACGGTGCAGAAATACCTGACGCCCTACCCGGACGAGCTGGGGCTTCGCAATAACGTGTGACTGAATAGCGGAGGGGATACCCTCCGCTGAACCTGCCTGCGGCCGGTTATTCCCCGGCCGCTTCACCCTGCAGACTCTTCCGCGCCTGTTCCTGCTGCTGGGCTTTCTTGCGCGCCTTGCGCTCGGCAATAATTCTCGCGGCCTCGCCGCCCACGTGGGTTTCCCCTCGGGCTTCGGCCAGTCGCATCTGGTGTTCACGTTCCCGGAAACGGGCTTTCTGCTCTTCGGTCAGTGACTCAATGCACTGATGGCAGCTGACGCCCTGCTCGTATTCCGGGCGCTGTTTGTCGGCTTCGGTGATCGGCCGGCGGCAGGCATGGCACTGGTCGTAATCGCCCCGCTCCAGCCGGTGATTTACGGTAACCCGGTCATCAAACACGAAGCACTCGCCCTGCCACAGGGTCTGCTCTTCGGGCACGTCTTCCAGGTATTTCAGGATGCCGCCCTTGAGGTGGTACACCTCGTCAAAGCCCTGTTCTTTCAGAAACGCGGTGGACTTTTCGCAGCGAATGCCGCCGGTGCAGAACATGGCGACTTTCTTGTGCTTCCGAGGGTCCAGGTTTTCCTTCACGTAGTCCGGGAATTCCCGGAAGGTGTCAGTGGCCGGGTTCACGGCGTTCTTGAAGGTGCCGATTTCCACTTCGTACTGGTTGCGGGTGTCGACCAGCAGGACTTCGGGGTCGGAGATCAGGTCGTTCCAGTCCCTGGGTTCAACGTAGGTGCCCACCACGCGTTTGGGGTCGATGCCCTCCACGCCCATGGTGACGATCTCTTTCTTGAGTTTGACCTTGGTGCGTTTGAACGGCTGGATGTCGACGAAGGATTCCTTGTAGTCGATGCCGTTGAAGCGCTCGTCACTGGCGATCCAGTGTTTGATGGCATCGATGCCTTCGCGACTGCCGGCAATGGTGCCGTTGATGCCTTCACGGGCCAGCAGCAAAGTGCCGTGCACGTCGTTTTCCAGCATCAGGTTCAGCAGCGGCTGGCGCAGCTGTTTGTAGTCGTTCAGGACTGCGAATTTGTACATGGCGCAGACCACAACGTTGTTGCTCATAGTGTTCTCCTGCGGGCCGGATCGTAAATCCGGAGCATGATTTGGGGAGCGGGAGTGTAACCAAGTGCGGGGTGGTTTCAAATGAGGGGTGGCCGAAAGCGGAGCTTGGACATGGTGCCAAAGTCACGCAGCAGAGCGGGGTTACCTTCCCAAAAGACGCTGTAAATACGTCCGTGTACGCTTCTCTCCGCCCTTCAGCGCTTATTGCTCCTGCGTCGCGCTGAAGGTCCTGGGCTGGCCGTCCTTGGCCAGCCCGTGAAGAGCTAATCGCTCTTCACCCATGGCTACGAAGACTTTCGGAAAGCCACCCCGCACTGAAGCTTGTACTGAGTTACCTGAAACTTAGTTCTCCTGCCCCAGTTCTCTTTCCACAACCGCCGACAACTGTCCCCAGCCGGGCCGGGTCAGCCGGATGTTATCCACCATCACAGTCGGCGTGCTCATCACCCGCAACTGCCGGGCCACCTGCGCGCTCTGCTCGATGTCTTCACGGTGAAGCTCGGTGTTCATGCAGCGCTGGAAGCGGCGCTCGTTCAGGCCGAGTTCGTTGGCGTAGCGGGTGAAGATTGGCAGCGGGTCGCTGGCGTCGTTCCATTCGATCTGGGCCGCAAAAAGTTTGTCGTGCATGCCCCAGTAGCTGTCCTGGTCACCGGCGCAGCGGGCGGCCATTGCTGCTGGCATGGCGTTCTGGTGTTGTTGTAGGGGCAGATCGAAGTACACGAAGCGTACCTGACCATTTGCCACGTATTCCCGCTTCAGGCGCTGGCTGACTTCGGCAAAGTTGGCGCAGCCGGGGCACTGGTAGTCGGCGAATTCACGTACGACCACCGGGGCGTCTTCCGCGCCGATGGAGACGCCATAGCGATCCATTTCCTCGGGGAACGGCGGGGTGTCCGGGCCGGCGACAGGCAGGCTTTCGTCCTCGGGGGTTGGTGGTTTGGTCAGGATGTACAGGCCGGTGATGATCAGGGCCGCCAGCGCCACCACACCCACCAGGATGGAGGTCCGGTTTTTGTTCTGCTTCGGCGATGGCGCGCCGGTGTGTTTGCGACGCTTGGCTTCACCCATGGTGCTCTCCTGCAAAGTGTTTTAGCTCGGGGAAGAAGACCAGAAAGTTGGCTTCAAGTTCTTCCTCGTGCTCGTAAATTTCCTCAATCATACCGTCAAAACGGTTGGCAAAGCGTATGCGACTGGCCACCCGGTCCAGGGCATGGCCGATGCTGTCCAGGCTCTGGTAGGCGCCAAACCAGTCGCCGGCCACCATGCGCCGGGTAACCCGGGCCATGGCTTCGGGCATCAGGTGTTCGTAGTTCTCAAACTCACCATAGACCTGCTGGATGAACCTATCACGGTCGGTTTCGGCAAACCGGTACCAGTGGCGCAGCAGGTAGTGATCGTAAAGGATGTCCAGTGCCACGCCGGCAAAGCGGCGGCGGCGCTGGGAGAACAGGCGTTTGCTGTCGAGCACCGCCGGGTGGCTGTCGGTAAAACTGTCCACGGCGCGATGATGATGAACGCCGTCAACGATTTCGTCCGGGTAGGTGGACAGGTCCACCCCTCGTACGAAATCACCCATCACACTGCCAATTCGGGCTTCCGGTGAATCCGGCGCCAGGAACAGATGGGCCAGGTGGTTCATAAATATACCCTGATTGGTGGGTGAACTCTGGCTGTGCGTTTGCGTATACCCATTTACACTTTAGCAACACAGGCCATGACCATGCTTGGTTTTCTGAAGGGCAATCCCGAGAAGAAGCTTCGCAAAGCTTATGAAAGAAAGCTTGCAGAAGCGTTACACGCCCAGCGCAACGGCGACCTTCGCACCCATGGCACACTAATGGAAGAAGCCGAAAAACTGTACGCCGAGATACGGGAACTGGAGCAAAAGAAATCGTGACCCCGCGCAACTATCACGGGGTCGGTTGCCGGGCATCACTCGCCGGTAAGGTGCCTCAGCCGCTGCTCCAGGCGGGCCATGTCCCGGCGCATGGCGTTCACTTCATCCAGCAAATCCAGTGACAGGGCCAGGCCCGGCAGGTTCAGGTTCAGATCCCTCTGCAGGCGCATGGCCTTTTGCAGCCGGCTCAGCGCCGCCACGTCGAACTGCCATTGCAGGGCTTCCTCTGCCTCTTCCACCGGAGCGATGATCCCATAATCCACCAGGTTGATGATGAACTCGGCGTGACAGTCACCGCGCTCGCACACTTCGCGCAGGGTGAAGGTGCTGCCATTGTTGTCCAGGACTTCCACGGTCAGTGTCGTATTATGCTTCGTCATGGCTTGCTCCCTCACACGTGCAGTTTGCTACGTGGATTGAAGTTCTTCTCCAGCTCGGCCAGCTGCTCATAGAGCCTTTCCGCCTCGGGGTTATGCTGCTCCGGCATGGCCACCTGCAGCACGATAATCTGGTCGCCTGGGTGTTTGCCGGGGAAGCCCTTGCCCTTGAGCCGAAGTTTGCGGCCACTGGTGGAGCCCTTAGGCACTTTTACGTTCACCTTGCCACTCACCGTTGGCGCCGTGACAGTAGTACCCAGCGCGGCCTCCCAGGGAGCAATGGGCAGGGTGAGCATGACATCACGGCCTTCCACGGTGAAGTGCGGGTGCGGAGCCAGTTCCACTTCAATGAACAGGTCACCGGCTTCACCCCCGCCAACACCTGGCGCGCCCTGGCCTTTGAGGCGGATGTGCTGGCCTTCGCGCATGCCGGCCGGGATTTTCACTTTCAGGGTTTTCTGGCGCGGCATCACGCGGCCATGCTGATCGGCCTCCTGAACGGTGAACGACACCTGCTTCTCGCAGCCGTTAATGGCCTCTTCCAGGAACAGGGCCAATTTCGCGTGTACATCTTCCCCACGCATGCGCATGTTCTGACGGAAACCACCACCGCCGAAGCCGGTGCCAGAAAAGCCGCCGTGCCGGCCGCCGCCAAAGATTTCCTCAAAGAAATCGCTGAATTGCCGGGCGTCGGCCTCCGTGTAACCGCCACCACCAAAGCCCGAAGCGCTCTGCCAGCCCGGGGGCGGCTGGAAGGAGCCATCGTCGCGGGCGCCGTATTTGCGCAGTTGGTCGTATTCAGCGCGTTTTTCGGGGTCTTTCAGTACCTCATAGGCTTCACCGACTTCCTTGAACTTGTCACTGGCGTTCTCCTCCTTGCTGACATCCGGGTGGTACTTGCGCGCCAGCTTGCGATAGGCCTTCTTGATCTCTTCGGGCGTGGCGGATTCGCTCACCCCCAGGGCGGCGTAATAATCCTTGAAGTCCATGGCACTCCTCGCAGGTGATCAAATATCAATCTCTGTCTACCTATATTTGACGCTGCCGGGAAAATTACAAGGGAGCCCGTCTTTCCGCTGGCAGGTTCGGGAACCTCTGTCCGCCTTTCCGACATTATCATTAGCCCGGGATAGCCAGTAGAATGGCCGCCTTTGCGTTCCAGAAACGTTGGGAATTTCATCCGCTGTGACCACCAATCATTCACCGCAAAGCCGGCTTCTACAGCAACTGCCCCGTTCACCGGACATTGGCAACCTGCCCTGTCTTGCTGAGCGTCTGGGCCGCCTGTTCGGTCTGGGCGACACCATGACGCTGGATGCAGCCATCGCCTGGCGCTCACGGTGCCCGGGCAGCCCGCAACCGGCGGTGATCGAGCGACTGACCGAAGAACTGGCGACCAGCCGCAAGGCTCTGATCCGGCGGATCGAAGACTGGGCCGGTGACGTCACCTTTGACGACGAACCGACATTCGAGCCCTTGCAGAATGCCTGGCTCGGTGTGCAGCGGAAAGTGGCCGCCACCAGTCGGCAACTGCGAGACAAGGTGCGCAAAGCCATGAAAGATCAGAACCCGGCACTGGCACACCTGGCCGAGCTGGATTCGGTTTTCGACCACGCCATGGCCAGCTACACCAGCCAATGTTTCGCCACCGTTCCCAAGGAACTGGAGCAGCGATTCCAGACACTGAAAGACGCCGACAGCCCAACACCCGACAACAATGACTGGCTCCACCGTTACTGCCAGGAAGCGCAGAATCTGTTGCTCGCCGAACTGGACGTTCGGCTGGAGCCGATATTGGGGTTGCTGGAGGCCTGTCATAACGAAGTGAGTGAATATTCATGAGCAGACTGTTTTTTGTTGTTGCCTTTGCCCTCGGCCTGGCCGTGGTGGCCTGGATCGGCGCCGGCTTTATTGGCTCCGAGCCCCTGGCATTGGCGTTCACCGGGCTCATTGCCCTGGTGTATTGCCTGGGCTTCGGTGAACTGGTGAACTTTCGCCGCAGCACCGGGCAACTGGCGAGCGCTCTGGATACCCTGCCCTCGAAAACGGGGGAAGTAGGCCGCTGGCTCAACGGCCTGCCCGGTGCAATGCAGCTGCCCATCCAGCGTCGCATCGAAGGCCACTCGGCCGCCCTGCCCGGCCCACAACTCACGCCCTACCTCACTGGCCTGCTGGTGATGCTCGGTTTACTGGGCACCTTCGCCGGCATGATCGTGACGCTCAGCGGCGCGGCTTCCGCGCTGGACAACAGCACCGAACTGAGCGCCGTTCGCAGCGCCCTGGCGGCGCCGATTGCCGGCCTGAGCCTGGCATTTGGCACCTCCATCGCCGGTGTGGCCGCCTCCGCCATGCTGGGGTTGGCCTCCACCCTGAGCCGTCGGGAACGGCTGCAGGTATCCAGGCGTCTGGACGGGGAGTTGCGTAGCAAGCTGCGCCATCTGTCTGGCGATTACCAGCGTGAACAGGCGTTCCAGGCCATCGAGAGCCAGGCCCGCGCCCTGCCGGACATGGCCTCGGCCATGGAGCGCATGACCGCCCGCATGGAGCAACTGGGCGAACGGCTGGAGCAATCCCTTACGCAGAACCAGCAGGCCTTCCACAAAAACGTCGAAGCCCAATATCAGGAACTTGCCGAGTCGGTGGCCCGCTCCCTGGAAACCGCCACGCAGGCCAGCACCCGGCAGACCGCCGAGCGAATACAACCGGTCATCCGTGAAGCCATGGACCAGTTGCGGACCGATGCGGATGCGCAACACCAGAAATGGTCGTCCGCCACCGGTGAACAGTTGGCCGAGCTGGCCCGCCAATTCCAGGCAACCACCGCCGAAGCTACCGAACACTGGCAGCAAACCCTGGCCGAACAACAGCAGCGCCATGGCCAATGGCTGGATAACCAGGCAACCGGGCTGGAACAACTGACGGCCACCACCGCGGAGCATCTGGCGGCCCTTCAGGCACAGGAGGCCGACCGCACCGAGGCCATCAGCCAGCGCCTGGAATCGCTGGAAGCCAGCGCTGCCCGGCACCTGCGTGAGCTCGGTGAAGGCCTGGAAGCGCCCATGAACCGGCTGATCGAAACCGCCTCCGAGACGCCAAAGGCCGCCGCCGAGGTGATCCGCCAGCTGCAGTCGGAAATGGCCCGCAACAGCGAGCGCGATAACGAACTGCTTGAAGAGCGCAAACAACTGGTCAGCGAACTGGATGCCCTGCTGGCCAACCAGCGGCAGCAGATCGACAGCCAACGCCAGGCGGTGGATGCCCTGGTGAATGGCGCGGGTGACACGCTCACCGGCATTGGCGAACGCTTCAATGCGCTGATTGAAGAGCAGAGCCAGCAACTGGGGCAACTGGGCGAGCACCTGACCGGCAGCAGCCAGGAAGTGGGCGCCCTGAGCGATGCTTTCGGCACGGCCATTGAGCAGTTCAGCCGGTCCAACGAGCAGGTGATTGCCAGCCTGGCGGACATCCAGAAAGCCCTAGACCAGGCCGGCACCCGCCACGATGAGCAACTGGCCTACTACGTGGCCCAGGCCCGCGAGGTGATTGACCTGAGCGTGAGTGCCCAGAAAGACGTGATTGACGCAGCCGCCGCGCTGCGCAAACCGGCAACCGAGGCCGTGTGATGGAACACCTGGAAGGCGGCGAACAGCAATCCGCCCCGGTGTGGGCGATTTTCTCGGACCTGATGGCCGCCCTTGTCGGCCTTCTGGTGCTGCTGTTGGTGTGGGTGATCGGCTTGCAGCTGGAGCTGAGCCAGTCCCTGGCGGAGGAAAAGGCCAAGCGCGAGGCGGAACAGGAGCGCAGGGTGGCTTTGGAACAGGCACTGGAAGATCCACTGACCAAGGGTCTCGTTACTTTCCGCAACGGACGCATTGGCATCAGTGGCAACGTGCTGTTTGAACTGAACTCCGACGCCCTGCAGG
>ERZ1673962.667-NODE-667-length-21626-cov-5.021139_pt1 | contig 21626 bp, 17 predicted proteins | sample MGYA00580188_ERZ1673962 | MGnify/ENA primary metagenome ERZ1673962 (study PRJEB41334, sample SAMN05608104) | rock metagenome | biome: terrestrial subsurface; feature: shale formation; material: shale | place: USA: Pennsylvania ... | reverse complement strand
ACCATGGACCATGCAAGGGCTTTTATGAGGATGCGTCAGCAACTGTCGGTGCCGTCTATGACCGGTTCGGATGAAGATCTGAACCGCATCGTAGCCGCTCGAAAGGACGGCCTCGGTCGCATGAATGTGGTGGTGATCGTCGAAGAGTCGTTCGGGGCAGGGTACGTCGGGGCCTACGGGGACGGGCGGAACTTGACGCCGGCCTTCGACCGTCTGGCAAGGAAAGGACTGTTGTTCAGCAACGCTTTTGCCACCGGGACTCGTACCGTACGCGGTCTCGAAGCGATCACCCTGTCTTTTCCGCCGATACCCAGCGAGTCGGTGGTTAAGCGGCCGGGATGCGAAAATCTGGCCAACTGGGGGCAGGTCATGCGATCCCATGGCTATCGTACCAGTTTTCTGTATGGCGGCTATGGCTATTTCGACAACATGAATCATTTTTTCGGCACTAACGGTTTCGCCCTCAGCGACCGGACCGATATTCCCGCCCCCCGGTTCACAAACATCTGGGGGGTCTCCGACGGCGACCTGCTGCAGCATGCGCTGGACTATTTCGATGGCGAGCATGCAGAGGGTAAGCCGTTTTTTTCCATCGTCATGACCACCTCCAACCATCGCCCCTACACCTTTCCCGAAGGCATCCCTGGGGTGCCCGCCGAAGGTGGAGGCCGCAAGGTCGGGATACGGTATGCCGATTTTGCCCTGGGGCAGTTCATGCAGGCCGCCAGACAACATCCCTGGTTTGATAATACCCTGTTCGTGATCGTCGCCGATCATGATGCCCGTGTTTATGGACGCGCCCAGGTGCCCGTCGAGCACTATCGCATACCGCTGTTGTTTTATGCCCCGGCCAAGATATCGCCGCGGGGCTGCCCCCAGATAATCAGCCAACTCGACATCGCACCCACGGTGCTCGGCCTGCTGGGGCTGGATTTTACCGCACCGTTTTACGGGCAGGACGTTCTGCATCTGCCGCCGGGTGCCGATCATCCGGTCTTGCTCAATCACAACCACGATGTCGCTCTTCTTGATAAGGACAGGATGGTGGTTCTGGGCCTGAATCGCAGCGTTGAAAACTACATTTACGACAAGCGGGGGGAACAGCTTCTGCCGGCAGCCGGGCAGCCGGAATTGACCGATTTGGCCACGGCCTATTTTCAGACCGCTTTCGAGCTTTTCGAACATCACGAATATGTCATCCATGAACCGAAAATTTGACCGGAGATTCTGGTGGCGTCATGCTCTGCTGCCTCTTCTGCTGTTGGCCGTCGGCGTTGCGGTATTCGAATTTACCGACCTGGACCTGCATTTTTCCGATCCTTTCTATGATGCGATTCAGCGCATTTGGCCGGCTAAACATAGCTGGTGGGCTGAAACGCTTATTCATCGCCGCGGTCGGGATCTGGTTCTGGTTACCGGTTTGGGCGCCCTGTTGGGCTGGGTTGCCTCATTTTTTTCACTCCGATTGCAACCCCGACGCCGGGCATTTCTGTTTTTTGCCCTGTCCATAGGTCTCTGTACCGGAGCGGTGGCCCTCGGCAAGGAACTTACCAACCGCCATTGTCCTTGGGATTATCAACGGTATGGCGGAGAAGTGCCTTATACGCGGCTTTTCGAAGATTCGCCTCAGGCCTGTACCGATCAGGGTAACTGCTTTCCAGCCGGCCACGCGGCGGGAGGCTTCGCCATGATGAACGGATATTTTCTGTTTTACGGCTACCGGCGGCGTGCTGCTCTGACCGCATTGCTGGCTGGCCTGGGGCTCGGCAGTCTCTTCGCCTACGGCCAATTGGCGCGAGGGGCGCATTTTGTTTCCCATAATCTGTGGAGCGCGGCTATCTGTTGGTATATAGGTTTGTCCCTGTACGTTTGGGTTTTTCGCGGCCGCCTGGAAAGTGGCGTGGCCGACGATTCTTCATGAAGACAGGAAGGGAGGCGCAATGTCGCATGGAGAGCCGAAATTTTTGTTTGAATTATAGGATTTAGAAACATCATTTTATTATAAGAAGAAATCCGAGTGTGTTAGTCTTCGAGTCAACATGAGCCCCTTAATAAGCAGAGCGATCCTTGTTGTGAATTTATAAAACGCACTTTTAAAAAGCGAATCTCATGTTTGAAAGGCAGATCAAAAAGTGAGTTCGGTGGGTAAAGTGCCGACTCCGGATGTTGACAAGCGGGGTTCTTGAGGGAATCATCCTGTGCCGTTGGCGACAGGCTCATGTAAAAACTGTGGAGGAAAACTTGAATCGAGACGATGTTCAAAACAAGAGCTGGAAAGCTGTGAGGCAGATTTGGCCTGAAGTGCTTTTTGTCGGTGGTCTTTACGGTGTGTTGATGATGCTTTTCGCTCTGTTGCGGGGTGTGTTGCTATGGCGCAATTCTACCTTGACCGCTCAGGTGCCATTCAAACTGCTTTTGCAGAGTTTCTGGGTCGGCGCCCGCTTCGATCTGGCCATCAGTTCTTATCTGCTTATCCCTCTGCTCTTGTTGCTGATTCTGCTGCCGCGCTACAGGCGTCTGCTGCTGAGCGGTTTTACGGTGATCGTCGGCTTGCTTCTGTTTATGGGGGTGGCGGAAATTGAATTTTACCGGGAATTTGAAAGCCGTTTCAACAATCTGGTCTTTGAATATCTCGGTCACCCGAAAATCGTGGCCGGTATGATCTGGGACGGATATCCGGTGCTGCGCTATACGCTTCTCTGGATAGTGCTGGCGGCTGTCCTGGCCGGTTCAATTGTTTTTTTCTACCGTATTTTCCTTCGGCCCCAGCGTCCCGTTGCTTCCTCTCGACAGTCGATGCTGCGCATCATGGGAACGGTGGTCGCACTGACTCTGATGATCTTTTTCTCCCGCGGCGGTTTCGGATCCTCGCCGCTGCGCTGGGGAGATGCTTTTTTCTGTGAGGTTCCCTTTGCCAATCATCTTGCTCTTAACGGTTTTTTCACTCTGGGTCGCTCGGTCTGGGACAAGATCTACAGCAAGCACAAAGGTTGGGTCAAGGCCATGCCGCCCGACAAGGCGCTGCAGATGACGCGCGGTATGCTGTCCCTGCCGGGAGATCAGCCGCTGGCCAGTAACGATTATCCCCTGCTGCGTCGTCAGCAGACGGCATCCGGCACGTCGCCCACCGTTACTCGCCAGAATCAAAGAGCGCCGAATGTGGTGGTCATCCTTATGGAAAGCTTTTCGGCTCGTTTTGTCGGAACCCTGGGCGCAGAACAAAAACTGACTCCCGAATTCGATCGGCTGGCAGATAAGGGCGTATTGTACAAGCGGGCGTTTTCCAACGGTACTCACACTCATCAGGGCGTTTATGCGTCACTGACGTCGTTTCCCAACCTGCCGGGATACGAGTACCTCATGAAAATGATGGAAGCCAATCAGGAGTTTTCCGGTCTGCCATCCATTCTCGATCGGCACGGTTACCAGACCCTGTTCCTTTATAACGGACTCTTTTCCTGGGACAACAAAGAGGGATTTTTCCGCCAGCACGGTATCGACCGTTTCATAGGTACCGAAGATTATCGGGATCCCACGTTTGTCGACCCTGTCTGGGGGGTGTCCGACTATGATGTATATCATCGAGCCAATGCCGAATTTTCAGCCATGGCAAAACAAGGACCTTTTCTGGGGGTGATCCTGACGCTTTCCAACCATGCCCCCTTCAACCTGCCCGAACCGCTGCCTTTTCCCCGCATCGAAACAGGCAACGATATGGATGCGCGGTTTAACGGCATGCGCTATGCCGATTGGTCTCTGGGAGAATTTTTCCGCATGGCGAGCAAGGAGCCTTATTTCGACAACACCCTGTTCGTAATAACCGGGGATCACGGCTTTGCTTCCCCTCCGATGATAACCCCCATGCAGCTGTCGCGGTTTCATGTGCCTCTGCTTTTCTATGCTCCCGGTCTGATTGGTGAAAATGGGCAGAAGCGGGAAACCGTAGCCAGCCAGGTCGATATTACGCCGAGCATTCTCGGATTGCTGGGGCTGAAGGATCCCCAGCAGTGCTGGGGACGCAACCTGTTTGCCCTCGATGCGGCGGATGAGGGGTTCGCGGTGATCAAGCCTTCAGGGGGTGAGGATGAAGTGGCGCTTATCGAGGGCGACCGGGTATTGATCAAATCCCCCAAGGGCAAGCCCCGATTGTATCGGTATGCCTTTGGCCCTCCGCCAAATTCCAGTGAAAACCTGTATGGGAAGCAGAAAACATTGGCTCGTGCCATGGAAAAAAGCTTGCTGGCTTACGTGCAAACCGGCATATTAACGCTACGAGCCCGCCACCTTGGCCTGCCGCCGGGACCCTGACCGGAGTTTGCGGGGGGCTGACAAAGGAGAAGGATGAAGATCAAACTGATTGCCAATCCCGTAGCCGGCGGTGACGCGCGAAGCCACATCGAACGGGCCGTGGCCTTGCTGGAGGCCCGTGGGGCGGATGTTGAACTGACGCTCACCGGAGCGCGCGGCGATGCTCGTTTGGCCGCGGCTGCCGCCCGGGAGGCCGGCTTTGACCGGATCTGTGCCGCCGGCGGTGACGGAACCCTGAACGAAGTGATCAACGGGTTGGCGCCAAGCGCCATCCCGTTGGCTTTTATCCCCCTCGGTACCACCAACGTATTTGCCCTGGAGACGGGAATTCCTTTCGATTTGGAACAGGCCTGTGCCGTGGTGATCAATGGTCGGCCCCGGCGTATATGTCTCGGACTGGCTGACGGTCAATATTTCCTGCTCATGGCCGGCATCGGTTTCGACGCCGAGGTCGTTCGCCAGGTCAGTTTGCGTCTCAAACGTTACTTCGGCAAGCTCGCCTATGTCGTCAGCGGTCTGGTGAGCCTGTGCCGCTATCGACCCAGGCCGCTGGATGTCATGACCGAGGCAGGCGTGCGGCGCCGGGCTTACGGCATCATTGTCAGCAACTGCCGTCTGTACGGTGGTCGATTCGTCGTCTCGCCGGGGGCATCCCTGTACAAGGATGCTCTGAACATCTGCCTGTTGCGTTGCAGGTCGCGTTTGGGTATGTTGCGCAGCGTAGGAAAGATTGCTGCCGGCCTGCCGTTGCGGGCCGAAGAGGCGTTGCAGTTGCGGGCGCGCGATATCACGGTGACCGGCGGGGATGCGCCGGGACAGGTGGATGGGGATTACCTTGGCAACCTGCCGCGTGCATTTCGCGCTTCGTTCGGTGAATTGCAGATGATACTGCCGGTCGAAAGGGAGGAAATAGGTGAGTCCGAAGAAACAGTCCATATTTGAAGGTCGGATTATTTCCGTCGCGCTTGAAAACCACCCCCTGCCCGACGGTCGAGAGGTTACTTTCGAGATGGTTCATCATCCGGGCGGCGCCGCGGCTCTGCCGGTGCTGGAGGATGGTCGCATCATCCTTATCCGCCAGTTCCGGCCGGCGGCAGACGGTATGGTTTGGGAAATCCCGGCGGGAAAACTCGAACCGGGTGAAGATCCGGCCGATTGCATCCGGCGCGAGATGCAAGAGGAAGTCGGTTATCGACCCGCCGAGGTGGAGCCTCTCGGCAGCATGCTGTCCGCCATCGGTTTTTGTGATGAGCGGGTTTATCTGTATATAGCCAAGGGGCTGACGGCAGTGGAGAGTTCGCCGGAAGCGGATGAATTTATCGAACCTGTCACCATGACCCTGGAAGCAGCTATGCAAATGCTGAAAAAAGGCGAAATAATCGATGCAAAAACCCAGTTGGCTCTGCTGTTGGCCGAGCGCTGCCTGTAAACCGGCGCCCGGAATCTCCGGCATGACGTAAGGGGAGGGAAGAGAGTGAAGAAACCGGATACCTATTTTTCATCGCCGCTGCATCTGCCCTTTAACAATCATGGTCTGGAGAATCGCTTTCAACAGGGGCCTCCGGATATGGATCCGGGCGGCGCCGGTTACTGGGTGGTGATGCGCGGCACCGAAATGCTGTTGGAGAAAGGGCCGAATGGGTTTCGGCTACCGCACGGCATGCATCGGGGAAATTGGTTGGTTGAGGCCGAAGCGCTGTTCATCGGCACTTGGGACGGGGCTCCCTGCCGTCTGCTGTCCTGGTCCCCGAAAGAGCCTCTGCCCGATGATCTGGAGTCTTGCCAGTTGCGTGACTGGGGTGCCGTTGTCCCCGTCGGGCTTTTATCTCTTGGCGGGCTGGCCGGTCAGATCCTGCATTGGGAGAACAACAGCCGATTCTGCAGCCGCTGCGGCGGTTCCATGTTGCGTCTGCCGCATGAGTGGGGCAAGCGCTGTGCCGGCTGCCAGGCAGTACACTTTCCGCATATTCATCCCTGCGCCATAACGCTGGTGCGGCGCCCCGGCGAAGTGCTGCTGACCCGCAAGGCCGAGTGGCCTGACGGCCATTACAGCCTGGTGGCCGGGTTTGTCAATTTCGGCGAATGTCTCGAGGAGGCGGCGGTACGCGAAATCGACGAGGAAACCGGAGTGAGGGTCGAAAAGTTGCGCTATGTCGGCAGTCAATGCTGGCCGTTTCCAAGCCAGTTGATGGCGGGATTTGTCGCCGATTACGCCGGCGGTGAACTGGTGGTCGATTACGGCGAACTGGCCGATGCCCGCTGGTTTTGCGTCGATAACCTTCCGAAACTGCCGCCACGACGCAGTATTTCGCGGTTTATTCTCGATAACTATCTGCATATGTAACGGGTGGTTTTGGCTGGGGGAGTAGAGCTTTTACGGCGATAAGCTTCCGGGTCATGCTCCGTGGGAGCAGCGCCCGTTGCGGTGAAATGAATGGATTGGCCGATCAAAAAGAGGCCGGGGTAAAAGGCAGCCCCAGCGCTTCGGCCACGGCCCTGTTGTGCAATTTGCCCTCGTGGGTGTTCAGTCCTTTGGCCAGTGCCGCATCCTGCGCAAGGGCATCTTTCAGGCCGCGGTTGGCAATGCTCCGGACATAGGCAACGGTGCTGTTGGTCAGGGCGAAGGTGCTGGTTCGGCTTACCGCCCCAGGCATGTTGGCCACCCCGTAATGCAGGACTCCGTGTATTGTCCGCACCGGCTCGTCGTGGGTGGTGGGACGAATCGTTTCGATACATCCTCCCTGATCGACTGCAAGGTCGACGATCACGCCGCCGGCTTCCATCCTTTTTACCAATGCTTGCGACACCAGGTGGGGAGCCTTGGCTCCCGGAATAAGAACCGCTCCGATTACCAGATCTGCGCGTGGAATTTCCTCCTCGATGTTCTGGGAGTTGGACATCAGGGTGTGAATGTGGTTGCCGTAGTGGTCGTCGAGCAGCGCAAGTTTTGAAGGATCGATGTCGATGACCGTCACATCGGCGCCCATACCCACGGCAATGCGTACGGCGTTGCTGCCGCCCGTACCGGCCCCCAACACCACCACCCGCCCCGGGCGTACGCCGGGCGCGCCGGCCAGCAGGACCCCTTTCCCGCCGTTTTCCTTTTGCAGGAAGTGGGCACCGATCTGTACCGCCATGCGTCCGGCTACTTCGCTCATAGGCTGCAGCAGGGGCAGGCTGCCATCCTGCAACTGGAGCGTTTCGTACGCCAGGGCGGTTACCCGTTTGTCGAGCAGCGAGGCGGCCAATTGCGGATTTGCCGCCAGGTGCAGATAGGTGAACAGGTATTGCTTGGGACGAAGCAGATCGTACTCCGCCGGTAGCGGCTCCTTGACCTTGACGATGAGTTCGGCTTCCGCAAATACCTTGTTGGCGGATTCGACCACACGGGCACCTGCCTGGCCATAGTCCTCGTCGTTCAGACCGCTGCCGATTCCCGCCCCGCTTTCCACCAGGACCAGATGACCGGCCTCGGTAAGAGTGCGGGCTCCGGCCGGTGTCATGGCGACCCGGTACTCCCGGGTTTTTATCTCTTTCGGAATGCCTATAATCATTTTTTTCAGCCGCGCTTTGGGGCCGACCCGTGTTTTGAAAAAGGGCGGGGGCTTCCGCGCCGGCCCCGAAGTGCCGTATCCTTATTCGGGCCGTGCCTTGAGCAGATGCAGGTACTTGATGAAACTTGCTTCGACAACGGAACCGATTTCGTCGACCACGTGAGGCGGAACCGGCGAATCGAGAGAAAGAATGACCATCGCTTCGCCACGTTTTTGCTGACGACCGAGGTTCATGGCGGCGATGTTGATGTCGTGTTCGCCCATGATCTGGCCTATCTTGCCGATCATGCCCGGTTGGTCCTGGTAGGTAGTGACCAGCATGTGTTCTTCGGGAGCGAAGTCGACCTGGTAATCGCGCAGGCGTACGATGCGCGGTTGTCCTTCGAAATGGGTTCCGACGATGGTGCGTCGCAAGCCGGGGCCCTCGATGTCGATCGTTACGGTGTTGGCAAAAGCGGCCGGTTCCGCGTTTTTGATTTCATCGATGGTAATGCCCATGCTTTCGGCGATGAGGGACGCATTGACCATGTTGACGTCCTGCTCCACCTTGTTGTTAAGAAGAGCCGCTACGCCGCATACCGTGATCGGGGTGCAGCAGTAGTCGGCCACGTCGCCCTGATAGGTGAACGTAATTTTATTCAGGTTGGAATCGGCCAGCTGCGATACAAAATCCCCCATGATGTTGACCAGCCGTAAAAACGGCCGCATTTCGCCCATCAGTGCGCTGTCGAAACGCGGAATATTTGCGGCGTATGCCAAAGGTTGTTCATGGATGAACCGCACGATATCTTTCGCCACGTCGATGGAAACATTGATCTGGGCCTCCATGCTGGAAGCGCCAAGATGAGGGATGGCGATCGTACGTTCATGACCGATAAGCTGTTTGATATGGTCGCTCTTGGGCGGTTCCTCGCTCCAGACATCCACACAGGCCGTGCCGACCTTGCCGCTCTCCAACGCATCCAGCAATGCTTTTTCATTGATGATGCCGCCGCGTGAAGTGTTGACCAGGATAACGCCGTCTTTCATCTGTTTTAGCTGGGGAGCATCGATGAGATTGCGGGTTTCGTCGTTGAGGGGGACATGCAGGGATATGACGTCGGAGGTCTTGATCAACTCGTCGAGGGTGACGAGTTTGATACCCAGGTCCTCGACGCGTTTTTCGGAGATATAGGGGTCGCAGCCGACGACTTCGCAGCCGAAGGCTTTGAGGCGGGTGACGATGCCTCCGCCGATCTTGTTCAGACCTATGACACCGACAACCTTGTCCTTGAGTTCCATGGCCTTGATGGAGCGGTTCCATTCCCCGCCTTTGATGCTGTTGTCGGCTTTTATCAGTCTGCGGCAGGCCGCAAGGATCAGGGCCATGGCATGTTCGATGACGCTGTTGATGTTGCCGAAAGGAGCATTGCAGACGATGATTCCGTGTTCGCTGGCCGCCTTGAGATCGACGTTGTCGAGACCGACGCCTGCCCTGGCAACGACCTTGAGATTGTTCCCGGCTTCGAGCAATTCCCGATCCGCTTTGGTGGCACTGCGAATCACCAGCGCGTCGTAATTACCGATAATCTTAAGCATTTCCTCCCGACTCAGGTCGGTTTTGACATCAAGCTCGGCGAGGGGTTCTTTTTCAAGAATCAATAGCCCCTCTTTGGCAATTTTTTCCGCAACCAGAATTTTCATTGTCGCTCCTTTGCGTTCAGGTAACTATCTGACCGGCGGGGTAGAAGGACATCTAAAGGATGTCCGGTGGAGGCGTTCCCGGTCGGGTGAGGGTTGACGTTCAAGCCTCAGGCATAGGTGTCTTGACGTGCAGGCGGTCGTTCTCAAGTCTTGAAAAACCCTGCCATGATATAAAACACAGACGATTTTTTCCAGTGAATTTGTCCGGATGCGATGCTTTCTGAAGTATACTTAAAAAAGCCTGGAAAAATAAAAGATCATTTACTATTATGCACCCCTATTGGCTTCGGCTCATAATTATTAATTAAAACAGGGGTGCTCAAGTCATGCAGCGTTTGTTTGCGATATTGTTCCTGGGATTGCTGGTCATCGGGGTTGTCGGCGGATTCGGGGTTGCGGGACATTCATCCGGGGTAGACGGTTTCATGCGGCATTGTTTTCGTGCCGAAAGCACGGTCTGGGGGCAGGAATTGTGGCGCACGGACAGCAGTGCAAAGGGAATTACCCTGGTTCGCGACATTAATCCGGGCAAGGATTCGGGTCGGCCTTATCAGTTCAGACAGTTGAAGGATCAGTTGTTTTTCGGAGCGGACGACGGTCGCCACGGTTTTGAGTTGTGGCGCACCGACGGCACTTCAGCTGGGACACGAATGGTCATGGATATCCATAAAGGCCCGGAAGGGGCTTATCCAGCCGGCATTGCCGTTTTCGGCGGTATTATCTGCTTCGGCGCGGACAACGGTGAAAAAGGCCGTGAATTATGGTGTTCGGACGGGACGGCGAGTGGGACGGCTATGGTCGCCGATATTCGCCCGGGTGCCGGAGGTTCCAATCCGAGATATTTTTCCGAGGTTCAGGGGGCGTTGCTGTTTGAAGCTGATGACGGGGCACATGGAAGGGAGTTGTGGCGCACCGACGGCACAAAGGAGGGGACGATGCTGGTCTGCGACATTAACGCCGGCAGCGAAAATTCATACCCTTCCAATTTCAGGGTGGTAGACGGGGTGTTGTTGTTTCGTGCCACCGATAACCGCTACGGGCGGGAATTATGGCGCAGTGACGGTACGCCGGAGGGGACCTTCATGGTAAGGGACCTCAACGACGGGCCGGCCGATGCTTTTTGACAACCGTCTTTTCCGATCCGACCACAAAAGAAAAGGGACTTACCGTAAGGCAAGTCCCTTTTATTATTTTTGGTAGCGGGGGGAGGATTTGAACCTCCGACCTTCGGGTTATGAGCCCGACGAGCTACCGAACTGCTCCACCCCGCGTCGACGGTGTGTGAAGATACACAATCGTTTGAGGCTTGTCAACCCTGCTTTGAAAGAAATTTTACAATCCCTTTGTTTTGCACGGTTGCCGCCGGAGTTCGAGGCTGGTAGAATGTTGGAGATTTTCAGCGAAAGGGATGCCGCCGTTGTCAAAAACTTCCTCCAAATCAGCCTATAACCGACTTTGCGCCCGCTGTCTGCGCGAATGCCGGCAGCCTGAAGGCACCCTTTTGATCAACTGTCCCCGTTTTATGCCCCGCCCTTTCAAGGTCAAGGGTTACCGGTTCGATCAGCTCGATCTCTTTGGCTCCCCTCGCAAATAAGTCAGGTTTAGATACCGAATCGGTCAACTGTGCTGCCTGAAAAAAGCCTTGATTTCCAGTTTCAAAGCCACCCACCGACTCTGGTGCGATCTTCCTGTTGCTCCTGTCTGCAGGAGTTGTCGTCGTGAGGACGAGAGCCGGGTTGATCGGTTTTCTCGCTCAAATAATGGGCGGTTTTTCCTTACGGCTGAACTCTGATCGAGATCGACCGAGGCTGTTTCCGCTCAAGCATCGAGGCGGTCGAGAAAACCGGTGATGAAATGGGTGAACTTCTGCGGCTCCACCAGAAAGGAGTCGTGTCCGTAATCCGATTCGATGAGGTGGTATTCGACCGGTTTGCCCTGCCTGTCGAGAATGTCTGCCACTTCTTCGGCCTCCCGGGGTGGGTAGAGCCAGTCGGAGGAGAAGGTAAACCACAGCGACGGGCACTGGATGCGGTCCAGGGCCTGTTCGCGGCTGTCGTAGTTCCACGCCACGTCGTACAGGTCGAGGGCTTTGGCCAGGTAGAGAAACGCGTTGGTGTCGAAGCGGTCGATAAAGGCGCGGCCGTTGTATTCCAGGTAGCGCTCGACTTCGAACTGTCCAAAAAAATCGAACATGCCGTCGCGGGCGGAGAACCTTCTGTCGAACTTCAGGTGCATGGAAGCGCTGGATAGAAAGGAGATATGGCCGATGGCCCGCCCGAGGGCCAAGCCGTCTGCAGGGGGGTGTTCGGGGCGATAATTGCCCTTTTTCCACATCGGGTCGTTGAACACCGCTTGTCGCGCGAGGGCGTTGAGGGCGATGGCCATGGGTGATGTGCGCCCCGTTCCTGCAATGGGAATGATGGAGCGAACCCGCTCGGGATACAGAACCCCCCACTCCAGGGCCTGCATGGCGCCCATGCTGCCGCCGATGACCGTTACCAGTTTCTCCAGGCCGAGATGGTCGATGAGGCGTTTCTGGGCGCGAACCATGTCCCGCACCATAATGACAGGAAAACCCAGATTGTAGGGGCGCCCGGTGCGGGGATTGACACTGGTCGGTCCGGTGGATCCGCCGCAGGAACCGATGACGTTGCTGCAGATAACATAGTAGCGGTTGGTGTCGAGTACTTTGCCGGGGCCGATCATGTCGTCCCACCAGCCGGGTTTGCGGTCCTCGGGGGTGTGCTTTCCGGCGGCGTGGGCGTCACCCGTCCAGGCGTGGGTTACCAGGATGGCGTTGGACCGGTCGGCGTTGAGTTGACCGTAGGTTTCGTATGCCAGGGTAATGGGCGCGACGAGCAGACGACCGCTTTCCAGGCGCAGGTCGCCGTTGAAGTCGATATGCCGGGTTTTTACGATGCCTACTGATTGCTCCAAGATCAAAACCTTTTAGATGCAAAATGGCCCCTTCCCGGGGAATGGGGAGGGGCCATGAGGATGACATTGTATCCTGCTGCATGCGGCTCCATCCTCATCTCTCCCCCTTCCAGGGGTAGGAATTAGCACCTGACATCCGCGTCGACGGATCGGTTGCTGTGGTTTCGCAGGGCCTGTCCCTCCACCACTCTCGATAAAGACAGTTCTATTTTTCAGGTATGTTGCGAAAACTCTAAAGGAGAGCTTCGAAAAAGTCAATCCTTCTCTCCAGAGGATCGTCCTGCAGGACTGTCTTGCCGAGCCGCTGATCTGATGGAATACTCAGGGAAGTCTCATTGCCGGGAGAGCGTGCTTTTTTCATCTTCGACAGGTGGAATGATGGCTTGCCGTGCGGTTGCTCCCATGTCGCAAAGCTGCGCGAAACTGTATTTTTCCAGCACCTTTAGCAATTGCGCGCGTGCTTCGTGCCAAACCTGATTGACAGGACAATACGGCTCGCGGTCGCAACTGGTCTGATCTGCAAGGCAGAGATTGAGATACAGAGGCCCTTCCTCGGCCTTGATGACGTCCAGCAGGCTGATGTCGGCGGGGTCCTTTGCAAGGGAAAACCCCCCTCCGACTCCTCTATGGGAGCCTACTATGCCTTGTTTTATAAGAGGTTGGAGTATTTTTGTTAGGAAGGCCGGTGTGATTTCCTGCTCCCGGCAGATATCTTTCTTCAAGACGATCTCGCCATGCGGCTGACTGGCCATGAACAGAACGGCCCTTATGGCATATTCAGTTGCTCTGGTTATGATCACTACGCATTCCTCGAAAAAGGTGACTTTAAAGGTTATGAATAGCCTTTTCCGGATCGGTTGTCAATATTCAAATTATGTTTTGGCTGCAAAATTGTATATCCTTAGACGAGGTCCATGACCCCGGTCTTAAAAACTCTGGAAAACGGCAGGAGGGCTGTTTTATGATGGCTTTGGAATCAAACCCGGTATTCTTGGCGGAGGTAAATTATGGAAAAAGTGGCTCTGGTAGATTTTAATGGTGAGGCCATGTGCTTTGTGCACGTCCCCCTTGGCGACTGTCTGCGGGATGGTTACAAAATCATCACATTTTAAGATATGAATCTTTTGCAAATGCATCGTGACCTCGAAGGGGAATCTCTGAGGGCGGTATGAAGATTCTTCTCTTGCATATTTCGGAAGGGGCGAAGTGCCTGCCGGTGGCGCCTTTGGGAATGGCATGCGTGGCAGCGGCAGCCGCCCGGGCGGGGCATCAGGTGCATCGGCTTGTTTTGCCGCCGGAGGAGATGAAGGCGCGACTGCCCGGACTGCTGTCGAGGCTGGCTTTCGATGCCATCGGTATTTCGGTGCGCAATATCGATGACCAGAGGCGGGTCGATCCGGTTTTCTTCCCACAACAGGTGCGGCGGGTCGTTGACTTGTGTCGTCGCTGCAGTTCGGCTCCGTTGATCGTCGGCGGAGCCGGTTTCAGCATATTTCCTCAACGGATCCTCGACTATCTCGGAGCCGATTACGGTATCCGGGGAGAAGGGGAAATTTCCTTTGTCGATTTGTTGGATCGTCTACAGAACCATCAACCGGTGGAGGACATCGGCGGTCTGGTGCTTCCGGGCCGTTCCACGGCAGCACCGGGACGCTTCCCGGATCTTGCAACGGTACCTTTGCCCCTTCCGGGAAGGGATCTTCCGTTGCCGGCGCCATCGGCCGATTTATGGGTCCCCTTTCAGACGAGGCGCGGCTGTGCCATGGATTGCAGCTACTGCTCCACGGCTTCGATTGAAGGGCGGCCTTTGAGAAGGCGCCCGATCGGACAGGCAGTTGCCAACCTGAAGGAATATCTTGCCGCGGGGTATCGGCAATTTTTTTTGGTCGACAATACCTTCAACCTTCCGGAATCCTATGCCGTGGAGTTGTGTGAAACCATGCAGGCGGCAGGCTGCTCCTGTGTCTGGAAAGCGATCGTCTATCCATGGCGGATGAGCGAAAGGCTTGTGCGGGCCATGGCCGGGGCGGGGTGCGAAGAGGTCAGCCTCGGATTTGAAAGCGGTTCCCCCGGGGTGTTGCGGCGTATGAACAAACGCTACAATCCGGAAGATGTAATCGGCGTTTCGCGCCTCTTTAGCCGGTATGGCATAAAACGTTTGGGATTTCTGTTGTTAGGTGGGCCCGGCGAGACCCGCGATACGGTACTGGAGAGTTTGCAATTCGCAGACGATCTGGAATGCGAAGCGCTCAAGATCACGGTCGGCTTGCGTATCTACCCGGGGACACCGCTGGAGGGGGTGGCCCTGCGGGAAGGCGTCATAACGGCCGCAACCGATTTGCTGAGGCCGACCTTTTATCTTGCTCCGGGGCTGGAGGCGTGGCTGCCGGCCACCGTGGCCGCATGGGCGGCCGAGCGGCCCCACTGGTTGTACTGATCGGGAGCCCCTGTTCGTTTGACGCGGGGAGGGATGCTCCTTCCGATGGTTTTTTTATTATGGAGGGAATGTGACAAACAGACGTATGTACCGCTTACTGATCGTAGCACTGTTGATCTTTCTGCCGTTGTCCGGCCATGCCAAACAGACCGTATGCGAAGCCCCCCTTTCTCTGTGGAAGGACCGATCGGCAAAACGCGCCATTCAGGATTTTGTCAGACGTGTGACCGACCCCGCCGACGGGGCCTACGTGCCTCCGGGGGACCGCATTGTCACCATCGATATGGACGGAACCCTGGTATGCGAGCGACCTTCTCCCGTCGGGATGGTCTTTGCGGAAAAACTTCTCAAAGACTTGTCCGGCGCGTCCCAATTGCAGGGACGGGAGCCTTATGAAGCCGCGCGCCGAGACGAGTTGCGGCAAATGCGGAGGGAGCATTTCGAGCTCTTTTTTGGTCTGTCCGGTGCCGGGCTCGGAGAAAATACCGTCCGGCGCAAGGTGCAGACCATGGTCAGGGAAGATCGCCATCCGCGGTTCGATCGCCCCTATCGAGAGCTTTTTTATCGCCCCATGCTGCAACTGGTCCGTTACCTGGTGCAGAACGAATTCGTGGTTTACGTTCTTTCGGGCTCGGATCAGACTCTGGTGCGCGTCCTGTGTGCCGAGCAGCCGGCACTGGCTGCCTTGCCGCCATCCCGGTTTGTCGGCACTCTGGTCGCTCTCGATGTCGACTACCGGCCCGAAGGTCCGGTCTATTATCGGCTGGCCCGGGAGCTCGAACCGGTCAATCTGCGCAAAGGCAAGGCTCTCAATATTCTCTACCGCATCGGCCGGAACCCCATCCTGGCCATCGGCAACAGCTCTGGCGATTGCGGCATGCTGGCGGCCACCCGCGCTGCCGAATATCCTGTCACCCTGCGCATGCTTCTGAACCATGACGATGCCAAGCGGGAATATGCCTATTCCCGTGCGTCAGGTTCCAATACCGGTTTTTGCCGGGAGCAGGCCGGTGCCGATATTCTTTCCATCAGTATGCGGGATGATTTCGAACAGGTTTTCGCTTTTGACTCCGCGCCCTGAAAACCTTTTCTCACGCCCGTTCGCTCTGTTCACCCAGGCCGCAAGGAGGCTCGGCGGACCCTCGGAATATTCCGGATAACGTAAAATATTATTGTTTTTTTGCATAAGGCACGGCAGTAACCCCAAAGGTCAGAATTAAGGCGCCAAACGTAAATCCTGACCAAAAAAGGATACTGCCGTGCACCAGGGGGCGCTGCTACGGATCGGGAAAAACGTCGGCGAAGTTACCGCACCAGTCGCAGGTCGGAAAGAGGGGCAGGCTATTACATAAAAGTGGCCTGCCCCTTAAGCGACCTTGCGTATCGGCTCTGTTTCTTCTGAAATCTTGAGTGATTGCATGTGAAAAGAGAAGCCGTGTTTTCACAGCGCGCTGATGTCCATCCGGAGTTCCCGGGTAAAAACGAGTTATTCCTTTTCGAAATCGGAGAAAGCTGTCGTTTTGTAATGGTTTTCGCCTACGTATCGCAATAATTTCCGGAACCGCTTCGTGGGTATGTAACCTTTTACGTCAATAATCGGTTTACCGCGAATGTCCAGAAACAAGGAGGTGGGAGTGTAGTTGATGCGATAGTCTTCTTTTAAGTCTTTCTGCCGGCTGATATCGACCTCCACCAGGAGAAACCGCTCGTTCAGGATAGAGATAATATCCTTATTCTGAAAAACCTTGCGTTCCATCTCCCTGCAATAGTAACACCAGGGGGAGGTGAAAAAGATAAGCAAAGGCTTTTGGGCGTCTTTGCTTTTTTGAAGCGCGATTTCATAATCCAGGCAATTCAGGTTGTCGGCGGCGTACAGGCACACCGGACATACCAGCCACAAATAAGCTACGAGCGCGATGCAGACCGGAAGGAAATAAATCCGTGTTCCCGTCTGACCGGCGTGTAAACGAAGAGAAAGCATTTTAAGGAGGCATCCCGACTGGGTCGGGATGCTCGAGCTTTCCTTCCAAAAAGCTGCTCTTTTGTCGGGACGCTGGTCGTTCATGGCATCAGGGCTGACCCTTTTCGTAGGTGTTGAAATTCATGGTCTTATATTTCTGCTCCGCTACAAACTCCAGCATGCGTTCAAAACGCGCTTTGGCTATCACATCTTTTTCCCGCAAAGCCATCGATCCGTCGGGAGCAATAAAGATATGGGTGGGCGTGTAATCAACCTCGAACAGCTTTGCCGTCGGTTTCTCTTTGTCCAAATCGACTTCGACGGGAATAAAATGTTGGTTGATGAAACTTATGACTTTCGAATCCTTGTAAACCCTGCGCTCCATTTTCTTGCACCGGTAGCAATACGGCAGATGGAATAATATGAGCATGGGCTTTTTAAGCTCCTTCTGTTTTTTCAGCCCCTGTTCATAGGTCAGCCAATGCACACCATTTTCAGCGGCTGTTGCCGGAGCCGCAAAATGCGTCAGCGTGACAAAGGCCGCCAGAGCGATAAGTATGATCTTAATACCTTTCATGGTCTCCTCGCTTATGCACGGTTCCTGGTTTGGTAGCCCCGGTTGAATCATGAGGCTTCGTCGCGAAACCGTCAGGTGTACAGATAATCAAGTCGAGCGCAGGTCCTTGCCCTGCAAACATACTTGCAGTTTGTCGAAGTGCAAGTTAAAAACGGTAGCTCACCATAAAACTGAACGTATCCATGGTATGGGATACTTCGGAGCCGTAGAAAGGATTCGAACTATCCATCGCGCCGTCGTTGGTTTCGGTATTGGTAAAGGCATGTTCGTAAGCGAAATCGAAGTCCCACTGCTTCCAGGTATAGGTACATCCCACGGTGGCGTGGTGTTCGACAAGAGCTGGGAAAATCGGGCTCAGGTTGACATTGCTGACCGGAGTGTTGCCGTAATTATAACCAGCGCGGACCGTGAAGGACTCGGTCAGCTCGTACGCCGCTCCGATAGCCACCACGATTTGATCGTCCCAGTCCATCTCAAAGGGGACCTTCAACTTTTCATAACCCGGCGGCACGGGGCCGTCCGGGTCGCTGGCCGTAACCGTAACGGTTTTGATGGCGGAGCTCCAGTTGATCCAACTCAGGTCCAGAGCCAGCAGCAGCTTGGGGGTAGCCCGGTAGGCGACGCCGGCTTCCACCTGTCGGGCCAGGTAAAACCGTCCATCTTTACGTCATCGTATTTTACCTTGCCCATGGGACCGAAATTCTGGGTGAGTTCGCCGTCGTCAAAATCGATAGAGCTTTCGGACGTGTAAGTGGCGCCCACCGACCATTTGTCGTTGATCTGGTAGCTGATGCCGAAACGTCCGGAGAAGGTGAAACTGCTCAGATCTTTCACCTTGTGCCCAATGGTGTTGGGGAAAAAGTCATACTTGATGGTGGCATAGCCTGCAAACAGGCTTGCTCCCATGGTTAATTTATCGGTGACGTTATACGCCACGGTGGGTGAAAACCTGACGAATCCGACCTCGGACATGAGGTCGTCCTTCATACCGGGGTAGTATGCCGTATTAACTTCAACGTCTTTAAAATCGACACCCATGCCGCCCTGTGCGAAGACGCCGACCCCTAAGGACCACCGGCTGGTCCCGAGGCGTTGGGCATAACCTATGAATGGCACCGGGAAAACCTGAAATTCGTTGTCCACGTTGCTTCCGCCGATAGGTGTGTCTTCCATGTCGGGAAACATCAACGCACTGCCGACGGAAATGACGCGATTACACGTTGTCGCCAGCTGCGCCGGATTACCCGCTATGGCCGTGCAACCCGCCGGAACCGCTACATCCGCGCCGCCCATGCCGGCAGAAACTGCGCCCGTTCCGATCATGTTCATGCCGTTGGTCGCCAGGGCGGTCAGCGGCGTAAACAACATCAAAGTCACCACGATTAAACCCGGAAAAACTCTCTTTTTCATCCCCTCTCCCCTTAATTAATAGTAGATATCGATAGGTCCAGACTATCAGAGGCCGTCCGACAGTCCAGAGCTTGTGGATACCTCTCTTCAATCCCGGGACGCGCCTGCTCGACAGGAAACATATCGTCTGTTGTCCGCCGGCAGTTATTTTCTTAAAATCTTGCCGAGCCCGGAGAGTGAACATCTTTCGATTTGCACAAGCGACAGTCTTCTTGCGCCCGGTTTGAATCTCGGTCGAAATAAATATGCGGGTGAACCCAAAGGGGTCACCCGCTGCGAATTTAAATGAACAGATTGTTGTCCGAGCTTTCCGAGGCTTCAAGGTAGGCGGCTACCCCGCCGCTTTGCACGCCGTCGATGAGCTCCTCCTGGCGAATGCCCATCAGGTCCATGGACATCTGGCAGGCTACGATGTTGACGCCGCCCTGGATGGCCATCTCAATCATTTCCTCCAGGGCCGGCACGTTGTGCTTTTTCATGATGCCGCGGATCATCTTGCCGCCCATGCCGCCCATGTTCATGTTGGACAGGGGCAGTTTTTTGGAGCCGCGGGGCATCATCCAGCCGAAGGCCTTTTCGATGAGGTTTTTGCGGACACCCTTCACCTTGTTGGATTTGCGCAGGGCATTGAGCCCCCAGAAAGTGAAGAACAGGGTGACTTTGCGGCCCATGGCCAGAGCGCCGTTGGCGATGATGAAGCTGGCGATGACCTTGTCCAGGTTGCCCGAGAAGACGATGATGGTTTTGTCGTTACCGGCGGCGACAGGAGCCGCTTCGGGTGTTTGACCGGCCTTTTCGATAACCGCTTTGACGATGCCTTTTTGCACCGAAATGTCGCGTACCACGTTGCCGGTGCTGCGCGCCCAGGCCGGAGCATCGTTCATGAAGCCCGGGTCGCTGGCGGTAATCGACAGCGCTTCGCCCGGCTGCAGGACATCCATCTCTTTCTTGAGCCGCATGACCGGTCCGGGACATTGAAGCCCGCAGGCGTTGACTTCGACGACTTTGGTGGGATTCGCGCTGCTCGGTTGCGTCATGGGAATAACCTTCTGTTCAGTTTGTGTTGCGGGGGCGGGTTTGGCCGCCTTGTGCTTGGTTGTCGATACATGCCAGATTTCGTAGCCGCCGGACAGGTTGTAGACATTGTCAAAGCCTTTGCCTGCCAGAACGCGTGCCGCCTGGTAGGCGATGAGCCCGACGCGGCAGTAGAGGACGACTTTCTTGTCGCGGGGGACTTCGTCGAGCCGGTCGCGCAGTTCGGCCTGCGGGATGTTGACCGAGCCGGGCATCACGCCGCTGGCGCACTCCGCCGGCGTACGTACGTCGAGCAGGAAGTATTCCGAAGGATTGGCTTCGATGTCGGTCCATTTGACGGTTTTGATCAAGCCGTCAAGGACGTTCTGGGCGACGAAGCCGGCCATGTTGACCGGATCCTTGGCCGACGAATAGGGCGGCGCATAGGCGTGCTCGATCTCCGTCAGGTCGTCCACGGTCATGTTCCCCTTGATGGCGGTGGCGATGACGTCGATGCGTTTGTCGACGCCGCTGTAGCCGGTGCCCTGGGCGCCCAGCACCTTGCGGGTGTCCGGCGAGAAGAGCACCTTGAGGCACATCTTCATCGCTCCGGGGTAGTAACCGGCGAAGTCGTTGGGATGGATGATGACCGAATCGAAAGGAATCTCGTGTGCCTGACACAGTTTTTCCGAGGCGCCGGTCATGCCGATGGTGAGATCGAACACCTTGGCGATGGCGGTTCCCATGGTGCCGTTGTAGGCGCGGATCGTCTCGCCGTGCATGTTGTCGGCGGCAATGCGGCCCTGCTTATTGGCCGGACCGGCCAGGGGGATGGTGGTGTTCTTATTGGTCAGGGGGTGCATGACCTCGATGGCGTCACCTGCGGCAAAAACACCTTCCTTGTTGGTTCTGAGGCATTCATCCGTGACGATGTGACCCCGTTTGCCCAGCTCGATGCCGGAATCCGCCAGAAAAGCGGTGTTCGGCTTGACCCCGATGGAAAGCAGAACGAGATCCGCTTCTATCGTTTTGCCGCTGGAAAGCTTGGCGACCACGCCGCCGGCTCCCGGCGTGAATTCGCTGACGCCATCCTCCAGTTGCAGGTCGACCCCGTGCATGGCCACTTCCCGGTGCACCATGGAGGCCATCTCGAAGTCGACCACGTTCATGGCCTGCTTTGCCATTTCCACGACCGTTACGTCGATACCTCGGAATTTGAGGTTCTCCGCCATCTCCAAACCGATGAAACCGGCACCTACGACCAGGGCTTTTTTGACCTTGCCTTCGTCCACCATGGCGCGGATCGTGTCGGTATCGGGAATGGTCCAGAGGGTGTGGATGGCAGGATGGTCGCTGCCGGGAATGGGCGGTTTTACCGGAGAACCTCCGGGAGCAAGAAGCAGCTTGTCGAACGTCTCATCATACTCACGGCCGGTCTTGAGGTCCTTGGCCTTGATGCTTTTGGTTTCGGGGTTGACGGCCAGCACCTCGTTGCCGGTGCGTACCTCTACACCCATAAGCTCCTTGAACGCTTCGGGGGTCTGGACGATGAGTCGCTCCCGCTCCTTGATCTCGTCGCCGATGTAATAGGGCAGGCCGCAGTTCGCGTAAGAGACATAGTCGCCCCTTTCGAATACGATGATTTCTGCCGTTTCGTCCAAACGTCTGAGGCGGGCCGCTGCGGACATGCCTGCGGCAACGCCACCCACAATCAGATATTTTGCCATTCTGGCCTCCAAACAAAGA
>ERZ1673962.666-NODE-666-length-21644-cov-12.510445_pt1 | contig 21644 bp, 18 predicted proteins | sample MGYA00580188_ERZ1673962 | MGnify/ENA primary metagenome ERZ1673962 (study PRJEB41334, sample SAMN05608104) | rock metagenome | biome: terrestrial subsurface; feature: shale formation; material: shale | place: USA: Pennsylvania ... | reverse complement strand
CTACCTGCTGTTCCGCAACGGCCTGACACCGCCGCACATCGCCGCCGGCATCAACCTCAACATGCCGGTCATCGGCAGCCTGCTTCGCCGCGGCGGCGCCTTCTTCATGCGCCGTTCGTTCAAGGGCAACCCGCTTTATACCTCGGTGTTCAACGAATATCTGCACACCTTGTTCAGCCGAGGCTTTCCGGTCGAATACTTCGTTGAAGGCGGTCGCTCACGGACCGGGCGGATGTTGCAGCCAAAGACCGGCATGCTCGCCATCACCCTGCGCAGCTACCTGCGCTCGTCGCGTCTGCCAATCCTCTTCGTGCCGGTCTACATCGGTTACGAGCGAGTGCTCGAAGGCCGCACCTATCTGGGCGAATTACGCGGCGCGGCGAAGAAAAAGGAATCGATCTTCGACATCTTCAAGGTCATCGGCGCGCTGAAGCAGCGCTTCGGCCAGGTCTGGGTGAACTTCGGTGAACCGCTGAAACTCAACGAATTTCTCGACCAGCAGCAGCCTGGCTGGCGCAAGCAGGATTTGGCACCGAACTTCCGCCCCGACTGGCTCAACGAGGCCACCAACAAGCTGTCCGAACGCATCGCCCAGCGGCTCAACGAAGCCGCCGCGGTCAATCCGGTCAACCTGGTGGCGCTGGCGATGCTCTCCACCAGCCGTCAGGCCTTGGATCGCCGTTCACTGGCGCGAATCCTCGACCTCTACCAGAACTTGCTTAGGGCCGTGCCCTACTCGCCCCACACCACACTGCCGGAAGGTGATGGCGAGGCGCTGATCAGCTACGTGAAAGAACTCGACCTGCTGGCCGAACAGAAGGATGCGCTAGGCAACATCCTCTATCTGAATGAGCAAAACGCCGTTCTGATGACCTATTACCGCAACAACGTAATGCACATCTTCGCCCTGCCAGCGTTGCTGGCGAGCTTCTTCCAGAGCAGCTCACGCATCAGCCGAGAACAAATTCTGCGTTTCACCGAGGCGCTCTATCCATATCTGCGCGCCGAGTTGTTCATCCGCTGGGAGCCAGAAGAGTTGCCTGCAGTGATTGATCAATGGCTGGCAGCCTTCGTCGAACAGGGGCTGCTCAAGCGCGACGGCGAAACCTACGTGCGACCGGCGCCAAGCTCGCGTCAGTTCGTCCTGCTGACCTTGCTGGCGCGGACGATCATGCAGACGTTGCAACGCTTCTACATGGCCATTGCGCTGCTGCTCAACAGCGGCCAGAACACCCTTGACGCTGAAGAGTTGGAAAACCTCTGCACGGTCATGGCTCAGCGCCTGTCGATCCTGCATGGCCTGAACGCGCCGGAGTTCTTCGACAAGAGCCTGTTCCGCCACTTCATCAAGAGCCTGTTGGACCAGGACGTGCTTCAGCAGGACGGCGCGGGCAAGCTCGGCTACCACGCCAAGCTTGGCGAACTGGCCGAGGGTGTCGCCAAGCGCGTACTGCCGGCCGAGATCCGTCTGTCGATTCGTCAGGTCGCGTTGGAGCGGCACGACGAGGAACACCCCTCGGACTGATTGCGCTCGAAGCTCAAGCACGGGCGCTTGCAGCCAATTCCTCATTGGCAACCACGCTAAGGACGCCCAGGCTTAATGCCGAAACGTTCGATTGATGACAGACGCGGCACCCATACTCAGCAGGTCACCCACCGAAAATGTCGGCGGCCTGCCGAGAGGGGACTGTATGACGCACAGCCGTGTGATCGCCTTGTCGCTCGTCTTGGGGATGGGCGGTTGCGCGACGCCCAGCCTGACCAACCTAACACCCTCCTCGGTTGCCCGCTCACCGGTGCCGCTTTACCCGTTGCGAGCGCAAGTGGATGTGCGTGGCAATCGCATCGCACAGGTCAACGTAGTCATCAATGGCACGCCCTGGGCCATGATGCCGTTGCCGAGTGATCAATACGCGGTGGGCTACTTCGCCGACACCTGCGAAACCAACATTCCCTATCACTTCAGTGTCGGTTATCAGCGCCGCAACTGGCTCGGCTCCGGCTATTCGAGCACCGTCCATGAGAAACGCTTTCCGGAAGCTTCCGGTTACGTCATGAACGTCACTGGAGACCCGCTGCCCAGTGATTGCGCCGCCTCCATCGGCCTGACCCTGCGTGTGGATAGTACGGCCGACGAGGTGGATACCGAGCCGGGCGACGGCAACTGCCGATCCATTTCCAATCGCTGCACACTGAGAGCGGCGGTGATGGAGAGCAACGCGCACCAGGGCCACGATTTGATAGAGGTGCCGTCAGGGCATTACGTGCTCTCGTTGACCGGCACAGAGACCGCAGACGTGCCGAACGACGCGGTTGGCGATTTGGACATCACGGATGGTCTGACGCTATCGGGCCTCGGGCGAGCCGCGAAAAACGATGATTTGCAAGTCATCATCGACGGCGGGGCCATCGACCGGATTTTCGATATTTATGCTGCCGCGCCGAGGGCGGTAACGCTCAGCTATCTGCGGCTGGAAAACGGCAGGCCCATGGGCAGCGGCGGCGGCGCGATATGGAATCGAGGCAACCTGCGCATGGACCGGATGCTGTTACGCGGCAACACCATCGACCATGAACTGGAAACCTCCTGCGCGGCCTTTCCCAGCCTACGCCTGTGCAACCGTGGCGCGGGATTGTTCAACGAGGGAAAGGCGCTGGTGGCGCGCTCGACCATCGAACAGAATTCGACCGGGCACCAGTCCGGCCATGGCGGTGGCATTTCCAATATGGGCTCGGCGGCGCAGCTGTATCTGCGCAACAGCCTGATAACCGCCAATGACGCTCGCTTTTGGGGTGGGCTGCTGAACTATCAGGGCACCGTCGACATTTTGAACAGCACCTTTGTCGACAATCGCAGTACCACCGGTGGTGTCCGAGCCGCAGAAATCGGCAACATCGACGGCAAAGTCTCGGTCCGTAACGCGACCTTCAGCAATCACTCGCAGCTGTTCAGCCATTCGGGTACTGGCGAGTTCCGCCTGGCCAACAGCCTGGTCGAAATCCGCACCTTCGGCGACATGCCGTTCTGCAGTGGCGCGCTGACCAGTGGCAGTTTCAATGCCATCGGTGGCTCCGGAGGAGGACTCTTCGACTTCTTGGGTGGCTGCGGCTTCACACCCACCACCGCGGACGAAGCGGGGGTTCGCCTGGCGCTCGGATCACTGCAGGACAACGGAGGTCCGACCCGCACCGTCGCGCTGCGCGAGCCGTTCGAAGACAGCCCCTATTTCGACCCCATCGACATGGGCGGCGTGCTTTGCCCGGACACCGACCAGCGCGGCAACCCGCGTGACGATCGGCAGTGCGACCCGGGCGCTTTCGAGTTCTGACCCGCATGGCCGGCAGTCAGGTGCCGAGCACCTCCAGCTTGGCACGTATGAAGTCTGAATGCGGCACATACAACAGATCGGCGATACGGCGGATCAGGTGGTCTTCGTATCGGTGGATATCGCCATCGGCGGCGGCGACGCGCCATAGCGTTTTGATCAGAACAAATTTATCGTCCATCGAATATTGAGCGTTGATCAGCGTAGTGAATTCATACAGCGACGTCGATCGCTCGGCGGATTCCTGCGCGGAGGCGACCAGCGATTCGAGCTCGCCGTCTTCCAACCCCGAGCCGAGGCGGATGGCTTCGATAATGGCTTTTTGTTCGCCTGCATCGCTTTCGTAATCCGCACGGCCGACTTCGATCAGCAGCGCCGCTGCGGCCACTTCAACGCTGTGTCCCGTAGGCTGATCTTCCCCACTGCGGTCGATCAGCGACTTGAGTGCTTTGAGCATGGTTTCATTCCTCTACACGGGTTGGTATTCGAACGGATCCGCGGCGAAGGCTCAGCCGCAATCGTGTCGTCGGCAGCGCGTAGCGGATGTTCGCTTTGGCAGATTGATGAATCCGCCTCATGATGGTCTTTTGTAGCCGTGAAGCGGGTAAAAGTTGCACCAACGCGACCGTTATAGCGCCCCGCACCTGCGCTAGACCGAGCGGCAGACATCGCTGGATGCCGCCGGCCGGCAGCGAATGTCGCGGACGAGCGTCAACGAAACGGTCGAAACAAGCTGCTGCCACCGTTTGGCACGCCGCGCCCGGCCTATTAAGCTCGCTGCATCACTCAGAGGATTTGTCCATGCTACGCACCACTGCTTTGCTCACCGGTTTGATCCTCTCCGCCAGCGCTTGGGCGCTTTCGCTGTCCGACCTAAGCCAGGGCGATGCCAGCATGGCACTCAAAGACGCGCTCAGTCAGGGCACCAAAGTCGCGGTGCAGCAGCTCGGGCGACCAGGCGGTTTCGGCAATGACCCGGCGCTGCGCATCGAGCTGCCGGGCAACATCGGCAAGGCCTCGAGCTTGCTGAAAATGATGGGCATGGGCGCCCAGGTCGAACAGTTGGAAACCGGCATGAACAAGGCCGCCGAAGCCGCTGTACCGCAAGCGCAGGCGTTGCTGCTGGATGCGGTGAAGAAGATGACCGTAGCCGACGCCAAGGCCATTCTTGCCGGTGGCAACGACTCGGCAACGCAATACCTGAACAAGACCAGCCGTGACGAGATTCGTGCCAGGTTCATGCCGATCATCAAGCAAGCGACCGACAAAGTCGGCGTCGCCCAGCAGTACAACGCGCTGGCCGGTAAGGCATCCGGGCTGGGCGCGATCGACGCCAAGTACGGCACTGTCGAAGGCTACGTGGCCGAACAGGCGCTCGACGGGCTGTTCACCGTCATTGCCGAACAGGAGGCAGCCATTCGCCAGAATCCAGCACAGGCCGCCACCAGTGTGGCGAAAAAGGTGTTCGGCGCATTGATGGGTAATTGATCAAAGGTTTCAAGGCTGCACACGATGTATCACGGAGAAAAATTCAACGCCTGGACGCACCTGACCGGTGGTGTGCTAGCGCTCATCGGAACGGTATGGTTGCTGGTCCTGGCAGCCATGGATGGAGACCTGACGAAGATCGTCAGCGTCGCCATCTACGGCTTCACCCTGGTGCTGCTGTACAGCACTTCGACGCTTTATCACAGCGTCCGTGGCCGCGCCAAAACAGTGATGCAAAAGCTCGATCACCTGTCGATCTATCTGTTGATCGCCGGCAGTTACACACCCTTCTGCCTGGTGACCCTGCGCGGCAGCTGGGGCTGGTGGCTGTTCGGGATCGTCTGGTCACTGGCGGTCATCGGCATGCTGCAGGAGATCAAACCGCGGTCGGAAGCGCGGGTGCTGTCGATTGTCATCTACGCGGTCATGGGCTGGATTGTGCTAGTGGCGGTCAAACCACTGCTCGCCGCACTCGGCACTGCCGGCTTCAGCTGGCTGGTTGCCGGCGGCGTGCTCTATACGGTGGGCATCGTCTTCTTTGCCTATGATCAGCGCTTCCGCCACTGGCACGGCATCTGGCACCTGTTTGTCATCGGCGGCAGCCTGCTGCATTTCGTGGCCATCCTGCGCTATGTGGTCTGACCCCGTTCAGCTGAGCGTGTCGATCACAGTTCGTGCATACGATTGACCTGTTGCGCCAGCCGCATGGTCTCGTGCTCCTCGAGCTGGAGCATCTCGCCGAGCAGCTCGCTCGCCTTGCCCAGTCCAGGCCGTTTTTCCAGCGAGCGATACAGATCGATGATCCGGTTGTGGATGGCGAACACTTCTCGTGAGATATCGTCGACACTCATCTGTGCATAGGCCTCACCGTCGAGGTCCAGCGCTAGCACGTCACCCTCGAGCGCCTCGGGCAGCCGGGCTTGCAGGGCGCGCGGGTCGGCGTGTTCCTTGATCCGTGCAATCGTACGGGTCAACTCTTGCTCATGCTGCGCGAGATAGACCAGCAGCATCTTGGCCAACGAGTCGCTGCGGTCCTCTGCGCCCTCGGTCATGCAGGTGGACAGTCGGGTATGGGCGTGGCTGGTCCAGTCGAGCAGCTCTTCGCATCGTTCGATGTTCATGGCACCTCCATCCGCCGCGTCTGTTTGCCGAGCAGGATAGCCAGCAAGTTGCAGGTAAAGCGGTAGCCCGATGCAAACACGTGCAGCCCGGATTGGCCAGTGCTGGGTATCGGTCAGCGACGTGTTCACCGTTAACGAACCGCTCCAAAGCCAGCGAACGCTACCGTCCATGATCAGGCACGGGTGTGGAACAGGATGTCGAACGACGTCCAGCCGTCGCGGCTGCTGCAATGGATCTCGCCATGGTGCGCTTCGATGATCGAACGGGTGATGGCCAGGCCCAGGCCGGCGTTGTTCGGGTTGCCCTCACGCCGCGCCGGGTCGACGCGATAGAAACGGTCGAACAGTCGCGGCAAGTGCTGTTCTGGGATGCTCGCACCGGGATTGCCGATGCTCAACGCCACATTCTGGCCGGTCGCCGTGATATCCAGCCCGATCGTGCCGCCATCGGGCGTGTAACGCAGTGCGTTGGACAGCAGATTCGACAGTGCCCGGTGCAGCATGGCGGGATCACCCCGGAGCTGCGCATCACCTGATAGCAGGAAGCGGATACCGCGTTCATCAGCGGTCAGCTGGTAGAAATCCACCAGTTTTTCGCACAACGCGTGCAATTCGATCGATTGCTCCTCGGGGATGATCAGCCCGTTATCAGCTTTCGCCAGGAACAGCATGTCGTCGATCATCCGCGCCATGCGCCGCAATTCTTCCAGGTTCGAGTAGAGGTTCTCCTGATAATCCTCGCGGCTGCGTGCACGGGTCAGCACCACCTCGGTGTGCGTCATCAGGTTGGACAGCGGCGTGCGCAACTCGTGGGCGATGTCGGCTGAGAAGTTCGACAGCCGCACAAAGGCATCCTCCAACCGCGCCAGCATCGCATTGAAGGCCACCACCAGTTGCTGCAGTTCGGCCGGTGTCGACTCGGTCGGGATGCGCTCGGTCAGCGACTTCGCCGACACCGATGCCGCCACCAGCGTGACCTCGCGTAACGGCTTCAGGCCGCTGCGCGCCAACAGCCAGCCGAGCACGCCACTGAGCAGCGCACAGAGCACCAACGCCCCCCAAAGCCAACCCGCAAGGGTGCGCAAGAACACCCTGTGTGTGGTGATATCGAGCGCCAACTCGATGCTCAGCGGCTTCCCCGCCACCTCGACCACACCGGCTTTGCGGCGCCATACCCGGGTTTCACGCCGCACCCCGCCGTCGGAGGAGCCGTGCGCATGCGTTTTCGCCGAACTAGTGGCGCCGCTCGCGGCGAACAGCAACCTGTCCTTGGCGTCGACAATCCTTACCACCAGATCACTATGGCCGCCGAGCAAGGCCTGCAGTTGCGGGCGCAGCGCATCGAATTGGGCTAGGTCATCGACGCCTTTCAGCAGCTCGCGGCCGGCCCGGAGCTTGTCTTCCAGCGTGTGCCGGTCCAGTTCGTCGAAATGGTGCTGACTCAGCTGATAGAAGAAGAAGCCCGCCGCGCCGAGTACGCCGGTGACCGCCAACATGAACATCAGGCTCAGCCTGGCGGTTAGCGACAACTGCTTCATCAGCTTGGGTCCGGCTCGTCGAGCATGTAGCCCATGCCTCGCGCGGTGTGGATGAGCTTGGGCTCGAAACCATCGTCGATTTTGGCGCGAAGCCTGCGAATCGCCACCTCGATGACGTTGGTGTCGCTGTCGAAATTCATGTCCCAGACCTGCGACGCGATCAGCGATTTTGGGAGTACTTCGCCGCGCCGACGCAGCAGCAGCTCCAGCAAGGCGAACTCCTTGGCGGTCAGGTCAATGCGCTGACCGGCACGGATAGCGCGGCGCTTGAGCAGATCCACCTCCAGATCGGCAATGCTCAGCTGGGTCTGCAAAGCAGCCGCACTGCCCCTGCGCAGCAACGTGCGTACCCGCGCCAGCAGTTCGGAAAAGGCGAAGGGTTTGATCAGGTAGTCATCAGCACCCAGTTCCAGCCCCTTGACCCGGTCCTCTACTCGATCGCGCGCGGTGAGAAACAACACCGGCACCTCCTGCCCTGCCGCACGAACCATACGCAGCACTTCCCATCCGTCCAGCCCCGGCATCATCACGTCCAGGATCAGCAGGTCGTAAGGCGTACTCAGCACATGCTGCAAGGCGTCGGTGCCGCTGGTAACACGGTCGACGGAGAATCCTGCCTCACTGAGGCCCTGTTGCAGATAGGTCCCGGTTTTCGGTTCGTCTTCAGCGACCAGAAGCTTCATTCGGCTCGTCCTCTTTTCCATCGTCCAAGTCTGCCGGTATCACCGCTAACGAACCACAAGCTGACAGAAAAGTAATGTTCCGCTCAGCTTGCAGAAAGCCGCATCAGGCTATGTTGGTATTCAGACAAAGCGTTCGTTGTAGCACCTTGACCTTGCCATAAGGACAAGGTTAATGATCAAGCCTAGCCGGACTGACCGGCACCAACGGAGGGCTTCTCATGAATTTCACCCAGCTTCAGGTTCAAGGTATGACGTGCGGTGCCTGCGTTCGACACGTCACTCAAGCATTGAACACCGTTAGCGGAGTCAATGCCGTTGAGGTCGATCTGCAAAGCGGACGGGTACGCGTCGACGGGGATGCCGACAACGCTGCGCTGATTGCCGCGCTGGACGAGGCCGGCTATCCCGCTCAGCTCGCGACCCAGACTACCCCGGACGCCGCACCCAAGAAAGGCTGCGGCAGCGGCTGCGGTTGTCGTTGATTTCTCATTCAGGAGAGCTGTCATGCGTTTCATCAAACCCAAACTCGCGATCATCGCCGCTCTGTTCATGGCCGGCAGCGCCCATGCCGCCGATGTGATCGACGTGCACCGGGACGCCAACTGCGGTTGCTGTAAGGACTGGGTCAAGTACCTGCAGGACAATGGCTACGAAGTCCGCGACCACGTAGAAAGCAACATGTCAGCCGTCAAGCAGCGCCTGGGCGTCGCCCCGCGGCTAGGCTCGTGCCACACCGGCGTGATCGACGGCAAATTCGTTGAAGGTCACGTGCCAGTCGCACAGATCCGTGAGCTGCAGCAGCGCGACGACCTGCTTGGTGTCGCTGCGCCCGGCATGCCAGCTGGCTCGCCCGGCATGGATTATGGCCAGCCGGCCCAGGCCTATCAGGTCATCGGCCTGACCGCCAAGGGCACTGACCTGGTCCTGGCAGACTATCCGGCAGAGTGAATCTGGCCGAAACCTCTTCGCCCGCCTGCCTCAGCGTTGGCGGGCGTAATTGCACTCAGAGCTGACCAAACAGGATCTCCATGCGCAGTACATCCTCGCGCCGTACCTTCGTCAAAAGCCTGGCCGCCGGAGGCCTTGTCGCCGGCCTGGGCGTTTGGCGTCAGCCCGTATGGGCTGTGGCACGCCCCGGCCAGTCGAACGATCAAGGTATATTGGCAGGCACCGAATTCGACCTGACCATCGACTCGCTCGGCGTGAACTTCAGCGGCCGTGAACGCACCGCGATGGCGATCAACGGGAGCATCCCGGGCCCGCTGCTGCGCTGGCGCGAAGGCGACACCGTGACGCTACGGGTACGTAACCGCCTGCCGCAGGACACCTCGATCCACTGGCACGGCATCCTGCTGCCCGCCAACATGGATGGCGTACCGGGCTTCAGCTTCGCCGGCATCGCGCCGAACGGCATGTACGAGTACCGGTTCCACCTCAAACAGAGCGGCACCTACTGGTATCACAGCCATTCGGCCTTCCAAGAACAGCTTGGTGTCTACGGACCACTGGTTATCGATCCGCTCGAGCCCGAGCCCTTCGAATATGCGCGGGACTACGTGGTGATGCTCACCGACTGGACCGATGAAGGCCCGGCGCGCGTACTCGACAAGCTGAAAAAGCAGTCCGACTACTACAACCGCGGACGGCGGACTTTGGGCGACTTTATCAATGATGTGGCGGACCAGGGCTGGCGCGAGACGATGAGTAATCGCTGGGCCTGGGCGAAGATGAAGATGACGCCCACCGATCTCGCCGACATCAGCGGCGAAACCTACACATACCTGCTCAACGGTCAGGCTCCGGACGACAACTGGACTGGCGTTTTCGAGCCAGGCGAACCGGTGCGCCTGCGTCTGATCAACGGCTCGGCGATGACCTATTTCGACTTTCGCATTCCCGGCCTGAAGCTCACCGTGGTGGCTGTCGACGGCCAGCTAGTCGAGCCGGTCGAGGTCGACGAACTGCGCCTGGCTGTGGCTGAAACGGTCGACGTCATCGTCTCGCCGGACGGCAGCCAGCCGGCCTACACGCTTTTCGCCCAGTCGATGGACCGCAGCGGCTACGCTCGCGGCACCCTGGCCCTTCGCCAGGGCCTGAGCGCGCCGGTGCCCGAGCTTGACGCGCGTCCCGAGCTAAGCATGGAAGACATGGGCCATGGCGATCACGGCGATCACGGCGATCACGGCGCGCATGCGGCCCAGCCGTCCATGCAGCACGAAGCGCCACAACACGGCCAGATGGACCACAGCCAGATGCAGCCGTCGAGCATGGGCGGCATGGATCATTCGGCTATGGGCCATGGTGGCGGCGCCGTGGCCAGCGGTCAGATGCAGACGCACCCTGCCAGTGAGAGCGGCAATCCGCTGGTCGACATGCAAACGATGATGCCGGTGCCAAAGCTGGATGATCCGGGTATCGGCCTGCGCGACAACGGCCGCCGAGTACTGACCTACGCTGACCTGCGCAGCACCTTTCCCGACCCGGACGGCCGTGAGCCGACACGCACCATCGAGCTGCACCTGACGGGCCATATGGAGCGCTTCGCCTGGTCATTCGACGGCATTCCGTACGCGAAATCCGAGCCGATCCGTCTCAAGTACGGCGAGCGGGTGCGGTTCGTGCTGGTTAACGACACCATGATGCACCACCCCATTCACCTGCACGGGTTGTGGAGCGACCTGGAGGACGAAAACGGCCATTTCCAGGTACGCAAGCACACCATCGACATGCCACCCGGCTCCAAACGCAGCTATCGCGTCACGGCTGACGCACTGGGGCGCTGGGCCTATCACTGCCACATGCTGATGCACATGGACCTCGGGATGTTCCGCGAAGTCCGGGTCGAAGAATGAAGGAGAACCTCATGAGCATTTTCAAACGCAACTCGCTGATTGCTTTCGGCTTCCTCACGGCCTTGCCCTTTACTGCGCTGCAGGCGCAGACCGAGCACGACGGCCACCATCCGGAAGGAGCCTCGCCGCAGCAATCCGCTCCCCAGGCCGGCCACCCGCAGACGCAACAAGGTGGAATGATGTCCCATGAGGGGATGGGGATGGACCACGAGGGCATGGATCACGACAAGATGATGCAGATGCACAAAGAGCACATGGGGTCCGGGCAGATGGACCACGGCAGCATGGGCAAGGGCCCGCAGCCACCCCAAGGGAGCGACGAAAAGAGCCCCGAGCATGACCATTAAGGTCGCGCTGCTCGGCGCGCTCTGCCTGGCTGCGGCCACCAGCCACGCGCAGGAAACGATGAACCACTCTGGCCATGCCGGTCACCCATCGGCGGCGCCCGCGCCCGCTGAACAGCATGGTCAGCACAACATGCAGCCGGACCACGGCATGATGGATGATCGAGCGATGGATCATTCAGGGCATGCAATGCCGCATCCCCCACCAACGGGTATCCCGCCGGGAGAGGCAACACGCCCCCCGGTCCCAACCCTTAGCCCCGCCGACATCGAGGCGGCCTTTCCCGACATGCCCGATCACGGCATGCATCAGGGCAGCAGCCATTTCATGTTTGTCGCCGACGAGCTGGAATTGCAGGACGCCGACGCCGGAAGCACGCTGGCCTGGGATCTGAGCGGCTGGGCGGGCGGGGACATCGATCGGCTGGCTTTTCGCTCGGAAGGCGAGCGAACCAATGGGCATACCGAAGAAGCGGAACTGCAGCTGCTCTGGAGCCATGCCATCGGACCCTGGTGGGAAACCGTCGCCGGTGTTCGCCAGGACTTCAAACCCGGCTCGCCGCAAACCTGGGCTGCATTCGGCCTGCAGGGAATGCCACTGTATGGGCTGGAAACCGAAGCCACGGCGTTTATTGGCGAGGGCGGCCAGTCAGCGCTCCGGTTGGAAGCCGAATACGACATGCTGCTGACTCAGCGCTGGGTGCTTCAACCCACGGCAGAGATCAATTTACATGGTCGCACGGACGAATCCCGTGGCATCGGCTCCGGGCTCAGCGATGCCAGCATTGGGCTCCGGCTGCGCTATGAAATCAGTCGACAGTTTGCGCCTTACGTGGGCGTCAGCTGGAGCCGGGCTTACGGCAACAGCGCCGAGCTGCAGCGGGCTGAAGGTGAAGACACAAGCGAGGCCCGTCTGGTGGCGGGCATCCGATTCTGGTTCTGAGGTAATGGACGATGCTCAAAACCCTGACGACATTGCTACTGGCTGCATTGGCCTTGATTCTGGCAGCTACTGCCGTGGTGTACTTTGGAGTCGTCAATGTCGCGGCCGACGTTCCGCATAGCGGGCCGATCCGGGCGCTATTGGAGACAGCCCGCCAACGCTCCGTCGCGGTTCGCGCCGAAGCTATAGAGGTGCCAGAACTGAGCAATGCTGAACTGATTCGCTCGGGCGCCGGTAACTACGAGGCCATGTGCGTCGCCTGCCATCTCGCGCCAGGGTCCGGCCCGACAGAACTGAGTAAGAACCTCAACCCTGCGCCGCCGAATCTGACTGACGCCAACCGCAAGCGCGACCCGGCTGAGGATTTCTGGACGATCAAACATGGGATCAAAGCCACCGGCATGCCCGCCTGGGGCCAGAGCATGGAAGATCGCTACATCTGGGAACTGGTCGCCCTGCTCGAGCAGCTGCCAGCGCTAACAGCCATGGAATATAGAACACTGGTGGCAACCAGCAATGGCCATCATCACGGCGGCGGCGAGACTCACATGCCCAGCGGTGCACCCGGTGCTACAGCCGACCACCATGGCGACATGCGCTCGGCTGAAGACCATCATCGGGCGATGGAGGCCAAGCCTGATATCCACCGTCACGCCGACGGCAGCGATCACGCTCATTGATCGGCTGCCCCGCCGCGTCTCGATCAGACGCCGCGGAGGCCTTTCGGTTTAGCCCTAGGACGCTGCAACTGGTTCGATGCCGGAGGCTTCTTTACCGAAGTCAGGCTGGCGGTAGGCGTCGCGCCACGCCTGGTAGCGCTGATCCTGCCAGACCCGCGAGTGCAGCTGCGCCATACCGTCCGGATCGTTCAGCAAGCGCCAGCGGGCCGCTTCGGCAGCACCGTTCGGTCCTGCATCGAGGATCTGCTGCATCCGCTGCTCACGCAGCAACTCGGCACCCGGCACCACCTTGGCATGCCGCGCCCGCGCCATCCCGCACACCAGCGCGTTGTAGATCGGATCGACAGTGGCCGCGATAAAGCCTTTCGTCAGGGCATTGGCCTGGTTCTCCCGCGTATAGCGGTCGGTCGATGCCAGCTCCTGCGGCGGCTTGAACTCCTCCGGGATCAGGAACAGCTTACGGCGAAACGCCGCAAGACCGAGACCGGTACGGCTGGTGATAACCGATACAGGCGCCGACAGGATCAGCGAAACCACGATTGGCGCCAGCCACCAGAGGAAGGCAGGGTCGAGCCAGCCCACCAATGCCGTCCAGAGCACGCCCAGCAGCATTTGCGGGCCGTGCCGACGCAAGGCTTCGCTCCACGGTGTCGCGTTATCGGCGCGCTGCGGTGAATTCCACTGCACCGACCAGCCTAGAAACGCAGCGCTGACGAATACCGTGTGGAACAACATGCGCACCGGCGCGGCCAGCATCGAGAACAGGCTCTCCAGCAGCATCGACAACAACAGACGAGTGCGCCCGCCGTACTCGTGAGCGCCCTGAATACAGATCAGCAATACGCTGAGCAGCTTCGGCAGGAACAGCAGCGTCAAGGTCGCCGTGAACAGCGCGATGGCTTCCTGCGGGTGCCATTGCGGCCACAAGGGATACAGCTGGTTCGGCTGCAGGAAATATTCCGGCACCATCAGGGTGTGAATCGCCAGCAGCCCCGTCGACAACGCCAGGAAGACGAACCACAGCGGCGCCGACAGGTAGGACATCACCCCGGTCAAGAACACGAATCGGTGCACCGTGTGCATGCCCTTGACCAGAAACAGCCGGAAGTTCATCAGGTTGCCGTGGCACCAGCGACGGTCGCGTTTGAGTTCGTCGAGCAGGTTCGGTGGCAGTTCCTCGTAACTTCCCGGCAAATCATAGGCAATCCACACGCCCCACCCTGCGCGACGCATCAGAGCCGCCTCGACAAAGTCGTGGGAGAGGATGTCGCCAGCGAACGAGCCCTTGCCGGGCAAGGGCGCCAGGGCGCAATGCTCAATGAACGGTTTGACCCGGATGATCGCGTTGTGGCCCCAGTAGTGCGACTCACCCAGTTGCCAGAAATTGAGCCCGGCCGTGAACAGCGGACCGTAGACCCGTGTGGCGAACTGCTGCATGCGCGCGTACAGCGTATCCATGCCCGAAGCCTTCGGCGCCGTCTGGATGATGCCAGCGCCAGGGTTGGCCTCCATCAGCCGTACCAGACTGGTCAGGCAATCGCCGCTCATCACGCTGTCGGCATCGAGCACCACCATGTAGCGGTAGCTGCTGCCCCAGCGACGGCAGAAGTCATCAATGTTGCCACTCTTGCGCTTCACACGACGACGGCGACGTCGGTAGAAGATATGGCCGAAGCCATCGACTTCGCGACAGACCTCCAGCCAGGCCTTCTGCTCGGCGACACAGGTGTCGGGATCATTGCTGTCGCTGAGCACGAAGATGTCGAAATGCTCTAGCTGTCCCGTAGCCTTGAGCGACTCGAACGTCGCGCGCAGCCCGGCGAATACACGCGGCACATCCTCGTTGGCAATCGGCATCACCAACGCCGTGCGCGCCTCGCGTGGGATTGGCTCGTCGCCAAGGGTAGTCGCCGAAATGTTGTAGCGGTCATTGCCCTTGAGCAGCTGAAAGAAGCCCATCAGTGCGGTCCAGAAACCCACCGACACCCAGCAGAACAACAGGGCGAACAGCAACAGAATGCTGGTTTGCACAACATACGGAAGAATCTGCCGTGCCGATTCTTGCAGCGGCTGCTGGAACACCTCCTGCAGATCGACCAGTGCCCAGCCCTGATACGGCAGCACCGATTTCATGTGCCAGGTGGCAACCACCGTCTGCAGCAGCATCAGCACCAGCAATGTAGCGCGCCGGACCGCCGCCACCCTGCGCCAACCCGAACGATCGGCGGACTGAGCCGGAGGCATTTCCACCGTGCGGTTCTTCTTGCGCAGCAAGCGCCACCAGCTGAGTCGTAACACGTTGGTATGCCAAGGCTCCGGCACCATGCGCGTACGCACGATGGGCGGTGTCGACTCAATGCAGACGCGCCCCTGATGGTCGCGCGTGAGCGCCTTGGCACGCTCCAGGGTTTCGCCCCAGCCGAGTTTCAGGCGAGCGGCGACCGAGCCCAGCAAATCGCCTCCGCTCGGATCGACTTCACTGGCAGTTGGCACCGCCCGGCCCAATGCCCGATGAATATCCTCCAGCGCTCCATCGCCCTGAGCCATATTCTTGATCAGGGCTTGGCGTTGCGGGTCATCAAGGGGCAACTGGCTGATATAGCGCCCTGTTATCGAAGGGTCCACGGGACTATTCATTGGTCGGGATCTGGTAGCTCCAGGTTTCGGAAAGCGTCTTCTCGCCATCCACCAGCGCTGCCCTTAGTTCAACCGGTTGTTTGGGATCTCGAACCTTCAAACGCAAGGTCAGACGCCAGCCGTCGGTCACCGGGTTATGCCGCAGGTTGTTTTCCACCAGCTCGGCATTATCACCAATGCTGACCCGCGTGCTGACCGGCGCGTCTGCAGGCAGCTCGGCCAGGTTGGGGCCTATGAAATCCACGATCAGCGCCGTGCTGCCGTCAGGCTGGCGAATCAGGTTGGACTGTTTGACATCGCCTGCCGACAGGCGTGTCTGGCTGACCCAGGCAAGTTTCGGATCATGCAGTGCAGGTTCATCCATAGTGAAGTGCAGCCGGTACTCGAAATCCAGCGGCTCGCCGGGCTCCGGTCGCTGCTCTGGGACCCAGAAGGCAACGATATTGTCGTTTGTTTCATCAGGCGTAGGAATTTCGATCAGTTCCACGCGACCCTTGCCCCAATCGCCCTTGGGCTCGACCCAGCCGCTGGGCCGCAGCTCATAGCGGTCGTCCAGATCCTCGTAGCGGCCGAAGTCGCGGGTACGCTGGAGCAGCCCGAAACCGCGCGGGTTCTCGACTGCGTAGCTGCTGATAGCCAGCCGCTTGGGATTGTTCAGCGGCCGCCAGATCCACTCGTCAGCGCCGGTATGAATCGCCAGCCCCTCGGAGTCGTGCAGCTGCGGCCGGTAGTTGAGCAGTTCGCTTGGCTGGTTGGCGCCGAACAGATACATGCTGGTGAGCGCAGCGATGCCCAGCTTCTCCACCGGCTCTCGCAGATAGACCCGCGCTTTGACATCGACCGTGCTGTCCTTGCCCGGCGTGACCACCATCCGATAAGCGCCGGTGGCGCGCGGGGAGTCAAGCAGCGCATAGATCACCAGGTTGCGACGGTCAGCTTCGGGGCGTTCGATCCAGAATTCGCGGAAGCGTGGAAACTCCTCTCCGCTCGGCAGCGCTGTATCGATAGCCAGACCGCGTGCAGACAGGCCGTATACCTGATCCTTGCCGATTACCCGGAAATAGCTGGCGCCGAGCAGCGTCATCAGCTCATCGGCCTTATCCGGCTTGTTCAGCGGAAAAAGCACTTTGAAACCGGCAAACCCAAGGTTTTCCAGCGCAGCAGGTTCGATTTCAACGTTGCCGAACTCGAACATCTCCGGGCTATAGCGCACCTTCTCGACGCCGTTGGCAGTGATCTCGTTGATTCGCACTGGCACATCGAAGTGCATGCCCTGATGGTAGAACTGCACTTCGAAAGGTGTGGGCGCGTCATGCCAGAGCGCCTTGTCACCGCGGAAGCGCAGCTGCTGATAGTCAGCAAACGCCATGTTGCGGAACACCGGCGGCAGATTGCTCTTCGGCGCTGCATAGCCTTCGGCCGCCAGTTTTTCCGCCTTGGCCGCGACATCATCGAGGCTGAATGCCCAGCTACTGCAGGCAAACAGACCCAAACACAGACTCAACGTCATTCCCAGTGCCCGACCTGAGCGAGCCCCTGATTTGAAATGATAGGTACGTGACACATCGCCTCCTGAGCAATCACGGTTACCGCTGACCGCGTTGCGGCCCGGTTTGCTGTTGTTGGTCTTCCGCAGCGGCAAATGATTCCCTGCGGAGCCAAGCAAAGCGGCAAATCATCCCACGCCGCATGTGCGCCGGATAGCTACCTGGAGAGGTCTTTTTTTACATCGCGTGCCGTCGCCTAACGCCCAGCGGTCAAGGGCTGAGGCCAGGCGACCTGCGGTCAGTTCGATGTCTTACAGCAGGGTGAACTGCCCCCGCTTGACCCGTTCCGAATCCAACCCGATCTGCACCTCGAATACGCCGGGCTCGGCAACCCGCTCGAGTTGCGCGTTAACGAATTTCAGGTCCTCCTCTTCGAGCTCGAAGCGGACCTCCCGCGTCTCGCCGGCCTTGAGGAAAACCTTGCGAAATCCTTTGAGCTCCTTCACCGGGCGAATCACCGATGCCACCTCGTCCCGAACGTACAACTGCACGACCGTCGCACCGTCACGCGACCCGGCGTTTTTCAGCGTCACGCTTGCTTCCAGGCCGCCGCCGCGCGGCATGTTCGGGCTGGACAAGCGCACCTCGGACAATTCGAAGTCGGTGTAGCTCAGGCCATAGCCGAAGGGATAGAGCGGCCCATTGGGCTCCTCAAAGTACTGCGAGGTGTAGTTGCCCGGCTTGCCCTCGACATAGGGCCGGCCGACGCGCAGGTGGTTGTAATAGGTAGGAATCTGCCCCACCGAACGTGGAAAGGAGATCGGCAGCTTGCCGGCGGGATTCTGATCGCCAAAGAGCACATCCGCGATGGCATGTCCCCCTTCGGTACCACTGAACCAGGTTTCTACAACTGCATCGGCGTTAGCCTTCGCCCAGTTGAGATCCAGCGGACGGCCATTCATCAGCACCAGCACCAGCGGCTTGCCGGTCTTCTTGAGCGCTTTCAGAAGTGCTTGCTGGCTTTTCGGGATTTGCAGACTGGTGCGACTCGACGCTTCATGGGACATGCCGCGCGATTCACCGACTGCGGCAACGATCACGTCGGCCTGTTTGGCAATGGCGACCGCTTCGGCAACCATCGTTTCGGGTGAGCGTGGGTCTTGCACCACCTCAGGGTTGTCCCAGTTGAGAAAGTTCAGGTACTCGACCATGTGCGGGTCGTCGGTAATATTGGCGCCGCGGGCGTGACGCAGAACCGCCTTGTCGCCCAACGCGTCGAGCAAGCCCTGGCGCAAGGTCACCGACTGTTTAGCGACGCCCGCAGCGGACCAGCTGCCCATCATGTCGACCGGCGAATCGGCCAGCGGCCCCACCAGCGCGATGGTCCCGCGCTTTTGCAGCGGCAAGGTCTGGCCCTTGTTTTCCAGCAGCACGATCGATTCACGCGCGACGGCTCTGGCAGCCTCGCGATGCAAACGGCTTTCCGCGTTGACGTCTGCCGGATCGTCTTTGGCCGAGCCAATGCGTCGGAATGGGTCGTGGAACAGGCCCATGTCGTACTTGGCGCCAAGCACCTCGCGCACTGCCGTGTCGATTTCGCCGATGCCGACCTCACCCGATGCCACCAGCCCCGGCAGTTCCTCGCGATACAGCGAGTCGGCCATGCTCATATCGATGCCGGCCTTGATCGCCAGCTTTGCCGCCTCACGGCCATCTTTGGCTACGCCATGACGCATCAGTTCGCTGATCGCCCCGTGGTCGCTGAGAGCAACGCCGTCGAAGCCCCAGTCGCGCCGTAGCAGATCCTGCAGTAGCCAGGTATTCGCGCTGGCTGGCACTCCGTTGATGGAATTCAGCGCCACCATCACGCCCCCCGCCCCGGCCTCGATAGCAGCGTGATAAGGCGGCAGGTAGTCCTGATGCATGCGCATCGGGCTCATATCCACCACGTTGTAGTCACGCCCGCCCTCGACCGCACCGTACAGGGCGAAATGCTTGACGCTCGCGGTCACGCTGTCCGCCGCAGCTGGCGAATCGCCCTGATAGGCCTCCACCATGGTGCGCGCGATTTCCGATACCAGATACGGGTCTTCACCGAAGCCTTCGGATGTCCGGCCCCAGCGTGGATCGCGAGAAATGTCGACCATAGGCGCGAAGGTCATGTCCAGGCCATCAGCGCTGGCTTCGATGGCCTGCACGCGGCCACTGGTGGCGATTGTGTCGAGATCCCAGCTTGAGGCCAGGCCCAGGCCGATGGGAAAGATCGTCCGATGACCATGCACCACGTCATAGGCAAAGAAGATCGGGATCTTCATTCGGCTGCGCAGGGCTGCCTGTTGCATCGGCCGGTTGTCGTGGCGGGTGACGGTATTGAAGGTGCCGCCAATATGGCCCGCTTTCAGTTCGTCGAGGATGCGTTCGCGCGGCATGTCGCCGCCAATGCTGATCAACCGCAACTGGCCGATTTTCTCTTCCAGCGTCATCTGCTCGATAAGGCTGGCAATAAAGGCCTGCTTGTCATCCAGCAAAGGGGAACGAGGTTCGGCGGCGATAGATTGCAGCGAAAGACCGGCCATCAGGCCGAGCATAAACAGCCGTTTCATTATTGGGAGATTCCTGAGCCTGAGAGGCTAATGGGACGAACCATCTGATTCTGGCATCGCCGGGTTAAGCGTTGCCGAGTATGAGTTTTCCGATGGATTACAACCAGCGCTATCCAACGGCGGCGTAGCCATTGCAGCGCGCCGCTATGGGCATTCGGGATTACAGGTGTGCGGGGCACGCCGTTCGTCTCACCAGGAACCGGCAGCGATCAGTTGATCAGGCCGCCAGGGGTACGCCAGCCAATCGGCAAGCGCGGCTGGCATGGACGGGATCGGACCACTTCGTCAGTGACCCGCCTCACAGGGTCACTTTCCTGCGGGGAAACGCTTCACGGAGGCTAGCCAGGCGTCATCCAGACGGTTTTGATCGATATCCATCCCGCGCGCTTCCATCATGTCGCGATGCTGACTGATTTCCCCTGTCACTTCGCTGAGCGAGGCGCTGTTGCCATCCAGCTGATGCATCTGCGTCAGCCCGAGATGGTAGAAGCGCAGCAGTTTTATCGCCTCGGGATCACCCGCTGCCACACCCGCCGTGACATGGTGCATGACGTTAGTGACGCTCATCAGGCTGCGTTTGAGGTTCCAGCCGTAAGCAGCGCAAGCCATCCAGGACTGCTGCAGATAGACAAAGCGCACCAAAGCGGCAGTCAGCAGCAAACCGGCCACGACCCCTGCCACGTTCCACTTCAGGTTATCTGCACCCGCCTCGCCGAACAGCGCAACGGCCAGGGTTGCCAGCCCCATCGCCAGCACAGCAAAGGTCACGGCTACAACCAGCGTGCTGCGTCGCGTCTGTTGCCGGTAGGTTTCCGGGCTGAGCGACTTGATTTCGAATACCACCATGAGTTCGCGATCCTTGGGCTGGACGGGGAGAAAGTGCCGACGGCGTTGCATTATTACCCAGCCAAGCTTTGGGCAGCTGATACGGGACAGCCTTTGTGTCGCCCGTCGAAGACCACCATCGGCGCTGACGGACCCGGCATGCCAACGACGTCGCAGCACAGACAGCACAACCAACCCGCTGGCTTTCAAGCGTCAGTGCCAGGCTCTATGATCAGTGCATCCTTTCCTTGGCAGTCAAAAGGGCCTCTATCATGAGCCGCTATGAAATATCGTTTTCCGGCGAACTCGCTCCGGGCGCAAAGCTGGAGCAGGTCGAGGCCAACCTGACTCGCCTGTTTCAGGCGGACGCCCAGCGCATCGCCGTACTGTTTTCCGGTCGGCGGATCGTGATCAAGCAGGACCTCGACCATGCCAGCGTCGAGAAGTATCGCCAGGCCATGGCCCGCGCGGGTGCCATCGCCGAAGTGCGACCGATGCCGGTGGAAGTCGAGGAAATCGAGCTCGCCCCGCCGCCGTCAGAGGACGCAGCCCCGGCACAACAGCCTTCTGCCCCTGCAGCATCGCCACAACCGTTGAAGGTCGCTCCGCGCGACGAATACATGGAGGCCTTCGCCGACGTCGAGGCGCCGGACTTCGGCATTGCACCGGTCGGCGTCGACCTTCAGGACGCCCGCGCGCCCGTGCAGCCGCCTGTTGTCGACTTGTCACAGTTCAGCCTGGCACCGGTGGGCAGCGATATGGGCGAACGGCGCCGTGCCAGCGATGCGCCTGTGCCGGACACCTCTCATCTGAAGTTGGTGGACTGATCCCCGCCCCGCAGGATGGCTTTTACTCCACCCACCTGACCAGAGGCGACCTCCCGGCCCTGAGGGTGGGCTTCAGCCCACCGACGCGACCTTGCAGGCGAACTCCCAACGCCGACCCGGCTCCAACGCTACAAGCCCGCAAAGTGTCTGTATTCATGGATCTTGTCGTTGCCCGCCCCGAAGGTCTGTATTGCCCGTCTGGTGATTTCTACATCGACCCATGGCGGCCGGTAGAGCGCGCCGTCATCACCCACGCCCACGGCGACCACGCGCGCTGGGGCATGGGCCAT
>ERZ1673962.665-NODE-665-length-21649-cov-7.004446_pt1 | contig 21649 bp, 21 predicted proteins | sample MGYA00580188_ERZ1673962 | MGnify/ENA primary metagenome ERZ1673962 (study PRJEB41334, sample SAMN05608104) | rock metagenome | biome: terrestrial subsurface; feature: shale formation; material: shale | place: USA: Pennsylvania ... | reverse complement strand
AAACCACCGATCGGTCCTATGACAATGCCCAGACCGAATTGCTGAACCAGCATCATCAGCACCGCGCCGGGCGTATCCTGCCCCTGTTGGCCGATGAGGGTGACCAGCATCAGGGTCAGGAAGATGGCCATTGGATCGTTACTGCCGGATTCGATCTCCAGGGTGGCGCTGACCCGCTCATTCAGGTGCAGGCCCCGGCCCTGCAACAGAGAGAACACCGCAGCGGCGTCGGTGGAGGAGATGATGGCGCCGATCAGCAAGGCCATCAGCCAGTGCAGGTCGAAGACCCACCAAGCCACCAGGGCGGCGCCGGCCGCCGTCATCGCCACCCCCAGCGTGGCCAGCACCAGGGCCGGCTTCAGACCCACCCGGAAGGTCTCCACCCGGGTGCGCATACCGCCATCCAGCAGGATCACGCCGAGCGCCAGGTTGGCCACCAGGAAGGCCAGTTCGAAGTTGTCGAAGGCGATGCCCCCAGGGCCGTCCTCACCCATGAGCATGCCCACCGCCAGGAAAATCAGCAGTACGGGCAGCCCCACACGGCTTGAGAGTGGGCTGAGCACGATGCTGAAGACCAGCATCAATGCGCCAATGAGGGTATACGTGGGATCCATCGGACTCCAGATGCGAGAAGAAGCTGGCCCGAAAGCGGTATCAGGCCTATATTGCTGTTTATCAGTGTTTCCTCTGAGTCATTATGCAGGCGGGCGTAGCTCAATGGTAGAGCTTCAGGTTCCCAACCTGGTGACGTGGCCTGTCCATCGGTGACTCGGCTCACCAAATTACATCTGCAACGTCCACTGGCTTTGAGTAAAAGCGATACCCTGAGGGGTACTCCCCTCGTCCCTTGGATGCAATCCAGTCAAGGTACTCCTGAGGAGTCCATGGAAACCTGCCGCTGAATTCCCACAATCTCATCATCCCTTAAGAGCTGCTTCAGGGAGCTTGGTGGATCATACTCTGCATTTTCTTGATTTGTCAGATCGTTGATCCGGGGTCACGTTCAAAAGAAATGGCCGGTCACGATGGGCCGGAATATCTTGAATTCACGGCCAAAGTGCTGGAGTAAAGCTCTGAGCCCACGATTAAAGCGTTCTGGCTAGACGGATCCCGTAGAATCCTAGCCTCATACCGTTCGGCATACTCATGCGATTGGCGGTTCGGTGGACTTTGGCTTTATCAAACCAGGAGCCACCACGCAACACTCTGCCACTGCTATCACAATTATTTGTCCAAGCGAATGAATTAGCTGGCGCTCCGGTATAATCCTCATGCCAGCAGTCCTCTACCCACTCAATCACATTCCCGCTCATGTCATGTAGACCAAAGGCATTGGCGCGCCTGGTACCAACTGTTTGCGGATGTCTACTGCTATTTTTCTGGCGTCGTCATCCACCTGGCAGAGTGATTTGCCAAGAAAGGCCGCCTGGTCGCTGTTTTTTTCTGTACAGCTACCCATGGTGAAGGAACCCGAGGGCATATCCATCATAGTAATCTCGTTCTCGGCAGAAAATGCAAAAGCGGATATAGAACAACCGGCTAACATGCCAATTAGTCCGCGAACGATGGGGAAGGACATAGGCCGGGGTTTCGCAATCAACCGAGAGTAAACCGCGAGACGGGGTCATTACCGATGCCGAAATCGAATCCTACGTCGGGACCAGCGGCTTCAGTTTCAAACATCACTGGCTACAGTGCTCAGAAACGTTGGCGCAATGTTTATATTTGCTTCAGAAACGGCAAGGCGGTAGTGAAATCAGCGAAATGAAAAATCTTAACCTCGTTACACTTTTCCTGAAAATTTTACATTTCACAACAAAATAGCATTTGACTCATGCTAACATTTACAATCTGAAAATAAATGGAATTTATGGATGAATGTTATGCAAGAAAAACACTACTCGGCCTTTCTCGACTTACCTCGCAATAGCCTCAAGTCGCTTTCCTTATCGCTTTTATTATCAACCGGGATAGCAGCACTTCCGGCGGTGGTGGCCGCGCAGGAGAGTTCTGCAACCGGTGTTGGCGCACAAACGCTGATTCCGCCTGGGGCAGCTACCGATACGGAAGCAATCGTTAGCGGCGATGGTTCGGTCGCAGTTATTTACGCAAGACAAAACGGCTTCTACATTTACAAAAATGGTCAGTATTCTGCGGTAACTGTGCCGGGGGGTTATGATTACGCGTGGGTGTACGACGTTAACCAAGACGGTTCAGCCTGGATCGGAGCGTTAGTGAGCGTCGATTCTGAAGGCTATTCCTCTAACGACTACGTTGTTTGGAATGACAATGTCGCCACTTTCCTGCCGGAAGGACTCAGGCCAGAGGCTATAAGCGATGATGGCGGCATTGTAGCTGGCATAGATAATTACGAGGCAGGGGCTGGTAAATTTGAGGGCATTCTGTGGAGCCAGAATGAGGGCACGATTGCCAAGTTCACCTCTCCAGAAAACCTTTTTGGTGTGGAAGACCTGAGCGGTAATGGAAAAACCGTGGTCGGCTCACACAGCACTAACGGCTCTAACCTGAAATACAGCTACGAGGCCTATCGCTGGAGCAAGGAAACCGGCTTTGAGAGTCTGGGAACCAGTCAGGGGTTTGAGGCCAGCCGAGCGAATGCAGTCAACCGTGATGGTAGTGTGGTTGTAGGCTATGAGTGGGATCAGGAAGTGGGGAGCATCCGCGTTGCATCACGCTGGAGCGAGTCCAAGGGCATGGTTAGCCTGGGAACGCTGGACGGACATACCCGAAGTATGGCCCTCGATGTGAATGCCGATGGTTCGGTGGTTGTCGGCTCGTCGTCGGGTCAAGAGACAGAACAGGGTTTTCGCTGGACAGAATCAACCGGGCTGATTTCAATTGACCAGTGGCTGAGTGATGCAGGTGTCGAGTTGTTGGATGAATCCAAATACCCAACGGCGATGACACAAGCTTACTCGGTCTCAGATGACGGCGAAGTGGTTGCAGGGTACACAATCAGTACATCTGGAGATGAAGTAGCCGTACTGGCTCGTGTTTCCGATATCGGGTCAGGCATTATTAATCAGGAAACCTTTAACGCATCGGTCCGAGAAACTGGCGCGAACGCAATACGCGCAGGCGCTGGCGTGGCGGAGATGACTCTCTTCGGTGCTCACCATAGAACATTGCTTGATAGCGGCCTCGCTCACCAAGCGGATAAAAATACCTGTCTCTGGGTGACCACCGATCATGGTCGGGACGATGAGACCGATACCGACATGAGTATCGCTGAGGTCGGTGTTTGCAGAGATATAGGCAATACTCGCGTTGGGATCGGTGTTGGTCAGTCCTGGGCTGAACAGGACTGGAGCTTGGGTGGCGGAGCCGATTACGATGGGCAGTACGTACTCGTAGAAGCCGTGCACCAGTTCGCCAATGGCTTTCAGCCCAGCATCCTTGCCATGGCCGGTGATTACGACACGGAGTTGAAGCGGAACTACCAGAACGGTGGTGCCATTGATCGCTCTGAAGGGTCTCCGGATGCTGATACCAAAGCCGTTCGCCTGCGAGCAGATTGGAAAGATCTAGTAACACTGGGGCAGGCGGTCATCAGCCCCTACGGTGCTTATACTTGGATGCACTCGCATCTTGACGGCTATACCGAAGAGGGTGGAGGCTTCCCGACGCGGTACGACTCAAGCGACTTGTACACCAGCGATCTGCGCCTTGGCGCCGCTACACATTATGCGTTTAATGATCAGACCAGTCTGCGATTTGCTCTTGAGGGCGTTCGTCGTTTGGACGAGGACACCGGCAGCACCGGTGGCCAGATTCTTGGATTAGGCAGCTTTGATGTTAATGGTGCGGATATTGAACAGACCTGGGCGCGGGCTCTGTTGGATGTGGATTATCAATTCAACCGTGACTTGCTCTTTACCGTCGGCGCCAATACTGCCAGCTCTGGTGACCATACAAGCTGGGGACTAACCGCTGGACTTAGGACGCAGTTTTAACATTATTGGCCTCTCCAAAGCGTGCTCAGTTTAGCCAACCCATTGGAGAGGCCTTGATGATTTATAAGCATGCCGAGCTGCAGCACATTTTTAAGATATTTTGAGGGATCAAGGCAGACAAGTGAGCACATAGTCAACGCTTACAGAATTTTCCTCACGCCAAGAGCTGCGTTTGAGCGAAGGGAATAGTGGAGCACGATCTAACAACTTTCACCGAGTGGTTATAAAATATGAAGATAGAGCCAAACGGCAACATAAGCGGAGTTGAATCATGGCGCATCATCACACCATCAGGTGCAAAATATATTGTTTATAAAAAGAATGGCTCATGGTATCGTGGAGATATAGGTCACATGGGTAACAAGTATGACAAGTGGTCTTTAAATGAATTGGCAAACTTCTTAAAATGAAACTGGGAGCACACTATGTTCAATTCTTTCGTGAAGATTTATTCTGCAACAGCAAGCTGGACCTGCCCTAAGTGCAAGCGAACAGTACAGGACAGTACAAAATGCCCATATTGTGATTAAGATTCGCCACTGAGGTAGGCGGTACTAAAATTGGCCTACCTCAATCGGTGGAGATCAAAAAGTTATAAACTGAGAAGCTCAATACAGACACAACAAATTTTACCATCCCAGGTTTTCCAGTAAAGTAAGAACAAAAAAACGCCGTAAGGAAATACCCAAATAAAGCGCTTAAGAACGGGTGCTTAATAGTGTAGCTCCATTTGTACCAGGAACCTGCTAGCTTTAATCCTGCCAGAAAACCCAAGAAAGACCACGGCACATCAAATGCAAACACCCTCTCCAATACCATTGAAACAAGTAACCGGAAAAAGCGAAGAAAAGAATCCAAGAAGGCCATAGAAGAATAATCCAAAGTCCCCGACCTTGACTAGTCGCATTGGCGACATCCTTTGCCAATCTTTTGCCACGATCCTGAGCTTTTCGGTCCAAAGCTTCATTTGCGCTTCGGCTCATATTTTCTAAGTCTTTCAAAGATAACTTCATGAATTACCCTGAGGAATATAAAAAACTCGGTACACACATATTTGGAGAAACTATGACTAATCAGTATCCCAGTCAAATTCGGGAGAAAAATGCACAGGATTTTCCCCAGTAATATGTTTTAAATCCCATACAGCCATGCAATCGCTAACAGATTTCACGAACTTGTAATCAAAGTTGCTGACATCAGGTGCCATCTTCGCTGCACTGACTTCTTCCTGTTCTTTACCAAATATTTTCCGTAAGAAACCCTTCTTCTCCTCCCTTAAAGGTTTTGAGCCACGTAAGATATGTGAACCAACCTTTTCGTCTACAATATCACGCAGGACTCTCTCAGCATCTTCATCTTTATTAAAAAGATAGAAACTGACAATATTTTTGTTATGTATTTTAGAATACTGACGCATCTTATAAACCAAAATCGTTTTTCCTGACATCACTCCTCCCAGATTCAAAGTCAAGACGTTTCGTTAACCATACATTTAGAAAGTAGCAAAAAAAGCAACTAAGACTGTAAACTAATGTAAAACCATTAGTGTGACTCCCGTAAGAAAATCATTGGGTCTACTGACACACCCTTCTCACGAACCTCAAAGTGCAAATGCGGCCCAGTCGTCAGCCCCGATGTGCCGGTTAAACCAAGTTTCTCGCCGCGCTCAACCCTATCGCCTGCAAGCACGTGGATCTGAGATAGATGCAGGTAAAGTGTTTCTATTTCATCTCCATGGTCGAGCTTCACATACTTGCCAGCCAAGTCTCTTTCACCAGTTTCAACCACTAGCCCCTGGGCTGGTGCCACAACTGTTGTCCCCGTTGGCACAACCAAGTCCACACCATTGTGGCTATGACCACCATGCCCATTTTCGCTTTTGAAGCCTGAAGATATTTGATTACAGTCAGGGATGGGGCACAAAAGCTCGGCACTTCCTACAGCAGGCAATAAAATCAAAACGACAACCCACAAATGCTGAATGTCTTTTCTCACGGCCTTCCCCTTCTCAATACTAAGTCTCTTACCTTACGGATTGCTGTAACCACTTGCATCATCACTGGGCTCGTCGTCCTGCAGGGCCAGTTTCTTTTTCACCAAAGCCAGCTCTTCCACACTTTCATCCAAAATTAATAGCCGGCCAGGCGTTGGATTGAAATGATAATCCAGACGACGGTAGGTAACGTTCTCGCTGGCAAAGCGATGCGCTTGCGCGTATCTGCCTTGCGCCCTCAGTACCTGAGATAAATGCAAGGCTGCCAGTGCCCGGGTTGCAGTGTTCGGTTCACTCTGGCTATAGCTTTCTTCCAGGTTTGCAACTGCAAGCGGAAGGCTATGATTCTTCATTGCCGCTTGCCCCCTCTTCAAATAGATGTCAGCCGTTGAGATGGCACTATTCTCAGATAGCATGGCGTAATGCAGGGCAACGGCATAGGCCTCCAGAGCCTTTTCCGGGCGATCAGCGAGCAACCAAACTTCCGCATGTTCCATCGCGTGTTCCAAAAAGTGTGCAGCACCCTTGCCTGCGTCTGTTATTAATCTCGGCCGTTCGTTCAACAATCCAAGCGCCGGGGAGAAACGAGAGGCCAAAGCGAGCGTATCGATAGCGACGTTGATTGCTCGGAGCTGTGTCTCTGCAGACAGCCCGGCATATGAGCTGGCTATTTTATGTGCGCCCAATCCATAAACAGCGGCCAATGAAAGCTTTTCCTGGTTTTGTAAGTCTTTGGCTCGCTGCAACAGATGGGCTATTGCTCCCTCCTGCCCCAGGGCTTGATACAACCCGCCAAGGTCTTTGTAGTAACTGTTATCGTTGGCTATGGTAGCCATGCAGTAAGCAACGATCAGTTGGTCTTCCTCAGCAAAGCCATGAATGACGTGTTTGCGGAACTCATCCAGGCCACCCGCCAGCTCGACATAAACCGCTCCGGCGTGAGCGCATTTTCTGTCAACAAAATAAGCTCGAGCCTGGTTCAAACGGTTCAGGGGTTTAGCGGATATAACCATCGACGGTATTAGCAATAAAACCATGAGCACTGTGGCGCAATATCGATGCCCTACGACAAACCAGCTCATCGCTGTCCCTCCCTCGGCTCGTTGTTTCGAGGCACCACCGCCAGCCTTGCTCCGAAATCATGGTTCCGGGGGTAGAACTCGGCGCGCACGCCTCGAGCCTCCACACGGGCGGCCTCACACACTCGCAGCACATAGACGCTACTGGGGGGAAAGAAGAGACGCACTGAAACATATGCGAGCTCTATGGCCATCAAAATCGCCAGCGTAAGCCAAGACAACTGACGCGCGCTATCTCCCATCTCTGGATCCGATTTGAGGCGAACGAGGGCTTGGTAACGAAGCAAGAAGTCGTCCTTGGACTGCAGGATCCTTGGGTCATCAGCCTTTTGCCGTTTTAACTCATTGAGTTGATCCCCAAAAACTTCACGGCCGCCTTTCAAATTGGACTGGGCAACTTCCAGGTTCGTTCGCAGCGTCTTCATTTGAGCATGCATATCCTGAATTGCTGCTTCGGCCCTCAAGATCTTTTCAGCTTCAACCGTGGCCTGTCTAAGCAGCTCCTGGCGAACCGGGCCGTCTCTCGGAATATAGGACTCTTTGACACAGCCGGGCTTCTTGCCGGATAACTCACAGTCGGCTTCAAGCTTCAGTTGATCCCTACGCGTGCGCAGCGATTCCAAGTGGCGACGCTCTTTCCGAATGGCCGCCTGCAAATCATCTACCTGCCTCTGAGCAGTTTCCACTTGGTTAATTCTCGGCTGTAAAAGCTGGTTTGCTAGTTCATGTTCACGACGCTCGTACTCCTTCAAAACGGGTTCATTTTTTGCTGTACGTTCAACCTGTAGTTTTTGCTGGATGGATCCGCTGAAGATAACGAGCATCAGTGCCACCGAGGTAGCAAAAGATATTGGCACAGTGATCAGGATCCTAGGCAGCACCCGTTTTATTGTTTGAACGCCTTTTTCCAAGCCACTTTCTTCAGAGAGGAACCCACCAGGTTGCCAAATAGATGCACCTATCGCCTGGTCAAGTTTCAGGAGAATGGCGGCAATCAACAGTGCGATTCCGAAGGAGGCCACTCGGTTCTCTACAACCACCCCGACCACCATGGTCCACAGGATGATCTGCCAGATAAAAAGTATGACCAGTAAACTAGCGTCCCGGATGATGTATTTTTGATCCCGTGGATTCGACCGACTGGCCAGATCGTAATTCTCCAAAGTAATTGCACAAGCCAGCTTTAATAAACGATGGTTGTTCATGCTTTTTCTCCCCTAAATCCAACGCGGATTGATGGTGACGGTTTGATGTCTCGCCACGTGATCCGACCCAACCGCCCAGACGGTTATATCCTCCTCCAGCACCGACGCCTGGAATAACAGAGTCAAAGGCTTGCCAACCTCCAGTGACTCCACACGACGACCCATAACTTCAACCCAGGCCTCGGTTGCGTCACGTACCATGCAGAACAAGCTCACCCACTCACCGCTCCACGGCCTCGGGCTTTCAAGCAGAAGTTCAACTGAACACGGCTCTCGGAGGCTCCCCCGGGCAGCCATATCGAGTAATTCATCCCACATTTCTTGTTGCATCACTCTCCCCTCATCCCGAACCCCTTACTCACTTTGTCCTTTCGCCGTCATAAACTTCAGAAATTCCGTCTTAAAAACCTGCTGATTTTTATTTCTGAACTACTGGCTGGGTAAGGGGACATGGGGTTGATAACCACACACTAATTGCGAGCAAAGCCATGACGCAGGAACTTCCCAAAAGACTCAAAGAGCAGAAAAAGGAACAACCGATAACCGCAGATGAGGCCCTGGTGCTGTCGGAAAAAGAGTGGTTGCAAACACTGCAGTCTCTCGACAGAAACGAACAAATCGCACTGGCCGACAGCATTCTCAAACGGATTCAAAAAAAGAGAGACCTGAGCCGCTTCAGGGAGTTGTGCTCAACCGCGGGTCAAAAGAAGGAGCAGAATAATGATCAGTCATGACGGCGTACCTCTGGTTACCCCCGATGCCGACCTCAGGCCCGAATTCTCGGTTATCCGAAAGATTGCCTATAGCCGCTCCAGGGGGCGGCATCCCATCAACCTGGATGAGTTCAAGGAAGCATTGCGCTATCTGAAAATAAAGCGCGGCGTGAAAGATGTTCTTGAAGAGAAACTGGGGCCGCTGCCCGGCAAGGCGAGCAAGAAGAACAGAATCGAAGCCATGAAACTTCAAGACCCTGGCAACTTGCTGAGTTTTGATCATCAAACCAGTGGTCTTATTGCGGAGTTGGCCATCGTATGGGGGCAATTCATCTCCGTTTATCAGGACTTCCAAGGGGTGTCCAAACCTCAATACCATATTTACAATCGCCTGAAACAGGAGATGATGGAACTTACAAAGCCCGATGTTGCGTGTGATATCGCAGTGACCATGGCGCGCCACCTGGGGGCACCCGATAAACCACACCCTGCCACGCTACTGCTGCACAGCCATCCGGATGGGGGCGCACGCGAAACAGCCAAAGCGGTGGCAGAGACTCTGGCCGATGATTCCGGATATGAAATCATGGTTCTGGACCTGGCCCAGTTCCGGTCAGAGGGCGAAGGGGCATCATTGGATGGCGCCCAAAGCTATTGGGTGGGCAGTCGACCAGGCCTGGTTACCCGGCAAATTTACAACCACCCCCGCTCCGTCATCGTTTTTGAAAACGTCGATCAAACCTTGCCGGACATTCAGGCCGCCTTACTACCCGCCCTTACAACCGGGTTCATGGTCGACAATTACGGACTGGATGAACTGGATCGGCAGTCAAAAGCCAGCAGCCAGGCCAGCACTACTGTTGACTGTCGGCAGGCCGTTTTTATTTTTACCGCATCGACAGGCGCTGAATGGTACGACCATCCCAATGCTGCCGACCTCCTCAGCAGCACACAGCACCAGAAAACAGCCATGCTTGAAGCCATGGCTCAATCAAGAAGGCATTATCGCGGTCAAACCCGCGATAGCGTTCATCCAACTTTGCTTCACAAGCTCGTGACCTCACTCGTTACCATTGAGCCAAGCACCTGGGAAGAGCGCCTTGCCCGAACTCAAAAACAGCTCAGGGTGGCACTGGAACATTTCCAGCGCGAAACCGGCTGGGCCGTGAGCATGGATGAAGACACCATCGCAGAATTGGCTACCCTCCATTTACTGAAACATCCTTCCCTGTACTGGAGTGCGACAGAGCATGGCTTCATCAAGCAAAATCTTCTGGACCCGCTTTGTTTGTTCCTGTTCGAGCAGTCCACACCGGGTAAGGCCCGTATTGAGTCAGATTCAAACGCGATGTATTCAGCCAGGCAATGGCTCGAACAACACTCTGCAGACCCTTGCAGAGCCTTACGCCAGCGCCAACTTGTTTTCGACTGGACATTGGCCCCGACCAATCAAGAAGATGGCCTTTGCTTACAGGTAACTCACATCCAAACAGTTAAGGCCCATCGCCTGGAGGATTATCAAGGAAACGTGGCATTAACCGCCCGTGTGCCAGATGTCCGGTGGGAAGATGTTTCAGGGCACCACGATGCCAAAACGTTTCTGGATAACGTCGCACAGTCCATGACCGATCCTGCGACTCATGCTGAGGACCTTCCCAAAGGGGTTCTGCTTTCCGGGCCTCCCGGCACCGGCAAGACGTTACTTGCCAAGGCTTTTGCGGCTCGTTGTGGCATGCCCTTTATTGCCGTGGCCGGGACAGACCTACTTGCACCCGAAAGAATCGACGAGCTTTACAGTCTCGCCCACCGAGAGGCCCCTTGCGTCATCTTTATTGATGAAGCCGATGCACTGGGAACACGCGGAGAGCGCAGCGCTGCTCACGACGCTGCGCTTACAAAACTACTCGCGAATGTTCAGGGCTTTGCCTCTGCAACATCCATCTTTCATATCCTGGCGACGAACTTGCCGGAGGAACTGGATCCCGCACTCACACGCCCACAGCGGATTGATCACCACTTCCATCTCGACGCCCTGGATACCGAAGGCCGACGACAACTGTTACATCGTCATCTGCATTACCAGAACGGGCATCGCCTGGTTAACGATTTAACAAAGCAAACCCACGGACTGACTGGAGCGCAGCTGTACCAGTTTTGCCGTGACCTGCGTCTGACATCACCGTCTGAGCTACCGAGCCAGGAGCACATTGATGAGCTATTGCTGACACTGCAACACGGCCCTCTGGATGAAGAGCAGCCGGATGGGGTTTCCCGGCATCGTATTGCTTGCCATGAGGCGGGCCACGCAGTGGTTCAACACGTTTGTTTTCCCGGGCAGAAACCTGAGCTGATCAGCGTTGAATCCAGGGGCAGCCAGGGCGGGATCACCATTTACGGCAATGAAAACACGCCGTATGAAACGAAAACCACGCTCATTGACCGAATGGCCGTGGCACTGGCGGGGCGAGCTGCCGAATTGGAGGCCTTCAGGGCGGACCAGCTTTCCACCGGTGCCACCTCTGATCTGAACCGGGCGACTAAACTTGCCTGGTATGCGGTTTGTGAAGCAGGGCTAGATGAGGTGATTGGCCCTATTTCTGTATCAGCATTACCGGCGACGGCATCAACGTTTCAGGACACACTGCAACAACGAGTTCAAGCCTGGTTATCCCGCGCGGAAAGCAAAGCGACAGAAATACTTCAGGCATCAAAACACACACATGACCGGTTGACTGATGCTCTGGTGCGCCAGAGCCGGCTGAAACAGGCCGAGATCGAAACAATCTTTTGTCCCGCGACAACGATTGATCACACTGAAGCTCGATGCAATCTGGAGGTCGATAATGGCGTCTATTCATGACCTGGTGATAGAGCCGGATGAATGGCCAGAGCGGTTGGTGCAAAGATTTCTTGAAACGCACCCTCGGGCGTGGCGCAACCACGACCCTGAGTTCAATACCGAGGACTTTCTCCGAACCGTTTTGTCGGGGCTGGCTATTGATTTCGAAGGTAAGCATAACATCCTGGCCGCCTTACCTCTGACACATTCTGTTCAGGCCCGAAAAATCACAAGTGTGTTAAACAAAGGTCAGCCGGAAATCCTTGAGCGGCTTAAACATGCGCCCTCACAAGCATTAAGGCACATTGCCAATAATGTTGAGGCTGTCTTTGGCCTCCTGGATCTCTGGCAGAACGGTTTATCGGAACGGGAGGAAAACCAGATCAAGAAACAGATTATGGCCAGGAAGTTCATCAAACACCCGGATACCACCTACCTACTCCGAGACACTTCATTGCACTTTTTTTTGACAGCGGAGATTTTTCAGCCACTTCTGGATACTGCCTCGGCATATGAACAATGCCGACAACCCATGCCCATCATTTACAGAGAGGGAGTCAAATGAGCGAAAAAACGAGCACCAAAGCCCGGAAAGTTATCTTCCTGCTCCCCTCCTCTGTCGGGGAGCGGCTGGCAGAAGATGGAGCAATCAGTCAGTTGGCCAGCGGTGGCCTTGAGGCAGAGGTCTGGTGGTTTCATTCATGTACTCGAAAGAGCGCAAACAGGTTTGTGCGCCAACTCATCAGAGAGAAACCAGACGCCGTTCTTTATCCGGACTTCCAGAGCGAAGTATTTTTTTGGGAGCGGGCATCGCAGGCCTGGTTTTTTGGTTGGAAGGATGGAGAGCCGATACTCTCGGACCCAGCCACTCCATCCCGCGTTGGCATCGCCGAGGCTCTTGACCAGCTAGAGGAACAAGGCATTCGCACCTTTGCAGTACAGATGCGTTATGGGGGGCCTTTTGATGATGAAATCAGCTTGCATCAACCTGGGCATACCTGCAAGCTGATTCCTCAGCTTATATTTACAAGTTAATCTGCAGCGCGCACTAAACGAGCTCTGAGCTGCTCGTCACCACTCCAATAATCAAAACGACCTGACCCGAACCCTATCACTCGACCACCGCTGCCATAAGCCGCAGAAGACCAATACCAATGCGGCGGTGTTTCGGGAAACACTGAAGTGTTGATGGTAGGACGGTCGAAATCCCCAATGCATCCGCCACCCTGTCCACCAAGTGAGCCATTTTGGCGATCCATATTCGGGTTTCGGGCTGTAGAACAATGCACCAAAGTATTTAACTCCTTAAGTGTAGGAAGTCGCCAACCATCTTCAGCTTTTAGCATGGCCTGTTTCCATCCAAGCCTTGCCGCTTCCCCGGAGCATGTCTCGCCCGTCCAGGTCTGCCCAACACTGCAGCGTTGCCACCTCAAGTTGGTTTCTGTGTCGGTAACCGTTCCATCGCCATGGTCTAGATAACGCTCATCAATCAAGGGCGGCTGGCAACCGGAAAACAGGGCCACCGTGGTTGCAATTGCCATCATGCTTATCGTTTTTTTCAACAACATTTTCAGACTCCATTCACACATTGATTTTTACTTACAAGTTACATGCTCAGGCTCTACTCCAAGACTTCTAAACTTTGCCCTCGCCAAAGATTTGACTTCTCTGTTTCTGCCAGCAGTTACATGAATCATTTTCCAGGGTTTTCCGTTCTTATAGGCCCGGCATTCGTAAGACATCATCTTCTCACACTTAAAAATTTCGTTTAATTTTTTTGCCCTGCATAGCCAGAGATTGCACGAGGTATTCAAACACAGCACGATCGTCAGGTTTAACTTTAAGCCATTCTCGGCAAATCTTTTCCGCAAGCAAATAGTCGCCGGAAATTATCGCTTTCCAAGAAAAACGCTGGACTTGTTCAGAAACCTGATACTCCGAAATAAACCCATTTTCGTACGCCGGCACAAGAACACTGACGTATTTCTGGTAAGCTTTCAGCTTTTCTTCATTATTAGACACCTCATTAATCTCTAAAAAAACATTCTTATATGAATTAAGCATGCCATAAGAAGTGCTTGCCGACTCTCTTATTCGACTCTCGAGTCTATTAATGAAATTTTGATAATCATCTTTTGAAAAATCATCAAACCTGAGTGCATCTCTAGCATATGCAATCATCATATCGGAAAAAGATGGACTTAATGGTTGTTCTTCGCTTAAGACTCGATCAACACGTGCTTTAAAATCTCGAAGGCCAATACTAATATACTTTTCTAACTCTTGATGCAGAATGCCATAAAGCCTATCTACTTTCTCCTTATCCATTCTATCCAAATTTCTCAGAAAATACGCTTTATCTTCGAAAGGCAGCATTTTGCTTTCAACTATTAAATTTATTAGGTCCACATTCTCCCAAAACAGAGCGTCCTCAAAAAGAAAGGTCTGATCTTTATAAACAAGACCACCATTAACTCTTTCGTATTTTGTAGGCCTCAGCCCAAACTTCATCTGTTTTATATATATATCAGCCCGCGAACTTCCTTTGTCTTTATTAACGAGAATGGCATCCGATATTGTTTCTTTTATTTTTTCAACCCGCTCTTTGTCATTTTCCTCAAAACTTTCTTTAAGCGCTTTAACCTCTTTTTCATAATTCGCTATTATATTTTCGACATAACTCCGGGCCCAGTCGGTACCAGAAACCACCAACACGGTCAAAATGACAAAGACAGCTGTGGCTTTATAAAAAAAGCCCTTTTTTTTCTTTCGAAATTCACGATCAATGGCATCGCAATAATCTGAAAACTCTGGCGTTACTTCCAAAGGCCCTAAAGCGTCCCTTAGATCCAGAATCTTTCTCACTTCCTCCTTGTGCAAAGCCAAGCTGCTCAAAGCGCGACCACATTCAACCCACTCAATTGCCTTGTTCCGCAGATAATCTCTCGCGCGCATCAACTCTAATGTGTCGGCGTCTACAAACAGTTCGGCTGCTCTCGGCCAGTCCCGCAACAGAGCTTCGTGAACAAAGCGCAAATAAAGTCGTGTGCTCTGGTCGCAGTATCCGATCGAAACCAGCCTTGCACTGTCTAAAGCGCGGATTACCTCATACTCCTCGGTGTTCTCTGGTAAATCGGTAATATCAACAGTTGCAGCGGTGATAAGGCCACGACTGTCAGCACTCGACCTAGCCAACGCCCGAATAACCCGTTTGGTTGTATCTAGAGAATGGTTTTCCAGAGCCTCCTCCGCCGCTTGCTCCAAAGCACCAGAAAGCCCACCTATCCGTTCATAGGCTTCATAAGCAATGGTTCCTGTTTCCGGATCTCTCTGTTGATATAACCGTTCAAGCAAAAATTCTAATAATGGAAGAACATCCGTGTGCTGCCCTACATCGGCAACAATTCGATCAACCAGGTTCGCACCTTCCTGGCTGAACCCAAAACTCACCCCCGCAAGACTGGCAGGGCCCTGGATTACACTGCGCAGCAACTCCACACTGAGTGGTTTTAAATCAAACAGACCATTCAGACCAGCGGGGGAATCACCAAACACGGCCAGCAGAAGAGCGTTGCCATGTTCATCTTTAACCCCCGCATAATCTGGATAAAATTCACTGCGCATACACGCAATAATCCAGACTCCGGCCCTCTGCAGGCGCAACAACATGTGAGCAAAACGAAGGACAAGATCAGGGGTGTGGTTACCGGTAAACAGTTGTTCGAACTGATCAAAAACCAGTACCGGTTGGCGGGAAAGGTCCAACTCAAGAATCCAGTCAGCCACTGCCTCTAACGTATCTGGCGGAGATTCCGGAGCCTGCTCGCCTATTGCCGAGCCCATCGCTTCGACAATTCGCCGACAGAACTCTCGCTCGTCGACGGCGTCGAATAATCGCTCGTCAAAAACAAGCGACAAATATTGCCGTCCGGGCTCGCTATGCAAGGTGGCAAGGACACCTGCACGAACGAAGCTGCTTTTCCCGACACCACTCTCGGAAAGAACCATCAATCCGGGACAGCTCTCTTCAGCCCGAGAATGGAGCTTATCAACGGCTCGCTTGCTGTCGCCGTCACGCCCGAAAAAAATACCTTTGTCGATAACGTCAAAACGACCCAGCCCTTTATAGGGTTCCGACCGCCAGACTCCCTGTACCGGTATTCCCAACTCCAGTGCGACCTCTTCAAGGCTGTCCACGGGCACCAGCGTGAACCCCCGCTCCTGCAACTCCTGAAGACTGGTTCGCTGTTCTTCTTCCAACTCCCTATGGTTGTCACCCGGATAAAACAGCGAGCTACCCGGAGGCAAGCAATCGGCCGCTGCCGTGAGCTTTTCCATCACGCCCGACACCCGGCCGACAAGACCGCTGTCCAGCAGCACGCCGGTGGCTGCCATGGGTTGATCCAACCCTCTGATTTCAGCCATGACGCCAAGGGCAAACGCCAAGTCGGCGCTTCGTCCATTGAAGGCGCCACACTCGCCTTCATTTAGCCCCAGATCAATCTGCACCCCCATCAGCTGACGACAATGACCTTCGCGGAACAAAATCTCTGCCGCCATGCGCAGCCCTTGCTGCACCGAACGTAAGAGGTCAGGCGGCGCGAAACCTTGGGCGCGAGCGAGATATTTATCTGGATGAAACTCGGTTACCTCCTTTTTCAGGATTACGTCCAGGGAGGCGGGAAATCGGCACATCCCTGTGCCCGTGTGTTCATCCATGAGGAGGTATCCGGTAAAGCTCATATGCGTCCTATGCATTGCTGATTTCGAGTTTCAGGTTTCCTTTGAGGTTCGGGAAACGATCAAGTTTCCGGGCAATGAACCCCGTTTCATCTACAACCCCGAGCTCTATCGGGGGCATATCATCAATAAAAACTGTTATTTTTCTTCCTGTGAAGCGATCAATTACCTCGTCGGCTGCCTGGAATTCCAGATAGCAAGCTGAGCTACCGGCAACCGGGTGGCAACTGAAGGTCCACTCGGAAGGATTCGCCAAGACCGGGCTGTAGCTGCGGGAAGCAGTATCGCTGTCGTCTGCCGCCGCCAGGGCAGTCATCTCAAATACTTCGCTTTGTGAATTGTCAGAACCGGACATTATCGTATTTGTGTTTTTGGTCACGGCTTCACTGATCAGCAAAACAAGTTGCGAGCTGCCATCGCCTTCAATCACACCGACGCTAAGCTCCCATGCGTCGATGCCCCGATTTCGAATAGTCTGTTGCAGAGGAATAGCGATCTCGCATACAGAACCTGAAAGAAGAGGTTTCGCTGCCTCGACTTCTCCCCCCAATACAAACACCGTCAGGTCTGAATTGATCAGCGAGTTGGTCACGGTGCTATCCGTAAAGTTTAGCGTCAGTAACAACTCGGTGTCACTCGTTCTCAAATAAGGGGCTTGCCGTAACCCCAAAACAGAGTCACCGTCAAAAAGCCCCTGCATTGGGCTGCTGATTTCGTCATGATCAAATGCCACCATGTCATCAATTTTGGCGCATACATCCAGTAACCGGTTAGCACGACCTTCGGCTGTTGAAGTGGAAGGCCATTCCCGATTAGCCAGTTCAGCAGCGAGAGCTTCATCCCCGACTTCAAACGCTCTTTCTACGCATAGTTCCCGAGTAATCATGTCTTCGACACCATGAACCCTGGCTTCGGCAAGCACTTTATCCAGATCAGAATGGGCTGCCGCTACGGTTAGCGCATAAATGAGATTGGCTTTTTCAACCTTGGTTTGCATGTTCATAGGAGATTTCTCCGCTTTGCAGATTCGAAAGACTCAATGCTCCCGTTCTTGTGCTCAAACAGGTATTTCATGTAGGCCAGCAGATAGCGTTTGTTCTGCTCCAGCTGTTTGTCAGCCCACAAATGAATGTCATCCAGAAACGTGAACCAGGCCTGCAACGTCGCCTTGGATTTCCAGCGATAGTGACGTTGCTTCACAGTCGCCAGGTCCAGCGCGTTGAGCCTGCAAACCAACGCACAACATAAGGGTTCAATAAACCGCATGTGTTCCATGATAGATGCCAACTCCGCGTCTTCACGATTGGCCAGTTGAGCCAGGTGCTTTATGGCTTGCTCGTATGATTCAGGGACTTTTTGTGCATTGCCGAGCATGTTTCTCTCGATCATCTTATATTTCATGCAGGCAATTAATTGATTAAGCTGCTCCGAGGCGGTGTTTTCTCCGATACCAAGATCCTTTGCTACATCCTGCTGACGCCGGCCTTCAAGAATCACTTCCACGTAGAGTGTTTGAACCCGTTCTCTGATTTTTTCGTTGCTGAAGTTGGCCAGACAGGTGGGAAAGAGAGTGCTCTGGAGTTGATCAATTATCTGTTTGATAAAGACTTCCGACTCAGTCGTAACAGACCCCGCAATACCATCCAGCAGTGGCACAGGCTCCTTGCTCTCTTCATTTCCGGACTTCATCTCACTATGAAGAGCGCGATCGCGCCTCTTTGCTTGTGTAACAAACCTGTCCACCTTTCTGTTGATTATCGTGGTAATCCAGGCGTCTTTAGACTGGATAGCATCGTTGTCCAAAATATTTTTTTCTGTGGTCTCTCGAATGATTATCTCGGTAACATGCTGAACAATTTCTTCAAGCAGTGTGTTCCCCAGCCCTGTCTGATAAAGCCGCAACTTCGCTCTGTTTTTAATCTGTTTCCCAATTTTATCGAGATCCAGTTTCCTAAGATTCGCCTTTTTCATTGCACTGACTCCTTGAACTTCGGCGCCCTGAAGCACTCCCCGGGGTTATATAACTGTCCGCTCCCCAATGTCGCACCAACATGGCGTTATCCGGTGCCCGTCGAAAAAATCGGATTGCAGAATCTCTGATATTCTCAATCAAATCGCCCATTAAGACCACGCCGCTCTCCCGATCCCGCCGGTTAACCAACCAACACCCCTGGGTAGCTCTCCGCTTTCCGAAACGAACGGGAATCAAGTACAGAATCAGCAGGCACAGCCAGGCCAGAGCGCGCAACCCGCCACGCAGAATGGACAGGCTGATTAGTATCAGTGTGCCTGTCATTAGAACCCCCCTTTCTCAACGCCGCTGTGAACGCTACTAAAGCCATCCGGAAGAGGAGCCTGCTGGAGCTGTTTTCCACTCAAAAGGCGACCATCGGACGTGATCACCGAACTGGCTTCAGGGGCCAGGTCCGAGATCTTACTATCAGCGCTAACAGTCTTAATCTCACCATCAATCACGATCGGTCTTGGATTTGCCATGGTTTAGCCCTCTTGTTTGTCGTTCACTTTTTGCGTTGTCTTATTACTATGTCCCCCGAAAGCTCGCCAATTCAGAAATTATTCAGGAGATTTTCAATAGACGGTGCAGGCTCTGATTGAGGAAGCGGGCGAGGCAAGGGCTCTTCGCTTCCCAGCCCGCTACGGAAGCCGCAGGTGGGGCAGTTTTCCGCAGGCCAGGAAGGATAGGTCTCGCGATCCACCCGATCATGCCGATTGGCTCGCCACTCGGTCAGGCTATTCGTAGTCACCGGGCCCCACCCGCAAAGATAATTGGTGAATTCCTGCATGAGTGCGGCGCTACACGCCATATTCAGCCCATAGACACTGGGGGCTGCCATTTCCGGACGATCCAGCACATAACCCGCAGACTGCTTAATAGAGAGCGTGGCCGGGTGGGCGTAAGCTTCATCGATGGCGGGCCAGTTCAGTACATCAACACCACTGCATTGCAAGCAGGCCGAAGTGCCCGGCAAGACAACCGATAATCGGCTGCGAAAATCAACCTTCGGCCGGGTCTCCACCGAGACGCCGCCATCGAAGTATGGGAGCATGTACTGCACGGATGCCGCGTTCAGATAGTAGCGGGTCACATCGTCATCCAATCCGCCGATCAGAAAATCAGCTCTTGAGAAGACGTCTTCAAGCACCTCATCCTGGATGGGCAGGGCGTGAATGCTGAGCTTCAACTCCGGGAACATCGCTTTCAGGCGCCTCGCCAGAATCCGAACTTTCTGTTGTCCGATGTCGCTCGGGCAGCCCCCCTGAAAGCGATTGAGATTCGAATCGTCCAGTAGATCCGGATCGACAATGGTCAAGGCCCCGATGCCTAAACGTGCCAGACTTTCGGCAAGGATCGCCCCCAAGCCCCCGGCTCCGACCAACAATACCTCTGAAAGGCCTAACCAGTGCTGTTGCTTTGGCTCAATAAAATCCCGATGGCGGTTTAACCATTCCGGTGCATCCTCGGCGGATGACCAGCTCGCCGAAACAGGAAAACACTGGAACCGATCTCCGATGATCTGAATATCCAGTGGCTGGAAAACTTCGCTCTTGCGAGTATCCACCAGACGAGCACTCGCACCGCCATCACAGATAACCGTCGAAACATTGAAGATGGGTCTGTCTACGGAAAACGAAGATTGCTCCCGCAACATGGGCTCGAAGCGATCACGCAGGTACTGGTCGAAGCGCTGGTCGTCTGTATCATCGATTCTTGAAAAGGCTGTATTCTCGGAATCGAACCAGTGGTCATGAATATTAATCAGCGTATTAAAGTCGGTCCCAGCAAACTGAAACAGGATTTGATCGAGAACGGCTTTCTTTAAACGCACAGACGAGGCGGATCGCTTTTCAAAGCAATCTTCATCCAGCAATAAGACCGGCGCATCATGGGCGACCAGGATGGTCGTCGAATCGTAGGCTTTCGTAGTGCGGGCAAACACGTAGCTCAAGGTTTCGCATCGCTTACCCGGCTGTATATGATGGTCACGGATGCGGGACCACACTTTCTCTGAGAAGCGGATGACCGTTTTCATGCCACCTCCTTTTTCAAAAGAGCGTGGAAAAATTCCAGAAACTTGGTCAGGTTGTCGCCGCTATTGGCCTTGGAGAAGTTGTATCGCCAACTGTTGTCCTGATAGATGAGACAGGCCCAGGTATAACCCGGAATAGCCTTGGCTTCGTGAAACGCTTTGTTGTTAAACACGTTCAGACGCCGCGCGATCTGTGCCGTTAGCAGTTCATTACCCTTGTTCAGCATATAAATCCCGATCGGGGGCCGGTCGGGGAACTGTTCGGTCAACAGCAACACGTCCAGGTAATCAGGGGCATAGCCATCAGGTAAGGGCAGACTCTCAACAACAAGGAACCCTCCACTCGCATGAACTCTTACGCGGCGGTGGCCACCAGGGTATGGCGGATCGAAGCGATCCAGCCAGGTTTGAATCATCCCTGCCTCTTTATGAAGCAGACATTGTTTTCTACGTGAGAGAACCATCAGTAAACCCTCCAGTGCATCTGTACTATCTACAAACTTACTGTCCACAGAAGCCGGTTGAGTTCAGAAATGTTTTGGGTGTACTGGATGAAATCGGGCAGCAGGCTTCGATTTCGGCGGTCGTCTTCACGACAAAATAATTGGAAACGACCGTGTGCTGGTTCATGTTTGATCAAAAGCTCTCGCTTTAATTGTAGTGCGTTTGCGCAACCCCAACCCCGTTGCTAGCTTTTAAGTAAGTGCCTGAAAACCGCCGCTGTTACGCAGAGCACCTTGAATGGTTGAGGTTTTCAGACAGTTGCAACTGATTTCAGTCGGTTGAGAGGCGCCCATGTCCGAAAGCGTGGCAAATACCGTTGCCGAATACTGGGCCACCGGCTTTTTCATTCTGGCGGTTGGCGGACTGTGTGCGTTCATGGTCGGCGCTTCGAGCCTGCTGGGTGGCCGCAGCCGGGGTGTCAGCAAATCCCTGCCCTTTGAATCCGGCATTGTGGGCGCCGGCAGCGCCCGGCAGCGTTTCTCGGTGCAGTTCTATCTCGTCGCGATGCTGTTCGTGATTTTCGATATTGAAGCGGTGTTCCTGTTTGCCTGGG
>ERZ1673962.664-NODE-664-length-21650-cov-4.518685_pt1 | contig 21650 bp, 54 predicted proteins | sample MGYA00580188_ERZ1673962 | MGnify/ENA primary metagenome ERZ1673962 (study PRJEB41334, sample SAMN05608104) | rock metagenome | biome: terrestrial subsurface; feature: shale formation; material: shale | place: USA: Pennsylvania ... | reverse complement strand
ATACTCTAAATGCTCTTCGTGATATGGAAGGTCAGGATGTATGGTGTGATGATACTTATGTGAAAGTTGTAAGTCGTTGTGACGTAGGGCACGGCATTCTGTCTTGGTATAAACGCAGAGGGAGAACAGATGAGTTCCGTAATGGGTGGTTTGAGAAAGGAACTTTGAGGTTCGCACAGGAACTTCTTGGTGATGTAGAACCCGATTATAGTGATTGGGAAAATGTTGATTTGGGGGAGGATGAGGAATGACTGAACGAGTAAAATTCACACAAGTATCCAGAGTAATCTGTCCTACTACAAAAATACACTATCTTGACGCAATTACAGATGATGGGGAGCATTATGTCGCAGAGATGAAATCGGGAATTGAGAGATGGTTAGTATTCACTTCTCCGTGGAAAAAATCCGGACAAGTGCCTTATAAATAATAATATCTGTTTGGACGGCAATCTCTACAGATAAGATTAGGTGCTTTCGGGCACCTTTTCTATTATAAACTCTTATAAATAGTAATGCCGTTCAAGTAGAATAGAAATGACTTTACAAAGTCCAAGGATTTACATATACAAAATTACCTTTGATGAAGTTTTGTATTATTACTATGGAGTTCATAAAGAGAAAAAGTTTGATGAATATTATATGGGTTCTCCTATAACTCATAAGTGGATGTGGGATTTTTATACACCAAAGAAACAAATATTAGAAGTTTTTCCTTTTACTGATGAAGATTGGTTGGAAGCAAATTTAGTTGAAGATAGGTTGATTAAACCATTTTATAATACTGATAAATGGTGCTTGAATGAAAGTTGTGGTGGAATAGTATCATTAGATGTAAGAAGAAAAACAGGAAAAAAAGTTGGGGAAAAATCATATGAACTTAAATTTGGTCTGTTTGGGAGAACACCTGAAAAAATAATTGAAGATAGAAAAAAAAGTGGAAGTATAGTAGGCAAAATAACAGGAAAAAATCATAAAGAAAATGGAACTGGTGTTTTTGGAAGAACAAAAGAACAAAAAATTGAAGATGGTAAAAAGGGAGCACAAAGAGCAAAAGAACTTGGTGTTGGAATATTTGCTATGACTGCCGAAGAATTAAGTCAAGCAGGTAAAAAAAGTGGTATTTCTTCTATTCCCAAAGAAGAAAGAATAGAAAATAGTAAAAAAGGTGGAAAAATAGTATCATCTCAAATGTGGGAATGTTGCGAAACTGGATTTGTTGCTAATGCTGGAAATCTAGCAAGATATCAAAGAGCAAGAGGAATTGATACATCTAAAAGAAAACGAATATCATAAGGACACTTGAGAAACCGTCACAAGGGCACTTGAAATCTGGTGCCCTTTGTTGTATAATGACTTTATGAAACAAACCTCCTTATGACTAAAAAACTTTTTTATGTAGAAGTCACCAAATCTGGATGGGTTCTTGCCGAAAATGAAATTGAAGCAGAAAACTTCAAGTGTGATATTCTTTCCACCGAAGACCTTATGGAGGTTGAGGTGAGTGATTATAGTGAAAATCTTATAAAATCCTCTGGTTGGTGTGGAGGTTGTTATATCTATCATAAGGATATGAAAAATGGTAAAGACATTATGTTAAGTGAGGTCTTATGAATAACGAACGACTTGTAAAGTGGAAGTGCCCTGAGTGTGGGAACTATCATAAATGGGTTTGGAGCATTTATGATATATTCGCAGGAGAAATCACGATGACCTGTGATAATCCAGAGTGTGGAATAACATCTAAAATGTATATGATTGTTGAAAAGGGCGGAAACGCAACTGCTTTTGTTTCAGCATTTAATGGTAATGCGGATAATAGTCAAGTGGAAGAAAAACTGCGGAGGGCAACAGAAAAGGTAATGAACTCTCAAACTGAAACTGATATCTCAAAAGTTCTCATAGAAGGAGACATCGCAACCATTATGGGTGAGAAGTATCAACGCATCATAGAACCTCAAAGTTTTTATGATAAACTATGGGGATTGCTAAAAACTAAAATTGGTAATAGAATTGAGTGTGATTATATGGCAGACCAAGTTAGAGATTTGATTAGGGAGAATATTCCTGAATATAAAAAAGGTATTGGACTAGCAGAGTATCATTTAGGTTATAATGATTGTATTCGTGAAGTAAATAAAAACTTATTCAAATGACTAGAATTACAAGACTTGAAGTTATTACAGATACTGGGGGCAGGGAGTATGTTTCTTGGGAAGATGATAATGATGTATCTTGGCAATTTCAAGATGGTGGGAGGACATTAAAAGTATTTGTGAATAAAGTGAAACCTAAAACTGGTGAAGAGGGAGCATTAGAAGCACTTGAAGAATGGTTGGGGCCAGAACCACCACAAGAACCCGAACTCTCACAAATAGAACAAACCAAGAAAGATATTGCGAACCTCCAACAGAGATTGAAACTATTAGAATATCAGGAAACTGTGAGGACTAATGTTGAAAAAGCATATCGGGATTTTTACGGACATTATCCAATAATTGATATGTCTACGAATGATTATGATGCTGCGACTTGGATAGCATTTAAAGAAGGATACAAGGCAGGACAGAAAAATGATTGACAAAAAAGAAGTAGCACAAGCAATCGTAGATGCTGCCGATGAAGTATTTTCTAACGGAGGAAGAATTCGTGATGGATTTGCCTCTGCCCTTCGTGTTCTTGCTGATACTGTTGTCCCTGAAGATTATAAGTGTTTTTATGGGGACAAAGAATACGATACAGGAATGGAAGTTCGTAATGAAGAAATTCGTGAAGCAATTTTGAGTATTGCTACTGAACTGGAGGTCTTATGATAACTAAAGAAGAATACTACAAATACATAGAGGAGAACGACAATTATCCCTCTCATTCTCATAAGTGGATTGTGAGAACTTATACTGGTGAGTTATTCTATCGCAACTTCGGCACATTTGAGACCAAAGAAGAAGCAAAAGAGTTTATTAGGAATTATAAGGTAAAATATACAACCAAAGGATTTATTACAAGGTATAGCATTCAAGGACTTTGTGAGGTCTTATGAGGGACACTTGAGAAACCGGCACACAAGGACTTCACAAGACCCTCCAGATGCCTTATAATACACTCATAACCAAAGGAACTTCAAATGACCGAACAAGAACTTATTGAACTCTGGGGAGATGGAACCCAGTTTGGAATGAATACTGAAATGATTGGTGCCCTCAATAATGCTTTCCGTGAGGTTGCTGTAAAGTTTGCTCTTGTAGTTGCTGATAAAGCATATGGTATTGGTTATGATATTGGGGCAGGTGATGAGTATGATAGGGGATATATTGATGGTGTAGAGAGTGTAAGGTCTGGTGTTCTTGGAGATTGAAGAATGACTAATCCCGAAATTATTGAACTTGCTAAATCCTATGGGTTTGATAGACACATAAGTAAAACAACAAACGACATTTACTGGGAATGTGATGAAGAAGACTTCTTGAAGTTTGCCCGAGAACTTTATGATGAGGGTTATACAAAAGGTTTCAAAGTAGGACACGATGCTGGTTGGGAACTAAATGAAGAAGTATCACACAGAGGATTATGACTTCTATTCTCCAACAATACACTCTTGAAGATTTCGTCAAATGTCGTAATCAAAAAGAATGGATTTGTGATGAATGTAGAAATTGTGGTGATAGAGATTGTTGCTCTGGAAATCACATAATGTTTAGAGTTCCTAAAACTGATGATTGTCTCTGTTCTATTTGTATGAGTAAATTGAAATGAAACTTTCATATAATCTCAAACAGTTTTGGTTGCGAAGATTGATGTGGAGATGGTGTTTTGATTGGTGGTTTAGAGTAATGTATCCTCACATTTATTATAGTGAATATGGTAAAAGGTATGAGGAATATGTGAGTGATGATGATATGTTGTGGTTTTGGAACTATCTAAACAACTTTGATAATGAGGTATTATGACTTTACTTGAAACACTTGAATACTTTCTCACAGAAACCGCAGCAGATATGGATGGTTTGTCTTGGGAAATCCGTGAGGAAACTAACTTTGAGGACAACAACATAGAGCATTTGACTGAATGTTATGATTTTCAAAAAGAACTTTATGATAATCTCAAACAACTCAAATCCATTATTGGGGAAGTAAAATGACTGAAATTCAAAAAGTAAAAGCAGAAATCAAAATGCTTGAGAAGAAACTCTCATTCTTGGAGGAACTGGAAAAAACAAAATCACCAGTAGAAGAAGCATACAAAGATTGGTGGGGGCAATATCCTCAATTAGAAACTGATTCCGAGTATGATGAAATGAGGTGGCAGGGTTTCCGAGCAGGTTTTCATTTTGCTTATGAGGAGAAGGTAGCACAAGAACCAGAAGAAGAACCAGAAGAACTCAAAACTCTTTATCAAATGTTGAATGATGAAGAATGTCGTGATGATATTTGTTATATTGTAAAAGAATGGATGTCTCAATACGCAGATAATGTGATGTGTGGAGAATATAAGAAAGGATATGAATATTGTCTTACTGTTTTGGAGGAGAACTTGAAAAATGACTGACATTACACTTAATCTTACAGTTGAGGAGTTGAAACAGATTGATAAGTATGTGGAACTCAACGATGAGACCCGACCACTCTTTGATAAAATCAAGAATGCTTATCCAAAACCAGAAACACTTCTTGATGTAATCCGTAATCTTGGATATTCCTACGATTGTTGTTATGAGATTGTAGATGCTGTTGAGGAGTTTCAAAAACCAAAGGAACCCGAAAAATGGGATGTTGTTCGTGAGAGTAAAAAATGGTGTGAAGAGCATCCTAATGAAAATCCATTAGATTGGGTGAAACCACAAACTCCAAAACCTATGAATGAGGTTCTGGATAGGTTAGAGAATAAGTATGAGAATGATGAAGTTGTGAATAGAATGTTGAAGAAGTGGGAGGAAAATCCACCTTCATTTCTTCGTTTTGAGTTGAGTAGAAGTTTAGAAGACCGAATTTATAAGTGGTGGGAAACTTGCTTCGTTCATCATCCAGAATGGAGTATGGAGGAATGTGTGGAGGATTTGTTGGATATTATAACACTATTTCTTCCGGGAGAACAAGATAGTTCTGGTTCCCAAAATATAGATACGGTAGTTGCCGTAGAAGCACATAATGAACTTCTGCGAAAAATAAAATTTAAACTTCGTAATAAGAAGGCATAAATAATAGTGCTCTAATGAGTTCGCATCCATAAGAGTGGAAAAGGTGTCTTCGGGCATCTTTTCTTGTATAAATAGTATTGCGAACTCAATATAGAAGCAGAACTATGAAAACTCCAGAAGAGTATTATTATACCTATTATTCTTATGAAGAATGGGGTAGGGGTTATTTTGGAAGTAGAGGATGTAAATGTCTTCCAGAAGAAGATATAAAGTATCTGGGTTCTTCAAGGAATAAAACATTTAAACCAACTCACAAAATAATACTCAAAGACGATTATGCTACAAGAGAGGAAGCATATGCTGATGAAATTATTCTTCAACAACATTATAAAGTAGTTGAAAATCCACATTTTGCTAATAGGTCATATCAAACTTCTACAGGATTTACTACATCGGGAATAAAAGTAACTGATGAATATAGACAAAAAATGTCTGAAGTAACTAAAGGTGAAAAAAATGGAATGTATGGAAAAAAGAGACCAGATTTAGCAGAAAGAAATAGACAAATGAAAGGTATAAAAAGACCAAATACATCAGGAAACAGAAAAAATATGTGTGGAGAGAATAACCATATGTATGGTAAAAAAAGACCAGATGTATCGGAAAAAAATAAAGAAAAAAAAGGTAAAAAACAAAACATTACGGACGAAGAAAGAAATAGGAGGTCTGAAATGAGGAGAATGCTTAACTATAAAAATACTGATAAACCAGCAAATCAAAAATGGGAATGTCTTGAAACTGGTTTTGTAACTAATGCTGGAAATCTCGCAAAATACCAAAGAGCAAGAGGTATAGACACTTCCAAGAGACGCAGAATATTATAAGGACACTTGAAGAACTGGCACAAGGGAACTTGAAAACGGGTGCCCTTTATGCTATAATACTCTTATACATAACAAAACTAATGACTTCCAGAGACCTTACACAAGAACTTCAATATTTTGTTTATAATGACCCAGAGTATGGGGAAGACATAGAAAACATTCATTATCCTGCTTTGATTTCTATTCTTCAAGAACTTTTAGAAAGAGTGAAGCAACTGGAACAACGATTAGATAAAGAAGAAGAATATCAACAAGAACAAAATGAAAATTGAAATCCTATATCATCCCGGAGATGCCAACTATACTTGGGAATTGTATACGGGTCCAGATGGTATAAATTTTTATAATGGTATAGCATCCTCGTTGGGGGAATGTTTTGAGGAGATTATCAAACACGAAATCTGGAATGGTATGGATTATTGTGGTGAAAAATTATGAGTAGAAAACAACGAGCAGAAATGATTGTGGATAAATTTTATTCTACCTTCGCAAATAAGAGAGTAGATTTTGTGGTTCAAGACCTCAATAATAATGCTATTGCGAATGCTCTTCGTGAGGCAGTAGAAGGTCTCAACATAGAACCGAACCCTTATAGGGAATTTTCTATTGAAAAGCATCATTTCATTAAAGGACAATTATGGGTAAAAGATGCTATAATTCATCTTGCCGAGGAACTGGAGAAGATGAGTAATGACTGACGAACAAATATGCGAAATGGTTAATAGGCATCGGGTTCTTATTCGTAATGAGATGAAAATATTAATTCATAGAATAAACCACGAACCTAATGCTGAAGTTCTCCAAGAAGCATTTAATAATAAAGAATGGATTGAATTTGCCAAATGGTTCAAGGAGATAAGAGATGAATGAAGAATACGGACACATTCCTGATGGGTTTCTACTCAATCCAGAAGAAATAGAAGAACTTCGCAACAACAAAAGAGAACTCGCGGCATACGCAACACAGAAACTCCGCATATTGAAAGCACAACAACAAACTCAAGAACTTCTGGGTGCCGCACATCGTATTGCTGATGGTGGTGTTCCTTTGGGAAAACTTATTAAGGAAGGTCACCAATCTCCTATGATTTCAAAGGTGAGATATGAGTATGCTGCTCTTTTGAGAGAACTAATCTATCAGTGTGGGTATGATAATTATAATGTAGATGGAGACCACGGAATTTTAGTGATTAATGTTCGTGATGTTTTAGGTATTATTGAGGTCTTGGAAGGACTATAAATAAGAGTGTCTGTTTGGACGGCAATCTCTACAGATAAGATTAGGTGCTCTTGGGGCACCTTTTCTATTATAAACTCTTATAAATAGTAATGCCGTCCAAGTAGAATAGAAATGGTAAATCCTAACAGGTTTTATACTTACGCTTATTTGCGGGAAGATAAGACACCTTATTATATTGGGAAAGGTAAAGAGGATAGGATTTACTCAACTTGTAGAAGAAACACCCCACCAAAAGATAAATCCAGAATAATCTTCCTCAAACAAAATCTTACCGAAGAAAAAGCATTTAGACACGAAATCTATATGATTTCTGTTTTTGGTAGAAAAGATTTGGGAACTGGAATATTAAGAAATAGAACTGACGGTGGAGAAGGAAAAACTGGATATATTCACACAAAAGAAACAAAAGAGAAAATAGGAAAAAAACATAAAAACAAAGTTGTTACAGAAGAGACCAGAGAAAAGATGAGAGGAAAAATTGGAGAAAAAAGTTCAAGGGCAAAATGGTGGAAAATAACTTTTGCCGATGGTAGAGAAATTATACTTTGTGGTATTCATACTTGGGCAAAAGAAAATGGATATGATGATAATGCTATTTCCAAAGTTTATAGAGAAAAACATAAAACTCATAAAGATATTGTATCGGTTGAAAAACTGGAACAAGCACCTTTCCAAAATATCAATCCTGTGGTATGATATCTTTATGATTATGGAGAACTCAAGTGGATATTCAACCTTATCCAGATGAACTTTTTGAAGAGGCAGAACAAAGAGAAGCACTCAAAACATATCAAGAAGCATTCGCATACCTGAATAACAAAGAAGAAAATAAGTTCCATAAAATCCTTTCACAAAAAACCAAAGACGCATATAATCTTATTGCGGAATATTGTATGAAGGAGTATAAGGAAACTTATGGTGAAATACCCGAAGAGGAGTATATGAGATTTCTTGTGGGTGATTTCTATGGGACTGGGAACGGCAGAACTCTTTGTGTTCTATGTTCTCAAAGTATTCCTTATGGGGATGATTATGATAAGAATGCTCCTCATCCACAAAATTATAAACCGGTCAATTCTCAAGAGTATCGTGCCGTTCGTGAGTTTCATTCGTATTTTGGTTCTTGGATGTTGATGGGAGTGAGATTTGTATCCAGAGAAGATTTCTTTGGGAAATACGGTCATCTTCTACCATCATCACTTGTAGAACTTAAGGACAAATCGTGCTACCTAAATTATTATAGTAAATTACATTTCAACTTTTCCTAAAATGAAGTTATTGGATAGGTTCAATCAGTTTTATAATGATGAGTGTTCTGCCTCTCCTTGGGGGTCAATTACAAGTATGGAACATTTGGAGGCAACAACTATTAGAGCGGCTATCTACGCATTTGCCCGTAAGTATAATATGAAAGACAAAATACCAGTAGAAGACCTCAAGAACCTTGCTGACCTTATTGAGGAACAAGGTAATGAGTTTCTCAAGAAGCACCAGACACTTGATGAACCGGCACAAGGGCACCCACAGGGCGCTCCAGATGCCCTATAATACACTCATACACAAAGGAACTCCAAATGTTTTCCGACAATACCCATAACAAACTTATAGAACTGCGGGGATTACTAAATCTTTCATCTTCTAATTTTACGGAACTTTATAACCTGATGAAGGATGCTTATAGGGATGGATTTGATTACGGGTGTGTTCGGTCAAGAGAGGAAATGGTTCCTCTTGGAACTCTTGCTGATATGACCGTCCAACAACTTGCTAATCTTATTGGAACTGACACTTGAGAAACTGGCACAAGGGCACCCACAAGACCCTCCAGATGCCCTATAATACACTCATACATACAAACACATTATGTCTCTTGATTTCTACCTTGAAATGGAACTGGATACGGGCGGAAAAGAACCTCATAAGGTTGAGTTGTTTTCTTCTAATATCACTCACAACCTGAATACGATGGCAGAAGAAGCAGGCATCTATAAGTGTCTGTGGCATCCTGATGACCTTTATGAAAATCCAACTGCTGATAAACTTATTCCACATCTTGAGGCAGGACTTCTAAAACTCAAATCTCATCCAGAGCATTATAAGCAGTTTGATGCTTCTAATGGTTGGGGAACTTACGAACACTTTGTTCCCTTTGTGGAAGAGGTGTTGGATGCTTGTAAAGAACATCCAAAGGCAAGTGTTAGAACTTGGGTTTGAGGACACTTGAGGAACCGGCACAAGGGCACCCACAGGGGAACCAGATGCCCTATAATAGTCTCATAAGCAACCAAACTGATGATTGACCTCTCTCAACTAACCGAAGAACAAATCAACGAACTTGAACTTCAAATCCAAAAACATAAGGAACAAGAAAAACACAAAGATAATCTAAAAAATCTAAAAGGTTATAAAGTAACTTTTTATATGAGGTTTGACCCTGAAAAGCAAAAGGATAATGATATGCTTACAGATGACGGAGAACTTGACCCTAACATTTTTGCGGATTATCTGTGTGATAATGTTGCCTCAAAACTGATTATGGATTTTGACTTTGGTGATTATGAAGATGTGAGTTATCCTAATGTGGATGTAGCAACAGAACAAGAAATTGAAGAGAAATTTTAAGGACACTTTCTAAACTGGCACAGGGCATCTCCACAGGTGCCCTTTGATGCCTTATAATACTTTCATACACACAGACACCTGAAATGACTAACCAACCTAAAAAAATTCAAGTCAAAGAAACTCAACAATACTGGAGGAACTTTGATGGTTCTCTTGAGAGTATTATTGCTTCACTCCAAAAAAAGTTGGATGATGGTTGGGAAGGTATTGAGATTTCATATGGGTATCATGGTGATTCAGACGAGTATTATCTCTACAAGCATCGTGAAGAAACCGACAAAGAGTATGAGAAACGGATGAAGCAATTGGAGAAAGAAAAGGCAGAGAAAGAAAAGGCAAAGGAACAAAAACTTAAACAACTCAAGAAAGACCTTGCTTCCTTGACTGATGAAGAAAAAGAACTTCTGGGGGTAAAATGACTACCAAAGAAAAACTCACACTTCTCATCAATAAACTCAAAGAATACGCAGAGGTAAAACACTGCTATGATGTAGATGGAGATGATTATACTCCAAGTGCTGGTAGTTATGATGATGCCTTTGAGGATGGTGGTGATTATGGTGAAATTCATCTTGCCCGCACACTTTTAGAACAAATCGGTGAAAAGTTTGAGTATCCTTGTATGAGTGAAGAAGAATGACTACTGATAGAGCACAAAAAATCTGGGAGGCATTCAAGGGTGAATTGATTGATAATGGTGTAAAAGATAGTGAGGATGTAAGACAAGGTTTATCAACCGCAATTAGAGAAATAGCAAATGAACTCCAATACTACAATACAAGTGAAGGTGAGGATATGATTTTAGATGCTTACAAACTTTATGAACTTGCTGATGAACTTGAGATATTATGAACCCAGTTAGAGACCAAACCTATTTCAGTTTGGATTTGGAACTAAACTCAAAACAAGATGGAACCACACCCAGAATTATTCAGGTTGGTGTATCAGTAGCATCTCCTGTGATGCCTGATGATATAAAAACTTTTTCTTGGTATCTTGACCCTCAAGAACCCATAACTCCTTTTATTCAACAACTCACAGGTATCACAGACGAAATCATCAAAGAAAAGGCAGTATCTCACCAGATAGTAGCACAAGAACTCGGGAACATCATTACCGAGAATAAGTGTTTCGTCAATCCAATTGTCTGGGGTGGTGGTGCCGAAAATGATGCTACAGAACTCAAAGATGAGTTTAGAGAACGAGGTATTGACTTCCCATTTTTTGGAAGGAGAGTGATTGATGTAAAAACTCTGTATGTCTTTAATCAAATGGTTCAGGGCAAAACACCCTCTGGTGGTCTGCGTAAGTCTATGATTTCTTATGGTCTTGATTTTATTGGAACTTCACACAGAGCGGAGATTGACGCAGAAAATACCTTGAGGTTCTTCTTTTACTTCCTGAATAAACAAAGGAAGTTTGAGGAATATAAAAATGAAATGAAGGAGATGAAATGAAACCGCAAGTAAAAGCATCAATCACATTACCTTTCGCAGTATTATTGATTATACTCGTCGTTTATCTTCTTGCGACACATCCAATCATCTTTGGTTGGATGGTGTTTATTCCATCTCTTTTGGGTCTTTTGGGCGTAGTATGGTACTTTCTTTTTTCTTTGTTTGGTGGTGAAGACTGATGGATAAACTAATACATAATCCCGATGAGTTCTTATTGGATGACATCAAAATGTTTCATTATGAGGTGATGGATACTAAAAGACATTTGTGGTGTGCGTTTTATATGGAAGACGGGCGCATCGGGCACCTGAATATTTTTCTCAAGGACGGGAAGTTAGAGACCCGTTATGAGGAGTGGGACTTAATGGTGTTTGAGGGCACTTGAGAAACTGTCACAAGGAACACACCATAATTCTCAAAAATCTGGTATAATACTCTTATACACAAGGAATTGGATGAAATTCATAAAATGGGTTGAGAATGCCTATTGGTCTTGGAGAAATTGTATTGACTTTCGCTTTGTTAATTATAATGACCGCATAGATTATCTTTCATTTTGGGAAGAGTTAAACGCAGGATATTATCAAATGGAAGATGAATACATAATGTCCCAACCAAATTTTGATCCTTATAACTTATCCGGAAGAGACCACTATTACACTTATACGATGAGGAAACCTGTGACTAAATAATGATGCCTGTTGAGAGTGCAATTTCACAGGAAGATTAGGTGCTTTCGGGCACCTTTTCTATTATAAAGTATTATAAATACTTATGCACTCTCAATAGAATAGAAATGAACTATCTAAAGGTTTATTGTAATCTTATCAGGAAAGCAGAAAACAGAACTCCTCCTGAAGGTTATACAGAAAAACACCATACATTTCCAGTAAGTATATTTGGAAAGAATAATATGATTGTTGTGCTTACCGCAAGAGAACACTATGTTGCTCATGCATTATTAGAAAAGATTTGTATAAAAAGATATGGATTAAATCATTACAAAACTCAAAAAATGATTTGTGCTCATCTTGCTATGAGTTGTAAAAGAAATTCTAAAAATAAGTATATAAATTCTTATTTGTATGAAAATCTCAAGACAAGATATGTAAATTCAATAAGTGGTGAAAATAATCATAATTATGGTAAAATTTATACTGAAGAAGAAAGAGAATATTTAAGCAAAAAACTGAAGGGAATACCAAAATCTAAAGAGCATAAAGAAAAAATACGTAAAGGAAAGACAGGAAAACCTGTTTCTGTAGCACATAGGAAAAATTTAGGACATAATAAAGGGAAAAAATGGTGGAATAATGGAAAAGAAAATCGCAGACTTTCAGTTGAATGTCCTGGAGAGGGATGGGTAATGGGAATGAATTGTCCTTGTAGTGAAGAAAGAAAAGAAAAAATTAGTATAAAAAGAAAAATGAGAGTTGATTGGAAACATAAAGAAGAAACAAAAATAAAAATATCCAAATCTCATAGTAAATACATTTATGAATTAAAAAGTCCAAATGGAGAAGTATTCATAACAAATAATCTAACTAATTTTTGTAAAGAAAATCCACAGTATGGTCTTGATAGGAGAATTATGTGTAAAGTATCACAAGGCAAACAAAGACATCATAAGGGATGGACGGTTCGCATACTGGAACACTTGACTTGATTTCTGGTGCCCTTGTGCTGTATAATGACTTTACTAGATGAGAAGAAAATGATTTCGCCTCTTAAAAAGGAAATCACGGATCATGCCATATCTGTTGCGATGGCATCTAATGCTCGTCAAAGAATGTCCGCAATTCTTTTGAATAAGAGAAACCGGATTATTTCTACTGGTACTAATTCTTATGAGATTACACATACAAGACAATTTTATGCCGCTGTGATGGCATCTAAAAAGTATAAGGATCCCAAGCTGGCACTCAAGACATTTCTTCATGCCGAATTAAATTGTATTATTAGGGCAAGAAAATCCGGGCACAAACTAGTCATTTGTAGAGTGGGAGGTCATAGTGGTAAAGAATTAAGAAATAGTTTTTGTTGCCCTATTTGTTACTTGTATATAAGAACCAACTGCCCTACAATTAAAGAAATTCATTGGAGTACCAGCGATCAGGAGTTTCTTTATACAAAACTTGATTATGATTAAATAGTAGAGAAGAACAACACTTATTGTCTCAAATGTCTTACGAGGAGTTTCTTAATTTACCTGTAAATCACATTACACAATTCGCACAGAACATCAGGTTCAAGAGAGAGAATGATATTCCTTTTTCAGAAGAGGAACTCACTCTTGAGAGGCACTTTGTTCGTTATACCAAGGGAGTTAGACTACAGGAAGACATCGCTAGACTAGAATACTTTTATAGTCTCAAGGATCATATCAAATAAACTCATAAATATCTTAAAAAAAGATGATTACTTTTAATCAATTCCTTACTCTTATTGAAGGTAAGAAGAAAGAAATAAAAAGACTTAAGAGTGCTTATCTTGCAGGAAGAGAACAAGCAACGCCACAAATAGTAAATTATGGTGATTCTGCTCCTAATTCTCCAGAAAGAGCGGCACAAGTAGCAGCGATGATGAAAATGTCTGGTGGTGGTGCAGTAAGAAAAGTAATTAAACAAAGAGAAAACGATGCCGAGAAAGCAGCAAAGAAAATGTTAAAACCTTAATATGATACCACCATCCCTTCTTGATGCTTTAAGTAAAAATGAATTAGTATCTCTTGCGAAAAGATATACTGTTTATTACACAACCAAATCGGGACAGGGATCCATTAGTAACTATGAAAGTCTAACGAAAGATCAATTAGTAAAACTTCTTAAGGACGACAAAGATTATCAAAAAGCAACAGCAAATCTAACAAGAATTGATATTCTTAAACAAAGACTCGAAAAAACATCAAAAAGACCAGAAAGCATAATGAATGTGATTCTGGATGTTTTTAAGGACACAAACTCTCCACCAATTCCCGGAAAATACTTCACCTTTAGATATTTCGCCAAGACACCAGGACTTCTTTACGATCAACACCCACTAATAGCGTGTCTTGGTGTTTTTGACTGGGGATTTAATGGTTTTAATTTTCATTTAGACAAAAATAGAAATTATACCTGGCGTGAAGTTAAATCTGAGTTATTAGTCGTTAAGAATAGTGAGATCTCTTATATGAAGAGCATTAGATATGTAAAGACGTTCCAAAATCCATAAGTATTACAACCGTGAAGATATTTGATAAATAAAGAGAAGTAGAGTTTCTTTATACCAAATGTCTTCTTACGAATATCACCAAATACTTCAGTTTTTATACTTTGAGGGTTATGCCGATTCTTATGAGGAAGCAGAAGAATTAGTAGAGTCTTTGAGTGACGATGAGTTTGAGGAACTAAATGAAGCACGTCGCAAGTTAGCACACTCATTTCCACTCAAACCATCAGAAAGACGTTCTGTTGAGAATATAGAAAGAATGAATCGCGGTGATTTTAGTGTTCCTCCGGGGGGAAGCGTGAGAGTTAGATCCTCAAGAAAAAATGAACCAGAAGCAGAACCAGAACCAGAAGAAAAGAAACCAACAGGAAAAAGAAGAAGAACAAATATGAGTAATGTAATCGTCGCTCATTATCTATTTGATGAAGGTTATGCCGATAGTCTCGATGGTGCCGAAGTTATGGCAGAGAATATCAGCGACAACTGGGTTCAGTCTATTCTAAGTGAATCAGACATCGAATCACCCAGAGAAAGATTAGTTACTGATAGGAATATGTTTAATATTTCTCAAGAAGAAAGGAATGCAGCAAGAGCAAGAACACTCGCAAAAGCAGCAAAAGCAAAAGAAGCAAGAGAAAAGAAATCAAAGAAATGAAGACTTATAAAGAGTTCATCACAGAAGCAGAACAAACATTAAAAATGGTGAGTCTTAAGCACGGAACATCTTCTGATTCTGCCAAGAAGATTAAAAAGTCTGGATATACGGGAGATGAGGTTCATACATCAACTAGTCCAGAAACTGCTCGTGGATTTGGTAGAAGATATGATGAGAACCCTTCCGTAATTACGATGTTGGTTCCAAAGAAGAAGATTAAAGATAAACCAGAAAAAGGTGCCAAAGCAGTTAAGACCCAAGGTCAAAGAGGTATTGATTCCAGAGGAATAAGACACTATTCTGTTGCGATGGATCCCGAATATGCATCAAAGAAAATTGTAAACCGATCTGGAAGAATACAAAAACCAAAAGTAGCAAAGAGGTTTAGATGAAAACATTCTCCCAGTTCATTACAGAAGCAAAAGAAGCAAGACCACCAAAGGAAGTTCTTCGTAAAATAGATCGGGCATATGGAAGAAAGCATCCCGGAACAAATGTTGATGTTTCGCACGATGATAAATCTGGTGATCTTCGTGTAAATCAACTCTTCGTTCCTCCAAATATGCAAGGCAAAGGAATTGGAACAAGAGTGCTGAAGGGTCTTACAAAATATGCGGATAAGCAGAAAAAAAGAATGACACTTACTCAGGATCCGGACAAAGGTAAGAAAGCAAAATTAGCAAAGTTTTATAAGTCTCATGGATTTGAAAAAAATCGTGGCAGGTCTAGGGACTTTACAACCAGAGATACTGATATTCGCAACCCACGCTAGGACACTTTGACAACTGGCACACAGGGCACTCCAGAGCCCCCATAATACCCTTATAATGTCAGTATGAAAAACACACACCTGTCCCATCCAGAAGACTCTATCCTTACGGGTGATCTTTCTGTTCTTGATTGGTTCGTGAATCCTGGCACTCTCAGTCTTAAGATTGATGGTTCTCCTGCGATTGTATGGGGAACCAATCCTGCCACGGGTAGGTTCTTTGTTGGCACAAAATCCGTATTCAACAAAGTTAAAATCAAAATCAATCATTCTCATGAAGAGATTGATACAAATCATCAGGGTGAAGTAGCGAAGATCCTACATCTTTGCTTTGACTATCTGCCCTGTACGGAAACCATCTATCAAGGTGATTTTATTGGTGAAGGTGGTAGTGATGAATACACTCCTAACACTATCACTTATAAGTTTCCGGAGATTGTCACTCAAAATATCATCATCGCGCCACATACCTGTTATTATGCGAAGAATGATCTTCGTGATGCTGTTGCGATGCCTGATCGTGCCATCTGGAATGATAGTGACACGGTGAAGTTCGTCAAACCAAACGCATATATTCTTTATAATCAAGATTCCTTCGCTGATGTTGAGGATGTATGTAAGTTTGCCCGTCAAGTTGCAACCACCACTCGATTCGCAACTGATAAGGAAGCGGCACAAATTAAAAAACAAATTAATGCTCGTATTCGCGCTGGTATGAGGATTCATGAAGATGATTTTGAGTGTGATCCTAATCTGATTCGTTTGTGGATTCTGATTAAAACTATCAAAGAAGATTGTCTCTTTATCTGTCGTAATGATGGTCCTGATGCCTATATCGGTTATGATCGAATTGATGCCGAGGGTTATGTGATGACGAATGAGTTTGGAATGTATAAAATTGTGAATCGTGAAGTATTCTCTCATGCTAATTTTAATCAGGGTAGGTTTCAGTGTGCCAGTTGAGAAACTGGCACGTTCGCAACCCGCCACACCGCTCACATCCCTTATAATAAACACAAGCGGAACAGATCCGCACTACTACTTAAAAACACAAATTATGATTACCGCAACTCGTCATCCCTTCGTCATCGCTCGTACCTTCACCAAAGAAGAGTCCAGTGCTGTGAGTATGATGGAAATTGTTCCTTCTGCCGATGGTAATGACTCCTATGATGTTATGATCTCCTATCATACGTCTGATAAAGTCTATCGCTATGAGGTGGAGGACGATGCTACCGCTGAACTGTGGTATTGCATCATGAACGACTCGGAAGTGTGCTCCTTGACCTCCTGGGGCAGTCTGGTGAATCTTGCTCGCGCTCATGGCGACATCGTTCTAGTTTGAAGTCATTTTATTACTGAGATAAATTATGAAAAATCAAAACGGATTTATTGCTCCCGGTATTTATCTTTGTTTTATTGGAGGTGTTGTTCTCGTTGGTCTTGTCTTTGTGGGTGGACCAATCTATAATGTGTGGTCGCAATCTCTATCGGGTAAAGCAGAACTACAAAAGGCAGAATACACTCGTCAAGTAGCAGTTCTGGAGGCACAAGCAAAGAAAGATTCGGCACAACAACTTGCTGATGCTGAAGTGATTCGTGCTAGTGGTGTTGCTAAAGCAAACCAAATCATCGGTGATTCATTAAAAGATAACCGTGAGTATCTTCAGTATCTGTATATTACTGGACTCGAAGATGGTTCTAAGAATGGTAATGTGACAATCTATGTTCCTACTGAGGGTGGGATGCCTGTTCCCACTTTGCAAATGAACAAGTGACACTTTAACAACTGGCACTCCCGGCACTCAGAATCTCTCTGGGTGCCCTTATAATACAAGGGTAATCAACAAAAACAATGATCACCGACACCACTCAAGACAAGCAAATCCGTCGTTCTATCATTCAGCAGGTGGAGAATATGGATCTGCGTTTGCTTCAACGAATTGCGTATGAAGTCCGATGTGAAGAACTTGGACTTTATGCCGACTCATGGAAACTTTACTCTGAGGAAAACTAATGACCTGTGGTATTCTGGTACTTGTCGCATACTCTTTAGGAGCACTGCAAATTATTCTTCTTAGATACGTTCAAAACTAATGACTTCAATCTATGTACTAACTGAGGGTGATTACTCCGATTATCATGTTGTCGGTGTATATTCCACAAAAGAACTCGCAAAAGAGGCACAGTCTCTTTTTAAGGATTCTCAAATTGAAGAGTATGGTCTGGATAATATTCCCGAACATCCTCCTGGTATGAGCGCATGGTTTGTGCGAATTAATGATGGAAAACTTGATGACATTTATACCAGTCAAGTAAGTCCATTTGAGGAAACAGTTCCCAGTGAAAAGGAATACAAGTGGAGTGATGGTGAAATCGGATACTTTGTGTATTGCTGGGCGATAGACGAAGATCATGCAGAAAAGATTGCCCTGGATAAGTATTATCAACATCAAGCAACCAAATTTGGTATTGTATCATGAATCTCTACATTCTTAATGACGTACTGTACGACTACACTTCTGGTATGGCAGTCATCGCAGCGGAATCAACAGAACAGTGTAGGCAACTCTTCATAGAGGAGTTCGGTTATGATAAGACTCGTACTGAAGAACTTCAAAAAGAGTTTGATACCGCAGATTTTAAGGTGATTGAGAATGTGAATCATCCTCCTGGTGTTGTGTCTTATGTTTATGGTGGAGGTTGAGTTCGGTGGACGGTTCTTCAAGTGGCACACAAGACATCACAGACTCCCTCCTGACCCCTTATAATAACAAGGTAATCAAGAGAAACCACCAATGACCCTCCCGACCTACAATGCAATTCTGTTTAATGCCGAAGCAGCACATAAAGCAGCACTATATGATGCCTGCCTGCTGATTGTGAATACCTACAATCAGACTGATATGCTGGATGGTTATTGTATTGAGAATTACAATGGTAATGTGACTGCATACGACTTTATGAAGTATGCTCGCAACATTCTCAACTCTATCGGTGAGGGTAACTGAAATGACTGATAAAGAAATACTTCAGTTGTGTTATGAAAAACATACTCAATTTGAAGAATCACCAGAAATTGATGAATTTTTCTTGGATAATCCTGTTCTCTGGCCGTTCCCTTGGGAATCTTGGGAAGAGTAAAGTAACTCAAATAAGATTCAAGAGTTCTCTATCTGATACATAGTTTTCTTTAGACCAAATCGATTGATGTATTCATTCAGTGATTCATTCAAGATACCATGAAAGAACTCATAAGTGTCGGGAACAGGAATACCTTTTTTGATTGCTGATAGATGTACCAGTTTAATGTAATCACTCAGATTCTCATTTAATTCGAGTCTATCGGTGTCTAATCCTATTACACCATCTCTTTCTTTTTTTCTACCTAACCATTCTAGATTCTCAAGAGCATTATTGGTTACATCACCGTCCTTATGTCTAATTCCCCAGGAGTCGGTATGATTAGGTAGGAATGCCTTACAAATGATTTGATGAACGTAGAAGGATTTTGAATTGCCCTTACCATCAGAAAGTTGAACTACACGATAGTGTCTATTGTTACCTACCGAGTGTATCTTAAGTTTTCTTGGTCTTTTGTGTTTGTTTGAGTAGATGTCTCCATTGATGGTTGCGAAGTAAAACTTATAGGTTTCCATTCCTTCGATGTCAGAAATCCTTCTCGTAACGTCCTGAGACATATTGATACTATTATACTTTTTTTTATGTATAATAGAATATTGGTGATTTTATGTGCTTTTTGAGACATATTGAGAATATGGTTGTGGAAAACCTGTGGAAAACTATTGGTTATGCTTTTATACGCATAAAGACTTTATGAGTATAAGAATAGTAGAAAGTCTTATAATAATGATCTTTAGTCTTATAAGAAGGTCTCAGAGTCTTGTGAGTTATGCTTGTAGACGCATAAAGTCTTATAAGAAGGTGTCTGGGTCTTGTGAGCTAAGCCGACACTCTACCACAAGAACGCGAAAAAGTCAAGAGGACCGCCATAAAACTTCACAGTCTCGCATAAAATCTCGACGAGAACTGGCGAGAATACACATAAGTCTCATATAATCTCGACGAGAATACATCATATCATCATAAGTCTCGACGAGAATACATCATATCATCATAAGTCTCGACGAGATACACACGAGTATCATAAGTATCATAAGTCTCGACGAGATACACATAAGCATATCATATCATTCGAGATCATATATACAGGTGTGTATCTCGACACGAGCTTGCGTATCATCGAGATACATGCTATAATACATATACATTCTGGAACACCTTATGTACGACGACTACGACTTCGACTATACATATACGACAGAATACGGCGAGCTCGAAGAAGAACTCGACGAAGATTATGCGCGGGACTCACACGATTATCAGGATATGGCATACAGACATTACGCATAATACACTTATAACACACATTACATCATAAGTCAAGTATGATTGTGCCAGTTCTTAAAGTGGCACAGAGACCCTTGTGGCATTCTGTCGCAGGGGTTATATTACATTTGTTCGACACCAATCCACCGATTATGACTACCATCTCCCTGACTTCCGGTGAAGTTCTAGACATTATCTCTGCGCTTTGTGATAAGGAACAGGCACTTTATGACGCTGAGGATCTACATCTGGCAGCATATTACCTTCACATTATCCAGCAGTTCGAGAATATCTCACATCGATTAGAAGAACTCCCCGGTGAGGAAAGAGTAGCGAACCTGGTGATGGCACTGTGACAATCGCATAAGTGGCACAGGAGGCACCTAAGACCCGCTCTGGGTGCCTTATGATGAACAAGTCAATCAAACAAACAAATGGCATTCGTTTCCTGGTCTGTTGCTCCTAAATCTTCTCCTGAAGACATGGAGTTCTTTACATCAGAAGATCATGCACTTGATGTTGCTTTTGATTGGTCGGTTGATGATCATGGGGATCCTATGATTATCTTCCGTAATGGAATTAAATGGATGGAAGTCACCGCTTAAACTGGCACACAGGGGGTTCCCAAGGATCCCCAACCCTGTTATTCTGCATTCGTACTCAACCAACCGACCATGACTACCAAAACTACCTATCGAGTAATTGGTTTCGGCACCAACGAACACGGATTCTTTAATGAATTCGCACACTGTGGCACAATTGGTTATGCCTGTGGATTCTATAATGGTCATCTTCAGGATCCAGAGATGGATGGTGTAGTACTCATCCGCGTCAATCATGAGGATTGGGAAGTAATTCAGGAGTTCGGCACAATTCCTTACTCTGTGTCGTGTGGTCCAGGAGGAACCTTTAAGGTAGAAAAGGCAGTTGATATGGTACTGGTTTAATCAAGCACTCTACAGAAGCACACAGGCACCTATTATGACACAACAAGACTCGGTTACAAAATCACTCAAACTTCTGCGTGATGGGTTTAAGGATGATATGGCATCCTTCATATATCAAGATGATCGTATAACAGAAATTATGATGGAGTTGATTAGTGATTATGTCGCAGAGAACATTCCTTTGATTGATGAAGATAATCGCATGGATCTATCGATGATGTTGATGGAAACTATTCGCATTAGTGCCCGGTAGGGTGCCAGTTGCGAAAGTGGCACAGAACCCCTAGACTTCCTGCTCCAACCCTGTTATTCTACATTCGTAC
>ERZ1673962.659-NODE-659-length-21766-cov-4.624108_pt1 | contig 21766 bp, 18 predicted proteins | sample MGYA00580188_ERZ1673962 | MGnify/ENA primary metagenome ERZ1673962 (study PRJEB41334, sample SAMN05608104) | rock metagenome | biome: terrestrial subsurface; feature: shale formation; material: shale | place: USA: Pennsylvania ... | reverse complement strand
TCTTCCGATCTCCCTTGCGGGATAACAGGCCCTGCACAGCCGCTTCACTCACGCCGAGATCCCGCAGCGACAGATGCTTATCGACACGACGGTCCAGTCCCAGAGCTTCGGCAACATCCCCCCCACGCATGTCATTTGCATGAGCCAGTTCCATCAAAGACATGTCGGGATCGACCGTCACCGTATCGACTGCACAGACACGAACCGGGTTCGCCGCCATGACCACCAGAAACAGCAAAAACCATATTGCAACAACAGATTTCATCTTGCCACCTTTCAGAAAAAAGGCCCTGTATGCAGGGGTTAGATCTTGAAAAATCGCCTCCATCGTGCTATACAGCCGTCCTTTGTACGATCGACGAATAAACTGACAAGGAGCATCTCTTATGAGTCATACAACCCCCGTCATCCGTATTGAGACTTCGTTGGGAATGATCACCGTCGAACTCGATATCGAACAGGCGCCCGTTACCGTAGCGAACTTCCTCGAATATGTCCGAAGCGGTTTTTACGAGGATACGGTATTCCACCGTGTCATTCCCGGCTTCATGATCCAGGGAGGAGGCATGACCGCCGAAATGGAAAGCAAGGCAACGCGTGCCCCCATCAAGAACGAAGCGAAAAACGGCCTGCAGAACAAGCGCGGCACCATCGCCATGGCGCGCACCCAGATCGTGGACAGCGCTACGGCACAGTTTTTCATCAATGTCGCGGATAACGATTTTCTCAATCACCAGGGACCGGCGCCGGCAACATTCGGCTACGCCGTTTTCGGCCGTGTCATCGATGGAATGGAAACAGTCGACGCCATCGCGAAGGTAGCCACCGGCAACCGCAATGGGCACCGGGATGTTCCTGTCGAACCGGTTGTCATCCAACACGTTACCGTCATCGACTGAGGATTCTGAGAGACGTCTCGACAAAAGCCATAGGATCTACCCCCCCCGGGGTCCTATGGCCCCGTGCGGTCAATCCTTGATGCTGATGAGATATTTGAGATAACGCCCTTCCGGAAAGGTTACCGGATAGGGGAAATCTCCGCTCTGCCCGAAGTTTGCAATCACCTTCAGAGCCGAACCGGCTGCCAGGGCGCCGCGGCGCAACTCCTTCAGATAATCGGCCAGATCGACCTTCTGATGATTGGAGGAGGTAATCAAAAGCCCGCCCCGCTCCAGCAACGGCAGGGCATCCGCAATCAGGTCGGAGGTTCCTCCAGCGGTGGTGAACCGACTCTTGCCGACAGTGGAAAAGCTCGGCGGGTCCATGATGACGATATCGAAGGCTTTGCCCTGCCGCCGAAGATCTTTCAAGACTTTGCGACAATCACCGACCAGAAAATCGTGGCGCTTGGGATTGAGACGATTGGCTTCGAAATTATCCCGCGCCCACTCCAGATAGGCTGCCGAGGCATCGACGCTGGTCACCCTGGCGGCCCCGGCTGCCGCAGCCGCCACCGAAAAGGCTCCCGTATAGGCAAACAGGTTCAACACCTTCGCACCTGCCGCACGCCGCATCAGATCACGACGGTTGTCGCGCTGATCACTGAAAAGTCCGGTATTGAGCCCTTCTTCCAGGTCAACCAGCAGGTTAATGCCGTTTTCAAGCACCCTCAGTCGACCCGAAACTGTCTTGCCATAAAGCAGTCTGCTCAGATTATTGGCCTTTTCGGCCAGTTTGCGGGTCTGCTGCGGACGGAATTTTTCATAGATTCCAATCGGTTCCAACGTTTTCTGCAAAGCCGACACCACCAGCGGCAGATGCGGTCTCCAGGCGCGACTGAAAAGTTGCACCATCAGGTAGTCGCCATATCGGTCCACGGTCAGGCCGGGCAGGGAATCCCCCTCGCCATTGATGAGCCGATAGGCATTGCTGTCGTCGAGATCGAGATGACGCTGGCGTAAATCCAAAGCCTGTTGTACCTTGGCATGGACCCATTCCTGGTTCAATTCCATGGGGGCAAAATCGAGCACTCTGGCCACCACTCTGTCCCCGGGATCGAGCAGAGCGGTAGCCAGCGGCCGGCCGTTTTCATCGGCAAGCCTTATTACCTCTCCGGCACGAGATTTCGGCCATTTTCTGGTATAGCGATCGGCGATCACCCAGGGGTGACCGAGTTGCAGCATTTGTATCGTCTGAGGGCCGACGATAAAGGCAGATTCTTTCATGGGGACAATACCTCTTGAAAATCATACAGGTTTTCATACAAAAACCGGCCCCGTATCCACACATGAATTAAGAACGGACACCAAAGCCAGACGATTTCCGGATGGAAACATATCCGAAAGAAGGCTATTCTACCCGGCAATCTTCCAGGCGCCAAGGCAAAAGGCTCTCTCAAAAAAGGTAAAAACAATGAATGATGCACCCAAAACAGCTGCAGAATCCCATATCGAAACCCTCATGGAACAACTCGAACCCGGCTCCGACCGTTACCGGGTTCTCGATGTGGCGCGCCGCTTCAAATCATCCTGGGTGGAACTGGGGGAAGAATTGCTGCGTGTCAATCAGGGTTCTCTGTATCAGCACTGGGGTTATGCCTCTTTCGAGGAATACTGCCAGAAGGAGATCCGCATTCGCAAGCCAACGGCTCAGAAACTGACCCGGGCCTATCGGTTCATCAGCAAAGAAGAACCTCAACTGCTGACGGAAAAATCGCCGTTAACGTCGGTCCCCGACTACCGGAGCATCGATCTTCTGCGCCAGGCGCGGGAAGAACACGAATTTTCGGAGGAAGATTACGCGACCCTGCGGCAGACGGTCATCGACCAGGAACGCAGTCACCCCACCGCTGTCAAATGTTTCAAGAGTCTCGCTCCGGAACCCGAACCCGACGGCAAGGAACGTCTGCGTCTGTACAAGAAAGCCCTGTCTGCCGCCCGCCGTCTCAGCGACGCCGTGGAGCAGATGAACGATGTGCCGCCGGGGCATCGGGATGTGCTGTATGACATCCTCAAATGGCTCGATGCGGAAACAGCCTCTGCGACAGAGGATGCCTCTTCCGACAACGGATGAGCCTGACCCGGGTGACGACCCTGACTCACAGGCAATCAAGCGCTTCCCAAATCGACCCGGTTCATGCTATCCTCCATCCCTTGCGCGACCCTTCTCTTTATAAGAGGATTTCAGCCGGGACAAGCCCCTGCAAGGGTGCTATAATCGATTCATTCCAGGAGAATTGAATGTCCAAGAACTTCAAGGATAAAGTCAGGGAGCAATTCAGCCGCTCTGCCGACAGTTATGTTCGCAGCCCCGGGTTCGTTGAAGGAGACGATCTGAAAGAGGCTGCGCGGCTGTTGCAGCCTACGCAGGATGATATCCTGCTGGACGTGGCTTGCGGCGGCGGACATACGGCCTTGTTTTTCGCCCCCATGGTTCGCAGCGTGGTGGCATCCGATCTGGCCATGCAGATGCTGAAAAAGGCCCAGGAATTCATCAGCGAAGAAGGAGGCGTGGAAAACGTCACTTTTCGTGAAGCGGATGCCGAGGATCTGCCGTTTCCGGCGGGGGCCTTTACCCTGCTGACCTGCCGTATCGCCCCCCATCACTTTCCGGATCTGCCTCGCGCCCTGGCTGAATTCCACCGGGTACTGCGCCGTGGCGGGCGAATGGCGGTCATCGACACCCTGTTGCCCGACGACCCGGAAATCGCCGAATTCATGCACAGTTACGAAAAGATGCGCGACCCTACGCACGTGCGGTCTTATACCAGGGAGGAGTGGGCCGAAATGGTGGAGAAAGCCGATTTCATCCTGCACGACATCGAAATCGTAACAAAAACGCACGATTTCCAGGAATGGGCGCGGCGCACCGGTCTCAACCGCGACAGTGTACAAAAACTCAACAAGCTGTTTATCGAAGCCTCCGATAAAATCCAGGATTTCTTTCAGGTGGAAACGTTTGCCGGAGAGGTGGAAAATTTCACCGATCGGAAAATCCTCATCTATGCCAGCCGTCCCGCAAAAAAACCGCATGTGCAGCAAAGCAAACAGCAGGAAGCGAAGTGATGCCGAAAGCCCCGAAGGTTACCCCTTCGGGGCTTTATTCATGGTACCGTCCCCTTCAGCCCTCAACTCTGAAAAAACTATTCTCCGATAATCTTCACGAGCACCCGCTTGCGCCTTCGACCGTCGAACTCTCCGTAAAAGATCTGCTCCCAGGGTCCGAAATCGAGTCGGCCGTCGGTAATCGCCACCACCACCTCGCGCCCCATGATCTGGCGTTTGAGGTGCCCGTCGGCATTATCCTCACCGACGTTGTGACGATAATGGTCAACCGGTTCGTGCGGAGCGAGACGTTCCAACCAATCGTCGAAATCCTGATGCAACCCGGATTCGTTGTCGTTGATAAAGACGGAGGCCGTGATATGCATGGCGTTCACCAGCACCAGCCCTTCCCGGACACCGCTCTCGTCCAGACAGCGCTGCACATCGCCGGTTATATTGATAAAGGCCCGGCGCCGGGGTATCTCGAACCATAATTCTTTACGAAAGCTCTTCATCATCTTCCTCCTGAAACTCTCTTAAACGCCGCTGTCCTGAACCCAGGTACGCAGGTACCGGCGGATGTGGTTTTGCGCGCGAGGCGTTATGCACCATTCCAGCCATTTCGGAAGCACCTTGGGGTTCATGCTGCGCTCAATTTCAACCTGGTCGCCATCCATCAAACGCGATTTGAGTTGCCGGGTCTGGCCGTTGATACGCGCCCGCCAGGCAAACAGACCGACCTTTTCATGAATGGCGAAGGCAAAGTCGAGGGCACTGCTGCCGGCAGGCAGGGTACAGATATCCCCCTTCGGAGTATAGACCTGGATGGTGGATGCCGCCAGCCGCAAGCTTTCCGTATCGAATGCCGCCTCCCCTTCCAGCAAAGATTTCATAAGCTCCTGGAAATTTTCCTTGCGGAACTCGAAACCGGGCGTGAGCACGCCCGACTCATTGAAACGGGCCAGTTTATGGGTGGTGATCTGGACCCGTAAACGGATTTCGCCGGCCTGTACCGTGGTTTTGAGGGCCTGGTAACCGAAAGGTGAAGGGATCGTGAGATGGTCCCGCAATTTGCCGGGGATGGCATTGTACAACTCATGCACCACCCCGAGGGCCAGATAGGCATCCATGGTGCGGGCCACCTGTATTTCAAGCGTATAGAGTGCGGAAATACCGCGCCCCATGTTCCGAGTGGCATCGATGGAAAAAGGCCGCCAGCGATCCTTCATGGTGGGGGCCAGGCGGTAATGATCGAAAGCCTGGCGGAAATTGGCGCGAATCTGTCGCAGCTGGGGTTCGACGTTGCTGCGCAACACCTGCACGGCCCGGCGATAACGCCTGGCACGGGCCGGATAGAGGATATTCAGAGAAAGCGCTTCCATGTGGGAAGCCACATATCCCATACCCAGATGCCGGGCCAGGGGCACGTATACAGCTCGGGTCTCCTTGGCGATAAGCGCCTGCTTTTTGGGATCGAGAGCATGAATGGTCTGCAGGTTATCCATGCGGTCCCAGAATTTCAGGCAGAGCACCCTGACATCCTCAATGGCCAGCAACAACTGCTTGCGATAGGTCTGGGCCTTGAGAGCCTCTCGGCTGAGCTTCTCCGACGACGCTTTGGTGAGGCCATTGACCAGCAGGGCCACTTCCGAGCCGAAAGCCTCTTCGACCTCGCCCAGGCTCATGGGGGTATCCTCAACCACGTCATGCAGCAGCGCGGCGATCACGGATGCGAAATCCATCCAGTGTCGCGCAGCTTCATGGGCCACGCGCAAGGGATGAATGAAAAACGGTTCCCCCGATTTTCGAAACTGTCCTTCATGGGCTTTCGAAGCGATGGCGATGGCGCGCTGAAAGTCGCTTATGCCGCAATCGAGTTCATCTTCGCTCAGTCCGCCACCGTAATGGGTGACCAGAAGCTCGAGAATCTCATTAACCATGCGACGTTCTTTTCTTTTGGATTCTGCCACACATCCTCCACGGCAGGAAGCGGCAAACGCCGTCTCCCGGACGGATTGATTGGAACTTGATTTCCTCGCCATCGAAACCGCTGTCGGGAATTTACCGGCGAAAGAACCGAAGCGTGTCGATGGCGAGTTTTCTCACCCCGGCCATCGGGACCACACTGAGAAACAGAGGGATCTTTCGATTTGGCCGCAGATATCTTTGACTTCCTGCCGAACCGGTTTACCTTTGAAGAAAGGCACTTGGACGGCCCTCTTCCACAAAAGGAGAAAAACATGCGTCAAAAGCGACTGGAACTTATCCGCAAGAAACTCCTCAGCATGCGCGAAACGCGTCTGCAGGAAATACGTCGTCAAAACACCGATGCAGCCGCCCTCATCGATGAAGGAGTGGCGGATATTGCAGACCAGGGGCTCACGGACAGCCTGAAGGATTATCTGCATCTGCTCAGCGATGCCGGACGCGAGGAAGTCCTCGAAATCGATGCAGCCCTCGAACGCCTTCGTGACGGAAACTACGGTACCTGCGAAAGTTGCGGCAAAGCTATAGACCTGGCAAGGCTGGAAATCCTTCCGTTCACCCGCCAGTGCCTGAAATGTCGTAAGATCGCCGAAAAAGAGGAATCGCTCAAATCCGGCCCCGCCAAGGGACAGTTATGACCCGGCCTGCATAACGGCAGCCCGGCAGCGATCGCTGCCTCGGCGAAGAAAAACGTCAGCCCGGAGGCCAGGTCATGGTGCGACCGCCGAGCAGATGAAAATGCACATGCCAGACAGTCTGGCCGGCCCCCTCGTTGCAATTGTTTACAACCCGGAAACCCTCCTTTGCAAAGCCGTGCTTCTCGGCCAGCCTCGACGCCACCTGGTAGACATGGCCGACAAGCTCGTTGTCCTCCGCGGTCAACTCCAGCGTGGTACGGATGTGCTTGCGAGGCACGACCAGATAATGGTGCGGCGCCTGCGGAGCGATATCCTGCAACACCACAACCCTGTCGTCTTCGTAAATGAATTTGCCCGGAATTTCTCCGGCTATGATTTTACAGAAAAGACAATTGTCCGTCATCGTGGTTTTTCTCCTCGTTGTTGGCGGCCACCGACGGTCCGGCCGTGCGCAGAGAGACCAGATGCCAGCCCTCTCGCGCAGCCCTCCGACGCAGCGCTTCTTCATGACTGAACAGAATCACCTGTTGTCCGGCGGCGCACTCTTCAAGCACCTTCATGACCAGACCGCGGCGTTTCCTGTCGAAGCTGCCCAAAGGATCGTCAAGCAACATCGGCAACCGCGCCGGCTCACAACGCAGCCGATTCAGAGCCAGGCATAACGCCATGCGCACCAGCGTCCGGACACCGCTGCTGAAACGTTCGACCGGCAACCAGGCCCCGTCAGGTCCGGGCAACTCCACATTGAAACTTTCCGTCAGACGTACCTGTTCAATGCCGCCGCCCGTCAGGTCGTTCAGGACCTGACCAAGTAACCGGATAAAAGTTTCCTGACCGCAATCGGACCGGGAACGGTCGTCCAGGGTTTCCCGAATCAGGGAACAGGCAGAAATCAGAATTTCGGCACGCGCCTTGAGGCAGGATTCCCGGACTCGCAACACCTCGCCTTCCGCTTCGATGCGGCAGCGAGCTGCCAAAAGCTCTTCCAACCCTGAGGAAACCGGCGAAGAGGATGACTCGACGGGGATTTCATTCCCGCCGTTTCCGCCGTCGTCGACCGGCATGGTCTCCTCTGCCCGGATTTCCGAATCTCCAACGGCGGGCTGTCCGACAGAAGCTGTCACCGTCTCCGGGGCGATTGGAGACGTGCATGCCGTGTTTCGGATGTTACCAGGATATTCCTGCTCGATCTTCTCCAACTCGTCCAGGATCTGCAGATGGCGCGGAAGATTCTTCTGCATGCGCACCATCTCGACGGGCGAGGGAGAAAGTCCGATGGCTTCAAATCGGTCCTTCATATCCGTCAGTTGCTCCTGAAGCCCGCCGATCTGCTCTTCGAGTCCGGCAATCTGCTTGTCGAGCCCCAGTCCGGAGCTGCGGGCCTGCAGACAGCCCCAGACATACCACGCCCCAACGGTTGCACTCAGCAGCAATCCCCCCCATACGGGCGCAAAGCTCGATTGAGTACGCGCCCATATCCATGCCGCGCCCCACACAGCAGCCAGCCCCCCCAAAGGCTTTTGCCAAGCGGGAAAATGACAGCGCCGCCTCTCCTCCTGCCGGGCGCCCAGGGCGCGTTTGTGTTCGGCCAGCGTCTGCCGAAGTTCGCCGCAGCCAATCAGCAATTCCGGCAACTGAGCCGGAATTTTTTTTGGCAGGCCGGTTTTCGCCAGTTCTGCCTCCAACTCGGTGCGGCGTGTGACAGGATTTTTTGCGCTTGCCTCGGGCGCATCATCCACCGGGTGGTACTTCTGCGCCTTTTCTTCCTCCGGACTGAGTTCGGAAACCTGCCCGGACGTCACATGCCCGACGGTTGCCTCTTCATCTCCAAAAGCCGTTCCGACCAACGCGCCCGCATTGGGCCGTTCCCGGTGACGGATGGCCTCCTGAACCGAAAACCATTCCTTTTCCAACTCACCGAGCCGCAGCGCGACATGCTCCAGGGCACTCGTTTCTTCGGTCTTTTCCCCCCAGGAATTGGCGCTGGAAATCGCCAGGTATTCTTCCTGCAAGGTCTTCAGCATTTCGTTGAAGAGCACCGCCTCCCCGTCGCAAAGACACGCTTTCAGGTGCTCCGGGCTCGTCCCGCCCGCCCCCTCCATGGGATCACCGTACAGCAGGGCCTGAAAAAGATCCCTGCGGCTTACTCCCAGCAGGCTTTGCAGATAGGAAAGATATGCGGTCCCCTCAGCGTCTGGAGCTTCGGATTCCGGAAAACCACGGAATACCTGTTTGAAATCACCGGACTCATCCGTTTCCGAGCACGTCACCTGTCCGGAAACGAAATCCCGTTCGATCCGCACCTGCCGATCGTTCGACGTCCATACCAGTGCCGCACTGCAGCTGTCGGGATGCTCCCATGGCACGAATCGCGCCGCCTGCCCCGCACCGAACAAAACCGCCGTCACCGCCTGGACCAGCGTCGTTTTGCCCGAGTCATTGGGACCCGATACGAGGTTCATGCCGGGTGCGAATTCGACAACTTCATCCCGGAAGCGTCCGAAAGCCTGCAGCTCCAATCGCTGAAGCATCATAACGACCCTCCAACCCCGGCCTGGCATCGGACAAGCACCTCCCGCAAAGCCCTGTCCAACACCTGCCGTTCTTTTTCGGACCGATGACTGGCCAATTCCTGCGCCTTGCTAACCAGCAGGCCGGATACAGAAGTGCCCTGTGTATATTCCTCTGCCAAAGGACTGTTCATGAATTGGATCCGGTCATCGATTTCAAGACGGTAAAATGTATCGGCTGCCTGTCGTTGCACAAGGGGAGCATGGATCAACACGGCCGGCTGCCCTGTCAAGGTCAGGCGCATCATGATGTCGGGATGACCGAGGCGACGGATACGGTCTACCAGCTCTTCTCTCGAAGAAAAGCCTTGTACCTCAATATCTCCATCTTTAAGGATACGCGTATTGACAGGAACTTTCTCGACCGTGACCGCTTCCGCCCCAACGCTGGCCACCACGCAATAACGTTCGCCGTTTTCCCCGAATGCCAGTCCCTCGGGAGTGCCGGAACAACAAGCGACCAGAGAGCCGTCGATATGCCACTGTTGATAGTGATGCAGACCGCCGCAGATCAGATAATCGAAGGCCCATTCCCGCCAAGGGGCATCATCTAGCCATCCTGACATCCCTTCTTCCGCGGTCGAAGGGGGCCGGCAAAGAACACCGAGGCGTATGTCCGCGGATTCCGCGGAAGATTCCGAAGGCCACGTTATCCGCCCATCCATGCTCCGGCTGCTGCACAGATGGAGGGATTGCCCTTCGATATCGAGGATCACACACTCCGGGCCATGAGGGTCAAGAACCAGGGTTCCCTCAAACACCTGCCGGTCGAAAATGCCGTCGGCACAGCGGGACGTATCGCTGCCTCCCGGCAGCACAACAGGAAGAATGCCATGATCGCACAGACGCTGAAATCCGTTTCGCACGGTTGCCACAACGTCGTCGCTCGGCCACGGCGACGCAAACAGATCACCCGCCACCACCAGCAGATGAACCTTTTGCCGGATAGCGCATTCGACAATACGTCCGAAAGTTTCCATTTGATCGGCGCGTCTGGCAGCAGCGAAGCCATCCAGTTCAGGAAAAACCGCGTCAAGATGAAGGTCGCTCGTCTGTAAAATACGAATCATAGTCAAAAAACCGAATCGGCGAAAAAGGAACGAAGGTCGGCATACTCTCAGGATTTCTTTTTCCGAACCCGCAGGCGGCGCTGATCCCACCATGCCTTTTCGGGGGCTGCCGTTAAAGCCTGTCCCACGATAATCAGGGTAAGATTGGCCCGGCCCTTTTCATCGAACAGCGTGCAATCGCCGGTCTGTTCGAGAATATCGTCCAGCGTGCCGAGAAACAGGCGTTGTCCGGAAAGACCGATACGATGGGCCAATGCGATGGGCTCGTTGCGACCGTAACCTGCCCGCAGGCGGGACACCAGCTCCTGCAAAGGATAGTGGTTCATGTATATCAGCAAAGTCGTACCGGGGCGCGCTACCTCTTCCAGGGAGGGGGCCCCGGGCACCTCCGCCAATACGCGGGAGGAAACCAGCACGGTGCGGGTACAGACACCGGAAAGGTTCAGAGTCCGCTTCAAAAGCGCGGATGCCGCGTTTGCGGTACCGACGCCGGGCACGACTTCAGCCCGGTCTGCAAGTTCTTCGAGAAGCGCCTGGAATGGAGAAAAAAAGGTCAAATCGCCAGGCTGCAGAAAAACCACATCGCCTGTCTCCAGCAATGCGTCCAGCCGCGTCAGCAGATCGGCAAAATCAAAATCGTAAGGATCGAATACCGGTTTTTTCGCGATCAGTTCGCTAAAAGTTTCATCCAGGGGAGCGAAGGTGAACACCGCCCGGCATCGTTTCAGCAAAGCGGCCCCGCGCAGAGTTATCAGCTCCGGATCACCGGGTCCTGCCCCGACGAAATAGACGCGATTCATGCAGCCTGCACCTTGTTGAGGTAAATGAGAAATTCCCGATTGCCTTTGGGGCCGAGGATGGGGCTTTCCGTCACTCCGAGCACCCGGCATCCCAGGTCCCCGGCCAAGCGCCGGATTCGCTCGACCACAGCTTCATGCTGACCGGCATCCCGCACCACCCCGCCTTTGCCGACGGCGCCGCGTCCAACTTCGAACTGAGGTTTGATCAATGCCACGACTTCAGCCTGTTCATCCAACAGTGCCAGAGTCGCAGGCAACACCTTATCCAGGGAGATAAAGGAAGCATCGATAACCGCAAGGGAAGGTTTTTCCGGCAACGCCTCGGGTTGCAGATGCCGAATATTGGTGCGCTCGAGATTGACCACACGACTGTCCTGCCGCAGCGACCAGGCCAATTGCCCGTAGCCCACATCCACCGCATAAACCCGGGCGGCGCCTCGTTGCAGCAGACAGTCCGTAAACCCCCCGGTAGAAGCTCCGACGTCGATGGCGACCCTTCCTTCGACCGGAAGAGCGAAAAGATCTAGGGCCTTTTCCAACTTGAGACCGCCGCGGGACACATAGGGGATGTCCCCACCTTTGAGGCGCAGGGACACATCTGTGGACACCTGTGCACCGGCTTTATCCACGGTATGATGGCCAACCACCACCTGACCGGCCAGAATCAGTGCCCGTGCCCGCTCCCGGGACTGCACCAGCCCGCGGGCTACCAGCAACTTATCCAACCGTTCTTTGCGAGCTGCGTTCTTCCCCATACGATCCTTTTTCCCCGCCTTTTTAAGCTAACACAGGGTACCATAGCCCCCCTTGCCGGGCAACCGTTTTACAGGCCATCCCCGGCGTTGCAAAGGGCTGAAACCCGACTGCAATAGTCCGATTTCTTCTTGCCTTTACGGCGTCATTCTTGCAGAAAAACCAGGATTACTGCAGAGAAAACAGCATAGGCTCAACACGATTATATCGCCCCCTGAGCAGCCTTCCGAGGGCAGGCAAAGAAAACGACCATTGAGCTGCCGCCTGTTTTTTGACACGTTTCCGGGAAAAATAATGACAGATTTTCACCAGTACCATACCGTCGATGACACCGTGTCGATGAAGAGATTCCGACTCTTTTGGACGGTGATCTTTCGAGTGCTGGTGGTTTGCTTGTTGATTGCGGGCTGGAACACCTCGAATTGCCTGGCGGACTCGCCACCGCTGAAAATCGCCTTTCTTTACAACGGGCCCGTCGGTGACGGCGGGTGGAACTACGGCCACGAAATGGCCCGGTTGAAACTTGCCGACGACTTTCCGGATATCGAGACGCTCGCCGTCGCCAACGTCCCGGTCGAAGATGCCGGGAAAATCATGAAGAATCTCGTGCAGCAGGGTACCAAAGCCATCTTCGCCACAAGTGCGGATTTTTCCCCGGCGGTTGAACTCCTGGCAGGCAGGTTTCCTGATACAACCTTCTTTTTGTGCGATGGAACATTCCGGGCTGCCAACGTGACAACCTACTCCGGGAAAATCCATCAGCCGGCCTATTTGTGCGGGATACTCGCCGCAAGGATGTCGACCACAAACCATATAGGCTTTCTCGGCGAAATCCCATCGCCGGCCATTCTGAGCATGCTCAATGCCTTTGTTCTCGGGGCACGATCGGTCCATCCCGACATCACCGTCGCAACGGACTGGACCGGAACCCGGAATGCATCGGATAAAATCTGCTGCCTGCTCGAAGATTTCATCTCCCGGGGGGTGGATGTGTATTTCAACGGCATTCATGCCGCCCTGCCTATGCAGACGGCCATGGATCGAGGCATCTTTGCGATTGGTTTCGGTACCGACTTGTCGGCATTTGCCTCCCGCCAGCTTTTGACCTCGGCGGTTTTCGACTGGTCGATTATATATGAAAAGCTTATTCGCGATCTGAAACAGGGATCGCTGACGCCGGGTCATCGCTGTGAGGGACTCGAGTCAGGGGCCACCAGGCTGGGCCGGTTGAGCCCGGCAGTTCCGAGTGGGGTGGTCGAGGACGTCGAAAGGCTTGAAAACGACCTCCGAGAAGGTCGCTTCAAAGTCTTTACCGGTCCTATATTCGACACCTCCGGCAGACTGCGCATCGGCAGGGACAAAAGCGCGACGCAGGACCAGATGAAACACATGGACTGGTTGATAAGCGGTATCGATCCCCTCCCAGCCCCTCGCCCGGAACGACGCTATAGAATATATATCGTCCAGAGTTACGAAAACGACCACGTCTGCGGCATTCCACAGGAGCGGGGCATCCGGGCCGTTATACGCGACAGGCTTGGAGACGGGGTCGAAATTCGTACCCATTACATGAATACCAAGACCGTCAACAGCAGTCCGTCGCTGATGCGGGCCGATGCCGTCAAGGCATTGCGCGCCATAGATGCCTTCAAGCCGGATCTGGTCTTCACGCTGGACGACAACGCATTCAGGGAAGTCGGCTTGAAACTTGCGGACAAACCGTTTCCGGTCGTGTTTTCCGGTTTGAACGGACAACCGCGGGACTACAACCGCATCCTCCGTTTTCTCAACGACGCCGGCATGCCGACCCGCAACATAACCGGCGTCTATGAAAAACTGCACATTCTTACCGCCCTGAACGTCATGCAGGAAGTACTGCCCGACATTCGTCATGTCGTGGCTCTGTTGGATGATACGCCGACAGGGCGGGCCATCCGCAAACAGTTGCAGCACGAAATGAGCGGGCAAAAAGCCTCGATCAGCCTGACCATTCGTACCGTCTCGACCCTGAACGACTACCTCCGGGAGATTGAGCGACTCAACGCCGACCCTATGGTACAGGCGGTGTATCCTGCAGTACTCAGCGTAAAAAACCGGCAGGGAAAGAGCGTCGGCTCACGCGACACCCTCAGAATTTTCCTGCAACGATCTCGAAAGCCCGGCATCCCCATCAATTTCACCTTTGCAAAGCTCGGCCTGTTCGGCGGCGCCTCCGTCGATTTCGGTGCCATGGGAGAACAGGCCGGTAACATGGGCGTCCATTTGCTGCGGCACCAGAACACCCGGCCTCTTCCCATCGAATCCGCCCATAAAGCCGTCATCACGTTCAACGCCGCCCGGGCCGGAATGCTGGGGATCGAAATACCGAACGATGTACTGGCCACCGCCGAAGTCTTTACCGATGGGACCCTTCTCGATTCCCGACAACCCACCGACCCTGCCGGGGAATAATCGCCATGCAGCCCATACCTTTTTGCAAATCTCTGACCTTCAAGCTGCTGCTGGCAATCCTGCCGCTGCCCATCCTGATAACCCTGCTGGGTTTTTTCGCCTACGGCAAGGTGGTTCATGACCACTTCCGAGAAAACGTACATACAAAAATCCAACAACTGGAACGCACCAATCGCGGCTTGCTCATCGCCCGGCTGGATGGATTCCGCGAACAGACTTTGCGTATTGCTTCGGACAACCAGCTTATCGTCCCTCTCAAATTGGAAGTGTCTTTTCAACTCAAGGCTTATCTCAACCTGCTTCGAGAACAGAATGACCTTGCCGCGATGGCGATCTTCACCCCCCAAGGCTCGACCATCGCCGAACTCGGAACCTCTCGGAAACAGGATCCGTCCCTGTTAGCCGAGCATCTGGATCGTGCCATGATGCGCGAAACCCAGGCATTTTTCGCACCACTGGACGAGGACGGTCCCGACCCGCAACTGGCCCTTATGAGTTATGCGCCGATTGTGTCCGGCACCAAGGTTATCGGAGTGTTGTTCGCCAGCAAGATACTTCAACTCGGTCCTGCTTTTTCCAACACCCTGCTCATAAGTTTCGGCAAGGTGCAATCCCAAGGCACCGGTGCGGGCTTTCTGCTGCCTCTGGCCGCGACCCTCGAAACCGACCTCCGCGAAGGTCCCGTGTCCTTGAACGATGCGGAAATCTTCGCTTCGAAAATGTCGCTGCCATTTTACCACCAGACTTGCTGTTTTCTGCTCAGCGGTTTTGATCAGCGGCAGATTCTGGTCAGCAACAAACGTATTTTTCTGTTGGGTATCGGCTCCTGCATCATCATTCTGATGGTTATTATCCCCTACGCCCTTGTGCTCAGCCGGCGTCTGTCCCAGCCGCTGATGAAAATCGTCGATATCGCCCGACGCGTGCCCACATCCCCGGAAGATGTTGCATGGCCGCCCGACAGCGATGATGAAATCGGCATATTGAATCGATCCCTGCAATCGATGACAACCCAGTTGCAATCATCAATCCGGCAACTGCAAAAGGCGCAGCAGCGTGCCGAAGAGGCGAATCGGGCCAAATCGCAATTCCTGGTCAACATGAGCCACGAAATACGCACCCCCATGAACGGCGTCATCGGCATGACGGAACTGCTCCTCGACAGTCAACTGGCAGACAACCATCGAAAAATCGCTGAAACCATAAGCCAGTCCGGACGGGCCCTGATGGATATCATCAATGATATTCTCGATTTTTCCAAACTGGAAGCGGGCAAGTTGCAGCTGGAGAACATCCCTTTCGATATCTGCCGCCTGTTTGAGGAAGCCGCCGGCCTGTTCGCAGCCAAAGCCCAGGGCAAAAATCTGGAACTGATTCTGGACATGGCGGCGAATGTCCCTCCCCTTTTGCTCGGCGATCCGGGCCGTTTGCGTCAGGTGCTGGTAAACCTCCTTGGCAATGCCATAAAATTTACCGAGCAAGGATACGTTCTGCTCACCGTACGCGCCCGTCACATCAGCGAACAGAACGCAACCATAGCCGTCTCCGTTCGAGACTCCGGCATAGGCATCGAGCCGCGACATATTTCCAAACTCTTCCAACCGTTCAACCAGGCCGACGGTTCCACCACGAGAAATTTCGGCGGAACGGGTCTCGGCTTGTCGATCTGTCGCGACCTGCTCGAGCACATGGGGGGCCGGATCGATGTTTCAAGCGAGCCCGGCAAGGGCTCGAACTTCTGGTTCGAAGTCACTCTCCCCAAGGATCCGGCCTGCCCCGTGCGTCATTCATCGACCATGCCGGGGCTCCAGGGCATGCGTGCCCTTATCATCGAGAGCCATCCCCTGACCCGCCGGAGCCTGAAACGCCAGTTGCAGACCTGGGGCATAGCCTGCCGAACCGCCCCTCTCGGGAAACAGGGGATGGCCATGTGGCAGGCGGCCCCCTTCCAGATTGCACTGGTCGGCCTGACCCTTCCCGATATGCAAGGGAAAGAGTTCGTTCAGCAACTGTTCGCCGGCTGTAGCCCTGAAGCCCGGCACATCATCTTTTTGGCCAAGGCCGGGCAACAGATCCCTGACTGCGGCATTCCCGACTCCACATCGGTCAGCAGCCTGACCAAACCGGTCCGCCCCTCCGAACTGCTGCTTCATCTGACCGATCCCCCCTGCCGGTTCGATGCGACGGTCGAAGATTCAATCTGCACTCCCCGCCCCTCCGGTGTGCGGAAACGGCCCAGAACCCGCGTGTTGCTGGTCGAGGACAACCGGGTCAACCAGCAGGTTGCCCAGGGTATGCTGGAAAAACTCGGCTGCGCCGTCGAACTTGCCGGCGACGGACAGGACGCTTTGACCCTGTTCGACAAAAAATCCTTCGACCTGATATTCATGGATTGTCAGATGCCGAATATGGATGGATACCAGGCCACCCGGGCATTAAGACAGAGGGAAAAACAGCAAAACACGAAAAGTACCCCGATTATTGCCATGACCGCCCATACGCAACCCGGCGACCGGGAGAAGTGCCTGGCAGCCGGCATGGATGACTACCTTGGCAAACCATTCACCCTTCGCCAGATCGAAACCCTGCTCAAACGCTGGCTCTGCGTCCCGGAAAGAAGCGAGGACGAAGCGGACCGACAAAACCTGAGCAACGGCGTGGAAAGCCAAACCCGGGAGCACGGTCGAGAACCTGCCGACCTCCCCATAAAACGGGAAGTCATCGACGCCATCAGATCGATGGAAGACTCTCAGCATCCGGGCGGTTTGCTGGACAAAGTCATCGATATCTACCTGAAGGAGACACCGGGAATTTTGCGGAGAATGGAACAGGCCCTTGTCGATGGCCATATGAGTGTGGCATACAGACTGGCTCATGGTCTGAAATCGAGCAGCGCCAACCTTGGAGCACTCAAACTTTCCGACCTGTGCCGCGAAATGGAAACCGCCGATTCCCTGCCCCCGGACCAGCTCGACCGGCTGATGGCGTCCATTCAGAATGAGTTCAATCGTGTCCAATTCGCATTGATCCGTGAAGGAGAACAGGGATGACTCACCACGCCCCCAACCGTCTGACCACGATTCAGATTGTGGACGATGATTCCGCCATGCGCCTGCTCACGCGGGCGACGCTCGAACAGGCCGGATTTGCCGTGATAGAGGCCAGCGATGGTAGCGAAGGCCTGGCTCAGTTTCGAAAAATGCGTCCCGATCTGGTACTGCTGGATGTTCTCATGCCGCAGATGGACGGATTTACCACCTGCCGCCGATTACGTGCTCTGCCCGAGGGCCGGGAAACCCCCATTGTGATGCTGACCGGGCTGGACGATGTGGAATCCGTAAAGAAAGCCTTTGAAACCGGAGCTACCGATTTCATAAGCAAACCGATCAACTGGCTGCTTTTACGCTATCGGGTCATGCACATATTACGCTCGGCGCGCCTTTACGAAGATCTTAAAGTCAGTCAGTCCCGTTTATCGCTGGCCCAACGTATCGCCCGCCTCGGACATTGGCATTTCGATTTTGAAACCGACCGTTTCGAATGCAGCGATACCCTACGCAGCCTGTTGGGTATGGCCGAAAAGACATTGATCGACAGCCCCGTTGATCTGTTGCACAACATCCACCCTGAAGACCGCCATCGCGTCCAAAAAACTCTTGAGGACGCCCTCTGCAACCGCCACCCCTATCAGGCAACCTTTCGCGTCGCCATACAGGGAAAAATCAGCCACATCAACAGTCAGGCCGAGATCCAAAAAACCGAAAATGGAGAACCGAAGACCATCACCGGCATAATCCAGGATGTCAGCGAAATACATCAGGCCGAACAGAAAATCTTCCGCCTGGCCCATTTTGACGCCCTGACCGGTCTGGCCAAACGCAGTTTTTTCATGGAAAAACTCTCGACCGCCATTCTGCTTACCGAACAAAGCCGCAATCGACTGGCGGTGCTTCTCCTCGACCTCGATCGTTTCAAACGCATCAACGACACCCTCGGCCACGTCCTTGGCGACCACATTCTTCTGAACATCGCGAAACGCATTCGAAAAAGCTTGCAGGGCTGCGCAATCCTGTATCCCGGCTCGGCCTCCGAGGACTATTGCATTGCACGATTCGGCGGCAACGAATTCGCCATACTGCTTCCCGAAGTCGAGTCGACAGAACAGGTAAGGGGAATTGCCAATCAACTGATCAGGGATATTTCGCATCCGTTTTTCCTGGATACCTGCGAGGTGCTTATAACCACCAGTATCGGCATTTGCCTGTTCCCGAACGGCTCCGGCGATCATAAGGACCTTATCCGAAACGCCGATACCGCGCTGCGCCAGGCCAAGACCCAGGGACGCGATACCTACCGACTGTATCATCCTTCCATGATCGGGCCGTCTCAGGACAGCCTGGTTCTGGAGAGCGATCTGCGAAGGGCCTTGAAAAACGATGAATTCGTTCTTTACGTCCAGCCTCAGGTAGATATGCGCAACGGACGGGTTTTCGGGGCGGAGGTGCTGATCCGCTGGCAGCATCCCCGGCAGGGGATCAAGCTCCCGGGTGAATTTCTTCCCCTGGCACTGGAATCGGGCCTGATCGTCGACATCGATCAGTGGGTATTGCGTCAGGCATGCCGCCGACTCGCCGATTGGCAGGCATGCAAAGCCAACGACCTGCGCTTGTCGGTCAACGTTTCGGGAAAGCTTTTCGCCCGCACCAATGTGGCGGAACTGATCGGAGGCATCGTCGAACAAAGCGGCATTCATCCCGCCAAGCTCCAGATCGAGCTGACGGAAAGCACCATCATGCAGAACAACGCAAAAACCATCAGCCACCTGAAACATCTTAAAAAACTCGGGATCAACATCGCCATCGATGATTTCGGAACCGGCTATTCATCGCTCAGCTATCTCAAGAATTTTCCCATCGACACCATCAAAATCGATCGCTCCTTTATCCGGGATCTGAGCAATTCTCCCAGCGACATGGCCATCACCAGAGCCATCATCGCGCTGGGGGAAAGCCTCGAATTAAACACGATCTGCGAGGGCATTGAAACATTGCAGCAGAAAGAGATGTTGATGGATCTCGGTTGCTACCAGGCGCAGGGTTATCTTTTCGGCAAGCCTGAATCGATGGACAAATTTTCGCAGACAGAAGCGAAAGGGAAGCAAGAAGAAAAAAACAAGCATTCTGCTGATCCGATCCAAAAAACGACCAGGGTCTGTCGAAACGGGAAAGATCAATTATAATCCAGGCATAAGGACCGTTACAGCCGTTTTGGCGCCAGACGAAAACCGTCGAAAAGGATCGCACCCCATGCCGGATAAAATCCTGCTCTCTCAAAAAAACAATCCGACGGGAGTATCGAGCACTCACCCCCCAGGGCGAGATGTTCGGCATCCAGCGTCTTTATCACAAGCTGCAATTGCAAAAAAAAAACGCGAGCTCGCCGCGGCCTGCGAAAAAACCATTGAAGCCCTGCACAGTTTCGGCCGGGAAACAGCCTTTAAAGACGATATTACCCTTCTGGGTATCGAATATCTTGGAAACAACCAAACACCAGACGAATCCTGACATTCCACCGCATCCCGGAGTACCACAGCCATGCATCGTTCCGCACAATTCTGGATTGAGCACCTGCAACTCGAGCCTCACCCCGAGGGGGGGTATTATCGGGAAACCTACCGTTCCGCGGAGACCCTCCCCGCAACGGCCCTTCCGAAACGCTATGCAGGTTCGCGGCCATACGCCACGACCATTTTCTATCTTCTGAAAAGTGGGGATTTTTCGGCGCTGCACCGCCTGCCCTCCGATGAAACATGGCATTTTTACAGCGGTGCGGCTCTGGATATTCACATCCTCTCGCCCGACGGCCGATATCGGAAACCCCGCCTGGGGGACAAACCCGAACAGAACCAGTCCTTTCAGGTTGTGGTCCCGGCGGGATGCTGGTTCGGCGCCACGGTTGCGACGGGAGACGGTTATACATTATGCGCATGCAGCGTCTCACCCGGGTTCGATTTCGCCGACTTTGAACTGGCGGACCGCCGAGCCCTGACCGCATGCTATCCGGCCCATGCCAAGCTTATCCGCAAACTCACTCGTGACTACAGTGTCACATCTTCCTGAGACTTGACAAGCATCGGGGCATTGGGCATATTGCAGAACCATTAACACAGCGCCTATCTTCGGGAGGAAAAATATGATCGGGACCCCACTTAAAAAATCCGCCACCAAGTTGCTGCTCCTCGGATGCGGCGAGCTCGGCAAGGAAGTCATCATCGAAGCCCAGCGTTTCGGCGTCGAAACCGTCGCCGTCGACCGCTATGCCGATGCCCCTGCCATGCAGGTCGCACACCGAAGTCACGTGGCCAACATGCTGGACCGCGACGCTCTGGAGCGCATCGTAAAACAGGAATCCCCGGATCTCATCGTCCCGGAAATCGAAGCTATCAATACCGCTTTTCTGCTGGAACTGGAGCGTGATGGGTACCGCATCATCCCCACGGCGCGTGCTGCCAATCTGACCATGAACCGCGAAGGCATCCGCCGTCTCGCCGCCGAAGACCTCGAGCTGCCGACCGCCCAATACCGCTTTGCATCCAGCTACGAGGAATTCCGCCAGGGTGTCGAGGAAATCGGACTGCCTTGTGTGGTCAAACCGATCATGAGTTCGTCCGGCAAAGGACAGAGTACCGTCAAAGCCTCCGAAGATATTGAAAAAGCCTGGAACTACGCGCGCCAGGGTGCGCGTGGTGCCGGAGAGCGGGTCATCATCGAGGCCTTTGTCGATTTCGATTACGAAATCACCTTGCTGACCGTGCGTCATATCGACGGGACCAGTTACTGCCCGCCGATCGGGCACCGCCAGGCAGGCGGTGACTATCAGGAATCGTGGCAACCGATGCCGATGACGGAAAAAGCCCTGGCCGAAGCTCAGCGCCAGGCGAAAGTCATTACCGAGGCTCTGGGAGGCGCCGGTATTTTCGGTGTTGAATTCTTCATCCGGGGGGACCATGTCTATTTCAGTGAAGTATCCCCCCGGCCCCATGATACGGGCATGGTCACCATGGTCACTCAGAACATGTCGGAGTTCGAGCTTCACGTGCGTGCCGTTCTGGGCTTGCCGATTCCCTCCATCGATCTGCTGTCCCCCGGCGCTTCCCATGTCATCCTGGCCCAGGGACAGGACGATGAGGTCAACTTCTCCGGTGTCGAAGACGCCCTGCGCGTACCCGGCAGCAAAGTCCGCCTGTTCGGAAAACCCGACTCCCGGCCCGGTCGCCGCATGGGCGTAGCCCTGGTGGCCGCCGCCGATGTCGACACGGCCCGCAGGCTGGCCGAGGAAGCAGCCGGCAAGGTCAAGGTCCACCCCGTCGAATAGATAAGGAAACGGCCGAAGTTCTCCGGAACTTCGGCCGTGGTCATTTGTCATTTGTCATTTGTCATTTGTCACTTGTCATTTGTCACTTGTCATTTGTCACTTGTCACTTGTCACTTGTCACTTGTCACTTGTCACTTGTCA
>ERZ1673962.655-NODE-655-length-21854-cov-109.575026_pt1 | contig 21854 bp, 21 predicted proteins | sample MGYA00580188_ERZ1673962 | MGnify/ENA primary metagenome ERZ1673962 (study PRJEB41334, sample SAMN05608104) | rock metagenome | biome: terrestrial subsurface; feature: shale formation; material: shale | place: USA: Pennsylvania ... | reverse complement strand
GGAAAATCGAGGTCGCGCTTGCGCTCGATGATCTGCTTCAGCGAATCGGTCAGCGCTTCGGGCTCACAGCGACGCACCAGCTGTTCGGCCAGGACGCGGGAGGTATAGGGCAGCTTGTCGTAGGCACCCGACTGAATGGCTTCGATCGCCTCACGGGTGTCGAAGTAGTCAAGCCCAGTACCTGGCAAAGGTTTGCGGTGTTGTGTATTCATGCCGGAAGAACTCAATTCAGTAATGTTCTGTGGGGCAAGGTGCGGGGAGCCCGACGACGAGCTCCCTCGCTCCGATCAACGCTGGGCGATCGGGACAACCTTGCGCTGCTCCGGACCGATGTACTCGGCGCTCGGCCGAATGATCCGGTTGTTGCTGCGTTGTTCGAACACATGGGACGCCCAGCCGGTGACGCGCGAGCAGACGAAGATCGGCGTGAACAGCTTGGTCGGGATGCCCATGAAGTGATAGGCGGACGCATGGTAGAAGTCGGCGTTCGGGAAGAGCTTCTTCTGCTCCCACATGGTTTCGTCAACGGCGACCGAGACCGGATAAAGCACGGTGTCGCCCACTTCATCCGCGAGCTTTTCGGCCCAGACCTTGATCACCTCGTTGCGCGGGTCGGAAACGCTGTAGATCGCGTGGCCGAAGCCCATGATCTTGTCCTTGCGCTCTAGCATGCCGAGGATCGCTTCGCGGGCTTCTTCCGGACTCTTCCACTGCTCGATCATGTCCATCGCCGCTTCGTTGGCGCCGCCATGCAGCGGACCGCGCAGCGAACCGATGGCACCAGTCACACAGGAATAGAGGTCGGAGAGCGTCGAAGCACAGACACGGGCGGTAAAGGTCGAGGCGTTGAACTCGTGCTCGGCGTAGAGGATCAGCGAGACGTTCATCACCTTGACGTGCAGGTCGCTCGGCTTCTTGTCGTGCAGCAGCGCGAGGAAATGGCCGCCCAGGGTCTCTTCATCACTGGTGCAGTTGATGCGAACACCGTCGTGGGTGAAGCGATACCAGTAGCACATGATCGCCGGGAAAGCCGCCATCAGCCGCTCGGCCACGTCACGCTGCTGGTCGAAGCTGAGCTCCGGCTCCAGCGTGCCAAGTACGGACGAACCGGTACGCATGACATCCATCGGGTGGGCGCTCGCCGGGATGCGTTCCAGCACTTCCTTCAGTGCCTGTGGCAGGTCACGCATGGTCTTCAGGCGATTCTTGTAATCGGCCAGTTGCTGGGTGTTCGGCAGCTCACCATAGAACAGCAGGTAGGCCACTTCCTCGAAATCGCACTCGGCCGCCAGGTCGCGCACGTCGTAACCACGATAGGTCAACCCGGCACCGGTCTTGCCCACGGTACACAGGGCGGTCTGTCCGGCGATCTGTCCGCGCAGGCCCGCGCCGCTCAAAACTTTTGCTTCAGCCATTGCTATCTCCTTCTTGGATTTGTTCTGGATACTGCAAATCACGTTGAAAAATGGATCGCAAAGGCCCCATTGGCAAACCCAATGGGGCCTTCTCGTCAGCTCTTCTTCTGAGCGAACAGCGCGTCGAGGTGCTGCTCGAACGTGTGATAGTTGATGCGATCGTAGAGCTCCATGCGGGTTTGCATGGTGTCGATCACGTTCTTCTGCGTGCCGTCACGGCGCAGCGCGGTGTAGACATTTTCCGCGGCCTTGTTCATGGCACGGAACGCCGACAGCGGGTATAGCACCAGGGAGACGTCGACGCTGGCCAGCTCTTCGGTGGTGTAAAGCGGCGTGGCACCAAACTCGGTGATGTTGGCCAGAATTGGCGCCTGCACGCGGTCGGCGAAGGTCTTGTACATCGCCAACTCGGTGATGGCCTCGGGGAAGATCATGTCGGCACCCGCTTCGATGCAGGCCGCGGCACGATCCAGCGCGGAGTTCAGACCTTCCACCGCCAGCGCATCGGTACGCGCCATGATCACGAAGCTGTCGTCGGTGCGCGCGTCCACGGCCGCCTTGATGCGGTCGACCATCTCCTGCTGGGAGACGATTTCCTTGTTTGGACGATGGCCGCAACGCTTGGCACCGACCTGGTCCTCGATGTGGATCGCCGCGGCGCCGAACTTGATCATCGACTTGACGGTACGCGCCACGTTGAACGCGGAGGAGCCGAAGCCGGTGTCGACATCCACCAGCAGCGGCAGATCGCAGACATCGGTGATGCGGCGCACGTCGGTCAGCACATCGTCGAGCCCGGTGATGCCAAGATCCGGCAGACCCAGCGAGCCGGCAGCAACGCCGCCGCCGGACAGATAGATGGCCTTGAAGCCGGCACGCTTGGCCAGCAAGGCGTGGTTGGCGTTGATCGCGCCGACGACCTGGAGCGGATGCTCGCTGGCGACGGCGTCACGGAAACGCTGACCGGCAGAAGGAAGAGTCATGCATTACCCCTTTCATGTGGTGTTTGCTCAAGAACGCCCGTGAAGTGACGTTCGACGTTGCGCTTGGAAGCGGCGATATGGCGGCGCATCAGCAGCTCCGCCAGTTCGCCATCGCGTTCGGCGATGGCATCGAGAATCCGGTGGTGTTCGGCGAAGGCCTGATGCGGACGGTTCGGCGTGGTGGAGAACTGGATGCGGTACATGCGCACCAGCTGATAGAGCTCGTCGCACAGCAGCTTGGCCAGTGTGCGGTTGCCGCTGCCTTGAATGATCCGGTAGTGGAAGTCGAAGTCGCCTTCCTGCTGGTAATAGCCGACACCGGCCTGAAACGCCTCATCGCGCTCGTGCGTGCTCAGTACCCGGCGCAGGTCGTCGATCTCCGCCTCAGTCATGCGTTCGGCCGCCAGGCGGCAGGCCATGCCTTCCAGGGATTCACGAATCTCGTAGAGCTCGATCAGCTCGGCATGACTGAGCGACACCACCCTCGCGCCAACATGCGGCACGCGGACCAGCAGCTTCTGCCCTTCCAGCCGGTGGATCGCCTCGCGCAATGGCCCGCGGCTTATGCCATAGGTACGCGCCAGCTCCGGCTCGGAGATCTTGCTACCCGGGGCAATCTCGCCTTTGACGATGGCAGCCTGGATCAGACGAAACACATGCTCGGCCAGCGTGCCACTGTCGAGCTGTTGCGCGGATGGGTGAAGCTCAACGGTATCCAGCATGATTGTCGACAATTCAAGTTTCGATGCGGCGAAAGTACGCCTGCATTGCCGACCAGTCAACAGCCCGCCTACGCAGATTGTCGACACCTTTACTAAAGTCGTAAAAGCGGCAACCTGATCGAGATTAGCTTGAGCCAGGGCGGAGCGCCTTGTAGCGCCGTGAAACCAGCATGCTAGAATGCCAGCCTTTCGCGCCCCCCCCTGGCGCTTGCCCACAATTCCTGTCGCCACTCGTTCTCCAGTCATCCCTTCCTTAAGACAACAGGTTCCATGAGAGTAAAAGCCCACTTCCTGCTGTTCTGTACATTACTCCTGCCCGCGATCGGCACCGCTGCCGACAATACGATTTACGGTCTGAACGAACACGTTGGAATCCCTGACTTCAATCTGGAAGTGGACGCCAAGCTCGACACCGGCGCCCAGACCGCGTCGCTCAGTGCGCGTGACATCACCCGATTCAAGCGTGAAGGCGAGTCGTGGGTGCGCTTCTACCTTGCCGTCGACAGCGCCCACGCACACCCCATCGAGCGTCCGCTGGCACGCATCAGCAAGATCAAGCGCCGGGCTGGCGACTATGATCCGGAAGAGGAAAAAACCTATACGGCGCGCCCGGTTATCGAACTCGATCTGTGCATGGGCAAGGCCAAACGCACAATCGAAGTGAACCTCACGGACCGTACCGCTTTCCAATACCCACTTTTGATCGGTTCCGACGCACTCACCCGCTTCGGCGCCCTGGTCGACCCAAGTCGCACCTTTATTGCCGGCAAACCCGGTTGCCTCAACGAATCTGACGCTGACGAGTAATACCCATGCGCGCTCTCACTCTGCATCTGAAAGTCCTGATCTTCATCCTCGTCGCTCTGGGAATTTCGATCACCGCCTACCAGATCTTCATACTGGGCATCCCGGTTACCGAAGACGAAACCGATGACCTGTGGAATATCGACGCCAAGGTCGAGTTCCAGGCCAGCCCACGCGAGCCGGTCAAGCTGCAGATGTACGTGCCGCCACTGAATCAGGAATTCGTCAGCCTCAACGAAAGCTTCATATCCAACAATTACGGCGTCAGCATCAACCGGGCCGATGGCAACCGCCGCGTCACCTGGTCTGCACGCCGTGCGAGCGGAAACCAGACGCTCTATTACCGCCTCGTGCTCACCAAGCGCTACAGCGGTGAGCAGACCAAGGCCACCGGGCCGATCTTCCGCGACAGTCTTCCGGTGGAAGGCGCCGAGAAGATCGCTGCCGAAGCGCTGCTTTCTCCCATTCGCCAGCATTCCGCTGATGTGGAAACCTTCATCAGCGAAGCCATCAAGCGGGTCAACAATCCCAACGATGACAACGTCAAGCTGCTACTGGGCGGCGATGCATCCATCCCGAACAAGGCACGCGTCATCGAATTGCTGCTGTCCATCGCTCACGTGCCGATGGAGCGCGTGCATACCATTCGCCTGAACGCAGACCAGCCGCAAACCCCGGAGCTCTGGCTGCGCAGCTTCAACGGCGACAAGTGGCTGTTCTTCAACCCCGGCACCGGCGAGCAAGGCCTGCCGAATGACCGCTTGGTCTGGTGGACCGGTGACGAGCCGCTGATCAATCTGGAAGGCGGACGCAATCCGCAGGTGACCTTCACGCTCAATAACAGCGAAATGAACGCCATCCGCCTGGCCAAGCTGACCGACGAGAACACCGACGCCGACTTCCTCGAGTACTCGCTGTATGGCCTGCCCCTGCAGACCCAGCAGACCTATCAGATCATGATCATGATCCCGATCGGCGTGCTGGTGATCCTGATCCTGCGCAACCTCGGCGGCCTGCAGACCCTCGGCACCTTCACCCCGGTACTGATTGCCCTGGCATTCCGTGAAACCCAGATCGGCTTCGGCATCATCCTGTTCACGCTGATCACGGCGCTGGGCTTGTCGCTGCGTTCGTACCTAGAACACCTGAAACTGCAGATGCTGCCGCGCCTCTCGGTGGTACTGACGTTCGTCGTGGTGCTGATCGCCGTGATCAGCCTGCTCAGTCACAAGCTCGGCCTGGAGCGCGGCCTGTCGGTCTCCCTGTTCCCGATGGTGATTCTGACCATGACCATCGAGCGCCTGTCGATCACCTGGGAAGAACGTGGCGGCGGCCATGCCTTCAAGGTGGCGGTCGGCACCCTGATCGCCGCGAGCCTGGCCTTCATGCTGATGAACATTCAGGAGCTGACCTACTTCATCTTCACCTTCCCGGCGGTGCTGCTGATCATGGTGGGCTTCATGCTGGCGATGGGTCGCTACCGCGGCTACCGCCTGACCGAGCTGTTCCGCTTCAAAGCCTTTCTGAAGGATTGAGCCATGTTCGGTCTGATCAAGACGTGGAAGGCCCTCGAGGCCAAGGGAATCATGGGCATCAACCGCCGCAACGCGGACTATGTGCTCAAGTACAACAAGCGCAACCTGTATCCGATCGTCGATGACAAGATCATCACCAAGGAGCGCGCCATCGAGGCCGGCATTCATGTGCCGGAGATGTACGGCATCATCGAAACCGAAAAGGACATCGACAAGCTCAAGGATATCGTCAAGGATCACACCGATTTCGTCGTCAAGCCGGCCCAGGGCGCCGGCGGCGACGGCATCCTGGTGATCGCCGACCGTTTCGAAGGCCGCTACAAGACCGTCTCGGGCAAGATCATGACCCATGAGGAGATCGAGCATCAGATCTCCAATATCCTCACCGGGCTGTACTCGCTGGGCGGCCATCGCGACCGCGCACTGATCGAATATCGCGTCACGCCCGACCCGATCTTCAAGAGCATCAGCTACGAAGGTGTACCGGACATTCGCATCATCGTGCTGATGGGCTACCCGGTCATGGCGATGCTGCGCCTGCCAACCCGTCAATCCGGAGGCAAGGCCAACCTGCACCAGGGCGCCATCGGCGTCGGTGTGGATCTGGCCACCGGCATCACCCTGCGCGGGACCTGGCTGAACAACAAGATCACCAAACACCCGGACACCACCAACGCGGTGGACGGCGTGCAGTTGCCAAACTGGGACGGCTTCATGAAGCTCGCCGCCGGCTGTTACGAGCTCTGCGGGCTCGGATATATCGGTGTCGACATGGTGCTCGATCAGGAAAAGGGCCCGCTCATTCTCGAGCTGAACGCGCGCCCTGGCCTGAACATCCAGATCGCCAACGACTGTGGGCTGACGCACCGGGCCCATGCAGTCGAGAACCGCCTGGCGGAACTCAAGGAGAAAGGCATCCAGGAAACGCCGGAGGAACGGGTGAAGTTCTCCCAGGAGCTGTTCGGCCATGTCCCGCCCCACGCCTGAATGACGCAAGCCGGGTAGCCCGCGTATCCTCTCGGGCTGCCCCCTCATCGACTCGACCCATGCCCATCTGCACGCTGCACGCCCTGCCCTATCAGGCCGACCCCGCCTATTGGTTCGAGCGCATCCGCCATGCCCCAGGTGCGGTGCTGCTCGATTCGGGCAGGCCGAAGGCCGAGCGTGGGCGCTTCGACATTCTCAGCGCCTGGCCACTGGCTGTGCACGAGCCACGCGACGATGAATCAGGGCGTGATTACTTCCACCGTTTGCGCCAGGCGTTGCGCGGACTTGGCTCCGCCGAGCTGCCCGAGAGCTGTGAGCTGCCGTTTGCCGGAGGCCTGATCGGCCTGTTGAGCTACGACTTCGGTGCCAGCCTCGAGACCCTGCCCCAGCGCGCCCTCGACGACAACGGTCTGCCACTGGCACGTTTCGGCCTTTATGGCTGGGCGCTGATCAGCGATCACCAGAGGCGCACCAGTCAGTTGGTGTTTCACCCAGCAACGACTTCTTCCGAGCAGATGCGACTGATCGCGCTGTTCCATTCAGCCACCACCGTCGAAAGCGCTCCATTCAGGCTGCATAGCCGTTTCGCTGCCGATCTTTCTGTCGACACTTACCGGAACGGCATCGAGCGCATCCAGACCTACATCCAGGCCGGGGACTGCTACCAGGTCAATTTCACCCAGCGTTTTCGTGCCGGCTGCTCGGGTGACCCATGGAGCGCCTATCGCGCGCTGCGAGAAGCTTGCCCAACGCCGTACGCCGGCTTCGTCGCACTGGAAGACGGCGCCATTGCCAGCCTCTCGCCGGAGCGCTTCCTGCGCCTGCAGCAGGGCCACGTTGAAACCCGCCCGATCAAAGGCACCCGTCCACGCGGTGCGGACGAGCACAGCGACGCCGCACAAGTGCAAGCGCTGCTCGCCAGCGACAAGGATCGTGCCGAAAACCTGATGATCGTCGACCTGCTGCGCAACGACCTCGGCCGCAGCTGCCGCATCGGCAGCGTGCGCGTTCCGCAGCTGTTCGCACTGGAAAGCTACCCCAACGTGCATCACCTGGTGAGCTGCGTGACCGGCGAACTGGCCGACGGCCACGACGCGTTCGATCTGCTGGCCGGCAGCTTTCCCGGCGGCTCGATCACCGGAGCGCCGAAGATCCGCGCCATGCAGATCATCGACGAGCTGGAGCCGACGCGCCGCTCGATCTATTGCGGGTCGTTGCTATATGTCGACGTCAGAGGGGAAATGGACAGCTCCATCGCCATTCGCACGCTGCTCATCCGGGATGGGCAAGCCAGCTGCTGGGGCGGTGGAGGCATCGTCGCCGACTCGGACTGGCAGGCGGAGTACCAGGAATCGATCGACAAGGTGAAAGTGCTGCTGCAGACACTGGAGCAGCTACCAGACTGAAGCGACCGGCCATGCACCGGTCGCTTCCTCACTCACTAGAGCGCTAGCTTGCGGTTCGATGCCTTGAGGAATTCCTGCTTCAGCTCGTCGAAGGTGTGCACTGCCGGGAACTGCGGGAACTCGGCGATGACGTTGTCCGGCGCATGGAACAGGATGCCGGCATGGGCCTCGCTGAGCATGGTGGTGTCGTTGTAGGAATCGCCCGCGGCAATGACGCGGTAGTAGAGGCTCTTCAGCGCAATGACCGACTGACGCTTGGGGTCCCTCTGACGCAGCTGATAGTCCACGACGCGATCGGTTTCGTCAGTGATCAGGCGGTGACAAAGCAGCGTCGGGAACCCCAACTGGCGCATCAGCGGCTGCGAGAATTCGTAGAAGGTGTCGGACAGGATCACCACCTGGAAGCGCTCGCGCAGCCAGTCGACGAACTCAGGTGCGCCTTCCAGTGGCTTCAGCGTCGCAATCACCTTCTGGATGTCGGCGAGCTTCAGGCCGTGCTCATCGAGGATGCGCAGGCGCTGCTTCATCAACACGTCGTAGTCGGGAATGTCCCGCGTGGTCGCCCGGAGCGATTCGATTCCGGTGGCCTCGGCAAAGGCGATCCAGATTTCCGGAACCAGCACACCTTCCAGGTCGAGACAGGCTATTTCCACGGGGCCACTCCTCAATGCAGAAAATTGAAGGCGGCACTCTAACGGCAGCTCGCCCCCGAAGCAACGCAAGGCTTATACCCGAAGCAGCTGATCAGAGTGCCTAAACGTTATTTAGCGGCATAAACGCCTTTTGCTACCATCCGCGGCCTCAGAGCGCCGAAGCGCCAATGCCATCTATAAGGAAGCCGCCCGATGAGCCCCTCTATCGACGTCGCCGCGTTGGCCACAGCCTACGCCGAGAAATCCCCGCAAGACGTTCTAAAGCTCGCCTTCGACCTGTTCGGCGATGATCTGTGGATTTCCTTCAGTGGCGCCGAAGACGTCGTGCTGCTGGACATGGCCTGGAAGCTGAACAAGAACGTCAAGGTGTTCACCCTTGATACCGGGCGACTGCATAGCGAAACCTACCGTTTCATCGAGCAGGTGCGCGATCACTACGGTATTGCCATTGAAATCATGACCCCCGATCCGGCATTGCTGCAGCCACTGGTAAACGAGAAAGGCCTGTTCAGTTTCTATCGTGACGGTCACGGCGAATGCTGTGGAATTCGCAAGATCGAGCCATTGCGACGCAAGCTGGCCACCGTCCGCGCCTGGGCTACCGGGCAGCGCCGCGATCAGAGCCCCGGCACACGCAGCCAGGTATCGGTGCTGGAGCTGGATACGGCCTTCTCCACAGCGGATAACGCGCTGTACAAGTTCAACCCGTTGGCGCAGATGACCAGCGAGGAAGTCTGGGGCTACATTCGCATGCTGGAAATCCCCTACAACAGCCTGCACGAGCGCGGTTTCATCAGCATCGGCTGCGAGCCCTGCACCCGCCCGGTACTGCCCAATCAGCACGAGCGTGAAGGACGCTGGTGGTGGGAGGAAGCCACTCACAAGGAATGCGGGCTGCATGCCGGCAATCTGATCGCCAAGAACTGAAACTCAGCCAGGGCCGGCAGCGAAGCAACGATAAAAGGACAGCAGGCTGGGCTCCCGGCGTGCTCGACATGGCTCAGTAAGTCGGCAGTTCCATGCCGTCGAACAGCTCATCCAGTTCCGCCTTGTTACGGCACTGGATCGCCTTCTCCAGCATGTCCCTATCCAGGTGCGGGGCAAACTGCTGGATGAAGTCGCACATGAAGCCGCGCAAGAAGGTGCCGCGGCGGAAGCCGATCTTGGTCACACTGGATTCGAACAGCTCGCTGGCATCCAGTACAACCAGATCGGAGTCGAGCTTGGAATCCACAGCCATTCGCGCAACGATCCCGACACCCAGCCCAAGCCGCACATAGGTCTTGATCACGTCGGCATCGGCGGCGGTGAAGACCACTTTCGGCGAAAGCCCGCGATGCCCGAACGCCTCGTCGAGCTTGGAACGGCCGGTGAACCCGAATACGTAGGTCACGATCGGATGCTCGGCGAGTGCTTCGAGCGTGAGCTTTTCGAGCTTTGCCAGCGGATGCCCCTGAGGCACGATCACACAACGGTTCCAGCGATAGCAGGGCATCATCACCAGATCACCGAACAACTCCAGTCCTTCGGTGGCAATGGCGAAGTCGACTGTGCCGTCGGCGGCCATCTCGGCGATCTGCATCGGCGTACCCTGGTGCATGTGCAGGGAAACGTCAGGGTATTGCTTGATAAAGCTGCTAATAACCTGGGGCAACGCGTAGCGCGCCTGGGTATGGGTGGTGGCGATGCTCAGGGTTCCCTTCTTTTCGTTGGAGAACTCCTGAGCGATCTGCTTGATGCTCTCGCATTTGCGCAGGATCTCGCCTGCCGTCGTGATGATGCGCTCCCCCGCTGGCGTGACACGGGTCAGATGCTTGCCGCTGCGGGCGAACACCTCGACGCCGAGCTCGTCTTCCAGCAGTCGGATCTGCTTGCTGATCCCGGGTTGCGAGGTGAACAGACTCTGCGCCGTTGCCGAAACGTTGAGGTCATGGTGCGCCACTTCCCAGATGTAACGCAGTTGTTGAAGCTTCATAGAAATCCCTCAAGGCAAAGGCACCACTGCGCCTGCCGCAACACTTATAACCTTATGAACGGTGCGCCAACGGATGATAGATGTTCCGCCTGGCGTTTGCTGTGCGACCTTTGGTCTGACTCGCCGCGACTGCCGTTGAGCTTAGCAGCGCGGCGAAAATCGGGCCCGGCGTTTGCTCAGCCACCAGTGCGCTGCTCCAGAAAACGCAACAGCTGATACAACATCTCTGTTCTGGGCATCGAAACGCCAGTCTGCGCTGCGGCAGCGAGCGGTGCCGCATAGATCGCTTCAAGCTCCATCGGCCGGTTCTGAAAACGATCGTGATACATGCTGGGCAGGTAATCGGGCATACGCGCAGTGCCCATCAGCAGCTTTTCCGGAAAGTCCTCCGGCAGCGAGCAGCCCAGCGCGTGCGCCGCCGTGCAGACCTCTTGCATGATCGCCTTGACCTGCGCGCGCGAGTGATCGCTACTGAGCAGTGACTCGGTGCCCGCGTCAAGCAACGCCGACAGCCCGTTGAACGGGACATTCCACACCAGCTTCATCCAGCGCGCCTGTGCCAGGCTAGGCATCGGCGACGAGTCCACGCCTGCCTGACGGAACATCTCGACCATTGCGTTCAGCAGCGCAAGTTGCGTCTGCTCGTCGCCGCTGGCAGGTCCCGAGTGGTAACCGAGATTCACCCCGCCCAGTGCCTGATGCTCCACCACGCCGGGCGCCGAGCGATGGGCACAGATCGCACACAAGCCACCGAGCAGATGTACGGTGTCAGGGAGGAATGGCCTGATGGCATCTTCCACCCCCAAACCGTTCTGCAGTACAACGACCTTGCAACCAGGAGCGGCTAGCTGTGCGATGATCGGCGCGAGTGCTTCGTTGCTGGTGCTTTTGGCACCGACCAGCAACCAGTCGCACGCCGGCATCTGCGCCGCATCGCGGTAGACCTGCGGCCGCTCCAACTGCAGCGCTCCATGAACGGCACTGTTCACCTGTAAGCCGCGCTCGCACACCGCGGCGTATTCGCTACGCAACAGAAAGTGCACATCGTAGCCGGCACGCGCCAGCATCAAACCGTAAAAACCGCCGATGGCACCGGTGCCGATGATGCCGATACGTGGACTCGCTGCAGACATAAGCACTCCAGATCAGGGGACCGGCTGCGCTCGCCGCGCCAGCCGGTAAAAGGTCGAACGATAGCAGTCCGGCACGCAACGTCCCAGTGACTGGCGTGGCAGCGTGATGGGTGCACTGGGGGCAAGCCTCAATAGGCCATCAATCTCGTTGTCGAGTGCGGCCTTTAGCGATAAGGTTCCGTTTCCCCGCTGCGCCCTCAGGCTGTGTTCCGCCGCACCGGGATCGCTGGCGGACGGCTCCCGTGATTCCTGACGAGTAACAAATGGCTGATTTACCAATCGACGACCTTAACGTTGCCTCCAACGTGACTCTCATCACGCCAGAGCAACTGAAGCGTGAAATTCCGCTGACCGCCTCGGCACTGCAGACCGTCTCCCACGGGCGCCAGGTGGTACGCGACATTCTCGACGGCAAGGATCACCGCCTGTTCATAGTGATCGGCCCTTGCTCCATTCACGATCTGAAGGCCGCTCACGAGTACGCCGAGCGTCTCAAGGTGCTGGCAGAAAAGGTGTCCGACAGCCTCTTCCTCGTCATGCGGGTGTATTTCGAGAAGCCACGCACCACCGTCGGCTGGAAAGGCCTGATCAACGATCCGTATATGGACGACTCCTTCAAGATCCAGGACGGGCTGCACATCGGTCGCAAGCTGCTGCTCGACCTTGCCGAGATGGGTCTGCCCACCGCGACCGAAGCGCTCGATCCGATTTCCCCGCAATACCTGCAGGACCTGATCAGCTGGTCGGCGATTGGCGCACGAACAACCGAATCCCAGACGCACCGCGAGATGGCCTCGGGCCTGTCCTCCGCTGTCGGCTTCAAGAACGGTACCGACGGCAGCCTGACCGTGGCCATCAATGCCCTGCAATCGGTTTCCAGCCCGCACCGTTTCCTCGGTATCAACCAGTCCGGCGGCGTTTCCATCGTCACCACCAAGGGCAACAACTATGGCCACGTCGTGCTCCGCGGCGGCAACGGCAAGCCTAACTACGACTCGGTCAGCGTCGCGCTGTGCGAGCAGGAACTGAGCAAGGCCGGTATCCGCCCCAACGTCATGATCGACTGCAGCCACGCTAACTCCAACAAGGACCCTGCCCTGCAGCCGCTGGTAATGGACAACGTCGCCAATCAGATTCTGGAAGGCAACAACTCCATCGTTGGCCTGATGGTGGAAAGCCACCTTGGCTGGGGTAACCAGTCCATTCCGAAGGATCCGAGTGATCTCAAGTACGGCGTATCGATCACCGATGCCTGTATCGACTGGGAAACCACCGAAAAAGCGGTGATGAGCATGCACGACAAGCTAAAGGACGTACTGCCAAGACGGCAGCGCGACTGAAACGAAAAACGCCGGTCTCCCGGCGTTTTTTTATGGGGTCGGTTCCACCCTGTCCGAGGTCGGTCGATTGCGCTCGATGTAACGTTCGACATAGGAACACGACGGAATCACCTGGTACCCCTCGCGCTCGGCATATTCGAGCGCGTGCTGCGTCAGCACAGCAGCGATGCCTCGCCCACGCAGCGCATCCGGAACGAAGGTCCGGTACATGTCCAGCGTCTGCTTGCCCAAATCCATATAGGCCAGATAGGCACAATGACCGTCGATCACCGCCTCGAAGCGATGCCCCGCCAGGTCATGGTGAACACGCACCGTATCGCTCATTTTGACTCCTCAGCAGGATTGCCCTGTCTTCTTGTTCTCGATCACGCTGCGGTCCATGACGCAGAACTGGCAGCCGAAACATACACAGGTGTCTTTTCTACCTGTTTCGCATCCGTTCGAACAGCCTCAGCTGATCAATATTTGTGCGCGGCATTGAAGGAACTTTCGATCAAACAGAAGATCAGGCAACTATGAGTGCATGTATTCCCGGCGAACACTGGATGTTTTTTATCCAACTTTCGCAAAGGGGTGGTAAAGCAAAAGGCCATTTGAAAAAAAACCTGTGGCTCCGAGGCTCGCTCCGTTTACTTAAGCTAAGTTCTAGGTAGTATGTGCGCGCAAACTTTCCATAACGGAAGTTGCTTATGGATTTCCACCTTAAGGGGAACAAGATGAACAACGTTCTGAAATTCTCTGCTCTGGCTCTGGCCGCAGTTCTGGCTACCGGTTGCAGCAACAGCATGACCAAAGAAAGCGAAGCTCGCCTGACCGCGACCGAGGACGCCGCTGCCCGCGCCCAGGCTCGCGCTGACGAAGCGTACAGCAAGGCCGACGAAGCTCTGGCCGCCGCTCAGAAGGCTCAGCAGACCGCTGACGAAGCCAACGAGCGTGCTCTGCGTATGCTGGAACGCGCCAGCCGCAAGTAAGCTTGTAGAAATAAAAAAGCCGACCTTCGAGGTCGGCTTTTTTTATGCGCGCAGATCAGTAGTCAAAACAACTGGTCTTCCTGTACGGCCACTTCCGTACGTTGTTCGGCAATCTGGATCGGCAGGCCGTCCTCGCCTGCGATGATCTCCCGCACCATTTCCCAGTCGAGATGCAGCTTGCCTGCAGCATCGTCACGCTTGAGTAGCGTATTGATGACGACGGCGTGCTTGTCCATCAAAGTGAGCGCTTGCTGATCCTCCTCTTCCAGCGGCGCATGGGCCTCGAGATAAACCTTGCCTTCGCTCACGCCGAATTTGTAGGGCTCATCGACGATGCGGACCGGCGTCCCCACCTTCACCATCTTCGCCAGCTCCAGCACATTGTGGTTCAGCATGCGGAAGCAACCGTGACTGACGCGCATGCCAATACCGAACTTCTTGTTCGAGCCATGAATAAGGTAGCCAGGCAGCGCCAGACTCATCTTGTACGGCCCCAACGGGTTATCCGGCCCCGGCGGCACCACCTTCGGCAGCGGGTCGCCATCAGCGGCGTGCTCGTCACGGATGGACTGCGGAGGGTACCAGGCGGGGTTGCTGGTCATTGCCGAAATCCGCGTATTACCTACCGGCGATCCCCAACCCTCGCGCCCGATACCGAGGGGAAAGGTATGCACGACATTCTTTCCTTCCGGGAAGTAATAAAGGCGGTACTCGGCAATGTTGATCACCACGCCTTCACGCGGGCCCGGCGGCAGAATGAAACGGGTCGGCAGAATGATGTCCGTGCCCTCGCCTGGCAGCCAGGGATCGACGCCCGGGTTTGCCGCTACCAGCTCCAGATAGCCAAGGTCATGGGTTTCACCGATGGCCGCGAAGGTGTCTTCGTACTTGGCCTTGATCACCTGGATCTGGCCGACGATGTCGTCGCCTTCGGGCGGCAGCGGCAGCTCGAGCGCCGCGCTGGTGCCTGCTGAAAGCAAAGCAGCGAGTGACAAACAGGAGGCGACTGCAAACGCGCGCGAGAGCATTCAGAAAATCCTTGAGAACTTGGTGTGATGGAATGGTGCGATTGTACGTGAACCGGGCTAAACGTGAGCTACCAGGCAGAGGCGGCAGACGGAAGGCCCTTGCGTCGGGCCTCAAGCAACTGCCTGCAGTTCGGGCATAGCTGTCGGTCCTTCAGCGTGGCGCGCTCGAGCTCCCTCCAGCGAGGCTGCGCAGGCAGCAGACCGCCACAGAGGGTACGGTCCGCATTGCCGCTCAGCTCAAGCTGGCGCAACGCCAGGTGCAGTCGATTCTCGCGGCAGGCGAACATGTCGTACTGTTCGTCCGGCACGATGATCCGATAAGCGTAAAGGGTCCTGGCTGAGCGCGACATCTGAGGCTCCAATCGAGGGCGCGACAGTAGCTGCGCGCACGCCTCAAAGCAAGGGCTCGAGCACCGGCCAGACGGTATCCAGCAGCTGGGTCTGGGCCTCTGCGGTGGGGTGAATGCCATCGGCCTGCATCATCCCCGCGACGCCACCAACCCCCTCCAGCAGAAACGGCACATAAGCCACCGGTTTCTCCGCTGCCAGCGAGTCGAACGCGTCAGCGAAGGCGCGGGTGTAACGCTGCCCGAGATTGGGCGGCATGCGCATTCCAAGCAACAGGACCTCTGCCCCCGCCTCGCGGCTACGATCGATCATCTCGGCAAGATTCTGTTTCAATTGCGCTGGCGACTGCCCACGCAGACCGTCGTTGCCTCCCAGCTCGAGAATCACCACCTCGGGAGCATACTGCTCAAGCAACGGATCAAGCCGCGCGAGCCCGCCAGACGTGGTGTCGCCACTGATCGAAGCGTTCACCACGCGCCACGAATCATCCGCCCTGACCAGGCGCTCCTGCAGCAGATGCACCCACCCCTGGCTGGTTTCCAGCCCGAAAGCCGCGCTGATACTATCGCCGACCACCAGTACGGTTCCGGCCAGGGCTCCCTGAGTCCAGCACAGCAGCGCCAGAGCCCCGCATTTCAGCCACTTTCGCATCGGATCCCCTCATGAGCGGCAACATTCTCGACGCCCGGAACCTTAACAAAGTGGTACCCAGCGCGGAAGGCGAGCTGAGCATCCTGGCCGACCTCTCGCTGCAGCTGGCCAAGGGCGACAGCCTCGCCATCGTCGGCACCTCCGGCTCGGGAAAGTCGACCCTGCTCGGTCTGCTCGCCGGGCTGGATCTGCCGAGCTCCGGGGAAGTACACCTGGCGGGCCACGCGCTGGCCGCGCTCGATGAGGATCAGCGCGCACGCGTACGTGCCGAACACGTCGGCTTTGTCTTCCAGTCGTTCCAGTTGCTGGACAGCCTGAACGCGCTGGAGAACGTCATGCTGCCCCTTGAGCTGGATGGCCGTCGCGATGCCCGCGAGCGCGCCACCGAACTGCTCGGCCGCGTCGGCCTCGGCGAGCGCCTGCACCACTATCCGCGACAGCTTTCGGGGGGCGAGCAACAGCGGGTTGCGCTGGCCCGCGCCTTCGCCGCCGAGCCCGACGTACTGTTTGCCGATGAGCCCACCGGCAACCTCGACACACATACCGGCGCGCACATCACCGAGCTGCTTTTCGAACTTAATCGCGAGCGTGGCACCACGCTTGTGCTGGTGACCCATGACGAGCGCCTGGCCAAGCGTTGCCATTGCATGATTCGCCTCGAGGGCGGTCGGCAGATTGCTGCCGAGGCGGCTGAATGATGCGCATGCCCAAGGCCCGCCTGTTCGCCCTGGCCTACCGGCAGTTATTGCGTGACGCTCGCGCCGGTGAGTTGCGCGTGCTGTTCTTCGCACTGGTCATCGCCGTGGCCGCCAGCACCGCGATCGGTTATTTCGGCGCACGCCTGAACGGCGCCATGCTGCTACGCGCCAGCGAGTTCCTCGGTGCTGACCTGGTGTTGAGCGGCAGCGCGCCGGCGGCGCCAGCGCAGATCGAAGCGGGCACGGCGCAAGGCCTCGCGCATGCCCAGGTCTTCGAGTTCTCCAGCGTCATCGCGACCGATGAGGATCTGCAGCTTGCCAGCGTCAAGGCCGCCAGCAGCGGTTATCCGTTGCGGGGCACCCTGCGCAGCGCTGCGCAGCCCTATGAAACCGAGCAGCCCGGCGGCGCTCCTGCACCCGGCGAAGCCTGGGCCGAGGCGCGGCTGTTTGCAGCACTTGACCTGGAGATCGGCGACAGCATCGAGGTCGGCAACAAGCCGCTGCGCCTGACCCGCGTGCTGACCTACGAGCCGGACCGGGTTGGCGACTTCTACAGCCTGACGCCTCGGGTGCTGATGCACCTGGACGACCTGGCCGCGACCGGTGTCGTGCAACCCGGCAGCCGCGTCCGTTATCGCGAGCTGTGGCGAGGTGAAAGCGCGGCATTGGCGGCCTATCAGCAGTCACTGCAAAGCGATCTGCAGGCGCACCAACGCATCGAAACGGCCAACGACAGCAATCGCCAGATCGGCGGTGCCCTTGGTCGCGCCGAACGCTATCTGAATCTGGCCAGCCTTGCCGCCATCCTGCTGGCCGGGGTGGCGGTCGCGCTCTCCGCCGCCCGCTTCGCTGCGCGGCGCTTCGATGCCAGTGCACTGTTGCGCTGCCTGGGCCTGTCGCGTCACGACGCCCTGCTGCTCTACGCCCTGCAACTGGGCATGCTCGGCCTGCTGGCGAGCATCGCCGGTGCGCTGCTCGGCTGGGCCGCGCAGCACGGACTGTTCTTTTTGCTGCGCGATCTGCTCGCCCAGGAAATACCACCTGGCGGCATCTGGCCGGCCGCGGCAGGCGTCGCAACCGGGCTGGTGGCCCTGGCAGGCTTTGCCCTGCCGCCGCTGGCGGGGCTGGGGCGCGTGCCTCCGCTGCGCGTGCTGCGCCGCGACATGCTGCCGGTACCACCCAGCGCGTGGCTGGTCTATGGGACCGCGATTTTCGCCCTCGGGCTGATCATGTGGCGGCTGAGCCTGGATCTGAAGATCACGCTGGCACTGCTCGGCGGCGGCCTGCTCGCCACGCTGCTGCTTGGCGGTCTGCTTCTTATGGGGCTCAAGGCCATGCGCCGCCTGCTTGCCGGTGCGTCGCTGAGCTGGCGCCTGGGCCTCGGCCAGTTGCTGCGCCATCCATTGGCTGCCGCCGGACAGGCCCTTGCCTTCGGCCTGATCCTGCTGGCCATGGCGCTTATCGCGCTGCTGCGAGGTGAGCTGCTCGATACCTGGCAGGACCAGCTGCCGGACAACGCACCGAATCATTTCGTACTCAACGTACTGCCGGCGGAAAAGGATGCCTTTGCCGAGCGCATCGCGGCCATCTCGGACCATGCCGCACCGCTGTATCCGGTCGTCCCAGGACGCCTGATCGCAATCAACGGCGAGCCGGTGCGCCAGCTGGTCAGCAAGGAATCCCAGGGTGAGCGCGCGATCCGCCGCGACCTGAGCCTGACCTGGGCCGCCGAACTACCGAAGGACAATCACATCGTCGCGGGCAACTGGTGGGGCGATCAGGGCGCCGCGGACATTCCCGGGGTATCCGTCGAGGCGGAACTTGCGCAAAGCCTGCAATTGAAGGTCGGTGATCGACTGTCCTTCACCATAGGCGGGCTGACACGCGAGGCCAGCGTCACCAGCCTGCGCGAGGTCAACTGGGACAGCTTCCAGCCCAACTTCTACATGATCTTCGAACCGGACACTCTCCAGGGCATGCCGGCCACCTACATGACCAGCTTCCACCTGCCGCCTGGCAAGGAACGCGAATTGGTTGAGCTGGCCCGTGCGTTTCCTTCGGTCACCCTGCTGCAGGTCGAGGCGCTGCTGGCTCAATTGCGCAGCATCCTTGCGCAGGTATCACTGGCCGTGGAATACGTACTGCTGTTCGTCCTGGCCGCCGGCCTGGCGGTTCTGTTCGCCGGGCTGCAAGCGACGCTGGACGAGCGCATTCGTCAGGGCGCGTTGCTCAGGGCGCTCGGTGCAGAGCGGGGCTTGCTGCTTCGTGCGCGCCGAGCCGAGTTCGGCCTGTTGGGCGCCGCCAGCGGCCTGCTCGCCGCACTCGGCTGCGAGCTGGTCAGCGCCCTGCTCTATCACTACGCATTCGATCTGCGCTGGCAGCCGCACCCATGGCTGCTGGTACTACCGTTGATAGGTGCTTTGCTGGTCGGTGGCGCCGGTCTGATCGGTACTCGACGCGCGCTGAATGCGAGCCCGCTGACCGTACTGCGCGAGAGTTGAAGCGCTACAATCGGCGACTTTTCAGCGAGGACGCAAATCCATGAGTCGCTATCGCCCACCGCGCCCGGCCGGCACGCCCCTGATCACCCCAGAAGGCGAAGCTCGACTGCGTGCCGAGCTGCACGAACTCTGGCACGTCAAGCGCCCGCAGGTGACCCAATCGGTGAGCGAAGCGGCGGCGCAGGGTGATCGTTCGGAGAACGCTGAATACACCTACGGCAAGAAGATGCTGCGAGAGATCGACAGCCGCGTGCGGTTTCTGACCAAGCGTCTGGAAAAGCTCAAAGTCGTAGGCGACCGGCCCAGCGACCCGAACAAGGTGTATTTCGGCGCATGGGTGACCCTGGAGGACGAGGATGGTGAGGAGTCGCGCTACCGAATCGTCGGTCCTGACGAACTGGACCTGCGCCAGGGCCTGATCAGCATCGATTCGCCCCTGGCGCGGGCGCTGGTGGGCAAAGGTCTGGATGCCGAAGTCCAGGTGCAAACCCCGACCGGGATGAAGCTCTGGTACGTGGTCGCTGTCGAGTATCAGTGACCGGCAGGTCAATATCGGACGAACCGGTCATCATCTTCGGCGATTGTGCTGACATCTAAAAGCGATTGGCGGCTAAAAAGCAAAATCATCACTTTCTTACCCAGGCGCCGTTTCGCTCGGTAACAATGACCGCACGCCGCACAGATATCACAGCAATATCACCTCCCGTCGTAATTGCCCGACTAGAGCGGACGCGCTCCCGCTCGGTGCTTATGGCACGAATGCTGCGCTCTTCAGCGCGCAGTACGCGCCATGCGCGGTTAACGGCAATGGACTGCCCACAGCCCGATTCACATTCGAAGAGTGCGTCCATGAACAACAACAAAACCTTGCTCGCTCTCTGTCTCGGTAGCGCCGTGGCGCTTGCCGGTCAGGCTCATGCTGCTACTGGCAGCGGCTACACCGCTACGAAGTACCCGATCGTGCTCGCCCACGGCATGCTCGGCTTCGACAGCCTGCTGGGCATCGATTACTGGTACGGCATCCCCAGCGCGCTGCGCCGCGACGGTGCGCAGGTCTACATCACCGAAGTCAGTCAGCTCAATACGTCCGAATTGCGCGGTGAGGAGCTGCTTGCGCAGGTGGAGGAAATCGTCGCCATCAGCGGCAAGCCGAAGGTCAACCTGGTCGGCCACAGCCACGGCGGCCCAACCGTGCGCTATGTAGCCGGTGTCCGGCCGGACCTGATCGCCTCGGTAACCAGCGTGGGCGCACCTCACAAGGGTTCGGACGTCGCCGATCTGATCCGCAAGATCCCCGAGGGCTCCTCTGGCGAGGCGATCATCGCCGGACTGGTGAACGCCATGGGCAGCTTCATCAATTTCGTTTCCGGCAGCTCAAGCACGGCCCCGCAGGACTCTCTCGGCTCGCTGGAGTCACTCAACAGCGAAGGCGCCGCCCGCTTCAACGCCAAATTCCCGCAAGGCATTCCCACCACCGCTTGCGGCGAGGGCGCCTACAAGGTCAATGGCGTGCGCTACTACTCCTGGAGTGGCACCAGCCCGCTGACCAACCCACTGGATATCAGCGACGCCATGATGGGTGCCGGAGCCCTGGCATTCAGCGGGCCCAACGATGGACTGGTCGGGCGCTGCAGCTCGCACCTGGGCATGGTGATCCGCGATAACTACCGGATGAACCACCTGGACGAGGTCAATCAGTTCATGGGGCTGACCAGCCTGTTCGAGACCGATCCGGTCAGTGTCTATCGCCAACACGCGAACCGCCTGAAGAACGCGGGCCTTTGACGCGCGACTCTTCGTGAACCAGGCCGGGATCGTCGATCCCGGCCGCTATCACCGAGCACCCCATGAGCAAATACATAATTCTTCTGGTGCTGGCCGTGGCGCTAAGCCTGACCATCATGCAGAGCCGATCGACACCCAGCCCGGCTGCAGTGGCCGAATGGCCATCGGCTACCTCACCCGCCACGGCTGCCCCAACACCACCCCGGAAGCCGCTGAAAACCCAACCGGCATCGCAAGGCACGCCGCAGTTGCCGACGTCGTTCAAGGGCACCCAGGTCGATGGCCAGTTCCGTCTGGATGAAGCCGGCAACCTGCTAATCGGCGCCGAACTTCGGCATCTGTTCGATTACTTTCTCGCCGCAGCCGGAGAGGAGCCGTTGAAGAACAGTATCGAACGCTTGCGTCGATACATCGTCGCCGAGCTGCCGGAGCCGGCCCAGAGCCAAGCATCAGCAGTGCTCACGCAATATCTCAACTACAAGCGCCAACTGCTTGATCTGGAATCGACTTATTCGCGAACCACGGACATTTCAGCGCTACGCCAGCGCTTGAGTGCCGTGCAGGCGTTGCGCGCACGCGTGCTGGAGCCGGCTGTTCACCAGGCGTTCTTCGCCCTGGACGAGGCCTATGATCGCTTCAGCCTGGAGCGCCTGGCCATTCAAGCCGATTCAGCACTGGACAGCGACGCCAAGGGCCGCGCCATCGACCAGCTGCGCGCCGGATTGCCCGGCGACCTGCAAGAGCTGCTCGTGCCGCAGCTGCAAAGCGAGCTGCGAGAGCAAACTGTCGCCTTGCAGGCCCAGGGCGCCAATGCGCAGCAGATCCGCCAGCTGCGCCAGCAGTTGGTGGGCAGCGAGGCTGCCACCCGACTCGAAGCGCTGGATCGACAGCGCGCGCAGTGGCAGCAACGGGTCGCTGT
>ERZ1673962.654-NODE-654-length-21867-cov-3.717266_pt1 | contig 21867 bp, 18 predicted proteins | sample MGYA00580188_ERZ1673962 | MGnify/ENA primary metagenome ERZ1673962 (study PRJEB41334, sample SAMN05608104) | rock metagenome | biome: terrestrial subsurface; feature: shale formation; material: shale | place: USA: Pennsylvania ... | reverse complement strand
ATCGAACCTTCGCCCCTCCGAACGCCGATGCACGCGGGCGCACAACCACGCATCCAACCGCGCATGATTCGAGCTGGCACTGGCTTTGCAGAGGGCGATGCATCAATGACATGCAGGGGCTGTTGGTGCAATGGGCGAGTATCTGCTACTGATCCTGGCCACCGCGTTGGTGAACAACGTGGTGCTGGTCAAGTTTCTCGGGCTGTGCCCCTTCATGGGGGTATCGGGCAAGCTCGACTCGGCGCTCGGCATGGGGCTGGCGACCACCTTCGTCCTGACCCTGGCGGCGGTGGCCGGCTGGGTGCTGGAACACGCGCTGCTCCAGCCGCTCGGCCTCGGCTTTCTGCGCATCCTCACCTTCATCCTGGTCATCGCCGCCGTGGTGCAGTTCACCGAGCTGGCGATGCGCAAGATCTCGCCGGCGCTCTATCAGGTGCTTGGCATCTATCTGCCGCTGATCACGACCAACTGTGCGGTGCTGGGCGTGGCGCTCCTGAACGTTCAGGAGGAGCACGGCTTCCTGGAGAGCGCACTCTACGGTCTGGGTTCGGCGCTCGGCTTCACGCTGGTGATGGTCGTCTTCGCCGGGATGCGCGAGCGGCTGGCGCTGGCACAGGTGCCGGCAGCCTTCTCCGGCGCGCCGATCGCGTTCATTGCCGCCGGGCTGTTGTCGCTGGCGTTCATGGGTTTTGCCGGACTGGCCTAGAGGCGCTGTGGGTTCGTCGTGTTCAGTCAGTACTGGGCGGCGGGCCGTCGCACCGCCGGATACCGAAGATTCTGCGTCCAACTCGGAGACCACTGAGCCATGTTTGCCTCTATCGCCAGCCTCACCGCGCTCGGTCTCGCCCTCGGCGGTCTGCTCGGGCTCGCCGCGCGCTATCTGAAGGTCGAGGGCAACGCCCTGACCGAGCAGGTCGCCGCCCTGCTGCCGGGGTCACAGTGCGGACAATGCGGCTATCCAGGCTGTGGCCCGGCAGCCGAGGCCATCGCCTCGGGTACCGCTTCCGTGACCATCTGCCCCCCCGGCGGACGCGCGCTGGCCGAGGAACTGGCCAACCTGCTCGGCGTCAGCGTCGATCTCTCGGGGGTCACCGACAAACCACCGATGATCGCGCACGTCAACGAAGGGCTGTGCATCGGTTGCACCAAGTGTTTCAAACGCTGCCCGACCGACGCCATCATGGGGGCCAACAACATGATCCACGTCGTCTTCGCCGATGCCTGCATCGGCTGCGAACTCTGCTCCGAGATCTGTCCGACCGAGGGCATCGAGATGCGCCCGCTGGCTCCGACCCTTCAGAACTGGTACTGGCCCAAACCACAGGACGCGCTTCAGTCATGAAACTGTTCAAGATTCGCGGCGGCGTCCATCCCGATGACCGCAAACGCCTGGCCTCCGAGCAGCCGATCGAGACGCTGCCCCTGCCGGATCTCTTGCACATCCCGCTGCAACAGCACATCGGCGCGCCGGCCAGCCCGGCCGTGCGGCGTGGTCAGCGCGTGGCCAAGGGTGAGCTGCTGGCCCATGGTCAGGGCGTGATCTCGGCGCCGGTCCATGCCCCGACCTCGGGACGCATCATGGGGGTGGGTCAGTATCCGGCCCATCATGCGTCCGGACTCTCGGTGCCGACCATCACACTCAAGCCCGATGGCGAGGATCGCTGGGCCGATCACATCCAGGGCGTCGCCGATCCATTCGCGCTCGCGCCCGAGGAGATCGCCGCGCGCGTGGCCGCCGCCGGCATCGTCGGCCTGGGCGGCGCGACCTTTCCTTCAGCCGTCAAGCTCGATCTGCGCAAGCGCTATGCGATCCACACGCTCGTCATCAATGGGGCCGAATGTGAACCCTATCTGACCTGTGACGATCGCCTGATGCGCGAACGGGCCGAGTCGGTGATCGACGGAATTCGCCTCATGGCCCGTGCCCTGGGCGTGAGCCGGATCGTCATCGGCATCGAGGACAACAAGCCCGAGGCGCAGGCCGCGATGGCGGTGGCCGCCTCGGTCGATTCCAGCATTCGCCTCGCGCGTCTGCCGACCCGCTATCCGATGGGGTCTGAGAAACATCTGGTCCAGACCCTGACCGGACGCGAGACCCCGGCACGCGGTCTGACGGCCGACATCGGTGTGGTGGTGCACAACCCTGCAACCGCCTTCGCCGTGCACGAGGCGCTGCGGCTGGGTCATCCGCTGGTCGCGCGCGTGGTCACCGTCAGCGGTGGAGCCATCGCCCGTCCGGCCAATGTGCGCGTGCCGCTCGGCACGCGGGTCCAGGATCTGATCGCTCATTGCGGCGGATTCAAGGACGAACCGGCGCGGCTGATCAGCGGCGGTCCCATGATGGGCCAGCCCTTGCCGAGCACCCGAGTCCCCATGGTCAAGGGCAGCAATGGCGTGCTGGCACTCACCGCCGCCGAGATCAATGGCGGCACGCCCCGTCCCTGCATCCGCTGCGCCGGCTGCGTCCAGGCCTGCCCCTGCGGTCTGGTGCCGCTGGAGATGGTCGCGCACATCCGCGCCGGCGATCTGGAGGGCGCGGTCAAACGCGGTCTGATGGACTGCATCGGCTGTGGTTCCTGCGCCTATGTCTGTCCGGGGCACATCCCGCTGGTGCAGTTCCTCAACCACGCCAAGGGCGAGATGGCCGCACGCGGACGCGCCAAGCAGAAACAGACCGAGACCAAGCGGCTCGCCGAGCAACGCACCGCGCGCATGGAAGCGATCAAACGCGCCAAGCGCGAACAGATGGAACAGCGCAAACGCGAGATGGCGGCGCGCAAGAAAGCCGAGGCCGAGGCGGCCGCGCAGGCGGCCACGACCACCACGACCGACCCCGTTGCCGCCGAGACGGAGGCCTGAGATGCCGATCGAGACACCCGCCGCCCAGTGCGGCCCCTTCGCCCACGACACCGTCGGCATCCCGCGCACCATGGGGCTGGTGATGCTGGCCCTGGTTCCGGCCACCCTGTTCGGACTCTGGCAGTTCGGCTGGCCGGCGATCTGGCTCTTTCTCGCCACACTGGCCGGTGCCCTGCTCGCTGAGATCCTGAGTCTGTGGCTCGCCGGCAAACCGATCCGGCCCGACCTGAGCGACGGCACGGCGCTCCTGACCGGCTGGCTGCTGGCCATGACCCTGCCGCCCTGGGCACCCTGGTGGATCGGTGTGGTCGGCGCGCTACTGGCGATCGTGGTCGCCAAGCAGGTGTTCGGCGGTGTCGGCCAGAATCTGTTCAACCCGGCGATGGTCGCGCGCGTGGCGCTCCTGATCGCCTTTCCGCTGGAGATGACGCGCTTCGTCGCGCCCACGCCGCTGTTTTCCGCCGAAGCGCCGGGGCTGGTCGAGAGTCTCGCCATCACCTTCGGCGGTCAGGGCTTCGACGCCTTCAGCGGGGCCACGGTACTTGGTCAGGTGCGCACCGAACTGGGTCAGGGCGAGACGCTGGCGACCATCCTGCCCGATCTCTATACGCCGCTCTCGGGCGCGGTCGGCACCGTCGCCGGCAGTCTGGGCGAGACCTCGGCGCTGCTGCTCCTGCTCGGCGGGCTGTTCCTGCTCTACAAGCGCGTCATCACCTGGCACATCCCGGTGGCGCTGCTCGGCACCATCGCCGCTCTGGCCGCGCTCATGCACCTGATCGACCCCGAGCACTATGCCGATCCGCTCTATCACCTGGTCTCGGGCGCGACCCTGCTCGGCGCCTTCTTCATCGCGACCGATCCCGTGACCTCGCCGGTGTCGGCGCGCGGTCAGCTCCTCTTCGGCGCCGGCTGCGGACTGCTGATCTATGTCATCCGCACCTGGGCCGGTTATCCCGAGGGCGTGGCCTTCGCGGTGCTCTTGATGAACGCCTGCGCGCCGCTGATCGACCACTATGTCAAGCCGCGCATCTACGGGCGCGACCGGCGCGGCCAGCCACTCGAATATGCCAACGACGTGGAGACCTCCCGATGAGCCTGCTTGCCGTGCTGAACCAACGTCAGAGCATCGCCTATCAGGCCGTGCTGCTGGGCGGTTTCACCCTGCTGGCCGCCGTGCTGCTGGTAGCCGGCAACCTGGCCACGCACGAGACCATCGCCCTGCGCAAGGCCGAGGATCTCAAGGCGTCGCTCAGCCAGGTGCTGCCACCGGCGCTGCATGACAACGATCTGCTGGCCGACCCGCTGACCCTGCCCGGCGCCGATGGCGCGCCGGTTGTGGTCTATCGCGCCCTGCGTGGACTGGAGGTCACGGGCGTGGCCTATCGGGTGAGCGGTTCCGGCTACTCGGGCCTCATCGAACTGATCCTGGGCGTCGATCCGCACGGCCGGGTGCTGGGCGCGCGCGTGCTGTCGCACGCCGAGACCCCCGGACTCGGCGACAAGATCGAACTGGCCAAGGACGACTGGATTCTCGCCTTCGACGGACTGTCGCTCGCCGATCCGCCGCCCGAGCGCTGGGCGGTCAAGAAGGACGGCGGCGACTTCGATCAGTTCAGCGGGGCCACCATCACACCGCGCGCCGTGGTCGGCGCCCTGAAGCGCGGACTGGAGTTCTTCCAGCGTCATCAGGTCGCCCTGACTGCGCCCGCCGCCGTCTCGGCCGCCTCCGATCCAGTCAGGAGTCCGGAATGAGCCTCGAACCCAATACCGCCAACAAGACCGCCTGGGGTCGCATCAGCCGCGATGGTCTCTGGAGCAACAACGTCGTGCTGGGCCAGTCACTGGCACTCTGTCCGCTGCTCGCGGTCACGGGCACGGCCACCAACGGGCTGGGCATGGGGCTGGCGACCACGGCCGTCCTGATCGCCTCGGGTTTCCTGATCGCGCTCATTCGCGGCTGGGTGACGCCCGAGGTGCGCATTCCCATCTTCGTCCTGGTCATCGCCGTGCTGGTGACGCTGGTCGATCTCGGGATGAATGCCTGGCTGCATGACCTGCACAAGATGCTGGGGCTCTTCATCCCGCTGATCGTCACCAACTGCGCCATCCTGGGCCGGGCCGAATCCTTCGCCTCGCGCAACGGAGCCGGCGCCTCGGCCTTCGACGGACTCATGATGGGACTCGGCTTCACCCTGGCCCTGGTCCTGCTCGGCGCCGTGCGCGAGATCATCGGCTCGGGCACCCTGTTCGCCAATGCCAGCCTGCTGCTCGGCGAAGGCATGGCCTTTCTGGAGATGACGCTGATTCCGGATTATCGCGGCTTCCTGCTCGCCATCCTGCCGCCGGGCGGTTTCATCGCGCTCGGTTTCATCCTGGCCGGCAAGCGGTTGATCGACACACGGCTCGCCGAGGCACAGCGGCGTCGGGAGTCGACGACCGGCACGGGCGCCCTGGCCTGATCATGACGGAGGATTAGAACCATGCTCGTCGGTGTCGCCTACGCGGACAAATTCAAACAGACCTGGCTCAAGCTCGACGTGCCCGAAGGCAGCACCCTGCGCGAAGCCATCGAACGCTCGGGACTGCTCGATCGCTTCCCCGAGATCGACCTGAGCGTCAACAAGGTCGGTGTCTTCGGCAAACTCAGCCGGCTCGACACCAGGCTCAACGACGGCGACCGGGTCGAGATCTATCGCCCCATCACCGTCGATCCCGAAACCGTCGAACGCCGCGACCGTCAGGACGCCGGCGACGAGGATTGACCCGCCGCCGATTCAGCGCCATTCGCCATCGGGCCATCACTGGATTTATGATGACGCCTCGGAGCGGTCGCGTCGGCCCCTGACGCCGACCGACGTACACTCACGACCGAGGACGGAGCAATGCCCGAAAGTTTGAATCTGGTTCAAAAGAGACGTTCACACCTACAGGAGTCGGTGGGCGATCTCGGCGCGCGGGTGGTCGAGGCGCTGCATCAGTCGGTCGAGTGTCTCAAGACGCAGGATCGGGATCTGGCCGCCGTTATCATCGCCGGCGATCAGATCATCAACCAACAGCGTCGCCTGCTGGAACAGGAATGCCTCGTCACCCTGGCGGCCTACAAGCCCGCCGGCGAGGATCTGCGCGCGGTCGGCGCCTGCATGGAACTGGCCTCCGAACTGGAACGCATCGGCGACTACGCGGCCGATGTCGCGCGCATCATCGAGCGCGATGTCGAGGCACCGCTCCCCGCCGAGCCGGTGGCCGCCATCGTCGAGCTGGCTGCGGATGCCATCGACATGCTCGAACAGACGCTGGCCGCCTTCGTCGCCAACGGCAGCGAGGCCACACTGCGCGCGGCGGTCGAAAAGGAATCCCAGGTCGACCGCGAGGAAGACGAATTCATCGCCCAGGTGCTGGAGCGCATGCGTGCAGATGCCGCGTTCGCCGCCACCGGCACCTATCTGCTCTGGATCGTGCACAACTACGAGCGCGTGGCCGATCGCGCGACCAATGTCGCCGAGCGCGCCATCTATGTCGCCTCCGGGCATACACCCGATCTGGACTGAGCCTCACCCGCTCCCTTCTTGCCCGGACCCGTACGCATGCGGAGTAGCCGATGAAATATGTCGAGGTCATCGTCGGTGCCGGCAGCGCCGAGACCGTGCGTGCGGCGGCCGAGCGCGTCAAGGCACTGGATGTGCGGCTGGGGCCGGTGGGACCGGATGGTCTCCAGGCGATCCGCCTGCTGGTGACTGACAACCAGGTCCAACGCTTGCTGGATCTGCTCCAGGGACTGCTCGGCGCCCAGCCCTCGGCGCGGATCCTGGTGCTCGCGGTCGAGGCGAGCCTGCCGCCGCCCGACGAAGAGGCACGGAAAAAAGAGGACTCGGCCACGGCCGCGCGCGAGGCGCTCTACGAAGGCATGGACAAGAACTCGCGCCTCGGTCCGAATTATCTGATTCTGGTCATGCTCTCGACCGTGGTGGCGGCGATCGGTCTGATCGAGGATAACGTGGCGGTCGTGATCGGCGCCATGGTGATCGCGCCGCTGCTGGGACCGAATCTGGCGCTCAGTCTCGGCACCGCCCTGGGCGACGTGCCCCTGATGCGCCGCTCGGTCAGGACGGTATTGGTCGGCATCCTGCTCGCCGTGGCGCTCACCGCGATCCTCGGCTGGTTGTGGCCGACTGAATTGAGCAGCCGCGAGGTACTCTCGCGCACCGAGGCCGGACTCGACTCGGTGTTGCTGGCCCTGGCCTCCGGCGCGGCGGCGGCGCTCTCGGTCACGACAGGACTGTCGAGTGTGCTGGTCGGCGTCATGGTCGCCGTGGCCCTGCTGCCGCCGGCGGCGACCGTGGGTCTGATGCTGGGCCAGGGCGAACCCGGCCTGGCGCTCGGCGCGGCGCTGCTGCTGGCCATCAACGTGGTCAGCGTCAACCTGGCCAGCAAGATCGTCTTCTTCTTCAAGGGCATCCGCCCGCGCAAATGGCTGGAGAAGGAAAAAGCCAAACGCGCCATGGTGGCTTATGTGCTGGTCTGGATCCTGACGCTGGCGGTGCTGACCCTGGTGGTGCTGGAGCGGCAGTATCGGCTGTTGCCGATCTAACTGCCCCCTGGCAATAGCGTTTCACATGCCGGAACAGATCGACCACCCCACCCTGTTCATTGATGCCGGTGTCGCAACCGTCCAGGCTTGCCTGTATGACGGCACAGGTACGCTGCGTGAGCGGGCGGTTTTCGCACCCGAGGGCGACCTTCACCAGGCACTGACCGAACACGACATCGATCGCCATGGCCGCGAGGCCGAGGCAGTCTACATCACCGGCAAGCTGCGCGAGGTGGTTCGAAACGCCCTGGGCCGGGGCCAATGTATCCTGCCGGCCGCCGCGCTCTGGGCCGCGGCACGGGAGTTGATCCGAACGGACGCCGAGTGCGCCAGTCTCGCCATCATCGACCTGTCCGCCTCCGGCTATCTGCTGGTGGGCATCGACAGCGACGGTGCGTTGCTGGACGACACCCTCACCATCAACCCGCGCTGCGGCGCTGGTTCCGGGGTCAACCTGGACCGGGTGTTGCAAAAGTTGGCGCTAACACGCTCAGCGGTCGACCCGCTACTCAGCCAATACCTGGGCGAAGCGGGCGCGGCGCGGCGGGCACAGGTCAGCGTCCGGGCCGATCGCTGCGGGGTCTTCGCCTCGTCAGCCACGATCTCCGACAAGAATCAGGGCATTCCTCTGGATTTTGCCCTGGCCGTCACCCTCAAGTCGGAAGTGCTCAAAGCCTGCAAGAAGCTGCCGTCCGGCTTCGACAGCGTTAGGCTCACCGGCCGATTGTTCGCCTGGCAGTACGCGCGGGACTGCGCCACTGATCACTTTCGTTCTCTCGGCGTGCAGCGGATTCAGTACGACGAACGACAGGAGTCGTCCATCCTGGGCCTGCGCCACCTGGCAGCTCGGATCGGTGCCGGCCGGGTCAGCCGGGCGGAAACGCGGGTGCGCCGACCTGAGGCACTGACCGAGTACCCGGCATTCCGGCAGGTCCGCCGGGATCTGGAGGCGGATCACGGCTATCTGCGGCTACCCAGCACGCAAGGCGCGACTGGCGATCTGGCGGGTGAAACCCTGCTGTTGGGACTGGACGTAGGCTCGACCATAGCCAAGCTGATCGTCAGCGACGAGCGGGGCGAGCGGGTGCTGCGGCGTGGCACCTACAGCAACTCCGGCGACACCATCGACACCCTCAAGGCAATTTTCACCGACCTGGTGACCCGTGGCGGTGCGGAATTGGCGGTGGCGCAGATCGGCATCACCGGTAGCGCCCGCTATCAGGTACGACAGGCGTTGCTCCGGGTCTATCCACAACTCGCCGATCGTGTGACGGTGCTGGTGGAAAACTATGCCCATGCACGCGGTTCGGTGGACTACGTCCGCGAACATCTGGCGCGCCTGAAGGCGGCTGGGGTGGAGAGACTCAACGAGTCGCTGTGCATCCTGGTGGATATCGGTGGTGAGGACACCAAGGTTTCCACCATCGCGCTGGATCAGGCCGAGCTGCTCGACAACGCCATGAACGTCAAGTGCTCGGCCGGCACGGGAAGCCTGATGGATACCCTCACCGCCCTGTTCGGACTCCCGGACATCGGCGCCGCCTGCGACGAAGCCCTCAAGGCGGCCCGGGGCTATGCCATCAACGCCACCTGTGCCGTCTTTCTGATGGAGAACGCGCGCCGGCTACAGGCCGAGGGTTATCCACGGGGGGAAATTCTCGCCTCGGCCAACTGGGCCATCGTGGAGAACATGGCCAATAGTCTCTGGCAACAGATCGAGCTGCCGCCACACACCGTGGTTCTGCTCCACGGACAGACCATGCTCAGCGAGCCGCTGCCCCTGGCCGTGAGCCGGCGACTACAGCAGTTTCTGGGCGCACCGCTATACGCCCTGGTGCCACCGGATCCCGGTCATCGCGCCTGTTTCGGTCTGATCCGTAGCGCCGCCGCCCAGGGGCTGTCCGGCGGGGTGCGGATCGATCCGGCCGATTTCATCGGTAAGCAGTATCAGAAGCGCATCGTCCAGTGCAAGGGAGCAGTCTGCGGCGACCCGGAAGCACTCTGCAACCGCAGTCACCTGACGGGGTACGATCAGGAGGCGCGCCGCTTCAGCCTCACCCTAGGCGGTTGCAGCGCGATCAACGAGCGGGCCGCCACCAGGGGATCCGGCAAGATCCAGCCGGCGGAAGACAGCTACAAGGCCATCTGGGATTTCATCGACAGCCATTATCCCCGTTCCGATGACCCAAACCGACTGGTGATCCCGCGCAGTTTCACGGTCTCGGAATGGGGCGGCTTCTTCGCCGAGCTGTTCGTTTCGCTGGGCCTTCCGGTGCACGTGGACAATGTGCGCGCCGGAGACATCCTTGACGCCCAGGCCCATTTCCGCGTCGACACCTGTGCCCCGCACATCGGTGCCGTGGGCCAATACCGTCGCCTGGCCGCCGAACCCCATGGAATCATTCTGGCCCCGCAACTGGAGTTCCTCCCGGTCAAGGGCGGGAGCCTCGGGCGCACCTGCACCATCAATCAGGGCGGCGTGGCGGTGGCCAAGGGTTTGGCGGAGGTCGCTGTTCCATCGGCCCGCATTCACTTGCTGTTCCTGGACCTGAAAGACTGCAATCCGGCGCATCTGGCCGCCCAGCTCCATCCCCGGCTGGCGCCGGTGTTTGCCCATTACGGGATTGCCGTCGAGGAGACGGCACTGCGCGAGCGGGTCAGCGCGGCACTGGCAGCTCAGACCCGACTCCGCCGCATGGCAGGGGATCGAGCCGCCGAGCTGGCCGAGCGTGCCCTGGACGAGGGGCGCCCGGTGGCCCTGGTGATCGGCCGCGAGTACATCCTCAACCCTGGCCTCTACGACAGCCATGTGGGTCGGCTACTGCGGGATCAGGGCATGGCGGGACTACCGAGTTATCTGCTGGACGCTGCTCTCGATCCCCGTTTCGATTATCTCTACTGGCGCAACCCCCACCTCATTGCGACCCTTGCCGACGCCGCCGCTCAGCGCCGCTTGCACCAAATCGTCGGCCACCCGCGCCTGCGCGAGCTGTTCCGCCGGATCGAGACCGAATCGACCGCGCTGCTGCCGGTGGTGCAGGTCTCCACGTTCCTGTGCGGTCCCGACAGCGTCACCAACCCGCTGGTGGCGGAATTGACCCGGCAGCGTCCCTATCTGCTGATCCAGTCGGATGCGGTCATCAAGGAACTGGCCCATCTGGAAAACCGCATGAACACCTATGTCAGTCAACTCCGGCAGGGCTTGCACGAGAAGTTGTTGACAGGTCATGGTGACGGTTTCGCCATCGAGATGCTGGACGATCTGGTCAACACCCAGGGGCTCGACCCCGCCAGCGATGTCATCTATTTCCCCACCATGGGTGACAACCGCTCGGTGACTTCCGTGGTACGCGCCGCCGGCTACACCTGCATCGACACTTACGCCGACGAGAGCCATGACCTTCAGCGATTGATCCAGGCCGGACGCCGGGTGGCCGGCGATTCGGTGTGCGCCCCCCTGGCTGCCGTCTACGGTGACGTGCTGGGAGCGCTGGAGGATTTCGAACGGCGCCGTGCGGCCGGCGATCCGCTGGTGGCGGGCAAACGGCGACTGCTGATCTTCAACAACAAGGGGCTGGGACCATGCCGCCAGGGACAGTACGTCGAGACCCACAAGCTGTTCCTTCACCAACGGCGCCGTCAGGGTCAGGGGAGCGATGAGGCTCTGGTACGTTTTCTGGTGGGTCACGAGAAACGCGGCTTCGACGTCGGGCTGAAGGAATGGGCGCTACTGCGGGGCATTCAGGGTGTGGTGTTGCAGGGCGTGCTGCACCAACTGCTGCTCACCCATGGCGCGACCTGCCGCGATGAGGCCGAGTACCAACACTTCCTGACCGAGTTCCGCGCGCTGAAGACGAGCCTGTACGCCATTCAGGAGCAGCGGCTGCGTCCATCACCGCAGGGCCAACGGCTGGCGGACCGCTACGGTCGTCTGCCGCTGCTCGGTCTGGTGGTCAAATACTTTGCCTACCGTTTCTATGCCCGTGATCTCGAAGATCCGCTGCGTCGTTTCGCCCGAAAGTGGCGCCGCGCCACCGCCGCCGAGACGCCTATCCGTCTCTACGTCGACGGCGAGGTATACATGCGCATCGCTCAACTGGAAGAGGTGTTCAACGGGCTACTCGCCACACTCGGTTTCGGCCGGTTCGAGCTGGGTCATAGTCCAGCCTGGAGCTTTCTCGATTACAAGCTGGCGGGGATGATGATGCGCGCGCGCGAAGCAGTCGGCGAAGCGAAACGCCAGCTGGCGAGTCCGGCGCCGACGCGCCCGAGAAGCGCGCTGCGCCGCTGGCTGTGGCAGAAGCGGTTGCGGCTGTGGACGTTGACAGCCATTCAGAAGCTGTTGCGTCACGCCGTGGCTGGGCCACTCTACCGGGCCGCTGGACTCGAACTGCCGGTCGCCATGCCGATGGTACTGGATCGGGCCGGAGACGTGATTCCCACCCGCCGTCCCGGCGGAGAACTGGTGCCCTACGTGGGTGAAGCCCTGATCAAGCTGCGCGCCGGTTACGATCTGGTTCTCAACGTAGCTCCGGAAGGCTGCATGGTCTCTTCCATGGGCGAGGTGCTGACACCCCGCATCGCCGCCAGCGCACCGAACGCCGGTGGGCGCATCCAACACCTGTTCTCACAACAAGGCGACCTGGACGCGGAACTCCTCGCTTTGGCCCTGCTGAAGACCCTTGGGCCGGAGCGGTTCTATCGCAAGGGGGCTCAAGCGAGCACACGGTTACGTCCTTCCGACTTGGCCCGATAGAGCGCTTGGTCGGCACGCTCGACCATCGCGTCCTGCGTATCCCCGGTTCGATAGCTGCTCAGTCCGGCACTGATGGTGACGGACGTCGGACCGCCGGGAAAGTCATGCGCGGCGATCGTGTCGCGCAGTCGTTCGGCCAGTGCCAAGGCTTTCTCAAGCGAGGTCTCGGGCAGGATGACGAGGAATTCCTCGCCACCCCAACGGCCGACATGATCGGTTTGACGCATACCGTGCTTCAGCAGCCTAGCCATCTCGATCAGCACCTGATCGCCGGACTGATGGCCATAGGTGTCGTTGATGCGCTTGAAGAAATCTACATCGCACAGCAGGATCGAAAAGGGCACGTCGTAACGTTGCGCGTGCTGGAGTTGCTCGCGGAACTGCTCGTCGAGCTTGACCCGGTTGCTGATCTGCGTCAGCCCGTCGGTGGATGAGAGCCGTTCGAGCTCCCGGTTCTTCTCTTCCAGTTCGCGCGTGCGCTCCCTGACCTTGCTCTCCAGTTGTGTATTGGCCGCTTGCAGCTTGTGATGTGAACGACGGATCGTCTCGATCATCAGATTGAAGGCTCGGATCAGAACGCCGAGCTCGTCCTGGCGTTGCGCGGATTTGTCACAGGTTTCGATGAAATGCCAATAGCCTTGGGCAATGTCCTCGGCGTGACGTGTCAACTGCGTCAGTGGCCGAATGATCGTAACGAGCGTGATCAGCGAGATCGCCAGCAGCGAGAGCCCAAAAAAGATGACTCCCTCGATCAGTCGAGCCTGGGTGATCTGACGCGTGGCCGTCACCGTGCTGCGATTGCTGTAATCGATGAACTGGGCGATCGACTCCTCGGCCTTGCGCGACAGGGCCGCGATGGTGTCGGTGTGATAGTGGAAGACGACCCGGCCGAGATAATCACCGTCGACGACGGGCTGTTCCAGACTGTGCAGGACGTGCCCCGGACTCGAAAATCGCTGTCGCAGCGGATGCAAGGCGCCGTCGCGATCGAGCGCATAGCCATCGAAGAGCCGATCCTCCCAATCGAGCACCTCCACGGCGACCAGCTCTTCGCGCGACAGCAGCAGCTCGATCGAGGTCTTGATCATCAAACGATTGCTCAGGTCGATGGAATCGAGCGAAAAGTGATGCGAGCGCACCTTCAGGCATTGATAGACGCGCGATGTCTCCGTTTCGTTCAGACAGTCCGAGAACTGTCGGACGACCCGCTCCTCGGCCTGCTCGCTCACATCGTAAACGAGGCTGATCTGGTTCTGCAGCGGCCCCCGGACGGCCTTGGCGATGATCACCAGCTGCGCCTGGAGATCCTGAACCAGACGCTGTTCGGCCTGCGCGATCTCGGTGCGAAAGGTCTCGCGTTGCGCCGCGATCTGCGCGTCACGGTGCTGGTACAGTTGCTCCCTGGCCAAATGGATGGTGATGACGCTGCCGATGGAAAAGATCAGCAACAGGATGATGAAAAAGCTGGCGATGAGCCGGAAGTTCAGCGACTGCGGCGACAGGGCGCGCAACGACATGGACGGTTCACCAGTTCGCGCGTCGACGAATCAGACGCAGATCGGCCTCCAGCATGTTCAGGGCCGCGTCGGCCGCGACCTCGCCGGACAGAATCGACTGCACGGCGGTATAGAATTTTTTCGACACCTTGGGATAGGCCACACCCGTGACCGTGGATGGACGGGCGACGCCACCAAGCAGGACATCCTCAAACGCGCGCATGACGACCCGCTCCGGCACCTGTCCCAGCGTCTCATAGAGATCGATGATGGTCGGACTGAAGGAGAAGTCCGTGGCGTACTGGTATTGGGCACTCCGATCGGTCAGATAGGCGACGAGTTGCACCGCGTCGGGAACCCGCTCGGAGTAGCGCGAGACGGCCAGACTCATGTCCCCCAGCGTGCCTGAGTGCTTGCCGTCGGCTCCGCCCTTGGGGAGCGGCACCATGCCCACCCGCCCTTTCACCGCCGAGTCGACGGCCTCGACATCCTTCCAATACTCCATCCAGTTGCGCATGAAGATGGCGTGACCGGCGACGAAATGCCGCTTGGTTTCGATCTCGCTGTAGGTCAACACCTCGCGCGGAGAGATCGTGCCGATCCAGCCGCGCGCCATCTCCAGGGCACGCTGTGCCCGTGGATTGTTGACGGTGATCTCGCCCCGATCGTCGATGATGGTCCCGCCCCGGTACGAATCGATCCATTCCAGCGCATTGCAGGTCAGGCCCTCATAGGCGCTACCCTGCCAGACGAAGCCGGCGAGCTGGGGGTCGGCTTCACGTTCCAGAATGACGCGCGCGATCCGTTCCAGATCGGCCCAGGTCTCAGGCGGCGCGAAGCCATGCTTGTCGAGCAGATCCTTGCGGTAATAGAGCAGACCGGCATCGGTGAACAGCGGCATCCCGACGAGACGCCCCTCGCCGTCGGTCAGGTTGTCGATGATCGGCTTGAAATGCTGTTCGATGCTTCGCGCCGGCAGATACGGCCGCAGATCGACGAGATGCCGGCTCAACACCCCCGGCCAGATGGTATCGATCAGCAGGATATCGAACTCATGGCTCTGGGCGCTCAAGAGTTGGCGATAGAACCCGAGCAGATTGTCGGCCATCCAGCCGACCTCATAGGACACCAGGCGATGCCCGCGCTCGCGTGTCCAGACTTCAGCGCGCTCCTGAAAAGCCTGGCATCCCCAGAGGCTGCAACTGAAGCGAATGTCGGCCGCCGACGCCGGCGAGCCGAACAGCATGAGCAGCACCAAGGCCGCGAGTCTCGCTGAGACCATCAGCCCTCATCGCCTTCGGATGGAGGCTGAGGCTGTAAATCGAGTGACTCGATATTGAGCAGATGCACCCGCCGGCTGTCGGCGCGCATCACGGTGAAACGGAAGCGCCCGAGTTCCACCGACTCGCCGCGCTTGGGCAGATGCCCGAAGGCATTGACCACCAGCCCGCCGATGGTGTCGAACTCCTCGTCCGAGAAGTCGCTGCCGAAGTATTCGTTGAAATCCTCGATCGGGGTGCGCGCCTTGGCGCTGAAATCGTTCTCGCCGCGGCGGAAGATCCCCGAACCCTCGTCATAGTCGTGCTCGTCGTCGATCTCGCCGACGATCTGTTCGAGTACGTCCTCGATCGTCACCAAACCCGAGGCATTGCCGTACTCGTCGACCACGATCGCCATGTGATTGCGGCTGGCGCGAAACTCCTTGAGCAGCACGTTGAGTCGCTTGCTCTCGGGCACGAAGACCGCCGAGCGCAGCAGATCGCGGATGTTGAAGGCGCGTCGACCGGTCTCGACGCAGAAGGAGAGCAGATCCTTCGCCAGCAGGATGCCGACCACCTCACCCTTGTCGTCGCCGGTGACCGGAAAGCGTGAATGGGCCGACTTGACCGCGATCTGGAGGATCTTCTCCAGCGGGTCGTCGCGGCGCAGCGCGACCATCTCGGCGCGCGGAACCATGATGTCGCGCACCCGCAGGTCCGAGACCTGGAGCACACCCTCGATCATGCTCAGGGCATCCGTGTCCAGCAGTTCCCTCTGTCGCGCATCCTTCAGCAGCTCGATGAGCTGTTCCCGGTCCTGTGGCTCGCCACCCAGCAGTTGGCCCAGACGCCCGAGCCAGTTGCGTGATCGCGAACCCTCGCTAGATCGATCGCTCGTCATGAGAAGTCTTGTCATCCTCCAGGTTGCCCTGGTCTTCGTAAGGTGGGGGGAATCCTAACCCGCCCAGGATCGCCGTTTCCAGTGTTTCCATCACGGCGGCTTCGGCGTCCGTAACATGATCGTAATCAAGCAGATGCAGAACGCCATGCACCACCATGTGCGCCCAGTGCGCTTCCGGCGTCTTGCCCTGTTCCAGCGCCTCGCGCCGCACCACCTCGGTGCAGATCACCAGATCGCCGAGCAGGTCATGGATCGGATCGTCCGTGTCCAGACCGGGCGGCGCCTCGAACGGAAAGGACAGCACGTTGGTCGGTTTGTCGCGTCCGCGATACTGGAGATTGAGCGCCTGACTCTCGTCGGGGTCGACCAGACGGATGGTCAGCTCGGCGCGCGGGCGTCGAAACGGCGGATCGGCCTGCTCCAGCGCGGCCTGGACCCAGCGCTCGAACTGGGGCGGCAGCGGATGATCGGCGTCCTCGGTGGCGACCTGTAGATCCAGTTCCAGTTCGACGCTCATGGCTGATTCTCGAAGGCGTCGTAGGCGTTGACGATGCGCTGAACCAGCGCATGACGCACCACGTCGCGGGCGTTGAAGAAGGTGAAGCTGATGCCGGGCACGTCCTTGAGGATCTCGACCGCCTGCCGCAGGCCGGACGGCTGGCCGCGCGGCAGATCGACCTGGGTCACGTCGCCGGTGATGACGGCGGTCGAACCGAAGCCGATGCGGGTCAGGAACATCTTCATCTGCTCGGGCGTGGTGTTCTGCGCCTCGTCGAGGATGATGAAGGATTCGTTCAGGGTGCGACCGCGCATGTAAGCCAGCGGCGCGACCTCGATCACATTACGCTCGATGAGCTTGTTGACCTTCTCGAAGCCGAGCATCTCGAACAGAGCGTCGTAGAGCGGGCGCAGATAGGGATCGATCTTCTGCGCCAGATCGCCGGGCAGGAAGCCGAGCCGCTCACCGGCCTCGACCGCCGGGCGCACCAGCAGCAGACGCCGCACCCGGTCGGACTCCAGCGCCTCGACCGCGCAGGCCACGGCCAGATAGGTCTTGCCCGTTCCGGCCGGCCCGACACCGAAATTGATGTCGTGCTTGAGGATGGCGTGCAGATAGTCCTGCTGATTGGGTCCACGCGCCCGGATCAGACCGCGCTTGGTCTTGATGACCACCTCCGGCAGCCGGTCCTCGACCTGCTCCAGGAGCGCATCCACGCCGGAGTCCTGGAGCACCAGATGGATGGTCTCGGGTGTGAGCACCGACTCGGCGGTCTCGGCATAGAGTGCGCGCAGCACCTGCTCGCCGAGCCGCACCGCATCGCCCTCGCCGATCAGGCGGAAGCTCGATCCGCGATTGCCGATCTCGATCCCGAGCCGGCGTTCGAGTTGGCGGAGGTGTTGATCGAACTGGCCGCACAGATTGGCCAGACGCGCGTTGTCCTCGGGCAGAAGCTCGAGGTCGATGGATTGGGGTTGAATGCTCAAGCGGCTCAGTGGGCCAGTTGCCCACGCAATGAATTGGGGAGTGATTCGGTGATGGTCAGGTCGACGAACCGGCCGATGAGTTCGGCCGAGCCGTCGAAGTTGACCACGCGGTTGTTCTCGGTGCGACCGGCGAGCTGGGCCGGATCCTTGCGCGACGGCCCTTCGACCAGCACGCGCTGCACCGTGCCGACCATCTGGCGGCTGATGCGCTGGGCGTTGGTGTCGATGCGCTGTTGCAGCCGCTCCAGACGCGCCTTCTTGACCTCCAGCGGCACCGCGTCCGGATAGTCGGCGGCGGGCGTGCCGGGGCGGCGGCTGTAGACGAAGCTGAAGCTGTGGTCGAAGCCGACCTGGTCGATCAGATCGATGGTTGCGTCGAAGTCCGCGTCCGTCTCGTTCGGGAAGCCGACGATGAAGTCGGATGAAATGCAGATGTCCGGACGCGCCTCGCGCAGACGGCGGATCTTGGCGCGATATTCGAGCGCGGTATGCCCGCGTTTCATCGCCGCCAGGATGCGATCCGAGCCGGACTGTACCGGCAGATGGACGAAGCTCGCCAGCTCGGGCACCTCAGCGAAGGTTTCGATCAGATCGTCGCCGAACTCGACCGGATGGCTGGTGGTGAAGCGGATGCGTCCGATGCCCTCGACCGCCGCCACATAGCGGATCAGCAGCGCCAGACTCGCCGTGGAGCCATCGGCCATCAGACCGCGATAGGCGTTGACGTTCTGGCCGAGCAGATTGATCTCGCGCACGCCCTGTTCGGCCAGATCCGCGACCTCGGCGATCACGTCGTCGAAGGGGCGGCTGATCTCCTCGCCACGGGTGTAGGGCACCACGCAGTAGGTGCAGTATTTGGAGCAGCCCTCCATCACCGAAACGAAGGCGGTCGGCCCCTCGGCGCGCGGCGCAGGAAGACAGTCGAACTTCTCGATCTCGGGGAAGGAGACATCGACCTGGGGCCGGCGGCTGCTCTCCAGATCCTTGAGCATCTGCGGCAGACGATGCAGGGTCTGGGGTCCGAACACCAGATCGACGTAAGGCGCGCGGGTGCGGATCGCCTCGCCCTCCTGACTGGCGACACAGCCGCCGACGCCGATCACCAGATCGGGCCGCGCCTGCTTCCAGGGCTTCCAGCGCCCGAGCTGCGAAAAGACCTTCTCCTGCGCCTTCTCGCGGATCGAGCAGGTGTTGAGCAGGAGGACATCGGCCTCTTCGGGCTGATCGGTCAGCTCCAGACCCGCCGCGACACGCAGCGCATCCGCCAGACGCGCCGAGTCGTACTCGTTCATCTGGCAGCCATAGGTTTGAATGAAAAGCTTACGCGGCATGGGAGTGCGTCTTATCGAAAGACTGTCGGTTGGCGGCGGACTCGGCGCCGGTGCGCCGGGATGGTCGGTGGAGCGGGCGTCTCATCGCTTGGGACGCGCGGAAAGTGCAGGCGATTTATCCTGCGGATAAGCGCGCAGACTGTCAAGCACACTGTTGTTGCTCAGTCTGACGGCACATCCGCGTCCGGCGAATCGAGGCCGGACGCGTCTGGATCTCCGATCAGGGCGCGGCCTTCTGGAGTCTGGCCGCTTCCTCGGCAATCTTGTCCAACTCGGCCGGGGTCAGGGTGTCGTCGTAGATCCCCGCTCCGACCTGGATGTCGGACTTGAAGGAGACCGCCGCACCATGAGCATAGGAAATCTTGCGCGAGGCCTTGGCCTCGCCCGGCTTCGGCCACCAATACTCGGCCCAGCCGCCATCTTTCCGGGCGCCGGCCTTGCAGAGTTCCTGGAACACCGGACGGTCCTTGTCGTCGCGCATCTGCAGGATCGGACGCCCCACCAGATCCGGGCGCAGCGGATGGGCGATCATGACGTCATCGCGGCAGCTATAGACGAACACATAGCTGTCCTTCCAGACCCAGCGCGCATCCTTGTTGTTGTTGAAATCGGCGAATCCGGCCAGGCCCTTGGCGTTGAGATATTGAACCGCCTCACGGACCTTGGTCACGACCTCGGCGGGCGTTGCGGCATCGGGGTTCTGCGCCCAGCCGATGGCGGGAACGGCGCCCAGTGCCAGGGTCAGGCCAGCCAGAGCAAAGGGGATGTGTCGCATCGTTGAATCCTCGATAGGGATGGCGGCGGACGGGTCGAGCGGCGCGCGCCGCGCGAGCGGACCGCCGACGCTCAGCTCAACCAGGGACGCCCGGCGGGCAGGAGTTCGCGCCCGTAGAGCTCGTTCAGGATGATCCGCGCCATCATGTACCAGGCCACCAGGGCGCAGGCCATGAGCGTGTAACCTGCGGCGACCGTCAGAGCGGGGAAGCCGAAGTGCGCCAGATCCAGCAGGATGAAACCGGCCAGCAGCAGGGTGAAGGTCAGCGCCATGGCGCCGTGGATGCGCAGCGAGCCGACCCAGAGGATGGTCGTGAACAGGGTCCAGGCCACCAGGAACCAGCCGACATCCTCGGTGCTGGCCTTGAAGAGATCGTATTTGTTGGCGATCAGCATCAGCGCCAGGGCGATCCAGAAGGCGCCGTAGGACGTGAAGGCACAGTAGCCGAAGGTGTTGCCGGTCTTCTGTTCCTGCAATCCGGCGATGAATTGCGCCAGACCGCCGAAGATCAGTCCCAGCCAGACCACGGGACCGATGCTGGACATCCAGCCGACATTGTGGAATTGCAGCACCAGGGTGGTCAGACCGAAGCCGGCCAGACCGACCACGGCTGGATTAGCGAGTTTGGATTCCGCCATGATTCTTGCCCAAGCATTTTGGAGGAAAGGGACGCCCTGCACCAAGACAGGGCGACGCATGTTACCCGATTTCCATGGCGGCAGTGTGGTTGACTGGAGCGGACGCGAAAGCGGCGAGTCGGTTCGGTCAACCCGGACCGACCGCGCCGCGACCGGAGACTAGCCCCGGCTCGCCCGCTTGCGATCGCTCTCCTTGAGGTGACGCTTGCGCACGCGGATGGCGTTCGGGGTGATCTCGACCAGCTCGTCGTCCTCGATGAACTCCAGCGCCTGTTCGAGCGTGAACTTGACCGGCGGGGTGAGCAGGATGTTCTCGTCCGAACCGGCGGCGCGGATGTTGGTCAACTGCTTGGCCTTGAGCGGATTGACGGTCAGGTCGTTGTCGCGCGAGTGGATGCCGACCACCTGCCCCTCGTAGACCTCTTCGCCGGGCGAGACCATCATCCGTCCGCGCTCTTGCAGGTTGAACAGCGCATAGCCGAGCGCCTTGCCGGTGGCGTTCGAGATCATGGCGCCATTGCGGCGCGGCGCGATGCCGCCCATGTGCGCCGGACGATAGCGCTCGAAGACGTGGTACTTGAGTCCGGTGCCCGAGGTCAGGGACATGAACTCGGTCTGGAAACCGATCAGACCGCGCGAGGGGATCTCGTAGTCCAGACGCACCCGGCCCTTGCCGTCCGGCACCATGTCCTTCAGCTCACCGCGCCGCTCGCCGAGCGCCTGCATGATCGAACCCTGTGAGGTCTCGTCGATGTCGACCGTGAGCTGTTCGTATGGCTCGCAGATCTGGCCGTCGATCTCGCGGAAGATGACCTCGGGGCGCGACACCGCCAGCTCGAAGCCTTCGCGGCGCATGTTTTCGAGCAGGATCGACAGATGCAGCTCACCGCGCCCGGAGACGCGGAATTTTTCGGGGTCGTTGCCTTCCTCGACGCGCAGGGCGACATTGTGGATCAGCTCGCGTTCGAGCCGGTCCTTGAGCTGGCGCGAGGTCAGATACTTGCCGTCCTTGCCGGCGAAGGGCGAGGTGTTGACCTGGAAGGTCATGGTCACGGTCGGCTCGTCAACGGTGAGCGTCGGCAGGGCATGGACGTGTTCGGGATCGCACAGGGTATCGGAGACGCCGGGCGCCTCGATGCCGGTCAGGGCCACGATGTCGCCGGCGGTGGCCTGGGGCACCTCGTGGCGGTCGAGACCCAGATAGCCGTAGACCAGACCGATCTTGGCCTTGTGGCGCGTGCCGTCGGGCTTGACCACGACGACCTGCTGGTTGGGCTTGACGCGACCGTGGCGGATGCGCCCGACGGCGATGGCGCCGACATAGGCGTTGTAGTCGAGGGTCGAGACCTGCATCTGGAACGGCGAATCGGGATCGACCTCGGGCGCCGGGCAGTGCTGGACGATGGCCTCGAACAGCGGGGTCATGTCGCCCTCGCGCACCTCGTCGGTCAGGCCCGCGTAGCCGTTCAGACCGGAGGCATAGACGATGGGGAAGTCGAGCTGCTCGTCGCTGGCGCCGAGCCGATCGAACAGGTCGAACACCTGATCGATGACCCAGTCCGGACGCGCGCCCGGACGGTCGACCTTGTTGATGACCACGATCGGGCGCAGACCGTGGGCGAACGCCTTGCTGGTGACGAAGCGGGTCTGAGGCATCGGGCCTTCCTGGGCGTCGACCAGGAGCAGCACCGAGTCGACCATCGACAGCACGCGCTCGACCTCGCCGCCGAAGTCGGCGTGGCCGGGGGTGTCGACGATGTTGATGCGGTAGTCGTTCCA
>ERZ1673962.653-NODE-653-length-21873-cov-3.045100_pt1 | contig 21873 bp, 21 predicted proteins | sample MGYA00580188_ERZ1673962 | MGnify/ENA primary metagenome ERZ1673962 (study PRJEB41334, sample SAMN05608104) | rock metagenome | biome: terrestrial subsurface; feature: shale formation; material: shale | place: USA: Pennsylvania ... | reverse complement strand
AGCAGTGGGCCGAGGGTCAGAACCAGCACCAGGCCATAGGCCAGGGTCCCATAGAGGGAGAGGGGTTGGCCGAACAGCGTCCCCCAGGCGCTGCCGAGCACCTGGTCGCAGCCATTGCTGCCGCCGGGGCAGGTGAGGCTTCCGATCAGCCCCCACCGCTTGAGGGTGATCGAGCCTGTATCTAGCAGGCCAATCGTGGCGAGCACTCCCATCGTCACCCGCAGCCAGGGTGAGCGGGAAGGCTGGGAAGACTGCGCCTGCCTGAGCTTGTCGGCAAGCAGGGAACTGGTCACGGCGGGCTGGAGGAAAACCGGTTCAGTAAAAACCCTCCAGTGGCTTGAGGGTCAAGAGGTCATTGTCGAAGGGCGCAGAAGCGCCACGATCGCTTGACCCTGGAGTGGCTACAGGGTTGATGCTGAAGGCGTCAGCCTCCTGCGGTCCGATGCCTCACGACCATGAGCGTTCCCATCACGCCTGCTGCGGCCATGACGATGGCCTTGGTCAACAGCCTGGCTGCCGCAGTACCCCGGGCCCGCCGGCAACGCCTCCAGAAGCCCGAGCCGGTGAGGTGCTCTGGCGGATCCAGGCGATGGACTGCGCGAGCGAGGAGAACGAAATCCGCCAGGCCCTCTCAAGGGTGAGCGGCATCGCTGAACTGCGCTTCCAGTTGGCCTCGCGCACCCTGGCGATTCGCGCTGAGCCGGCCGCTCTGAGCCAGGCGGAAACGATCCTGCGCCGGCTCAGCTATCCGCCGCAGGTGCTGGAGGCAGGAATCCCGGCTGCGCCGGTGGCCAACTCCGTGCCCTGGGCCCGTTTGATCGCTTCCCTCCTTCTGGCGGCGGCTGCGGAAGGAATCCACTCCTTTCTTCCGCCCTCGTGGCTGCATGAGGGCTTGGAGATCGCTCTGGCGCTGGGTGCCATTCCCCTGGCCGGTCTGCCGGTTTATGTCAAGGGACTCGCGGCCCTGCGGCAGGGGCGGCTGAACATCAACGCACTGATGACGGTCGCCGTCACCGGCGCCTTTCTGATCGGCCATTGGCCCGAGGCCGCCATGGTGATGGCGCTCTACGCGATCGCCGAGGCGCTGGAGGCGCGCGCCGCCGACAGGGCCCGAGCGGCGATCAGCCGGTTGATGGAGCTGGCTCCGGATCAGGCGCGGGTCGAGCAGAGCCCAGGTGAATGGCGAATGGTGGCGGTTGATGCGGTGGCGGTGGGCCAGCGGCTGCGGGTGGAGCCGGGCGAGCGCATCCCGCTTGATGGGGTGGTGATGGGCGGCAGCAGCGCCGTCAACCAGGCACCGGTCACCGGCGAAAGCCTGCCGGTGGAGAAGGGCCCCGGCGATCCGGTGTTCGCCGGCACGATCAACACCCACGGCAGCCTGGTGATCGCTGTCACCGCCCCGGCCTCGGCCAGCACCCTGGCGCGGATCATCCATGCGGTTGAGGAGGCCCAGGCATCGCGGGCGCCGATCCAGCGCTTTGTGGATCGCTTTGCAGCCCGCTACACACCGGCCGTGTTCGTCCTGGCCCTGGCGGTGGCCCTGCTCGCGCCACCACTGCTGGGCCTGACGCCGCTGGATGGGGTGTATCGGGCCCTGGTGCTGCTGGTGATCGCCTGCCCCTGCGCCCTGGTGATCGCCACGCCGGTGACGCTGGTAAGCGGGCTTACCGCAGCTGCCCGGCGGGGGATTGTGATCAAGGGCGGCCTGTATCTGGAGCAGGCCCGCCGCCTGCGGATCCTGGCTTTTGACAAGACCGGCACGCTCACCACCGGCCGCCCCACCCTGGAGGCGTTCGAGGTGATCGATCCACGGGTGCCCCTGGCGCAGCAGCGGCAGTGGGCCGCGTCGCTAGCCGCCCGCTCCGACCACCCGATCAGCCGCGCCATCGCCGCCGCCCTCGATGGCGAACGGCTGCCGGTGGAGGAGCTGGCAGCAGAGGGCGGGCGTGGTGTCTCTGGGCAGATCGCTGGCCAGGCGCTGCGGCTGGCCAATCACCGCTGGATTCATGAGCTGGGCCTTTGCACGCCTGCCCTGGAGCAGGCGATGACTGCCCATGAGCAGCGGGGACGCAGCGTCAGCCTGCTCAGCGACGACCAGGGGGTGCTGGCGCTGATTGCTGTGGCGGATCAACCGCGGTCTACGGCGGCCGAGGCGATCAGCCAGTTGAAACGGCTGGGGATCACACCAGTGATGCTCAGCGGCGACAACGCCCGCACCGCCGCTGTGATCGCCGGCCGGCTCGGCATCGAGCAAGTGCGCAGCGAGCTGCTGCCCGAGCAGAAGCTGGAGGCGATTGCAGAGCTGCAACGCCTGGGCCCCACCGGGATGGTGGGCGACGGCATCAACGATGCCCCCGCCCTGGCCGGAGCTGCAGTGGGGGTGGCGATGGGCGCTGCCGGCAGCGACACCGCCATGGAGGCCGCCGATGTGGTGGTGATGGACGACGACCCACTGCGGCTGGTGGAGCTGATCCGGCTGTCACGCCGCACCTGGGCCGTGCTGATGCAGAACATCGCCCTGGCCCTGGGGATCAAGGGTGCCTTCCTGGTGCTCACGCTGCTGGGCACCGCAACGATGTGGCAGGCGGTGTTCGCCGACATGGGCACCAGCCTGCTGGTGATCGCCAATGGCCTGCGGCTGCTGCGTCGGCGATCGGGCTGAGTCGTCAGAGCAGGTGCCTCAGGATGAGGGCTGCGCAACAGCGGCCGATGGGGAGCGAGACGCTCAGCCAGCACTGGGATGACGTTTACAGCTGCAGGGCCGCTGATCAGGTCAGTTGGTACCAGCAACAGCCCCAGCCCTCGCTGGAATGGATCCAGCGGCTGGCTCCAGAGCGTTCGAGCCGAATCCTCGATGTCGGCGGCGGGACGTCATTGCTGGTGGATGCCCTGCTGGATTGTGGCTACAGCGATCTGACAGTTCTCGATCTGTCGGCAGCGGCGCTGGCCACGTCCCGTCAGCGGCTGGCGGAGCGCTCAGAGGCCGTGCGATGGATCGTGGCCGACATCCTTGCTGATGCGCTGCCGCTACCGGCTTTTGACCTCTGGCACGACCGGGCCGTCTTCCACTTCCTGGTGGAGCCAGCCGATCGCCAGCGCTATGTCAGCCAGCTGCAGAGATCGCTGCGGCCCGGAGACTTGTTGATCCTGGCCACCTTTGCGGAGGACGGGCCCGAACGCTGCAGCGGCCTGCCGGTCCAGCGCCACAACGTCGACTCCCTGCGGCAGGCACTGGCGGATGGGCTAGAGCTGCTCGATCAGCAGCGCGTCAGCCACCACACCCCTGGCGGTGTTGAACAGAAGTTTCTCTACACCGCCTGGCAGGCCCAACCCCGGTCGGACTTGACTGCTCAGACCAGCGGCTGAGCCGTCTGCCCCAGCCCCTGCAGGATGCCGCAGTCGCCAGTGGTGGCAGGGGCGTTACAGCGGCCGCGCAACCGTTGCAGTTCCAGCTGCAGCGCCTGCAACTCGCCCAGGCGTTGGTCCACCTGGAGGAGCTTCTCGTCCAGCAGGCGGTTGACCGCCAGGCAACTCTGGCCGGGATCCTGCCGTAGCGCCAGTAGGCGGCGGATCTCATTGATGCCGATGTCGAGGCTGCGGCAGTGGCGGATGAAGCGCACCTGCTCCAGATGCTCCTCGTCATAGAGGCGGTAGTTGGCTCTGCTGCGCTGGGGCGGGGTGAGCAGCTGTTCCTGCTCATAGAAGCGCAGCGTTTCGACCGGGACCCCTGTGGCGGCAGCGAGCTCACCGATGCGCAAGGCCCATCACACGATTGCAACCTCAAGGTAGGGAATGCTCAGGCGAGCGGAGCCAAGCCCACGACGCCCGTTGACTCTCCACTTACTGGAGACCATACGGTTTGAGCAGTTCTGTGTTGTCCCTGCTGCCGATGGCCTCTCCTCCTCTGCGCGACGTGCGCCTTTTTCGAATGGATTTCTCCGACCACCCCTGCCCCTGGGGTCTGCGGGCGATCCGGCTGCTGCAGGAGCAGCACATTCCCTTTGAAGACCATCGCCTGCTCAGCCAGGCCGAGGTGGACGCCTTCAAGCTGGAGCACGGCGTTGCCACCACCCCCCAGCTGTTCGCCGGAACGGAGCGGATCGGCGGCTACACCGACCTGGCCGCCCGCCTTGGGGTGCGGCCGGAATCGGCAGAGGTCTCGTACACACCCGTGCTGGCCGTGTTCGCCACCGCGGCCCTGATGACGCTGGTGCTGGCGGGCGGCCTCAGCGGCTTCATGGGCATCGCCCTCTGCCTGCTGGCGATGCTCAAGCTGATGGATGTGCCGGCCTTTGCCGCCAGCTTCCGCAAGTACGACCTGCTCAGCCAGCGCTGGCACGCCTGGGCAGGCCTCTATCCCGGTGTCGAGTTGCTGGTGGGCCTTGGGATCCTGCTGCGGCCGGAGCTTCCGATTGCCGCACTACTGATCGGGGCGACAGCCCTGCTGCTGGGGCTGATGGGGATGGTGTCGGTGGGCAAGGCGGTGTTCGTCGACAAGCTGGCGCTCAACTGCGCCTGCGTGGGCGGCAATGCCAAGGTGCCGCTGGGGGTGGTGAGCTTCTCGGAGAACCTGCTGATGGCACTGATGGGTGCGGTGATGCTTGTCGCCGGCTGAGCCGTTGTCGCCGGCGTCAGATGCAGCACGCTTGCTGCGAGGCCGATGGGGTCACCGCGGCCAAGCTTGGCCAGGATGGGGATACACCCTTGGTGGAGGTGTCCGATGGCGTTTCGCAGCACTCACGCCGGCAGGATCCGCCTTACCTGGGCCGGTGCCGCCGCAACAGCGTTGTTGCTGACGCTCCACCCTTCAGCCCGGGGCGCCCCCGATCCCGCGGCCACTCCCCCCAGCGCTCCCGTGCCTGGGATGGGCCGGGGAGGAGGAGCGATGGGTCAGCGCTCGGCCGATGCCCGCTTCATCGTGATGATGATTCCCCATCACCAGGGGGCGATCGCCATGGCGGAGCTGGCCCTCAGCCGGGCACGCCGGCCGGAGATCAAGGCGCTGGCCCAGCGAATCATCACCAGCCAGAGCCACGAGATCACCCAGATGCGCCAGTGGTATCGGCAGTGGTATGGAACTGACGTGCCTGCATGGGGGATTGGGTCCGGCTACGGGATGGGAATAGGCCCTGGCATGGGAATGGGTCATGGCATGGGCATGGGCGGTGGGATGGGGATGGGCTGGGGCATGCCAGGCATGGCCACAAGCCTTGAGGCCCTCAAGACTGCGCCCGATTTCGATCGCGCCTTCATCGAGCAGATGATTCCCCACCACCGCATGGGCGTGATGATGGCGTCCCACGCCGAGTGGAATACCCAGCACCCTCAGCTGCGCGAGCTGGAGGCGGCGATGGTGCGGGTGCAGAGTCAGGAGATCGAGCAGATGGCCCAGTGGTACCAGCAGTGGTTCAGAAGCTCAGGCAGCTGAGCCTTTGCTGCCGCCACAGTCCTGCCAGCGGCTGAGCAGATCCTCCAGTTCGCTGTGCAGGTCGCGCAGTGCGGCGATCTTCTGCTCGATCTCGCCGGCCTTGCTGCGGATCGTGTCCTGCAGCGACGCGCAGGTGCACACCCCCGAGCGCCTCGATTCCAGGATCTGGCGTACGTCCTGCAGGGGAATCTCCATCGCCTTGAGCGTGCGGATCAGAGTCAACTCCGCGAACACCTCATCGCCAAATAACCGGTAGCCGCCCTCACTACGGCTGATGGGGTGGATCAACCCTTCATCGCAGTAGAAGCGGATCGTCTTCACGGTGAGTCCGGAGCGCTGGGCCACCTCGCCGATCTTCAGGGGCGCAGCCACCACCACTTGACTCTCCACCTACAGGAGAGTGCATCCTATCCATAGCGTTCGTCTGTGCTCTCGATGCGTTTCCCTCTCCTTGCGGCAGCGGCACTGCTGGGGCTGATGGCCCCGGTGGCCCAGGCGCAGATGGATCCCCATCAGCACCATCGGATGATGACCCCGGCGCCATCGACTGGGGCGGCTCCGGTCGCTGAACCGATGGATCACAGCGCCCACAACCACGATGTGGGCCCGGCCGGCAGCACCTACGACCTGCGCTGGATCGACGGGATGGTGCAGCACCACACCGGTGCTCTGCGGATGAGCGAGTTCGTCTTCGATATCGGGGTGCCGGGCGTGGGATCCCTCGGTAAGACCATCTGGAGTGATCAGGCCCAGGAGATCAAGGCCATGGGCCAGTGGCGCAAGGCCAGGTACCCCGAGGCTCCCGTCTACCCGGTGGTGCTCAAGACGGGCGGGGATCCCAACGCCATGGCGGATCTCACTCGCATGAGCCCCGCTCAGATCCAGGTCATGCAGATGATGGCTTCCGCACCCACCCGCGACAACCGGGTGACCTGGTTTCTGGAGGGGATGCTCCAGCACCACGGCGGTGCGCTGATCATGGCCCACGATGCGCTGGACAAATCAACCAATCCCACTATTCGCCGGCTGGCCCGCAACATCATCGTGGCCCAGCGCAGCGAGATCATTCAGATCCGCAAGATGCTCCAGCACGATGGCCTCAACAAGCCTGAGTATTACGCCTACGACAAGCTGTTTTCACTGAACTGAGTCATTTCTCTGACACCACCTGCTCTGTCATCTCCATTTCGAATCCATGAAACCAGCGATCTCTGCACTCGGCCTGATCGCACCTCTGGCGATCTTCGCGCTGGACTTTGGCGCGGCCCACGCCCAGGCCAATGACATGTTCCCCACCAAGGCCGCTGCCGAGAAGCGGGCCAAGGAGCTCAAGTGCTCAGGCGCCTTTGCCATGGGCAGTGAATGGATGCCCTGTAAGAACTTTGACGTTTACGAAAAAGCTGCCAAAAATGAGTCGTAGTGGGACACATTGTTCTCTCGTTGGCTGTGAAGGCCAAGTCGATGAGGAACGCATCATCAGTCCTATGGCGACTGTCGATGATCAGTGCATTGGCGACATCACCACTGTTTGCATCCTCAGTAAACGCCCACATGCGCGGCATGTTCGCCACAAGGCCGGAGGCTGAAAAACGAGCAGCTGAACTGAAGTGCAAGGGCGCATTTGCGATGGGCACGATGTGGATGCCCTGTGCTAATGAGCGGGCGCTTCATGATGCACTCCAGAATGCGCAGTAATCACGTTTGCACCATGAAGAATCTCAACCGTCGCTCCCGCAAGCTGCATCGCCTGGTGGTGCCCATCGCCGCCATTCCCTTGGCTCTGACAGCGCTGTCTGGAGCCATCTATGGAACCGTGCTCGCGATGAACATCGATGCGCCATGGCTGCTGCGACTGCACACCGGCAACTTCGGGATCGTCAATCTGCAGCCCATCTATTCACCGTTGATCGGGGTGATGACTTTGGTTCTGATTGCCTCGGGGATCGCCTTGCTGGCTGGAGGCCGCAGAAGCCCCAGCTCGATTCAAAACTGAAAGAGCCCCTCTGCCTCCAATCGTGACGTGCTGATCGCACCACACGTCCATGAGCGACCTCTTCACCATGCACACCCACCTGCACGCCGGCAGCCATGCCCTCTGCACCTGCGGCCTGAGCAGGAACGGAGCCTTCTGCGATGGCAGCTATCTCCAGCTGAGCGCCTCCACATCCCCGGCCCAGCGCCCGTGGTGGAAGTTCTGGGGCTGATCCCGCAATTCTGATGGCAGCCATGGATTCCTCTGCAGCTCCTTCTGTTCTGTTCGTCGCCCACGGCTCACCAATGTTCGCCATCCGGCCCGGTGCGGCAGGCGCGGCACTCTCGGACCTGGCCAAAGAGTTGGGCAGACCGCGAGCGGTGCTGGTGATCAGCCCCCACTGGGAAACGCAGCTCGCAACCGTGGGTACAGCCGAACAGCTGCAGACCATCCACGACTTCGCTGGATTCGATCCAGCTCTGTACGCGATCCACTATCCCGCCCAGGGTTCACCTCAGGGAGCACAGGAGGTCGTGGCTGCGCTGGAGGCCGCCGGGCTGCCGGTGAGCACCGACGGGCAGCGCGGCCTCGACCATGGCGCCTGGGTGCCGTTGCGGTACTTGTTCCCGCAGGTCGATGTGCCCGTCGTTCCCCTGTCGATCCAGCATCACGGCGGCCCAGACCACGCCTTCCGTGTGGGTCAGGCTCTATCGCCTCTGACCGAGCAGGGCTGGTTGATCGTGGCGACCGGCAACATCACCCACAACCTTCGCGATTGGCAGCAGGCCGAAATGGGGCTTGCCATCGACAGCAGCTATGCCCAGCGTTTCTCGGACTGGATCCATGGGCAGTTGATCAGCGGCAACACCACGGCACTCCTGGACTACCGGCCCCGTCAGAGCGATGCCTTGCGGGCCCAGCCCCGCGACGAGCATCTGCTGCCGCTGTTCATGGCCCTGGGCGCCGCTGGTTCTGGAGCCCATCCCCGTGCGATCCACCGCGGCATCACCGATCACGTGATCGCGATGGATAGCTATGCGTTCGAGTCCATCTCAGCTCAATAGCGAACAGAGCCGCAGCAATCGTGCTCGTCATCGGGGCAACAGCCTTCATCAAGGGTGGGGCTCAACAGCAGAGGGCCGCAGGGCGGCCTTTCGGCCGGATGCTGCTCACTGCCACGCCTGGGCTGCGGCGAACGCGTACACGAACCGTGCAATGGGCCGGGCCCATGTGTTCAATCAGGGCCTCACGGGCCTCGTGCTGCAGTTCTTCCAGGGTTGGGGCAGTGATCAGGATCGGCAGGCCGTCGGCGCTGGCCTCAAGGTGGCCTGGGCGTTCAGCCTCCAGGCGGAACACAACCTCTCGCATGCGGGGGTATCTCCTTCTTTCCGGCTCCATCCTTGGCCGGCTGAGCCGTTCTGGCAGGTACGGCTGGATACGGGGAACCGCCCGTGCGGGCACACATCTGGGTGGTGTCAGGAGAGCCAGCCGCGCGCGGCGGCCAGGCGTACCGCCTCCTGCAATGCAGTGATGGAGCGCTGAGCCCGGCGCTTGGCATCGTCCTGCCCCTGGGCACGCAGCAGATAGCCCTCCATCGCCTCCGGGGTTTCGATCAAGGCCAGCAGACCCGCGGTTCGGGCTCCCAGGGAGCCATCGGCCAGCAGACGGCTCACGCTGCCGTGCTCCCACAGGAGGGCGCCAGCGGATCCAGGGGCAAACAGCTGTTGCCGGAGCACTGCCAACAGTTCCTGCTTGAGGGCGTCGAGCTGACCGGGCCGCAGCCGCCGGCTGTTGGGCTGGCCAGCTGCAGGGCCAGCGGGGCGATCCGCGGTGTGTTCCACGCTCCAGCTCAGACCGGTGCCCGGCAGCCCCACGGTGGTGCGGGCCCAGCCGCTGCGGCTCACCGGGACGTTGAAGGATGCGCCCCGCCCGCCAACGGAGATCGAGCTGAGGCCCCCCTTGGCGAAGTTGAAGCGCAGCGGGCCAAGGCGTGCGGAGCGGCGGAAGCGGAAACCCATGGCTCAGCGGTTCTTGACGCAGTAGCTGCCGGAGCTGAACCAGCCCAGCGGGCAGGCGTTGCCGCTCTTCTGGATCGCTTCACGCTCATTGCTGGGGCTGCTGAGGCAGTAGCTGCCGGAGGCGTAGAAGCCCAGGGGGCAGCCGTTGCCGCTCTTTTCAATCGCGCCCCTGGTGTTGCTACCGCTGCTCGGCACGCAGTAGCTGCCGGAGCTGTAATAGCCAAGCGGACACCCTCCCACTTTCGGGAGGGGCCTCACCGGTTGCTGGGCCAAGGTGCTGCCGGCTGCAAGAGCCGAAAGAGCAAAGGCGATCAGCAGGGGAGCGCGGCCCATCGCAGGCAGAAGCAGAGCTCCAGATTGGCGTGAATCACCCCTGCAAACCCAGGCGATGCAGGAGCTGCATGGAAACGCCGCCGGTGCAAACTCCGGCGATGGTCAGGTGGTTTCTGCTGGGTGTAGCGCTCTGGGCGTCCGTGGCCTGGCCGGCGGAGGTCCAGAGCCAAAGCGTTAGGGCCACCGTGCTTTCCATCGGCGACGGCGACACGATTCGTGTGCGCCAAGCCGACCGGGCTTTGACCGTGCGGCTCGCCTGCATTGATGCCCCCGAGACGGCGCAGAGCCCCTGGGGGCAGCAGGCCCGGCGCTACCTACAGCAACGGCTGCCGATCGGCAAGACCACCGACCGCTACGGCCGCACGGTGGCCGAGGTGATCAGTGACATCAACCTCAATCTGGTGATGGTGGAAGACGGCCAGGCCTTTGCCTACCGGCAGTACCTGGGTGGCTGCAACGCCAAGGAGTATCTGGACGCTGAAGTCCGCGCCAGCCGGCATCGCTATGGGGTGTGGCAGGTGGAGGGTGGCATCACCCGCCCCTGGGATTTCCGCCGCAGCCCCCGGGGTCGCAGCATCTCCGATGGCACCACTCCCGGTGGCCGCCGTTACCGCTGCAGCGAGATCGGCGCCTACGACCGTGCCCAGGAGTTGCTGCGCCAGGGGCACAGCTATCTCGATGGAAACGGTGATGGCGAGGCCTGCGAAAGCCTGCGCTGATCGCATTGCTGCAGGCCCCCTGATCTGGACTGCCTTAGCAGGGGGCGCTGACGGGGATCGCCGCTACGGGAAGTGAATCCACATGGCCGTCGGGAGCTTGAGATCGCGGGCCAGCTTGGCCACGGTGGTGGCCAGGTCCGTGAGGGCAGAGGCTGCCGAACCTGTTGTCGGGACTGTGCTGTTCGCTGGTGGATCGTCTGCCTCAAACAACGGGTCTGACAGTCCGTCGAGTTCCCGGGGTGGAGACGAACAACAGGTTTCCTCGCAGCCGTCGCTGGCCTCGATGGACTGTTCGGCCCAGGGCTTGAGCTTCAATCCGCTGCGGGTGTGCAGCAGGTTGACCTCTTGGCCCTCCAGTTCGCTGAGCTTGTCGAGGTCGCCAAAGAGCTTGCTGCAGGCCAGTGCCGTGTGGGTGTTGCCGGCAGGATCAATCATCAGAGCGACGGCGTACGGATCGCCGTAGGGCGATGTGCGCTGGTACAGCACCTGATGCAGCAGGCAGCGGGTGGGAAAAGGCTCAGTCATGGATTCCACCTCCGGTAAGGGCAGTGCCGTACTGAGCAGCAGCAGCAGAAACGGTGCAGGCCACACCAGCACGATGCCGGCTGGGTAGAGATGGATTGACCAGCCCTGACAGCTCTGTCAAGGGACTGGGGTCAATTGCTGAGATGTGTCGCGAATGGCGCGCAAAAGGCGGTCTATGGGTCACCATGAATCTGCTGACAGAAAGCAGCACCCTTCAAGGGGAGGCCTAGGGAGGTGAGATCCCCTGGGCCTTTTCTTTGCGAAAAGCCCGGGACTCCCCGTGTCGCCCGGCCAAGACCGGGAGTGCCACCCCTTGCCAAGGCGCCCATCAGTTCTATCAGCACCGGTGGGGTCCTGAACCACCCGCCACCACCAGTGGTGGTGTCAATTCCCAACCGAAACCTGAAGCAATGCTTAAATGTTTGGCGGGTGATCCTAGAATCGCGCGCTGGTGATTACTTGGCGCGAGTGTCTGAGGGCTGCGCACCACGGGCCCGTATAACGAAAAATAATCGATACTTTTGAGATCAATTGCAGCGCAACAGGTCTCGCGGTCTCTTCAGGCGTCTCATTTTGAGTAGATGTGACAATTGCGGATCTGGCGGGTTACGGCAATCCGATGCCTGCTCGCGCCAGGGCCACCGGTCAATCGCGGGATTTCAATGCAGCTTGTGCATCGTTGCCTGCAGCTGCGCACGGATAGCTGCGCGCCTACCCAATCGGCGATGTTCGGAATTCACGCCCACTCGCAAGTGCTGGCCCTCGATCTAGGGCCAGCAACTGTGGTGTTCAGGCTTCAATGAGTCGCTGCGCCCCATGCCGGTCCCGGGGTGTCGGCAGCGTGATGCAGGTTTTGCATCATTTTCATAGCCAGGTCCTGCGCCTCTGTTGCTCAGGCGTCTGTCTGGGGCGAGAGGCGCTGCCGATGCCGGCGCCGATCGCTCAGCATTGTTTCAGAGTCTCTGCCTGTTGCTTGTAGGCCGCCACCCATTGCCTGAGGCCCGGCTTGGAATCCAGGTAGGCCTCCCACTGCTGATCGGTCGACTGGGTTGCCAGGTCTTGCACGGGCGGCAACTCCAGCTTCCGGCGCAAGGCGTTGATGTGCTCAACCATGCCCTTGTAGGCTGCACTGTCTTGGTTGTCGCTGAGCTTGATGGTTGAGCACCACGGCTTTTTGTTGTTCACAACCAGAAGCGGTTTCTTCAAGGTCTCCAGCTCAAGCATCGATTGCTTGAGTCCGGCTTCGTAGAGGGGTTTGGTGGTGTCAGGTCCGCGCCTGGTGCCTGCCGTCAGACCCGTGGAAAACCGCAGCAGCTCCATCGCTGGCCTGGGGCTTTCGATGGTGGCGAAATCAAGGCTGACATCTTTGCCGAGCCGATCAATGGTCTCAACCTGAAAGCCGGTGATGGTGTAGTTCTTCACCATGAACGGGGCCGCCAGCATCATCGGCCAGAAGAACAAGGCGCCCGCGACGGCAACGCTCACCGCGCTGCTGGCGTCGGTCCCTGAGCCTGCATTCGCCGATTTCCAGCTGATGATCTCGGCCGGCTTCAGCACCAGGCTCTCTTTGTTCTTGCCGTAGTCGAAGGTGATCTCACTGCCATCTTTGGAGAGCAGGGTCAAGCCAATCTGCTTGCCGCTGGTCGGCTCAACGGTCAGGAAGCCGGCGCGAGAAAAGGGATAGGTGGGGGGCTGCAATTCATCGGCTTTCTTCTTGGCTTCCTTTGCAGCGGCTGGATCCTGGGCGCAGCTGGCCTCTTGATCAGGCGTGAGGCCGCGTCCCGGCGGATATTTGCAATACAGCGGCAGCTCGTTCGCCAGTACAGGAAACTGGCCGGTCAATAGAGCTGCCGCGGCTAACAGGCTGAGTGGACCATGGTTTGACTTCACAACGCAATTTCTCCTGTTGGCCACGGCTGGGCTGAGGACCTTATGTAGACGCTGGAGTGCGTCTTTCAGGAGCGTCGTGATGAATGGTTGGACCCATGCGAAATTCGCATTAAAACAAGATCGCTCAGGATCTCCTTGGGTTCAGGTGTGATTACAACAACCGCCTGTCTTTGTGCAGGCGGTTGGCAAAGTCAGTCCGCTGGGAAGGCTGGTCTGCTGCAGCGGCTGGGCTTGGCTTTCCACCATTGGCCGCCATCGCCTCCTGACAGCGCTGCAGCAGCTCCTGCCTGAGGACATCGGGTTGTTCGATGCGAATGCCGCCGCCAAAGGCAAACAACCAGCTGCGCAGGTCGATGTCGGCTGCCACGGTCCAAGGCGGCAGGTCCAGCTCGACCGGGTAGGGGTGGCTGGCATCGGCTGGGCCTGGCTCGAGCACATGCGGCGCCTTGGGGTGATGCCACCAGCTGTCGCCGGGCAGGGGTCTGGAAAAGCGGGTGTGCTCGATCGGATAGCGCTGCAGGCCCTCACGGATGAAGGCAAAGGCCCAGGGGCTGCAGCAGAAGCGCAGGGTCACCAGGGCCTGGGTGCGGCGCTGGGCTGGGCTGCTGGCCACCGCCAGCTGTTGCTCCAGATCACTGCCGAAGTAAATGCCGCCGCTGTGGTGCAGCAAGCGCTCCAGCCGGTTGATGGCGGCGGCGTGCTGCTCGGGGTTGCGGAGCAGGTCGCCATCGCCGCGGGCCATGGCGAGGCGATCGAGCCGTTCGCTGCGGATCAACCCCTGCTCGCGCCCCACCTGGTCCTCCTCAAAGAGGAGATACCAGCCCACGTTGTGAAAGATCAGCTGCAGTGGCCACACGCGCAGCTCACCAGCGGGGCTACCTGCAAAGCTGCCCACGCCGGGGTAGCGCTGCAGGAGCACGCGGCGGTGTTCCACGATCGCCGCTTCGATCGCCTCGGCGCGGCGGGGTGCGGCCAGCGAATCTCGGCGCACCAGCTGGGTGTCGACCACCGCATGGCGGGCATAGCTGCGTACAGGCGGTAGCCCATCGGCGCTGATGCCGGCCCAGCCCAGCCGTTCATCCAGCTCGGCCAACAGGTCCTGGGCCGATGGATCAGCCAGCCGGCCGGCCGCCTGCCGCACCACGTTGTGCACCTCCCGCAGCCGGGCCGGGGAGAGCACGGCGGTGCCCAGGCAGTAGCCGTGGCGCACGTTGTCGTTGCGGCTGCGGAAGCCGTAGGGGGTGAGGAGCTTCTCGAGGTCCTTGCGCAGGGTGGCTGTTTCGCCCGGCAGGTAGGCGCCGGGGATTGTTTCTGTGGCGGTGATCAGGTGCTGATGCAGGTTGCTGCCGCGTTCGGCTGGCCGGTTAAAGGGCACCTGCAGCAGCTGGCGCAGCAGCGTCATCACCCGCACAAACACCGGCCCATCGCCCATGGGCGGCAGCCCGCCATGGACGGGGCCGGCGGCACGCGGCACAGGCGCCAGCTGAACCGGTGAGGTACTTGGGATCGCGCTGCAGAAGCCGTTGGCTTCCAGCCAGGCCAAGTCACTGCGGATTGCCGTGGCATCGGCAAAACAGGCTCCGTGCAATTTGCCCAAGAAGGCCGCCGCCCGATCGGCCAGATCGCCCTGGGGCAGGGGCGAGAGGATCGCCTCCAATTCTTCTGCGCTGGCGGGGTCGCTGGCTTCTAAATCGGGCCAGGTGCTCAGCAGCTTGATCAGGTGCAGCAAGCGCTCGAGATCGAGCAGACGCGAATAGCCATGGCGCTGCAGCTTGCGCTCCCGGTTGGTGGCCGAGCGAATGCGTTGATCGAGCCCGGCCAGTTCGGCCTGCAGCACCGCCGCCAGATCGTTGTGGTGGGTGGGCACCACCGCACAGATGGCCGCGAAACCCTCCGCCCGTGATGGCCCGAAGTGCGGGTCGGCCAGGGCGGCGGCCATCTCCTGGATCACGGGTACGGGTACAGCCCGCTCGCGGTTGGCGTTCCAGGCCAGGGAGGTGGGCAGATCGGTGTAGAGCCACCAGCCAATCCATTCCACCGGTGCCGGCAGCGGCAAGGCCTGCGTGATCGCCAGCCGCCAGGCGCGGCGGGCATGGGTGGCATCCACGATCACCGGAATGCCAGCGGCCACACACTCCTGGATGCGTTGGTGCAGCCGCTGCTGGATGTCCACCCACGGGCCCTGCACCGCCGCATCCCCGAAGACCTCCGCCCGGATCGCATCAGTGGAGAGCACCTGTGCCGGCGGCTCGCCCGTGGCGGTGAGCAGGGGCGCCAGGGCCTTGGCCAGGGTGGTCTTGCCGCTGGCGGGCTGGCCGATCAGCAGGTGGCAGCGCAGCACAGGCGTCATGGGTAACGGCAACTCACACCGCACAGCCGAAGCCGCATCCTGACCCGGCAGCTTCTCTTTCGCACGAAAAACAGCTCGGATCGCTCCTGCGGCGCTGACGCTGCATCCAGCAACGTTCAAGCCAACCGTGGCCAGCTCCAGCAGCCCTCCAGCCAGCAGTTATGCGCCACCCACGGCGCTGGCAGACCTGCACATCCTCGACTTTCTCGAGCTAGCCGGCTCCCAGGCCAAGGCCGGCGCTGCCCTGGCGATGCACCAGAGCACGGTGTGCCGCAGCCTGCAGTTGATGCAGCTGCAGTTCCGGCTGGTGCCTCGGCAGGGATCCACGGTCTGCCGCCACGGCCACAACACCTGCCTGCAGCACCTGCGGCTGGCCTACCGCGAGCACCGCTTGATGGAGGGGCTGCTGCGTATCGGCACCGATGTGCTGCACCAACGCCTGCTGCAGGGCCTGACCGGGATTCAGCAGGTGCCAGCGCGCTGCCGTCAGGCGGAGCACTGGGCGGAGCTGGTGCGTCATGGCGTGCTGGATGGAGCGCTGCTCAGTTCCTTCTGCCTGGAACGCAGGCTGCTCTCGGGTCAGCTGCCGCAATGGGAGGGTCTGTCGGTGATGCCGCTGGGCCAGCTGCGCCTGCAGTTAGTGGCCACGGCAGCCACCAGCCGCCGAGTGCTGCTGCCCCGCAGAGCTGTGGCCCCCCTGCTGCATCAGGCCGTAGCGGCCCAGGGCTATGGGGTGGAGCAGCAGCCAGCGGCTTGTCAGGAGGCTGAAGCATGGATCAAGCGTGCGCGGGACCGGCAGCTGGCCCTGCCGATCAGCCCGGAGCTGCTGGCGCCCAGCTGGTTGGAGCGCCATGGCCTGCAGCCCCTGGCTGATCAACCGGTGCTGCTGGAGCAGCTCTGGCTGCTGCTGCCCCAGGGTGCGGCCAACGGTTCCGCTGCCCGTGAATCCGTGCGGGCACTACGCCAGCAGCTGCGTGACGCCGAAACAATGCAGGATCTGCATGGAAAAGAGTTTTGATCGGGGTTTCAGCTGCTGAAAACCAGGCGAAGTGTTTGCGACCGGCACGGCTTTGAGCTACTCGGCACCCGAGAAGAAGTCGGCATCGAGCTTAGAGATCTTGATCACTTCTTTTGTTTGCACGCCTACTCCGTGCTCAATCATCAGCTCTGCGAGCTTCTCGCCATCAACCAAGACCAGGCGAGGATCTCTGATGCTTTCGGCGATCCTGATTGCATCCGAGGTGAAGCGGCTTGTCGTGACAAAAACACCCTTCCGGCACCCACCAGATGTCATCGCGCCGACAAATGCTTGGACTTTTTCGCTGGAGACAGAGTTGTCCGCGTAGCGCTTGGCCTGCATATAGATCTGGTCGAGGCCGAGCTTGTCTTCATTGATCTTCCCGTCGATTCCGCCGTCAGGCCCCCTGGGCACTCCTTGCATCGCTTGCCGTGAACCACCTCCATAGCCCATGGCAGCCAGGACATCTAAAACCAGGCTCTCAAAGTCGTGGGGGTCCATCATTCTCATCTGCTCAAGCAGGTCTGACACCAGCTGCTCTTTGATCAGCTTTACCCCCGCTTCGATGAGGTCTTCTGGCGTGCTGTCCTCGGTATTGATTTCAGTGCTGACTTCCTGCGGCGACTGAGATTTGGACTGCTTAGAAGCCTGGTGTTCCTTCCACTCGACAAAACCAGTGAGGTCCGAACGCTTGATTGGCCTGCCCAGATCAAGCAAGGGCTTGGCATTGGGGCCCAAGGCAAAGAACCCTCTTCTGGGGCCGATCAAGGCCCCAGCAACCCTCAGGTAGGACGATGCCCAGCCAATGCGTCCGCGCACGATTGGCTTGCCATTGCTTTCTTGGGTGATCGCCATCTGCTCTGCTGTGATTCCCATTCTCTGGATCACAGCTTCAATGGCGTCATTGCGTGCGAGTTCACCCTGCTCCTGAAGGGCTTCGAGAAGAGGGCGCATGAACTCATGAAACTTTGGGATGTCAGGCATGGATCTTGCTATCCCCTGTTTGGCGGATGTAGTTCACCTCGCATCCCTTGGTCATTCGAGCCTCTTGCATCACAGCGGCGGCATTGAAAGCAGAGAATTCAAACCACTGGAACAGGTCCAGCCCCCGATCGAGGGTGATCTTCCAGCCGTGGTCGGTGGTGATGCTGCGGGCATGGAAGTTGGGGCTGGCATCGACCTCCCAGGTGAACGGCGTGCTGGTGCCTGCAAACGAGTCCTGCACCTGGCCGAGATTCTCCACCTGTTTTTCGAGCGTTTCCTGGTCGGAGCCGGTGATCAGGTGAACTGTCACCTCATCGCCCACCGGGGTGATCTCATTCACCATGCGCAGAAACTCCACCAGGTTGCGGACCTGGTGGAAGGCGCGGATGTAGGGGTCGCGGATGATGATGCCGCTGCAGCCCTGCAGGTAATCGGCAAAGAGTCGGCGGTAGCTCCAGCCCTTGGCATTTTCCGGCACCACCAGATGCTGTTCCTTCAGCGGAGAGCTGGTAGGAGATGCTGCCTCCCTGGTTTCTGCGGTGGCAGGTCCCGTTGGTTCGGTGGATGCAGCTGGTAGAGCCTTGGCTTCGGTCGCCAGGGCCTGTGCTTCTGAGGCCGCGGGCTCTGCAGCATGGCCATCAGGTGCTGCGTGAGCAGCTTCGGGGTGCAGGGGCCTGAGCCCAGCAAAAGCCGGGTACTGCTGCTCCTCAGGCGTCAGCACCGTGACTGCATCCCCACCGGCTAGAGGCCGATAGGCGAAGTCGTTGGCCTTGAAGGTGTCGTCGATGCGCAGGATCTGCTCCCGCACCCGGCGGCGGCACTCCATGGCGAACTCCAGCAGCTCGGCGATCTCCTCGGGCGTGGCCTTGCCATCGGGGTGGATGATCTTCATCAGCCCAGAGAAGGTCTTCTCGAAGCCCGTCTGATCGCGGGTCGAGACCTCGGAGCTGATCTCGAAGTGGGGCTTGTACAGGCCTGTGTAGTCCTCGGTGCGCAGGTGCTTCAGCACCTCAGCGATGTAGTCCACCACGAAGCCGTAGCCGGTGCAGAACAGCTCGTGGCGCACCGGCTGCACTTCCCAGCCGGGGTTGAACGCATGGATCCGGTCGAGGAACGCTGAGTCGATGTACTTGTCGGGCAGCGGCTCGTAGAAGTGGGAGTGCTTGAGCATGTAGGCCACCGACTTCTGGGTGTTGCCCATGAACACCATCGAGGCTTCGGCTGAGAGCTGCTCGATGCCCCGCGAGAAGGTGCGGTTGGCCATGTAGTTCTTCATGATGTCGACCAGCGTCTTGTCGACCTTCTTGTCCTTGCCGGCGAACTCGTCGAAGCAGATGCAGTCCCAGTAGCCCACCAGGCCGATCTTGCCGTTGGCATTGCTCACAAACAGCTTGGGGGCGGTGACCTCAGAGCCCGAGATCAACATGCCGTGGGGCGAGAACTCGGCGTAGACGTGCGACTTGCCGGTGCCCTTGGGGCCAAGCTCCAGCAGGTTGTAGTTGCGCTCGCAGAAGGGGATCAGGCGGATCAGGGTGAGCAGCTTGCCCCGACGGGTGAAGGGCTCGGGGTTGAAGCCCACGCTCTGCATGAGCACGTCCATCCACTCATCGGTGGTGAACTTGGCCCGGGCCTCCAGGAACTCCTCGTGGTTGACGCCGGCCACCTGGATTGGTTTGACGCTGGAGATCTGCCAGGGGCTGGCCTTGGGGTCGGTGGGGAGCTCGTACTCGACATCGGTGATCGCCCAGATGCCACCCACCAGCAACTTGGGGTAGCGCTTGATGAAGTCGACGTCGATCGGCACCTTCTTGAGGCCGAGGTTGGTGAACTCCACCTCGTAGAAGCCACCTTTCTCGTTGAGCTCCACGGTGAGCTTGTCGATCACCTTGTGGGTGCCGCGCTCCTTGATCGTGGATTTCACCAGCTCCGCCTGGTTGCGGTGCACGTAGTGCTTGGCGAGGATCCGCCGCACCGACTCCAACCCCTCGCTGATCAGAGTGGGATCGTCGGTCGCGCAGTGCTGTCCCAGCAGGTACTCGAGCACGTAGGTGGGCACCACGGCGTTCTGCTTGAGCTCGGTGGTGAGGTCCTTGCGCACCACCAGCCCCGGGAAGTGCTCCAGGATCTTTTGATCCAGGGGGCTGGGGGCGGCAGGGGGTGCGCTGGTGGCCATGGTGGGGATCAGAAGTCGTCGAAGTCGCTGCCGAAGGGCCGCTGCAGCTTCAGTTCCACAGTCTTGTAGGCCTGGGGCTGGCTGACACCGTCTAGCAGTTGCTCCAGACGCAGCTCCATGGTCTGGTTGTTGTAGTCCCCGGCCGCGTTGGACAGCTCCAGCACCACCTGCTGCTCCCGCTCGCGGGCTTCGCTGGCCGCGGAATCCAGCAGCACGGTGCGGTGGGCACAGAGCAGGGCCCCATCGGCCTTGGCGTAGAGGCCGATGCGCAGTTGCAGCGGCAGGCGCTTGCGGGGTTCCACGGGCTCTAGCTGGAACAGCCCGAAACTCAGCTTGCCCATGGTGATCTTGGCGGGCACCCGCAGCAGCTCGGCCTCCACCACGCGGCTTTCATCCTTGCGTTCCCGCTTGAGCCGAATCACCGGCACCACCGCCTCCTGCAGGGAGGTGCCGCCATGCACAAAGCGGGAACCGGAGCCCGAACGGGGGTAACGATCGAGGCCAAGGGGGAACACCGCCTCCCAACTGCCGGCCAGACCCAGCTCGCTGGCGGTAAATACCTTCTGCCCGGCACTGGGCTTGATGCCGGCCCCCAGGGCAAAGCGACGGTTCTTGAAACTGAGCTCCTTGGCCGCAGGGAACTCGGAGCGGTCGTTGGCATCCACCGGTTCCTGCTGGAACAGGAAGCCGTGGTCGGCGGTGATCACGGCCTGGCTGCCCTTGAGGCTGCTGATCTTGCGCAGGATCGCGTCCAGCTCTTCAAAGGCTTGCTCCACCGCCTGGCAGGTGTCGGCTTCCGTGTCGCGCTTGTCGCCGATCCGATCGATCCGGTTGTGGTACACAACGATCAGGTCGTGCTCCTTGATCAGCTCGGCGCCCTCCTTGGTGGTGGGCAGGTTGAGGAAGTCTTCCGCCTGAATCGCCTTGGCACGGCCTTTGGCGTAGGCCTTGAGGATCTTGTCGCGGTTGTCGGTGCCCGAAGCGCTCTGGCCATCCACCGCGGCGGTGCCGTCGGCAGGATTGATGCCGACCTGCGCCCCGGGCAGCAGAGCGGCCATGCCCAACTGGGTGTAGGAGGGCAGCACCCCCAGCAGGGCATCCACCTCCGCCTTCCAGCCCTTGCCCGCCTGAGCGTTGAGGCGATCGGCAAAGTCGCGGGCGGCCTCGTAACGGAGGGCATCGGAGATCACTACAAACAGGCGCTTGAGGCCCTTGGAGGAGAGCGGTGCATGCACGTAGCGCATGTGGAACTCTTTCTGCCGCGGCAGAGCAGTCGAGCTCCAGCTGCTGAGCTGACTCACCTGATCGCTCCAGCGGTTGGTGAGCGGCAGCAGCACGTTGTTCACATACTGGTTCTCCAGCCATTCCCGCAGCGGCTTGAACAGGGTGGGCTGCAGGTAGGTGCGGGCATGGAAGATGCAGCGGCGGTAGGCCTGATCCAGCCGCCACCAGCTGTTGCAGTAGCGCTGCAGACCCTCCTCGAAGCTGGGGATCTGTAGTTCGGTCTTCGCCAGCAGTTGGCGGAAGGTGATGGCCTGCTCCAGGGCGCGGTAGCCGTGCAGGTGCTTCTCAAACCAGCAGGAGCTGCTGCGGCCTCTGATCGCGTCCAGCAGGTCGGTGTCTGAGGCATCGCCCTGGAAACGCTGCAGCAAGCGGCTGAGCACAAAGCGCTCGATCACCTCGTAGCTGTCGTCGTCGTCTGGGTCGTAGCTGTCTGGCGCGTCGTTGAGTTGCTCCTCCACGCGCAGCACTCCGGCGAGGTGAGCGCTCCACTGTTCAAAGGCCGGCCTGGAACTCAGGCTGTCCTTCCAGATGCTCAGGAACACCCGGGCATGGGGCAGCAGATCGCCATCGGGCCCAATCGAGCTCACGCTGTTGAACAGGGCAACGGCGAAGTCGCGCAGGTTTGGCTCCGGGCTGGCGTAGCCGAACTTTTCGCCAACCGCCTTCCAGAAGTGAGCGCTCAGCTGGTGGTTCCCGTACAGGGCCTCCACCGGGTCGTCGCCATCGGGATTGGCCGGATCCAGCTGGCTGAAGGCATGCAGCAACAGCTTGTCGATATCGGGCGGCTGCTTGGCAAGCACGGCGAGCATCTTGAGCCGCACTGCCGCTTCGTTGTCGTTGGGCCGCAGCAACTCCTTGAGCTTGGTGGTGCGCACTGGTGAGCGGAAAAAGGCTTTGTGCTGCTGGGCCAGCTCCTTGAACTCCAGCGTGAGCCCGGCCTCCTGGATGTCGAGCGAGGCGCGATCGGCAGTGAACTCGTGACCCGCCAGCAGCAGGTCCAGCAGCCAGTTGTCAGGTTCGGCTGGCTTGGAGGAAGGGATGTAGAGGAGGAAGCGCTGATCCAGAGGGGCGCGGCTGATCGCCACCTTCACAGAGAACTCGTTGTTCACCACCCGTCGCTTCTCGGCTTGTCCGGGCTGGTAGTCGTCGAATTCGGAGGCCCACTCCCCGTTGGGGTCG
>ERZ1673962.652-NODE-652-length-21926-cov-166.327694_pt1 | contig 21926 bp, 18 predicted proteins | sample MGYA00580188_ERZ1673962 | MGnify/ENA primary metagenome ERZ1673962 (study PRJEB41334, sample SAMN05608104) | rock metagenome | biome: terrestrial subsurface; feature: shale formation; material: shale | place: USA: Pennsylvania ... | reverse complement strand
AGGGCCAGCGGAGCAAGCCGGGCCTGTCGAGCGTCGGCAAGTGGCTGACGGTCGGTGCGCTGGGCAGTTTCGCCATTGCCAGCGTGGTCGGTCTGGGCATGGTAGACAACGGTGATGTGCTGGCCGCCCTGCCGGGCGTGGGGCCGGATGTCTTCGGCACCGCCAGCGACATCGAATTCGTCGGCTGGATGGGCGACGCCGAAGAGGTGCACGAGTTCTTCGCCAACCTGGGGCTGTGGCTGATCGGCCTGCATGTCGGCTATGTGCTGCTGTTCCGCCGCAAGTCGGTATGGCCGATGCTGCGCGGCGTGCCCAAGGCGGGGCCGGCTTCGACTGCACCTTCGGCTTCGACGTCGACACCGGCAACGACGTCGGTCGCGACCGCGTTCGCATCGGCGCCAGCGCCTGCCGCCGGGGAGTTCACCCGTCTGCGCATCGTCTCACGCCAGGCCGAAACCGCCGACAGCTGCTCGTTCACCCTGCAGGTGCCGGCCGCCCAGCGCGCACGCTTTGCCGCGCAGCCGGGGCAGTTCCTCACGCTGAAGGTGCCCGCTGCCGAGCCGGCGCTGCTGCGCTGCTACTCGCTGTCGCAGCGACCGCAGGCGGATGGCGCGCTGCGCATCACCATCAAGCGGGTGCCCGGCGGCCGCGCGTCGAACTGGCTGCTGGACAACCTGCAGGCCGGCGATTGCATCGAGGCGCTGCCGCCGGCCGGCGTGTTCGTGCCGCGCAACCTGGATGACGATCTGCTGCTGCTCGGCGCCGGCAGCGGTATCACGCCGCTGATGGCGATCCTGCAGGCGGCGCTGGTCGAGGGCAGCGGGCAGGTACGGCTGTTCTATGCCAGCCGCGATGCCGCCTCGCTGATCTTTGCCGAGGAGCTGGCCGAGTGGTCTGCGCGTTACCCCGAGCGTCTGCAACTGCGCATCTGGCTCGATGCCGAGCAGGGTGTGCCGAATGCTGCGGCCATCGCCGCGAAGCTGGCCGGTTGGCCGCTTGCCGAGGCCTTTGTCTGCGGCCCGCAGCCGTTCATGGATGGCGCCAGCGTGGCGCTGGGCGAGCTGGGGGTGGTGGCGGCGCGCATCCATCTGGAGCGTTTTGGGGCGGCGCCGCGTGGCGAGGCGGGCCGTGAGACGGGCGGTCGCCGCAGTCGCCTGCGGGTCGCGCTCGACGGTCGCCGTCACGAACTGGACGTACCGCGTGGCGAGGTGCTGCTGGAGGCGATGGAACAGGCCGGGCTGCAACCGCCGAGCGCCTGCCGCTCGGGTGTCTGCGCCGCCTGCAAATGCCGGGTGGTGGAGGGCAGCGTGAGCATGCGCAGCAACCAGGTGCTGAGCGAAAGCGAGGTGCGCCAGGGCTGGGCGCTGGCCTGCCAGGCCGAACCGCGCAGCGCCGAGCTGCAGGTTGAATATTGATATGCGTACGGAGCTAAGCGCTTCGCCCCGAGGGCGGAACTCCCACGAAGAAGCCAAGCCCCATCGCACATCTCGTGGGCGCCGCGCCCTCGCGGCGAATGCAGGCCGAAGGACTGCTAAAACGAAAAGTCTGGCTATGTCCCGCTGGCTATCCGCATACAGAACCCGATCACTGCCTCAGCGGCGCACCAGCAACACCCCGGACTCCATGTGATGGGTATAGGGGAACTGGTCGAACAGTGCGCAGCGCTCGATGCGATGGGTGTCGTGCAGCTGGGCGATGTTGGCGGCTAGCGTCTCGGGGTTGCAGGAGATGTAGAGGATTCGCTCGAAGCGGCGGGTCAGCTCGCAGGTATCGGGGTCCATGCCGGCGCGCGGCGGGTCGACGAAGACGCTGCCGAAGTCATAACTCTTCAAGTCGATGCCGGCCAGGCGGCGGAACGGGCGGACCTCGTTGAGTGCCTGGGTCAGCTCCTCGGCGGACAGACGCACCAGGGTGACGTTGTCGATGCCGTTGTCGGCCAGGTTGGCCAGCGCGGCATTGACCGAGCTCTTGCTGATCTCGGTGGCCAGCACGCGGCGCACGCGGGTGGACAGCGGCAGGGTGAAGTTGCCGTTGCCGCAGTAGAGCTCCAGCAGGTCGTCGTCGCGCTCGCCGAGCGCCTCGAAGGCCCAGTTCAGCATCTTCTGGCAGACCTCGCCGTTGGGCTGAGTGAAGGCGCCCTCGGGTTGGCGATAGCGGAAAGTCCGCCCGGCCACCACGAGTTCTTCCTCGACATAGTCGCGCCCGATGACGATGCGCTTGCCGCGCGAACGACCGACGATGCTCACACCCAGATTCGCCGCCAACTGTTCGGCTGCAGCTTGCCAGGCTTCGTTCAGCGGTCGGTGATAGGCCAGAGTGATCAGCGCGTCGCCCGCCAGGGTGGTCAGAAATTCCACCTGGAACAGCTTGAACCCCAAGGCATCGCTGGCCTGCCAGCCGGCTTTCAGTTGCGGCATCAGTTCGTTGATGCGACGGCTGGCGATGAGGAAGTCATCGATCAGGATCGGCGTGTGGTTGTCGCCCGGCTCGAACATCGCATAGTGACGCTGGCCCTGGTCGTACCACAGGCGGAATTCGGTGCGCAGGCGATAGTGCGCGCCCGGTGAGTCGAACACTTCCGGCTCGGGTGCCGCGAAAGGTGCCAGCAGGTCGCGCAGCCGCGCGGTCTTCTCGGCAAGCTGGGTGTCGTAAGTGACGGGGTCGAATTGCGGAGCGCTCATGAAGACTCTTGGAATGGTAGATAAATCGTAGGGTGGATCGGGGCGCGCAGCTGACGCTTCATCCATCCACCGTCTCCGTATCAAAGGTGGATGAAAAAAAGCGTCATCCACCCTGCGGAACGTCAGCCGGCGAACCAGCCCAGCTTGACCACGAACAGCGCCGAGAGCACCCACATGGCCGGGCTCAGTTCGCGCCAGCGTCCGGCCAGCAGCTTGACGGCAGTCCAGGCGATGAAGCCGAAGGCGATACCGTTGGCGATGGAGAAGGTCAGCGGCATGGCCAGTGCGGTGACCACCACAGGTGCGGCGACTGTCATGTCGTCCCAGTCGATGCCGGCCAGGCTGCTCATCATCAGCACGGCGACAAACAGCAGGGCCGGTGCGGTGGCGTAGGCCGGCACGGCACCGGCCAGCGGGGCAAAGAACAGGCTGAGCAGGAACAGCAGCGCCACGACACAGGCGGTCAGGCCGGTGCGACCGCCTGCAGCTGTGCCGGCTGCGGACTCGATATAGCTGGTGGTGGTGGATGTGCCCAGTGCGGCGCCGGCCATGGTGGCGGTGCTGTCGGCCAGCAATGCACGGCCCAGGCGCGGCAGCTTGCCGTCCTTGTCGAGCAGTTCGGCTTTCTGAGCGACGCCGATCAGCGTCCCTGAGGTGTCGAACAGGTCGACGAAGAGGAAGGCGAAGATCACGCTGATCAGGCCGATGTCCAGCGCGCCGATGATATCCAGCTGCATGAAGGTCGGCGCCAGCGACGGCGGCATCGACACCACACCGTTGAGCTGCGACAGGCCCAGCAGGATCGATAGCCCGGTGACCACCAGAATGCCGATCATCACCGCGCCGGTAACCTTGCGATAGGCCAGCGCGGCGATCAGGAAGAAGCCCAGGCAGGCCAGCAGCGGGCCGCCGGCGCTGAGGTCACCGAGGCCGACCAGAGTGGCCGGGTTGTCGACGACGATGCCGGCGTTCTTCAGCGCGATGATCGCCAGGAACAGGCCGATGCCCGCGGCAATGCCGGCGCGCAGGGCCAGCGGAATGCTGTGGATGATCCACTCGCGGATCTTGAAGATCGACAGCAGGAAGAAGATCACCCCGGAGAGGAATACCGCGCCCAGGGCGGTCTGCCAGGCGTAACCCATGGTCAGAACCACGGTGTAGGTGAAGAAGGCGTTCAGGCCCATGCCCGGCGCCAGCGCAATGGGGTAGTTGGCGAGCAGTCCCATGATCGCCGAGCCGATGGCGCCCGCCAGGCAGGTGGCGACGAACACTGCGCCGTGGTCCATGCCGGCTTCGGCAAGGATGCTCGGGTTGACGAAGAGGATGTAGGCCATCGTCAGGAAGGTGGTGAGACCGGCAAGCATCTCGGTGCGCAGGTTGGTGTTGTGCGCTTTGAGTTGAAACAGCTTCTCCAGCATGGTGAATCCCCTTGTGTGCCGGTCGTGGCCTGGCGATTTTCTTGGCGGCATTGAGGTGCACGGCGCGCCGCGTACCTGATAGCAAAGCCCATGGCTGGGCGGGTCGCAAAAAAGCCACGCATCTTACACCGGTCGCCCGATCGGTTGGACCTCTTCATGCGGCCTTGGCGACGACCAGCGAGGCCCTGCTTGGCGAGCCGAACTTAGCGCATGGCGCGTCGGTCACTGAAAGCAGACCGGCCAGATGCCGGTGCCGAAATGAACAAGGGGAAACGATGGACAGTGTCGATCTGGCGGTATTGCGCCGCGCCCGCGACTGGCTGCGCGAGGGTTGCGGGGTGACGCTCTACACCGTCGTACAGACCTGGGGCAGCGCACCGCGACCGGTGGGTGCGCTGCTGGCGCTGCGCGACGATGGGCGGGTCGAGGGCTCGGTGTCGGGCGGGTGCGTGGAGGATGATCTGCTGGCGCGTGAATCGTCGAATACGACGCATGATGCTTGCGAGCTGATCACCTATGGCGTCACCCGCGAGGAGTCGGCGCGTTTCGGCCTGCCCTGCGGCGGCACGCTGCGCCTGGTGCGCGAACCCTTGCGTGACGTGGGCTGGCTCGATGAGTTGCTGCAGCGCTGCGCGGCCCACGAATGCGTGCTGCGAGGCCTCGACCTGGCCAGCGGCAGCGTCAGCCTGAGGCGCACCGAGCCCGGTCAGTTGCTGAGCTTCGACGGCAAGACCCTGAACGCGCCCTTTGGTCCCGGCTGGCGCATCCTGCTGATCGGCGCGGGGCAGCTGTCGCGCTATGTCGCCGAACTCTCTGTGGGACTGGGCTTTGAGGTGCTGATCTGCGATCCGCGTGAAGGCTACCGTCACGCCTGGCCAGCGGAGCAGGTGCGCTTCATCCAGGGCATGCCGGACGATGCGGTGCTGGCTGTCGAGCCGGATGCACACACGGCCATCGTTGCGCTGACGCATGACCCGCGTCTGGACGACATGGCGCTGCTCAGCGCATTGAAGTCGAAGGCCTTCTACATCGGTGCCCTGGGCTCGCGGCGCAATAACGACCAGCGGCGGACGCGCCTGTTGATGCTGGGACTGAGCGAAGCCGAGGTGGCGCGGCTGCACGGGCCGATCGGGCTGGCCATCGGCAGCCGCACGCCCGCGGAAATCGCCCTGTCGCTGATGGCCGAGGTGGTGGCCATTCGCAACGGAGTCTCGCCGCGCCATGCCTGAGTCCGGCGTAGGCGCGCTGGTGCTGGCCGCCGGGCAGGGCAGTCGCTACCGGGAGCATCTGAACGAGGACAAATTGCGCGCGCCTTGCCGCGTCGACAGTGATTCGACGTCGGTGATGGAGGCAACGCTGATGGCGCTGCAGGGTGCGACCGAGCAAAGCCTGGTGGTGGTGCGGGAGGACAATCGCGGCCTGCGTGAATGGCTGGCGCAAAACGAGCAGCGACTAAGTTTCACCACGCTGGCCGTCACTTCACGCGGGCTTGGTCACAGCCTGGCCCAGGCGGTGGCGCACCAGACCCGCGCCCGCGGCTGGCTGGTCGTGCTGGGCGATATGCCCTATGTGCGCGGCGAAACCCTGCGTCGCATAGCCGCCGCGATTCGTGAAGACGCGCTGGTAGTGCCGGTGCATCAGGGCCGTCGCGGGCATCCACGCGGTATTGGCTCGGCGTACCGGGACGCGCTGCTGACACTCGACGGGGATCAGGGTGCGCAAGCCCTGTTCGCCGGCAATCTACTCATCGAACTCGACGTGGACGACCCCGGCATTCTGCAGGACATCGACCGGCCACAGGATCGCCTGCCCGGTTGCTGAACGTTTTCGCTCAGGCCTCAGTCGTAACCACAACGCAGGGAAAGCGATCCGTACGCCTAAACCGTGAGGCTGACATGAGCGAAACTACCTGCACCCTTTCCCTGCATCTGAACGGCCAGCATCGCCAACTGGACGTTCGTCCCTGGACCACGCTGCTCGATCTGCTGCGCGAACAGCTCGACCTGACCGGCACCAAGAAGGGCTGCGACCACGGCCAGTGTGGCGCCTGCACGGTGCTGCTGAACGGCAAGCGGATCAACAGCTGCCTGACGCTTGCGGTGATGCACGACGGCGCCCGGCTGACCAGCATCGAAGGGCTGGCTGAAGGCAACGAGTTGCACCCGATGCAGGCCGCCTTCGTCCGCCACGATGCCTTCCAGTGCGGTTACTGCACGCCGGGGCAGATCTGTTCGGCGGTCGGCCTGGCTGGCGAGAACCGTGCCCATGACCGAGACAGTATTCGTGAGCTGATGAGCGGCAACCTCTGCCGCTGCGGTGCCTACCCGAACATTCTCGCGGCGGTGGAAGAAGCCTTGCCCGCCAGCCGCGACCGGCTGCAGGAGAAAGCGCCATGAGGCCCTTTCACTATCACCGACCTGAGCGAATCGAGGAGGCGCTGGCGTTGGCCGGCCCGGACAGCCGCTACATCGCCGGTGGTACTAACCTGCTCGATCTGATGAAGGAAAACGTCCTGCATCCGCGCCAGCTGATCGACATCAACCGCCTGCCGTTGCACGCGATCGAGGAAACGCCGGGCGGCGGGCTGATGATCGGTGCGCTGGTGAGCAATGCTGATCTGGCCTGGCACCCGCAGATCGAACAACACTATCCCTTGCTGTCCAGGGCGATTCTCGCCGGCGCTTCGCCACAGCTGCGCAACATGGCCACCACCGGCGGCAATCTGCTGCAACGCACCCGCTGTTACTACTTCTACGACACCGGCACGCCGTGCAACAAGCGCGAGCCGGGCACCGGCTGCCCGGCGCGAGACGGGCTCAACCGCATCCACGCGATTCTCGGCGCCAGCGAAGCTTGCGTCGCGGTGCACCCTTCCGATATGTGCGTGGCGCTGGCCGCCCTGGAGGCGCAAGTGCATGTCCAGGGGCCGCACGGCAAGCGGCGCATCGCCATGTCCGATTTCCATCGTCTGCCGAGCGACCGGCCCGAGCTCGACAACAATCTGAGCGAAGGTGAATTGATCATCGCCGTGGAGCTACCGGCAGAGGGCTTTGCGCAACACAGCGCCTACCTCAAGCTGCGTGACCGTGCCTCCTACGCGTTTGCGTTGGTCTCGGTGGCCGCGGCGCTGGAGCTGGATGGTACGACCATCAAGGCAGCGCGCCTGGCGCTCGGCGGTGTCGCTCACAAGCCCTGGCGGGTCGAGGCTGCCGAACAAGCGTTGTGTGGAAAACCTGCTGATGAGGCAAGTTTCGCCATCGCCGCCAACCTGCTGCTGGACGGCGCCCAGCCGCTGCAGCACAACGCCTTCAAACCTGAGCTCGCTCGCCGCGCCATCATCCGTGCGCTTGGTGAGGCTGCCCGAGGAACCGCCCGATGAATACGCTCAACTCACCGGTCGGCCAGCCGCTGGATCGCGTCGATGGTCCGCTCAAGGTCACCGGCCAGGCCCGTTACGCCGCCGAATTCGGCACGCCTCACCTGCTGCATGGCAGTGTGGTGTCGAGCACCATCGCCCGTGGACGCGTGCGCCACATCGACAGCCGTGAAGCCGAGGCGCTGCCCGGTGTGGTGCTGGTGCTGACCCACCAGAACCGCCCGCCAATCGCCAGCTACGACGAGCCCTACGAAGACGACGATGCCGCTGAAGGCTCGCCATTCCGCCCGCTGTACAACGAACGCGTGCTCTACAGCGGCCAGCCGTTAGCGCTGGTGGTGGCTGAAACCCTGGAGTTGGCGCGCCATGCCGGCTCGCTGGTACGCATTGAGTACGACAGCGAGCCGCATCAGACCGATCTGCTCGCCGCCCGCGATCAGGCCCATGAAGCACCGGCCGAAACGCCAGAGCCGCGCGGCGATTTCACCGGCGCCTTCGCTGCCGCAACGCACCGGATCGAGCAGGAATACGTCACGCCGGTGGAGCACCACAATCCCATGGAGATGCACGCCTCCACCGTGCATTACCAACCGGGCGGCGACCTGCTGATCTATGAGAAGACCCAGGGTGTGCAGAACTGCCAACGTTATGTCGAGGACGTGTTCGGCCTCAAGGGGCGGATTCGCATCCTGTCGCCCTTCGTCGGCGGCGCCTTCGGTTCCGGACTGCGTCCGCAATACCAGTTGCCGCTGGCGGTGATGACTGCCCTCACGCTCAAGCGCTCGGTGCGCGTGGTGCTGACCCGTCAGCAGATGTTCACCTTCGGCTACCGCCCGCGCAGCATTCAGCATTTGTCTCTGGCGGCCAACGAGACCGGGCAATTGCAGGCGGTGGGGCACCGCGCCATCGGTCAGACCTCGCGCTTCGAGGACTTCACCGAGCACGAGGTGGAGTGGTCGGGAATGCTCTATCGCTGCGACAACGTCTCGCTGGACTACCGCCTCGCGCCGCTCGACGTGTTCACCCCGATCGACATGCGCGCGCCCGGTGCAACCCTTGGCGTCTACGCGCTGGAATGCGCCATGGACGAGCTGGCCCATGCGAGCGGCATCGACCCGCTGCAGCTGCGCCTGGCCAACTTCGCCGAGCGCAACGGCAACCAGGACAAGCCCTATTCCAGCAAGGAGTTGCGCGCCTGCTACGCGCAGGGCGCTGAACGCTTCGGCTGGGCGCGCCGCTCGATGGAACCGCGCAGCATGCGCGAGGGCCATGAGCTGATCGGCTGGGGCATGGCCACCGGCGTCTGGGAAGCCATGCAGATGCCGGCCAGCGCCAAGGCCTGCCTCGAGCCGGACGGCCAGCTGGTGGTCAGCAGCGCTACCGCTGACATCGGCACCGGCACCTACACGGTGATGACCCAGATCGCAGCTGCCGCGATGGGCGTGCCGCTGGATAAGGTGGCGTTTCGTCTCGGCGATTCGAGCCTGCCCCAGGCGCCGCTGGAAGGCGGTTCGGCGACGGTGTCCTCTGTTGGCTCAGCCGTGCAAAAGGCCTGCGCGCTGCTGCGTGCGAAAGTGCTGGATGCAGTGCAGCAGTTTCCCGGCTCACCCTTTGCGGGCGCGGGCCTGGAGGATGTGGCTTTTGCTGATGGCAGGCTGCTGCTCAAGCGTGATCCGGGTATTCATGTCGAACTCGGCGAGGTGGTGCGCAGCAACGGCACCCTGGCCGCCGAAGCCCGAGTCGAGCCGGGCGAGAAGCGCCAGGAGTGGGCCACGGCCACGCATTCGGCAGTGTTCGTCGAGGTCCGTGTCGACGAGGCGTTGGGCACCATCAAGGTCAGCCGGGTGGTCAGCGCCATTGCGGCAGGGCGCATCGTCAATCCCAAGACCGCTGGCAACCAGATCGTCGGCGGGGTGGTGTGGGGCATCGGCATGGCGCTGCAGGAAGAAACCCTGATCGACCACACGTTCGGTCGCTACATGAACCACAACCTGGCCGAGTATCACATCCCGGTGCAGACCGATATTCCTGAGGTCGAGGTGATCTTCGTCGAGGAGCAGGACAGTGTGGTCAACGACCTGGGCTCCAAGGGTGTCGGCGAAATAGGCATCGTCGGGGTTGCGGCAGCGGTAGCCAATGCCATTTATCACGCCACGGGGAAACGGGTGCGGGAACTGCCGATCACCTTGGACAAGCTGCTTTGATTGCAGGCGGCAAGAGCCGGTGGATGTGAAAAGCGACATTCACCCTACGTAGTGTCTAGCTCTTGATCGCCCGCAGGATGACGAACTTGGGCGTTGCTGCCACCTGCTCGACCTTGCCGAACAGCCGCTTGAGCTTGAGGTGGTAGCCCAGGTGACGGTTGCCGACGATCCACAGCTCGCCGCCCTTGCCCAGCGCTGCCTTGGCCTGGGTGAACATGCGCCAGGCGAGGAAGTCACCGACTACCTGCTGCTGGTGGAACGGCGGGTTGCACAGCACCAGATCCAGCGAGGCGAGCGGTTGTTCAGCCAGGCCATCGCCAGCGCGAATCTCGACCGGACGCTCGCCGTGAATCGCCTGCCAGTTCTCCCGCGCCGATTGCACGGCCATGTAGCTTTCATCCACCAGCGTCAGCTGCGCCTGGGCGTTGTGCAGGGCATAGACGATGCCGAGTACGCCGTTGCCACAGCCGAGATCGGCCACGCGCAGATCGCCCAGCGCCCGTGGCAGGTGTGGCAGGAACGCGCGAGTGCCGATATCCAGACCCTCACGGCAGAAGAGGTTGGCGTGGTTGAGCAGCTCCAGCCGCGGCTCGTCCAGGCGATAGCGGGTCGGGTAGGGCGAGAGCGGCGCGGGTTTTTCGGCCGGGGCGGCCAACAGCAGGCGCGCTTTTTTTACCGCCAGCGAGGCCTGCACAGGACCGATATAGCGTTCCAGCAGATCGCCGGCAGCGCGCGGCAGGTGCTTGACCATCGCGGCGGCAATCACCTGGGCGCCGGGCGTCAACTGAGCGTGCAGACGAATCAGCTGTTCCTCCAGCAGTGCCAGCGTCTTGGGTACGCGGATCAGTACGCAGTCGAAGGGGCCGGTCAGGCGTTCGCTGGCCGGTACGAAGTCGATACCGGGCAGGTCGTTGCGTTGCAGGTTCTTGTCCAGGGCGAGATGGGCCAGGTGCGAGTCACCACTGCTGACGATCTGCGCATGGCCGGCCAGTGAACAGGCCAGCGCGCCGAAGTTGTCGTTGAGCACCAGTACCCGCGCGTTGGACGGCAGGCCTTGTTCGTGCAGATGGGCGAGCAGGTACTCGTCGGCGGCATCGAAGGCCTGCAGCGGCTCGTTGGCCTGTTCCGGTTGTCGAATCAGGTCGAGGCGGGCGAAGGGCGATTCAAAAATAGGCATAGGAACTGGCGGTGTTTGTCGGCGGCGGATTGGGGTATCAATACTCGCAAGGGCTGGACGGTCGCGATGGGCTGAATCCGGCTGATTTTGCAAAGGGAGTGAAGTATGACCGTCAGCGAAGAGAAGTTCACCCGCCAGCGTCTGCTCGAGGTGCAGACGCTGACGCCGACGCTGTTCACCCTGCGCACCACGCGCGATCCGGGCTTTCGTTTCACGGCTGGCCAGTTCGCCAGGCTTGGCGTGCGCAAGCCCAGCGGCTCCATTGTCTGGCGAGCCTATTCGATGGTGTCCGCACCGCACGACGAATTCCTCGATTTCTTCTCCATCGTGGTGCCCGATGGCGAGTTCACCAGCGAACTGAGCCGGCTCAAAGTGGGAGACGAGCTGCTGATCGACAAGCAAGCGTTCGGCTTTCTGACCCTCGACCGCTTCCCCGACGGGCGCGACCTCTGGCTGCTGGCCACCGGCACCGGGCTGGCGCCGTTCCTTTCTATCCTGCAGGACTTCGATGTGTGGCAGCGCTTCGAGCGCATCGTGCTGGTCTATAGCGCACGCACCGAGTCGGAGCTGGCCTATCAGCAACTGATCCGTGAGCTGCCGCAACGTGATTATCTGGAAGGGCTGGGCAGCAAACTGACCTACCTGCCGGTGGTGACCCGTGAGCAGGTGCCCGGCGCGCTTAACGGACGCATCACCCAGCTGATCGAAAGCGGCGAACTGGAGCGCGTGGCTGATTTGCAACTGACTCCCGAACACTCACGCATCATGCTTTGCGGCAACCCGCAGATGATCGAAGACACTCGCCAGCTACTCAAAACCCGTGATCTCAACCTGGCGTTGACCCGCAGGCCGGGGCAGGTGGCGGTGGAGAACTATTGGTAGGGTGGATGGCCGAAGCCATCCGCGCGTAGCGATGGCTGATCCGGCACAAGGCCGTTGCGTGTCCGTTCCCGTTTCGGGTGGAAAATCGCTTCGCGCGTTTTCCACCCTGCAAGAAAAAGCCCCCGTCCGAATTTTCGGAAGGGGGCTTATCGTTTTGCTTGACGCGTGCCGCTGCTTTTACACGACGCCCTGGGCCAGCATGGCGTCGGCAACTTTCACGAAGCCGGCGATGTTGGCGCCTTTCACGTAGTTGATTCGTCCATCTTCTTCGCCGTAGGCGACGCAGGCGTGGTGGATCGACTGCATGATGCTGTGCAGCTTGGTGTCCACCTCACCGGCGGTCCAGTGCAGACGCATGGCGTTCTGGCTCATCTCCAGGCCGCTACAGGCCACACCGCCGGCGTTCGAGGCCTTGCCCGGTGCGTAGAGGATGCCGGCCTCCAGGAACAGGTCCACGGCTTCCAGCGTCGATGGCATGTTGGCGCCTTCGGCCACACAGATGCAGCCGTTTTTCAGCAGGGTACGGGCATCTTCTCCGTCCAGTTCGTTCTGGGTAGCGCACGGCAGGGCGATGTCGCAGGGCAGGCTCCAGGGACGCTGGTCGGGCATGTAGGTCGCGCCAAAGTGCGCCCCCATTTCTTCCAGACGACCGCGACGGACGTTTTTCAGGTCCATCAGGTATTCCCACTGCTCTTCGCTCAACCCGTCCGGGAAGTGCAGGGTGCCGCCTGAGTCGGACAGAGAAATGACCAGCCCCCCCAGCTCCATGACCTTTTGCGCAGCATATTGCGCCACGTTGCCGGAACCGGAGATGGATACGCGCTTGCCCTCGAAACTGTCGCGGGTGTTCTTGAGCATTTCCTCAGCGAAGTAGACACAGCCGTAGCCGGTGGCTTCCGGGCGGATCAGGCTGCCGCCGTAGGCCAGGCCCTTGCCGGTCAGGACCGAGGTGAACTGGTTGGACAGGCGCTTGTATTGGCCGAAGAGGAAACCGATTTCACGGCCGCCGACACCAATGTCGCCCGCCGGTACGTCGAGATCGGCGCCGATGTGGCGATACAGCTCGGTCATGAACGACTGGCAGAAGCGCATGACTTCGTTGTCGCTCTTGCCCTTGGGATTGAAATCCGAGCCGCCCTTGCCGCCGCCCATGGGTAGCGAAGTCAGGGAATTCTTGAAAACCTGCTCGAACGCCAGGAACTTAAGCACCCCGATATTGACCGAAGGATGGAAGCGCAGGCCACCCTTGTACGGGCCGATGGCGCTGTTCATCTGGATACGGAAGCCGCGGTTGACCTGTACGCGGCCCTGATCGTCCACCCAAGGTACGCGGAATATGATGGCCCGCTCCGGCTCTACCATGCGCTCGATGATGCCGGCCTGCATGTAGTGCGGGTTGGCTTCCAGGAAGGGCCAGAGGCTGCGAACGACTTCTTCCACGGCCTGATGGAACTCGGGTTGATGGGGGTCACGTTGCCTCAACCGGGCGAGAAAGGCATCAACTGTTTCGATCATCTGAAAGGCCCTCGGATACAGCCCATTAGGCAGTTATTAAATTTTTTTGGCCGGCGACTTTAGCAAACAAGTTTTGCCCGGCGAAAGGGCGGACTGAGCGGATGGTGCCACTTTCTGATGCGCGCCATGCGCAAACCGGGCTTTTCGGTCTCGCCTGAGCGACGACGGAGGTTGAAGAGTTCCGATGGTTTTACTGAATGGAACGGTGCGAATGATTGTTGTCATCATGGGTGTTTCCGGGAGTGGCAAGACCACCATCGGCGAACGGCTTGCAGCCCGTCTGGGATGCGGCTTCTCGGATGCCGATCAGTATCACGGGGCGGCCAACAAGGCAAAAATGGCCGAGGGTATCGCGTTGACCGACGAGGACCGTCAGCCCTGGCTGGACGCGATGCACAACGCAATTGTGGAGCGGGTTCGCCAGGGTGCCGATCACGTGTTTGCCTGCTCGGCGCTCAAGCGATGGTATCGCGACGTGCTGCGCGGAAATGTCGCAGAGGTGAGGCTGGTCTTCCTGCATGGTCCGCCTGAAATCCTTGCTGAGCGAGTCAGGAATCGTCGGGGACACTTTTTCGACCCTGCGCTGCTGGACGATCAATTGGCCGTACTTGAGCCGCCCGGGCCGGAGGAGGCGCTGGCGGTGGATATCCGCCTGACACCGGACGAGATTGTCGAGCAGATCGTTCAGGGGCTGGCTGCGCGACAGGGCGTGAGTGAATGACGGGTACTCGGTTTACTGCTCGGCCCGCTCGCAGCGATCACGACCGGCCCGCTTGGCGCACATCAGGGCCGCATCGGCACGGTTGATGGCGCTGGAATAGCTTTCCTCACCTTGCAGTTGCGCAATGCCCATGCTCACGGTGACGTTCAATTGCTGGTCGTCGATCCGCACCACCAGCGAGGCGATACTGGCGCCCAGTCGCTGCATGACCCGTTCGGCGGTATCGATCATGGTTTCGGGCATCAGGATGAGGAATTCCTCGCCACCCCAGCGTCCGCACAGATCCTGTTCACGGATTTCCGCCTCCATCACGCGCGCAACTTCCACCAGCACATGGTCGCCGACCTCATGCCCGTGGGCATCGTTGATCACCTTGAAACGATCAATATCCAGCATGGCAATGGACAGTGGTCGCTCGTAGCGTCTGGCTCGATCCACCTCGTCACGCAGGCGCTCGGTCAACAGGCGCCGATTGGCGATACCGGTGAGGGCGTCATGGGTTGAGGCCTCGCGCAGCGAGATATTCAGGTCCTGCATCATGGTCTGGTAGCGGTCGGAAATGCGCGCAACCTTCTCCAGCTGGCGCAGCTGCTTCTCGAAGCGTGCGGACATGCACAGCTCTCGCTCGCGGGCGAGGCTCTGGTAACCGTCGGATACCCGTGCGATGCGCTCGATGCGTTCGAGCAGGTCGTGATGAGCCCCCCACAACTGGCTCAGGGCTTCCTTCAGTGGATGACCTTCATGGCGCGTGTCGGCGAGGAGGGTACTGACCTGTTGCTCAAGCGGAGTCGTGCCGCGCATATCGTTCTTCCGCTAGTCGTGGCTGAGGATGGAAAAGGCAAAGGTGCAGTCTTCCTTGAACTCTTCGGCAAGTTCGACCACACGCTCGTTGTGGCGGTCGTAGTACCAGTTGACGGCAACGGACTTGCCCTCCTGATGAGCCGCTTCGAGCAGGTCGAAAATGTCCATCATCGCCTTGATGCTGCTGGTGTTGAGATACAGCAAGCGCAGTTCGAGGCTGAACGGACGCTCGGCTTCGGCAAGAAAGCGTTCGATCCACTGGTAGACCTGATGGAAGAGTTCATAGGAGTTTTCGGGGTAGGAGTCTCCCTGCATCGAGAGGCTGCCGGCAACCCAGTCGGACTGGATGGCGGGGGTGGATTGACTGCCTGGAAGTGCAAAATCGTTCATGTAAGACGTGCTCTACGTATTCAGATGACGGCGCTGAGGCTGACGAAACAGAGTCCATCGGCAACCGGCTGCAAGGAGGCGCGCAAGGGCTCGCTGGATTTTCGGGCGATATCGATCAGCCCCAGACCTGCGCCGGAAATCACGTGTTCGTTGCGTGGCTTGCGCAGCTGCTCCTTGTACATGGCCTTGAGCTCGGCCTTGTCCAGCAGTGCCAGCTTGTCGATGGCGGTCAGCAGCGTCGCGCCATCGGCGGCTTCGATCAGGTTGCCGGCCGAGACCACATAGCGGCCCCGTTCATCACGCGAAACCACGACGGTGGCGCCGGCCTGCTGGTCGGTCCAGTTCTTTTCGCGGGTGTAATGACGGATGTTCTGGGTCATCTCGATGTAGGCGGCAAACACGTCCATCGCCGATGAGGGGTGCGCGTGCTCGGCTTCCATGTAATTGCGCAGGGCGTTGCCTATTTCCTCGATCAGGCTGCGCGAAATCGGGCCGTTGAAACACAGCATGATCTGCTGCTGGTTGTAGCGATCACGCATGGCAAACAGGTCAAGAGGTTCCATGAATCACTCCGTGCTGGGATTCGCTCAGTCGAACCGGAAAAACAGCATTGTAATGTCGTCGCGTTGCGGATTGTCACCCTGATAGGCGGCCAGTGCGGCGCTGAACGCCTCGCGCTGTTCAGCCAGTGGCAACCGGGCATTCTGGCGGACCAGTGCGGCGAAGCGGCTGTTGCCGAAGCCGTAGCCCCGATCACCGCCGGCCTGGTCGAGGAAGCCGTCAGTGGTCATGTAGAACGTGCGTCCGGGCAGCAACTCGACTTCGCTGTTGTGGTACTCGCCAGGCCGTTTGTCTCCGATGGCGCGGCGAGCGGCCCGGATTTCCCGCACTTCGCCACCATCGCAGTAAAGCAGGGCGATTTTCGCGCCGGAATAGATGACTTTTCGCTGCTGCAAATCGACATATGCCAGGCCCAGATCCACATTGGTCGCCAGCCCATGGGCCTGGCCGCCCTCGTGCAGCATGCCGCGCACGATGGCGTCGGTGCGGGTGAGTGCCGCCGCGGGGTCGCCGAAGTCGACCGTGTCGAGCGCCTGATCGATGGCTGCGTGGGCGAGCATGGTCATCAGTGCGCCGGGCACGCCGTGGCCGGCGCAATCGACGATGCCGAACAGGCAGCCACGCGGGTCTGCGCGGTACAGATAGAAGTCGCCACCTACCACATCACGCGGCCTCCAGAGCACCGCAAGGTTGTCGCCCATGTTCTCCGCCATTTGCCGGTTGGGCAGGATGGCGCTCTGGATCAGGCTGGCGTAGTCGATGGAGTCGTCGATCTTCTTGTGCGCAACGACCATTTCGCGGTTGGCCTGCTCCAGCTCATGGGTGCGCTCGCGGACCCGGTCTTCGAGTTCGGCGGTATGTCGGCGGACCTGCTGTGCCATGGTCTCGAAGGCGGCGCTCAGCTCGCCGATTTCATCATTACGGTTGGTTGGCAGGGGCACGCCGTAATGCCCGGCGGCCAGTGCCTGGGCGCTGATACGCAGGTGTCGCAAAGGCTTGAGTACGCGCTTCTCCACCAGCCAGGCTGCAGCTGCATTCACGGCCAGCATCAGCAGCAGAAAAAGACCGATTGCCGGCAGTAACGGGCGGATTTCCACAACCTGGGCTGTGCTCAGGTCTACCGAGCTGGCCACGAACCACTGGAGTTCGGGAATCCAGCTGAGCGCCAGCAGGCGAGGGCTGCCGTCAAGGCTGACTTCGAGCGTCATGACCTCGCCGGGTGCTGCGCGGCTGCTGGTCATGATCTGGCGCAGCGCCTTGGCGTCGCTCATGTCGTCCAGCAGGCCGAGCAGGTTGGTCGCCAGCGAGCGTCCGCGTGAGGTGTCGGCGTTGAGCGTCACCAGATTCTGGTTCGGATGCACGAGAATCGAGCCGTGGGCGTCGAGCACCATGGATTCGGTGCCTGTCCGGTCCGAGGCGACCAGCTCCTGGATAAACATGCTCAGGTCTATGCCGGATCCCACCAGGCCCAATGTGCGCTCCCCTTCGCGCACCGGGACGTTGAACCAGATCTTCAGTTCGCCGGTCACCGCCGAGCGGTCGACATTGATCTGATAGGGTGTGGCCGATGCGAGCGCCAGATAGAACCACTCGTCGCGCGAACCGGGTTCCAGCATGTAGCGCGGTGACTGGCTCGGGGCCTGGTTGGGGCCGTTGGCGTAATAGCCGTTGCTTTGTGCGGATGCGGCGAAATAAAGCTGGCCCCCGAAGGCCTGTTGAAAACTTGCGGCTTCACGGAAAAACAGCTCGCGCCACTGCGGGTCCTGTTCGTCTTTCAGCCAGGCAAGGGTGAGCTGGGAGCCTGCCAGTCGCTGTGCCAGTGCCAGCTCGCGGGAAACCGGTGCGAACATACGCTCACGGTTGAGCTGGACCAGGTTGCGTGCATAGGCTTCGCCGAAACGCTTCTGCATGCCGTCGAGCACTTCGTGGCCAATGAGGCCGGCAATCGCAAGTGCAAGCAGGCAGGTCAGCAGCAGAGCCAGCAGCGATTTGCCACGCAATCCGAGTGCGGCCATGCGAGTTTTCCCTTCGCGCCTGAATGGCTCACGCGATCATGTGATCGTATGGCCTGGATAGGTAAGGCGCACGATTATCCAGATATTCGCGTGCTTTGCCATCAGCCTTGGTGAGTAGACCTTAGTGTCTGTTCCATGCCACACACCCGGTGCGGTTGCATCCCCTCGTAGGCCCGAGCCCGGAGCTGCCTACTCGACGATGACCCGGCCGCGCATGTCCGGGTGTGGGCCGCAGATATAGTCATGGCGGCCCGGCTGGTCGAAACGGTGTTGCCAGGCGTCACCAGGAAACAGCGGCTCGGACTCCTCCAGTCCCGCGGCCTGGAACCATACGGTGTGATAGCCGCGTTTCTCCGTGCTGACCCAGCGCACCGTATCTCCGGCTCGAATGTGTATCTCGGCAGGCACGAACTGCATGTTTTCCATGCGTACTTCGACCTCTGCCGCCCAGGTCGTAGCGCTTAACAGCAGCACACCCGGAACCCAGCCTATCCGCTTCATCACTGTCACCTCGTCGGGCTTTCAAATCCCGAGTGTCAGTCCACCGTGACGGCACCGCAAGAGCCTGCGACAGCATCCCGCAGCACGCATAAAAAACCCCCGCCAGATGGCGGGGGTTCGGAAGGCGCGGGAAAGAAGACGCGGCCTACTGCGCCAGCTTCTTGTAACGCACCCGGTGCGGTTGCGAAGCGGCATCGCCGAGGCGTTTCTTGCGATCGGCTTCGTACTCGGTGTAGTTGCCTTCGAAGAACAGGATGTCGCCATCATCCTCGTAGGAGAGGATGTGCGTGGCGACGCGGTCAAGGAACCAGCGATCGTGAGAGATCACGATGGCCGCGCCGGGAAAGTCCAGCAGCGCCTCTTCCAGCGAGCGCAGGGTTTCCACGTCGAGATCGTTGGACGGTTCGTCGAGCAGCAGCACGTTGGCGCCTTCCTTGAGTGTCAGCGCCAGGTGCAGACGACCGCGCTCACCGCCGGACAGGTCCTTGACGAACTTCTGCTGGTCGCCACCCTTGAAGTTGAAGCGGCCCACATAGGTGCGCGAGGGTACTTCGTAGTTGCCGATGCGGATCATGTCGGAACCGTTGGATACGGCTTCCCAGACTGTCTTGCTGCCATCCAGGTCTTCGCGGCCCTGGTCCACGCAGGCAACCTGCACGGTGTCGCCGATCTCGATGCTGCCCGCGTCCGGCTGCTCCTTGCCCATGATCATGCGGAACAGTGTGGACTTGCCTGCGCCGTTGCCGCCGATCACGCCGACGATGGCGCCCTTGGGCATGCTGAACGAGAGGTTGTCGATCAGCACGCGGTCGCCGTAGCCCTTGCTCACGTTCTTGAAGTCGATGACCTTGTCGCCCAGGCGCGGACCGGCGGGAATGTAGATCTCGTTGGTTTCGCTGCGTTTCTGGAATTCCTGCGACTGCAGTTCCTCAAAGCGCTGCAGGCGTGCCTTGGACTTGGCCTGGCGCGCCTTGGCGCCCTTGCGCACCCACTCCAGCTCTTCTTTCATGGCCTTTTCATGGGCCGACTGCTGCTTGGATTCCTGCGCCAGACGGTTGGATTTGGCCTCCAGCCAGCCCGAGTAGTTGCCCTCGTAGGGAATGCCCGCGCCACGGTCGAGTTCGAGAATCCATCCGGCGACGTTGTCGAGGAAGTAGCGGTCGTGGGTGATGGCCACCACGGTGCCGGGGAAGTCGTGAAGAAAGCGCTCCAGCCAGGCCACCGAGTCGGCGTCCAGGTGGTTGGTCGGTTCGTCCAGCAGCAGCATATCGGGCGCCGACAGCAGCAGGCGGCAGAGCGCCACGCGGCGCTTTTCGCCGCCGGACAGGTGCTCGACCTTGGCATCCCAGGCCGGCAGACGCAGCGCGTCGGCTGCGACTTCCAGCTGGCGCTCCAGATTGTGCCCGTCGCTGCTCTGCAGGATGGCTTCAAGCTTGGCCTGCTCGGCGGCCAGCTTGTCGAAGTCGGCATCGGGTTCGGCGTAGGCGGCATAGACCTCATCCAGGCGCGCCTGGGCATCCTTGATGACGCTGACCGCCTCTTCGACGACTTCGCGCACCGTCTTGCTCGGATCGAGCTCCGGCTCCTGAGGCAGGTAGCCGACGTTCAGTCCGGGCATGGCGCGTGCCTCGCCATCGAATTCGGTATCGACCCCGGCCATGATCCTCAGCAGTGTGGACTTGCCCGAACCATTGAGGCCCAGCACGCCGATCTTGGCGCCGGGGAAGAACGACAGGGAAATGTTCTTGAGAATTTCACGCTTCGGCGGAACGACTTTGCTAAGCCGATGCATGGTGTAGACGTAAGAGCCTGTTTTGCCTGCTTTGTCACTTTTGGACATGGTTTGATTCGCCTTTAATCCCGTTTTTTCAGTGCTTTATGGTAGCGGCAAGCGCTTAAATTTTGGAAAGCAAAACGTTAGATTTTGCGTTGACCTTAACTTGTTCCTGACTATACTTAGAAAAGTTATTTTTTATGAGGGAACAATATGGGTCTCCAGGTCATAGAGCAGGTGGTGAATGGTGCTCGTAGAAAGCTGCTGGTGCAAGACTACGTCCCGGTTTACTACCCCAACCTCTACATGACCATGGAGCACTCGGGCAGAGCACTGGAAACAACAAAGAAGTACCTTGAGCATTTAGTTGTGCTTGAGCAGTTTCTAGCTTTTTCCTCTATTGATCTGATTTCTCGCATCGAGCAGCGCCCTGCCAGCCAATACCTGACAGACACTGAACTTTCTAGGTTTGTGTCGGACGCGGGGTTCAGCAAGGAAACCCTGGCCATGAAGTACGCGGGGATGCGTTTGCATCCGACTGCCTACAAATCCGTTGGCAAAGTCCATGCGCGGCAGCGAATCGAGGCGGTACGCGATTATCTGGCCTTCCTCTATGACAAGTTGGGTGATCACTCAACACGATATGAGGCGGTTGACGATCTGAAGAAGCGCCTCAACCGCAAGATCAGCGCAGCCAGCCCTTCGTGGAAAAAAACGCGAACGGACGAAATGAAAGGACTTACCAGCCATGAGCGAACTCGATTGCTGGAAATCATGCATCCGGATAGCGCAGAGAACCCCTTTTCAGATGAAGCCATCAGGCTGCGTAACTACATCATTTTGCTGTTGGGTCTCGACATGGGGCTGCGACGCTCCGAGATGCTGCTGATCAAGACCAGCGATATTCACTGGCACAGTCGTCAACTAGCGGTGGTCAACCTGGAGGATGAGAGCCTCGATCCACGAACCATGGCCCCGCAATTCAAAACCCACGAGCGCATGCTGGTGATGACCGATGACCTGTATGACGCAATCACTGAGTACGAATCGAAATATCGCCACAGAAAGCCCCGTAGCGGCACATCGCAAGCGAGAAGCCATCCGTTTTTGCTAGTGGCGCACAAGCGAAATGAGGGCGGACCTCTGACCATCAAGGCAGTGGATGGCGTTCTGTCCAGGGTCCGAGAAGTAGCGCCGGAACTGGCTCATGTGCACACGCATATTCTGAGACATGACGCGGTCTATACGATGCTGGAAAGCATGCGTGAGGAACTGGCAGCGCTCACGCCGGAGGATCGCACCACTCAAGTTCAAAAGACCCTCACATGGATGTTCGGCTGGAGTCCCGAGTCGAACATGCCCGGCCTCTACGGCGCGAAGTTCTGGAAGGAAGAGGCAGACAAAGCGATACAGAAACGGGCCGAGCGTTTTAAGGCCATCCGTCAGAAGGCGGGCAAGACACAAGGAGGTTCAGAGTGAACATCTCCGTCGAAGCACTTCAGGCACCCACGAAGGACAGCCTCGATGCATGGCTGAACACGCCTCGCCTGGCGAAATGTGGGGAGGTGTTCACACCCACCGAACCGGTGTGGAAACCAGATAAATCGGCTAATGATTCAATCAACTGGAAAGCGGCTATTGCCTGCGTCTCGCCGGATTGGCAGCCCTGGTTGCATGCCGCCCTGGCGTACCGAATTGCCGATCTGGCAGCGGGCACGGTTGCTAACACCGCCAGTGGGTTGTCGCGGGCTGCTCAGGCCGGGCTTGACCCGCTCAATGAGGATCACCTGATCGCTCTGCGGGAGCGCTTTAACAGTCGTGAGTTTAGTGTCATTGCCGCTTTCATGGCGTTTTGGCTGCGGATTCCACGCCATTCGGACACTCAGCCCACGCTGATCCGGACACCTGTT